>CAJIAA010000263.1_pt1 | contig 12694 bp, 12 predicted proteins | sample 9199011 | NCBI WGS metagenome assembly CAJIAA01 (sample SAMEA7708266, study PRJEB35096) | sediment metagenome | biome: marine neritic benthic zone biome [ENVO:01000025]; feature: sediment [ENVO:00002007]; material: shallow marine sediment [ENVO:03000034] sea grass bed [ENVO_01000059] ...
ACCGGTTCGTGTTTTCGTCATCGGCCGCCGTCTATGGCGAACCGGTTCACGCCGTGCCGGACCATCGCCTCCAGCAGGGTCAGCGTTTGACAGACATTGTTTCGATAGTACATCCCCGGTTCTCGCACCGACTCGCCCACCTGGATGAAGGACGCAAAGTGCATGACGACATCGAACCCGCCGTTGCCGATCAGGCCGTCGACGGCATCGTCATCCGCCAGCGACCCTTCAACGAATTCCCCGCCGACAACGGCTTCCCGAAGGCCGCTCGACAGGTCATCCAGGACGGTGACCGGAATTCCTTCCGCGCACAGGCGCTTCACCATGTGGGAGCCGATATAGCCCGCACCGCCGACCACAAGAACGCGCGGTTTTTCGGTGCTGGCTGGCTCAGGCATGGTTTGCTCCGGCGGCGTGGTGTTTCCGAGGCGCTAGAGGTAACAGGCGGCGTCGCCGTGGGGCAAGGATACTGACGGCGGCTGTCGCGGTTATGCCGAATCCAGGTCCAGGCTGGCGAGCGCGCGTTCGGCGCATTCGACATCTTCGGGACCGGCGGCCCCTGAAACGCCCAGTCCGCCGAGCAGTGTGCCGTTCTCGATGATCGGCAGGCCGCCGTCCCAGGCGCAAACGCGCGGGCGGTTCACGACACCCATGGCGAGATCGGGAGAGCTGTGCATACGTTCAAAGAAGGCGCGCGTCGATTTGCCGAGGGTTCCGGCCGTATAGGCCTTGTCGGTCGCGTAATCGACCACGGGCGCCGGCACGCCGTTCATTCGGCCGAGCGCAACGGGGTGGCCGGCCGGGTCCACGACCACGGCCGCGACGCGCCAGCCCTGCGATTCGGCGTGGCCGACCGCCGCCCGGACCAGTTCCGCGGCCGCTTCGTAGCTGATCGATTGCGTGGTGATGGCGTGAGTCATGGCGAGTCTCCGGGGCGAAGCGAAACGACGTCGTCAGGCATCCCAGTCCGGCGCGGTGTTTTCCGGATTAACCAGACGGATGCCGGCGGCGGTCCGGGCCGATATCGCGGCCATGTCCGGTTCGGACAGTTCGAATGCCAGGGCGTCCAGGTTGGCGGCCATGTTGGTTCGTTTCGTCGACATCGAGATCGCGGCGACACCTTGCTGGACGATCCAGCGGATGACCACTTGGGCCGGGGTCCGATCCAGTCGCCCAGCGATGTCACGGATCACTGGATCCCGTAGCGCTTGGCCGCGCGCCAGCGGGCAATAGGCGGTCAGGCGAATTCCAAGCCGATCCGCTGCCGCGAGCAGGCGGCTTTGATCGAGCAGGGGATGAAACTCGACCTGGTTCGTGGCCAGGGGCGCGGGCGAGTGGGCCGCCGCCCGTTCCAACATCGGCAGGTTGAAATTGCTCACGCCGATGCGCGTGCAAAGACCTCGATCGCGGGCTTCGACCAGTTGGTCGATCGTCGCTTCGGTCGAGACGTCCGGGGGCGGCCAATGCACCAGCAGCAGGTCGACGCTGTCCAGCTGCAGCTTCTCGAGGCTGCGCTCGACCGAGTGCAGGACCGTACCGTCGCCAAAACAGTCGGGCATGACCTTGGTCACGACGAACAGTTCGCCGCGCGGTACGCCTGCGCCTGCCAGCGCCTTGCCCACCTCCGCTTCGTTCTCGTACATCTGCGCCGTATCGATGTGCCGGAAGCCGACATCGAGCGCGGTCTCCACGGCGGTGCGCGCTTCCGGCCCCGTCAACGGCCAGGTGCCGAACCCGATGGGGGGTATATCCGATGTTGTGCTGGTCATGGGCCTCGTTCACTTTCTCAGGCGACGCCTGCGCACCCAAGTATAGCCTCGGGCGCGGAGCGGGTATATAACTAACTAGTTCGTGCATTGTGATTACGGCGATTCGGACAGACGAGGTGGCGGCCCGATGACAGAAACCCTGAAGATTGACCAGCGCGACGGAACCGCGGTTGTGACGATCGACAACGCGCGAAAACTGAACGCGTTGTCGCCCGCGATCCTTGACGCGCTGATGGCGGCGCTCGATGGACTGGAAGCTGACCGGCGCGTGCGGGCGATCGTCCTGACGGGAGAGGGTGACAGGGTCTTCTGTGCCGGCGCCGACATCAGGTCGTGGGGTGATCTCGAACCGTTCGAGTTTGCCCGTCACTGGATCCTTGCGGGCCATCGATTGTTCGATCGGCTTGCGACGTTTCCCGCCCCGGTTATCGCCGCGATCAACGGCCACGCGCTTGGAGGCGGTCTTGAGCTCGCAGCCGCCTGCGACCTGCGCATTGCGGTCCGGGCTGCGGAGTTCGGCCTGCCGGAGGCGGCAATCGGCGTCGTACCGGGATGGTCGGGCATTCACAGACTGGCGCGTTTGATGCCGCAGGCCCTGGTGCGCGAGATGGCGATGACCGGCGTGCGCATTGGCGCAGAGCGGGCCTACCAGGCCGGCTTCCTCAACGAGGTGACCGACGCCAGCGCGCTCGATGCGGCGCTGGCGATGGCCGAACGCGCCGCCGCGCTCGCCCCCCGATCGGTCGAAGTCATCAAGTACATGGCGAGCGCCGCCGCCGGCGAGGGGCGCGACGGCATGATCGACGCGCTGGCCAGCGGCCTGATCGCCACCACGTCGGACAAGGCCGAAGGCGTGGCGAGTTTCCGCGAAAAGCGGAAACCTGTCTTCAAGGGCGACTAATACCAAGGATCATAGATAGAGACTCATAGGGACGGTTTCTCATGTCTTTTGGCTAGGAGCGTTCGGTGCAGCGATGCGGTGCATCGGAAGGCGGACGCGACGCGGTCCAAAAGGCCTGAGAGGCTGCCGTTCCGGTCGTCCATGCGAACCGTCGGAGGGCGTCGGAGAGCCTTGACGATGTCCCGCATCGCCTGCGGCTCTCCTCCTACCCGACGGATCGCCTGGGCGATCCCTATGGGTCTCTATCTATGATCCTTGGTATAATCGCTCAGCACACGGTCTGCAGGCGCTCGGCGCACACCTGCAGGGTTTCGTGAATGGGGCGCGTCCACCAGTCGAAGGACGAAAAGATCTCGACCTCGACGGCGCCGTCATATCCCGCACTCTCGACCATCGCCCGTATGCCCGGAATGTCGATCACCCCGTCGCCCATCATGCCCCGGTCGGTCAGCATGTCGCGCGTCGGCACCAGCCAGTCGCAGACATGCAAAGCGAAGATGCGCCGCTGTGCGCCGGCCCGCGCGACCTGAGCCTGCAATTTGGGGTCCCACCAGACGTGATAGAGATCGACCGCGACGCCGAGCAGTGGGGCATCACCGGGCTCCGGCTCGATCGCCTCGCACAGATCCAGGGCCTGCTCTAGGGTGTTCAGGCAGGATCTGTCACCAGCATACATCGGGTGCAGGGGCTCCAGCGACAGACGTGTGCCAACCGATCTCGCATGCTCCAGCATCAAGGCGGTGCCTTCGGCCAGTTGCGCTCGCGCCTTGTGCAGATCTTTTGAACCGTCGGGCAGCGAGCCGACGACCATGACGAAGGACGCCGCGTCGAGCGCCGCCGTCTGGTCTATGGCCCGACAATTGTCCGCAATGTTTGCCAGGAACTGATCGTGCGTTGCGGCGGGGATGTAGGTGCTGCGGCAGTAGCCGGAGACGGCAAGGCCGGCGTCGCGAATCTGCCGCGAAACCGCGGAAACGTCCGCGCCCTCCAGTTCCCGGCGCCAGGGGCAGATCGCGCCATAGCCGACCCGTGCCACGGCCTCGATCGTCTCCGAAATCGGGGCCTGGTAACCGAGCGTAGCGGTGTTGATGGAGCACAGATCAAGCCGACCGCTCAAGCTGCGCATCGGCTCAGGCCTCGACGCCGTAGAGTCGGAGAAAACTGCGCATGCGCGTGAGTGCCAGTCCGGGGTCGCGCAACAGGCCGGCCTTGTCCGCCAACCGGAACAGCTCGGTGAAATAGGGCAGGGGCCGCATTGACTGGGCCCCGCCGATCATCACGAAATGACCCTGGAACCCGTTCAGATAGGCCAGAAATACGACGCCCGTCTTGTAATACTGGGTCGGTGCCCGAAAGATCAGCCGCGACAGCGGCACGGTCGGGTCCAACAGCCTGTCATAGGTGGCAATGTCCTCTCTGGCGAGCGCCGCCAACGCCGCCGAGGCCGCCGGCGCGATCGGGTCGAGGATGCCGAGCAGGGCGTGGCTGTAGCCCTGCTCGTCGCCTTTGATCAGCGCCGGATAGTTGAAGTCGTCGCCGGTATACATCTTGACGCCGTCCGGAAGCCGGCGGCGCATCCGGATCTCCTTCTCGTCGTCGAGCAGCGAAATCTTAATCCCGTCCACTTTGGCCTGGTTGGCCTCGATGACGGCCAACGCGGCTTCCATCGCCGGTTCGAACGCCGTCGATCCCCAATAGCCGCGCAGTGCCGGATCGAACATGTCTCCGAGCCAGTGCAGAATGACTGGCTTGTCGGCCTCCGCCAGGACACGCGCGTAGACCGTCTCATAGTCTGCGGCACTGCCTGCAATTCGGGTCAGCGCCCGGCTGGCCATCAGGATGACCCGCCCGTTCAGCATTTGCACGGCCTCAAGCTGTTCCAGATAGGCCGCGATCACATCATCCAGCGACCGCGCGTCCGCGGGCCCCAGGTGATCGGTCCCCACACCCGAAAAGATCCGCTCACGCTCGTCGTCTGTTGCCGCGTCGAGCGAGCGGCCGATCAGTTCCAGGGCGCCGGGCCAGTCGAGCCCCATGCCCCGTTGCGCGGTGTCCATCGCCTCGGCGATCCCGAGACCCAGGTCGAGAATGTGCCGTCTGTAGGCAATCGTCGCGTCCCAGTCGATCGCCGGCCCGACGCCCGGCTCGCGTGCGGAGAACGGATCGGCCACCACGTGGGCCGCGGAAAAGACGGTGCGGTTGAACGTGTGCGGTCCGGCAGGTGTCTCAAGCGGCTCCGCCTTGAGGGCATAGGCGACCGGCCGGCCGCTTTCGTCGGGAAGGTTGATGGTTATCGACGACATGTTCTGCTCCATACAAAGCGCCGCATCACGGTCGGGTCGCCAGCAGACTAGAGTCTCGGAACCAGCAGGCCGCCATCGGCCTGTACCGCCTGGCCAACACAGAAGGCAAGTTGGCCGGTCGCCATGGCGGCCGCGATCGACCCCATGTCGGACGGCAGCCCCATGCGTTGCGTGATGGTCAGCCCCTCTTTGATCCGGCGCCGGTACATGTCCTGTGCGGGGGCGGACATGTCCGTCTCGATGAGGCCCGGCTGGATCTCATAGGACCCAATATCATCGCCTCCGAGCCGCACGGCGAACAGCTTCGCCATCATCGACATCCCCGCCTTGGAGATACAGTACTCACCGCGCAGAATCGTGGCCGCCTGGGCGTTGGCCGACGATACCGTTATCACGGCGTGATGCACATCCGGATCGCGGTCTCGCGCCAGAACGCGCCGCGACCAGGCCTGGGTCAGAAAGAACGCACCGCGCGTGTTGATCGTCTGGCAGCGGTCGTAGCTTTCTGGCGTCACGTCCAGAAGATCACCGCGGCTCATCACCGAGACGCCGGCATTGTTGACCAGCGTCGTCAGCGGGCCAAGCGCGGCTTCCGCCGTGTCCAGCATTGCCTGATGGCCATCGATGTCGCCCACATCGCCGACCACTGCCGTCGCGGTGACGCCCAGCGCCGTCAGTTCCGCGAGCGTCGCCTCGACTTCTTCGTTGTGGCGCCGCGCGTTGACCCCGATCGCAAAGCCTTCGCGGGCGAGCGCCAGTGCGATGCCCCTGCCGATCCCCCGGCTTGAGCCCGTTATCAGTGCCGCATAACCGCTCATGACCTCGCCCCGTTCTTCAGCAATTCGCGCGCGATGATCGTGCGCTGGATCTGCTGTGTGCCTTCATAAATCTGCGTGATCTTCGCGTCACGATACAGGCGCTCGACCTCGAAGCCGCGAATGTAGCCCGAGCCGCCGAAGATCTGCACCGCGTTGGCCGTCTGCGCGACCGCCATGTCGCCAGCATAACACTTGGCGATGGAACAGGCCGCGTTCGCCGGCTGGCCGTTGTCGATCATGACGGCCGCGCGATGGACAAGCGCGCGCGCCGCAGTGATTTCCTTGAACATGTCCGCCAGCATCCACTGGACGCCCTGGTTGTCGACGATCGGGGCGCCGAACTGCTTGCGGGTCTGGGCATAGTCAAGTGCCGCCTCCAGCCCGGCCTGGGCGATTCCGACCGCCAACGCGGCGATCCCGACGCGGCCCTTTTCCAGAACGCTCATCATCATATGAAAGCCGCGTCCCTCTTGGCCAAGCAGGGCCTCTGGCGGCAACGCGACGTCGTCGAAGTTGAGCGCGCCGACCTGGCTGGCGCGCTGGCCCATCTTGTGTTCCTTCGGCCCGCGCGAGACGCCCGTCGCATTCAGATCGACGATGAAGATGGACATGCCGCGATGGCCCGCGGCCGGGTCCGTCCGCGCCAGCACGAAGCCGTAGTCGGCGATCGGTGCGTTGTGAATCCAGATCTTCTCGCCGTTCAGGCGCCAGCCCTTATCCGCCGGTGTTGCGGTGGTGCGGATGCCCGCCACGTCCGAGCCGGCCTCGGCCTCGGTGATGCAATAAGCGACCTTCTTCCTGGCCGCCACGACATCCGGGATGAACGCCCTTTGCTGCGCCTCGGTTCCGTAGCGTGACAGCAGGGTCCCGATAAGCTCGACCAGACCGCACTGGTCCGCGACGGAGGCGTATCCGCGGGACAGTTCTTCCATCACGATGGCATAGGCGTAGCTGTCCAGACCGACGCCGCCACAGTCTTCGGGAACGCTGATCCCGAACAGCCCCAGCTCGCCCATCTGCGCATAGATATCGTCGGGGAACGACTCATCCCGGTCGAGCTCTTCAGCGACGGGACGGACAACCTCGTCGGCGAACCTTTTGGTCATGTCGCAGATCTGGGTGTAGGTCTCCAGATCGTTGTTCGGTACCGGAAGCATTGCGGTCCTCATGAGTGCTCGCGTCCGGAGGGGGCGGGCGGGTGCCTGCGCAAGCGCCCGTGACGCAAAAAAGTCTCGACAGGGAGTCAAAATGTAACTATCCAGTTATTTATAACAAGACCCTGGCTTTCGTCAAGCGACCGGCTTTGGAGGTCCCTTGGAGGCGAACCGAAGGAGGATCTTGGAATGGTGAATGAGGTGGCCGAGCTCAGTCCGGCGGATATCGCGCGGCGGGTTCCCGATGGCGCGACGGTCGCGTTGACGGGGTCCGGCGTCTTCCTGGAAGCCGACGACCTGTTTGCCGTTCTGGAGAAGTCCTACCTCGAGACCGGGCATCCGCGGGACCTGACGATCGTCCACGCGCTCGGCATCGGCGATGGCGACAAAAGCGGCCTCAACCGGTTCGCGCACGAGGGCATGGTCGCGCGGGTCATTGGCGGTCACTGGAGTTGGTCACCGACCATGCAGCGCCTGGCGCGAGAGGAGAAGATCGCTGCTTATTCGTTTCCCGGCGGGGTTATATCCACCCTGTTGCGGGAAATCGGGGCAGGGCGGCCCGGTGTCATCACCCGGATCGGGCTCGGGACATTCGCGGATCCGCGCCTTGATGGCGGCCGCTGCAATGCCAGCGCCACTGAAGACCTGGTGGAACTGGTCGAATTCGATGGTGACACCTATCTCCGCTACAAACCGCTCAAGATCGATCTGGGTCTGGTCCGCGGGACGGAAGTCGACCGGCGCGGCAACATTTCCTTCCAGCGCGAACCAACCGATCTGGATGCCTATACCGTGGCGCTCGCCGCCCATAATTCCGGCGGCCAGGTCTTTGTCCAAGTCGAGGGCCGCCGCGACCACCGCGTGCTGCCGTCCCGTCTCGCGCGGCTTCCGGGCGTGCTGGTCGACGGCGTCTTCGTGGCGCCGGGCGCCCGCAAGACCTACCTGCCGGAATACGATCCGCACATCTCCGGCGAGGCGACCACCGACTATGCCGCCCGTGCCGCGACGCCGGACTTGCCGACGGGCATTCGCAGACTGATTGCCGAGCGTGCGTCGCAGGAGATCAACGGCGCCCGCAGCGTCAACTTCGGCTACGGCATCCCGGGCGGGATACCCGCATTGCTCAAGGCCAGCGGCCGGGCCAACTACTGGGGCACGATCGAACAGGGTATCCATAATGGTGACATGCTCGACGGACCGATGTTTGGCGCCGCGCGCGATCCCGACGCCATCATCCCGTCGATCGATCAGTTCGACTTCTACTCCGGCGGCGGCATCGACACCGCCTTTTTGGGCATGGGCGAACTGGACGCCCAGGGCAACGTCAACGTATCGGTGATCGGCGGCACGCTGGTCGGGCCGGGCGGCTTCGTCGACATCACGCAGACCGCCAAGAAGGTCGTTTTTTGCGGCACGTTCGAAGCCAAGGGCCTCAAGGTCGAGGAACGCGCCGACGGGGCGATCGAAATCGCCCGCTATGGCGACATTCCCAAGCTGGTCGAGAAAGTCCGGCACGTGACCTTCAGCGGCGAACAGGCTCGCGCCAACGGGCAAGAGGTGATCTACGTGACGGAGCGTGCGGTGTTTCGATTGGGGGCGCAGGGAATCGAGGTCGTGGAAGTGGCCAAGGGGGTGGATCTGCAGCGAGACGTCCTGGGCAGAATGTCATTCACCCCTGGCATCGCACTGGAACAGCCCGTCGCCGCCCATTAGGCCCGCAGAACGGCCCGGATCGTTTCCAGATTGAACTTCAGGCGCCGTTTCAAGAGATCCTCGGCCATAAAATCACGGTCATACACGACCGAGCCGGTATAGCGGTTGGTCAGGTAATAATATCCGATGGCGGCAATGGTGATGTTGAGCTGGACCGCGTCCACGCCCTTGCGGAACACCCCTTTCTTGACGCCGCGGTCGATGATCGACTGCACCATCTGAACGAACGGCGAGAACGCCTCCCGGATCACCTTCGACTTCTTGATGTGCCGCGCCTTGTGAAGGTTTTCGCTGTTCACGAGGGTCAGGAACTCGGGATTGTTCAGGTAATAGCGCCAGGTGAATTCGACGAGTTTGTCCATTGCCGCTTCCGGCTCCATGTCCTCCAGGTTCAGTTGCCTCTCGGCAGCCCTGATGGCCAGGTAGGCATCCTCAAGCACGGCGGTGAACAGCGCCTCCTTGCCGCCGAAATAATGATAGATCATGCGCTTGTTGGCCTTGGCGCGCTCGGCGATGTTGTCCACGCGGGCGCCGCCGAGACCATAGAGGGCGAACTCGCGCTTGGCCGCGCTCAGTATCCGGCTCTTGGTCGCACTCGCGTCCCGCACGCGTTTCTTTTTCTTTACCGCGGTCTGACCCACTCGTCTGCTCCCCGGTCCCAGATTGCCGGCACGAAGTCGGCGGCGGCAAATATCAGAGTGCCTTTGTCTTGACCGATGATCGCACACACGCACCGACAGGACAATCTTGAAATAACCAACCAGTTAGTTATAACTTTAGCCGCTGTCAGCTGAATTCGTGCCGAAGGTCCAGGGGTGGGGCCGACAAGGGACGTGTCCAGGCGTACACTGAGCTGGAATGCAGACCACACGCATCATAAGGACCGCGTGCACGGGGCAACCGGTTGAGCGGTCGCGAGGCTGCGGGAGGGAGGACCATGTACGATTACATCATCGTCGGCGGCGGATCTTCGGGTTGCGCCATAGCCGCGCGCCTGTCGGAAATGCCGGATGCCAAAGTGCTGCTTCTGGAAGCCGGGCCGATGGATACCGATCCCTACATCCGCATGCCGGTCGGCTTCTTCAAGATGACCGACGGCCCGCTTACCTGGGGCTACAAGACCGTTCCGCAAAAGAACTGCAATGCCCGGGAGATCCCTTATGCCCAGGGACGCGTGATCGGCGGCGGCGGTTCGATCAACGCCGAGATATTCACCCGCGGCTGCCCGGAAGATTACGATCGTTGGGCCAACGAGGAGGGCTGCGCGGGATGGTCGTTCGAAGAGGTCCGGCCGTATTTCGTCAAATCCGAGGACAATGACGTTCTGTGCAACGAGTATCACGGTGTGGGCGGGCCGCTCGGCGTCTCGAACATCACGCCGCATCCGATGACCAAGGCGTTCATCCAGGCCTGCCAGCAGGCCGGCATCCCTTATACCCCGGACTTCAACGGCGCGAATCAGCAAGGCTGCGGCGTCTATCAGACGACGACGAGGGACGCGGAACGCTGTTCGGCAGCGACCGGCTATTTGAAACCCGCGATGGGACGGCCAAACCTCACCGTGACGACGGGCGCACTGACGAACCGGGTGGTCATCGAAGACGGGCGTGCCACGGGTGTGCAATACACGGTCAAGGGACAAACAACGACGGCGCAGGCCAGCCGGGAAGTCATCATCGCGGCCGGCGCGATCGGGTCGCCGAAACTCATGATGCTGTCGGGCTTGGGCCCCGCCGAACATCTGCGCCAGCACGGAATCGACGTCGTCGCCGACATCCCCGGTGTCGGCCGCAATCTGCAGGACCATTTCGACATCGACGTGGTCTATGAGCTGCACGAACAGAACAGCTTCGACAAGTACGCCAAACTTCATTGGATGCTGTGGGCGGGGATCCAGTACAAGCTTTTCAAGACCGGTCCCGTGGCCTCGAACATCGTCGAGGGTGGCGCATTCTGGTACGCGGACGAGGCGGCGAAAACGCCCGACCTTCAATTTCACTTCCTTGCCGGTGCGGGCGTCGAAGCCGGTGTGCCACCGCCTTCGTCCGGCGCCGGGCTGACGCTGAACACCTATTTCGTCAGGCCGCGCAGTCGAGGTTCCGTCACCTTGCGCAGTTCCGATCCGAAAGAGGCGCCGAACATCGATCCGAACTATGTGGATGATCCCTACGACATGAAAATCTCGGTCGAGGGCATCAAGAAGATCCGTGACATCATGACACGGCCGGTCTTCGACAAGCACATCAAGAAGGAGCACTTTCCCGGCGATCAGGTGAAGACGGATGCCGAGTTCGAGGAATACGCGCGGAGTCACGGCCGTACCGCCTATCATCCGGTCGGCACCTGCAAGATGGGTATCGACGAGATGGCTGTCGTCGATCCCGAGTTGCGTGTCCGCGGGATCGAGCAGCTGCGCGTCTGCGACTCGTCGGTGATGCCGAGCCTGATCAGCTCGAATACCAACGCGCCGTCGATCATGATCGGCGAAAAGGCAAGCGACCTGATAAAGGCACGGTCGCACAACATGACCGCATCGTCGGCGACTGCAAATCCATCGCCGGCATAGGAGAACGCTTGCTGATCACGCGGTCAACGTTGACTTATCGAAGCCGATTTGGTAAGTAACCAGTTAGTGCACATAGGCCGCTTTCATTGGGAGGAAATAATGAACACAAGGGGTTCGAAAACTTTCGGCTCGCTGACTCGCAGAACGTTTCTGCGGGGCGCCGCGGGAACGGCGGGGTTTGCCGCCATGGCTTCCATGCTGCCGCGCGAAGTGCTTGCCAATCCGTCCGAATGGACATTGGTCAATTCCATGCGCTCGGTGGCCAATCCATACCACGCGACCTTTGCCAGGGGCGGCGAGGAATTCGCCAAATGGCTGGGCGCCAAATTCGAGGTTCTGGTGACCGAGGGCAACTCGGAAAAGGGCATTGCCGACATTCGTGCGCTGCTGGCGCGCACCGGCGGCAATATGATCCTCAATGTCGACCCCAACGATTCGCCCGACGCCCGCACGATCGTCGAAGACTGTGTCAAGGCGGGGGCATATGTGGTGACCCAGTGGAACAAGCCTGATGATCTGCATCCCTGGGATTTCGATCCGCACTATGTCGCGCACATGTCCTTCGACGGCGTGCCAAGCGCCAAGGCGATCGCCGAGGAGTTGTTCAGGAAGATGGGTGGTTCCGGCGGCATCGTCGCGCTCGGCGGGATTCTCTCGAATGTCCCGGCGATCGAGCGCAAGATCGGTCTCGATCAGGCGATCGCGGAGAACGGCAATGTAGAGCTCCTGGACTTCCAGGCTGCCGACTGGAACGAGACAAAGGCGTTCGACATAACCCAGACCTGGCTGACCCGTTTTGGCCGGGACATCAAGGGTGTCTGGGCCGCGAACGACAGCATGGGGATTGGCGCGCTCGAGGCGTTGCGCCAGGAAGGCCTCGCGGGCGAGGTGCTGGTGACGGGCATCGACGGCATCGACGCGGTCATCGAGGCGACCAAGGCCGGCGAGATGGCCGGCACGGTCGCCTGGGATCCGCTGTGGACCGGCGGCATGGGTCTGTCGATCGGCTATCACACAGCGATCGGCAAGATCGATATCGCCAGTGAGCCGCACTCTCATCGCGAGTTCTATGGCAGCAGCATCCTTGTTACCCAGGATACGGTGGCTGACTTTGGTGCACCTGCACCACTTGATTTCACCGACATCTGGGGCAAATCGACCGGCCAAATCCAGTATCGCGGGTGATCAATAGGCCGCCGGACATTAAGTCCGGCGGCCATCGACCGCGCCGGAAGTCCGGTCCGGCCAAATCGCCCGGAGGAATACAGTGGTTGCCAAGGCGGAGAACCGCAGCTGGGCGATGAGGGTCGTTCACCGACACCGCGCGCTGGCGCCCGTTGCGGTCCTGATACTGCTCTGTGCGATCGTCGCCGTCATCAGCCCGCGTTTCGTTGATCCGTGGAATCTCGTGCGGCTCCTGAATGGAGCGGCGATTCCGACCGTGCTGACGATGGGGGCGACCTTCATCAT
>CAJIAA010000324.1_pt1 | contig 12646 bp, 13 predicted proteins | sample 9199011 | NCBI WGS metagenome assembly CAJIAA01 (sample SAMEA7708266, study PRJEB35096) | sediment metagenome | biome: marine neritic benthic zone biome [ENVO:01000025]; feature: sediment [ENVO:00002007]; material: shallow marine sediment [ENVO:03000034] sea grass bed [ENVO_01000059] ...
CGTGCAGCAGGCGCTGTTGAAGATCATGGAAGGCACGGTTGCCTCGGTGCCGCCCCAGGGCGGGCGCAAGCACCCGCAGCAGGAATTCCTGCAGGTCGACACCACCAACATCCTGTTCGTCTGCGGCGGCGCGTTTGCGGGATTGGACAAGATCATCTCAGGCCGCGGCAAAGGGTCGTCGATCGGCTACGGCGCCGACGTGCGCGACCCCGACGCACGCAAGGTGGGCGAGATCCTGCGCGAGGTCGAGCCGGACGATCTGTTGAAATTCGGCCTGATCCCCGAATTCGTCGGCCGTCTGCCGGTCGTCGCGACCCTGAGCGATCTGGACGAAGGCGCACTGGTCGACATTCTGACGAAGCCGCGCAACGCCCTGGTCAAGCAGTACCAGCGGCTGTTGGAGATGGACAACGTCAAGCTTGAGTTCTCCGGCGACGCATTGAAGGCGATCGCCCAGAAGGCCATCAAGCGCAAGACCGGCGCCCGTGGCCTGAGGTCGATCATGGAAAGCATCCTGCTGGATCCGATGTACGACCTGCCCGACCTGAAGGGCGTGGAAGAGGTCGTCATCAACTCCGAGGTGGTCGAGGGCCGGGCCAATCCCCTGCTGATCTATGCCGAGCAGAACGACGTGGAGACCGGCGCCTAGAGCCTTTGCGCCCCCGTCAATACCTGCTCCGGGCGCTGGGTCGTTAGCGGAGAATTAACCCGTCCATGGTGCTGTAACCCGCTAACGATCAGGCGGGAATTCCACCGGCATGGCCGACGACGACATTCAATTGGAAGACGATGTGGCCGAGGACGGCGGCAACGGTGCCGACGAGCAGAACCGGCGCGCCGTCCACGATATCAATGTCGAAGTCTATGCGGTGCTGGGCACCGCCAGCATGCAGGTCAGCCAGCTGTTGAAGATCGGCCGTGGCGCCATCATCGAACTGGATACCGGCGTCGGCGATCCCGTGGACATCCTGGCCAACCAACACCTGATCGCACGCGGCGAGGTCGTCGTCGTCGACGATCATCTGGCGGTTTCGCTCACCAAAATCATGAAATAGCCCCTCGCGGGCCTTCCCTTCTGTGCTAGGACCGGTGCCGGCGCCCATGGCGGCGCCCGACAACGCATGGCATAGGGAGACGCAGGGCGGTGATCACGCTTTACGATCTGGTGGGCAGGGACGACAGGCGGTTCAGCCCGCATTGCTGGCGCACCAAGATGGCGCTGGGCCACAAGGGCCTTGAATTCGAGACGCGGCCGACCCGGTTCACCGAGATCCCGGCAATATGCGGCGGCGGCCAGAAGACCGTGCCGGTCCTGGAGGACGACGGTGCAACGATTGCGGACAGCTGGGCGATCGCCAACTATCTTGAAGAGACCTATCCGGATCGGCCGAGCCTGTTCGCCGGCCATGTTCCGCTGACGCTTTTCGTCCAGAGCTGGGCCGCGAGCCGCCTGCATCCGGCGCTGATCGGGCTGATCGTCCATGACATCTACGAGCATCTCGATCCGGCTGACAGAGACTACTTCCGCGATACCCGGGAGAAGCGGTTCGAGAAGTCGCTGGAAGCGATGCAGGAAGGACGCGAGGAGCGGTTGCCCGCGTTTCGCGCTGCGCTGGACCCGCTGCGTCACACCCTGCATGCCCACGATTTCCTGGGCGGCGAGAAACCGCTCTATGCCGACTATCTGGTCTTCGGCAGCCTGCAATGGGCCCGCACCATCAGCCCCTTCCGGCTGCTGGACGAAGACGACCCGGTCCGGGACTGGTTCGAACGATGCCTGGACCTGCATGGCGGGCTGGGACGGGCGGCGCCAGGATACGACTGACGTCGCCAAACCGCCACGCGAGAGCGGCTGTCAGCTTGGCATATCAATTGCCGACCTGAAGGCGGGGACGTCGGGGGCAAGTTCGTAGGCGGTGCGGAAATGCCCCTCCGCCTCCGCTGTCTCGCCTCTGGCCTTCAGCAGCAGTGCATAATTGTAGTGCGTTTCAGGATCGTCCGGACGCAGGCGCAGGGCGTATTCGTAGTGCCCCGCCGCCTCGGCCAATTCGCCGCGCATATGCAGGAGGATTGCAAGGTTGTTGTGGGCTTCCGGATAATCGGGCCAGATCCGCAGCGCCTGACTGTAATGTTCCTCCGCACGCGCCGGCTCGCCCTTGTTTTCCAGCAGGATCGCGTAATTGTAGTGCGCCTCCAGATAATCCGGCCTCAGCCGCAACGCCTGGACATAGGACGCTTCTGCCTGCGCCAGGTCCCCATGGTCCTCCAATAATATGGCGTAATTGTTGTGGATCTCGGGGTCGGTCGGCCTCAGCCGCAATGCCGCAAGATAGTGCTTGTCAGCCGTTGCCAGATCTCCCCGCGCCTTCAGGAGATTTGCGAATCGGTGATGCGCGTCTGCGTAGTCCGCGCGCAGACGCAAGGCTTCGGCATAGTGTTCAAGGGCGCCGCCCAGGCTTCCGTTTGCTTCCAGCAATATGGCGAAGTTGTAGTGCGCCTCGGGATAGTCCGGTCGTATCCGCAGGGCTTCGCGATAATGCCGGGACGCTTCGCTTTCGTTGTGCGCCGCGCGCAGCAGAACGGCAATGTTGTTGTGCGCCTCCGCATATTCCGGTCGCAGCCGTAGCGCCTCGCGATAGCAATCTTCCTCTTGCGCGCTGTTTTCATGTCCCGTGCCGATCAAGCCGACGCCTTTCAGGAACCAGGCTTCGGCCGTAAGTTCGTCTGCGGGCTTCGCCGCCAGTGCCACTTCGTCAAGGGTCATGACCCGGTAGAGCACGCGCTTGGAGAGGTGGTCCCCTTTCAGCTCGTGGCTGCCCGCCTCTTCGAAGCGATACAGTGGCAGGTCGACCAGTTCGAGGACATTTTCCGTCACGTATAGGCTGTCCGGCTGGGATGCATCTTCGACCCGCTTCGCCAGGATGATAGCCCGACCGATCCAGGCGTCGCCGTCATCCAGTTGCATGCATTCGCCGAAGTGGCAGCCAATTCGCAGCGGCGTATGGGGGACTTCTTCCAAATCTTCGACCGCCGCTGCCCTCGCTTGCCAGGCATCGATCATTTTCAGCCCGAACTGAACGGCCGCGTCGGCGCTTTCGAACAGGAACAGATGGCCGTCGCCGGTGAAGTTAATATGCAGGCTGCCGTACTGGCTGGCCAGGGACTCTGCCAAGTGGCGGTATGCGGAGATGTAGGCTATCATTTCCTCGCGAGAGGCTTGAGCCCACGCGAGCGAATGCTGCTCTAGATCCGAGAATACCGCGGCAGCGTACCTTCCCATCGACCGCACTCTCCGTCTGGCATCCGTTCCGTGACTGGTCCGTGTGCGACTTCAGATATGCGCGCCAAGCCTAATCAGATGACAGGAAGGAAGCCATGCCCAAATACATGGTTGAAAGACATCTGCCAGGGATCACCGCTGATCAATCGTCCGCCGCTGCGGCCCGCGCGAAAACCACCACGGCACAGATGAGCGAGGATGGCACGCCAATTCGCTACCTCCGTTCGACGTTCGTGCCGGGCGAGGAGAAGTGCTATTGCCTGTTCGAAGGCCCCTCTGCCGACGCCGTCGAGCAGGCCAATCAGCGTGCTGAAATCCCCTACGATCGCGTGGTGGAGGCCATGCACATTGCGTCGGACGACCTAGGCTAGCCACGTCCTCCGCTACGACGGTTCAGAACAGAGTGCCCAGGCCGGCCTCGTTTTCCGCCTTGGGCGTCGGGGCGTCGTCCTGGTCCGCGGTGGTCTCGCCGATCATCGGCATTACCGGGGCAGGCCGCGGCGGCACCGCCCGCCGGGGCGTCGGACGTTCAACCTCCTTGGGGGCGGCCTCCTTGGGGGCGGCTTCCTTGCGGCCGGCCAGATAGGGGCTGGCCACGAAGCCGGTGCGGCCGTTGTCGAGGCGAACCTCGGTCCAGCCGTCCACCAGCGGATCGCTGATCGCCAGCACCTTGGTGCCGCGGTCCATCTGCTGCATAACCGGAAAATCCTTGCCGGGGCCGGCCCGGACGTTGAGCCGGTCCGCCGAAACGATCTTGGCTTCAGGCACGATCAAACGGCGCTCTGGGCTCGTCGCGGTGTGAGACGCGACCTCCGTTCCCGGGGTACTGGGTCCGTTGGCGTACCGCAAGGGCCCGCCGTCGAAACCCGGGATTGTCGCCACGAGGCGCCGCGCAAGGTCGGCGGTGACCCGATGAATCTGCTCGTCGCGGGCATTGCTGGAGGCATCGAGGACCTCTGTCACGACGCTGAGCGGCGACAGAATCAGGCCGCCGCCGTGGCTTTCCGCCACATGGCTTGCGCGCCAAAGCTCAACACCGTCGCGGGTGCGCACCACTTTAACTTGCGCGCCCACTTCGACGCGCGAATAGACGCCGTAAAAACCGTTGCCATAGGCCGTGACCTGGCCGACCAGATAACTGTCGCACCCCAGGCTTAATGAGGCGCGGCGGTGTCGGTCGCCGTGTCTTCGGTGCTGGACCGACAGGACCTCGTCGACCTGCTCCAGTTCCACATCCAGCCGGTCCGACGGGGCGAGAACGGCATAGAACGCCCGGCGCACCAGATCGACCTCGTCTTCGGTGAACGCCGGCTTGTCGGCATCGTCGTCCCAGACCGATGTGAATGGCATCACGGCGATGCAGCGCGGCGGCGCGCGGAAGAACTCCTCGCGCACCGCGTAGGTCACCGGGTCCATCAGAATGGCGCCGATATCGCCCTTCGGCGCCTCCAGGTCCCGTCCGTCGCCGCGATTGATATAGGCTGGCGAAAGACAGGCGCTGAGCAGCGCCGGCGCCATGATCGAAACAATCAACCGGTACATTGTCTGTGCGCCTGACGGGCGCGAAACACCAGCGGCCATGGGACCAACCCCCCAACGGTGGGACCTTGCCGGAGTCTAGGGTGCGTGCTTCTCCGACGCCACAACTATCGGTTAAGAAGCAACCATAATTAGATGATATATTTAAGAAAAACTCAATCGAGTGCCGAAACGGCGGACCTCAATTAAACATGCTGTTCGGCAGGAACAGCGCGATCTGGGGAAACGCCACGAGCACCGCCAGACAGCACCCCATCGCCAGCCAGAACGGAAGAATGCCGGCAAATATGCGCCCCATCGGCACGTCGGCGGCGATCCCCTTGACCACGAAGACATTAACGCCGACCGGGGGGCTGATCAGGCCCATCTCCAGCACAATCACCATCACCACGCCGAACCAGATCGGATCGAAGCCAAGCTGGACGATCAGCGGAAAGACGATCGGCAGGGTCAGGACCAACATGGCAAAGCCTTCCAGGAAGGTGCCCATGATCACATAAGCCACCAGCACGATCGCCAGGACTCCGAACGGGCCGATATCCAGGCCGATCAACAGGACCGCCAGGTCGCCCGGGATATGAGTCAAGGCCAGGAAGGGCGAGAAGATATGCGCCCCGATCAGGATCAGGAAAGACATTGCAGTGGTGCGGACCGTCTGCAGCAGTACCCTTTCCAGGCCGCTCCAGCTCAGCGACCGGCGGATCAAGGCGACGACCAGGGCCAGGAAGGCCCCCACCCCCGCTGCCTCGACGGGCGTAAAGACCCCGCCGTAGATGCCGCCGATCGTGACCAGCACGATCGCGACGATGGCGGCGGCCCGCCTGAGGCTGCTCAGTTTTTCCTTAAGGCCCGTGGCCGGTCCGGCCGGGCCCGCGGCAGGTTCCAACCAGGTCAGCACATAGATCGTCAACATGAACAGGCTTGTCAGCAACAGACCCGGCAAGACGCCGGCCATAAACAGTCGGCCGATCGATTCCTCGGTCAGGATGGCGTAGATGACGAACCCGGTGGACGGCGGAATCAGGATGCCGAGGGTGCCGCCGGCCGCAATGCAGCCGGTGGCCAGCTTGTCGTCGTACTTGTAGCGCCGCATCTCCGGCAGCGAGACCCGGCCCATGGTGACCGCCGAGGCGATCGAAGAGCCGCTGAGCGCGGCAAATCCCGCACAGCCGACGATCGTCGACGAGGCGAGCCCGCCGCGCCAGTTACCGACCCAGGCATAGGCGGCGTCGTAAAGGTCCCGGCTCATGCCCGAGACGGCCGCGAGGTTGCCCATCAGCACGAACAGGGGAATGACACTGAGTTCATAGAATCGGGCGATCTCGAAGGTTTCGCCGCTGAGGATCGACATGGCGGCGGGCCAATTGTTGAGCAGGCCGGTCCCGATGAACCCGACCACGATCATCGCGATCGCGACCGGCACGCGGATAGCCAGCAGCAAGAACAGGCAGAGGATGCCGGCGATGCCGGTCTCCGTTGGTCCCATCGTCAGCGCGGCCCACCGGTTCCCTGGCGCCCGATCATCGACAGGGCCTCCAGGACCAGCACCGTCACATAGACCGCGAAGCCGGCGGACAACGTGAAATAGGCAGGCAAGTAGGGAATGTTGAGGAGATTGGAGGCTTCGCCGTAATCCGCCGCGTCCAAGCCGTTGACGAAACAGCGCCAGACGATCACCGACAGAATGCCGGCGGACAAAAGACGGACGACGACGTCGAGTGGCCGCGCCATCCAGCCAGGCAGGACCCCGCCGATCAGGTCCACGGCGACATGGCCGCCGGACCTGCCGCAATAGGCAATGCCCAATGCAACGACTGTCAGCAGGGCAAGTTCGGCGACGTCCTGGCCGCCGTAGAGCGGCGCGTTGAACACGTAGCGCAGAGTGACGTCAACGACCGTCAAACCGGTCAACCCGAGAAGAACGACGCCGCTGAGCAGGGCCAGGCCGCGCAGAACCCTGTCCACAAACCGCGTCAGGTGTCGCCCGTCCTCGCCCTCCCCCGTCATCCGCAGCTACTTGCCGGCCCTGTTGATAGCGCCAAGGATCGCAGCCGCGTCGATGTTTTTGTCGCCCAGTTCGTTCACCACGTTGTAGATGACCTTCTGGTTCGCCGCTTCGAATTCGGCAAATGCCTGGGGCGACAGCTTGATGATCTCCCGTCCCGCCTCCTGGGCGACCTTGAGACCGCTTTCCGCCGCCTTGCCGTAAACCCGGGCCGCCTTCAGGCTGAACTCGAAGCCCGTCAGAGCTTCGATCTCGGCCTGTTCTTCCGGCGTCAGCCGGTCCCAGCTGTTCTTGTTGGCGATCAGGTAGAACGCCGCGACCGTAGACGGCAACCCTGTGGTGAAATAGTTGCCAATCTCGTGCAACTTGAATGAACGGATGCCACTCGCCCCGATCATGACGCCGTCGACAACGCCGGTGTTGAGCGCATTGTAAATCTTGCTGACCGGCATATTGACGGGCGTGCCGCCCCAGGCCTCGATCGCCCGGGCCCCGACCGCATCGGGCGCGCGAATCTTCAGTCCTTTGACATCCTCGATGCTGCGGATCGGCTTGTCCCTCGTGATGAGGACCGCAAGACCGTTGGCCCACAGGCCCAGCATCTTCACCCGGGCGAATTCGTCCGCCAGATGCGCGTCATAGACGCTCCACATCTTTCTGGTCGCATCTTCCGGCCCTTCGGTTACGCCCGGAAGCGCGATCAGCAGGGTCTTCGGGAACTGGGTGGAGGTATAGCCCGGAATGCCGAACACGAGGTCCGCCACGCCGTCGACGGCGCGTTTGTACTGCTGGACCGGGCCCTTGCCCAGTTCACCGGCAGGAAAGATCCGGATCGTGAGTTTGCCGTTGCTGGCCTTCTCCAGTTCTTCGGCCATCGGACGCATCACCTTGGAATCCATGGGATGCTTCGGCGACATGAAATGCGCCAGTTTCAATTCCGTGGCCGCTGTGGGCGTTGCGGCCAAGGCGATCGCGAGGACCGAGGCGGCGCAGCCACATGCAATACGGGTGATCCAGTCTCCCATCGTTCTCTCCCTGCAGTTCTTCTTGTTGCGGCCCTGCCGGGCCTTCGTTGGAGGGCAGTCTAGAACAGCATCGGCGGCAACACCAAGGCACTCGCGCGGCACGCTCAATTCGCTGTGATCGGGGCGGGTATCGCTTCTTGGGGAATAATCTCCATGGTTAAGTTGTCTGGCAGGGGTGGCGGTGTAGATCACTCGCCGTCAAGGGGACTACGTAACACTCAAGGGAGGCTCTTATGAGACGTCTGACAATGCTGCTTGCCGGACTGCTGGTTGCCGGAAACATGTCCGCCGCCTTGGCGGACGGTCATGCCGAGGCATCCGCCAAATACCGCCAGGCCGTCATGAAGGCGATTGGGGGACACACCGGGGCGATCGCGGCAGTGGCGAAGGGCCAGGTGGACCACGGCGACCATGTCGTTCACCACGCGGTCTCGCTGGCAGAGATGGGCGCGATTACGGCGGATCTATTCCCAGAGGGCAGCGGACCGGACGACTATGCCGATACAGGGGTATTAAACGACGTCTGGAGCAAGCCAGACGAATTCAAGGCCGCTGTGACGGCGTTCAGGGACCAAAGCGCCAAACTTGCCGAAGTCGCCAAGGGCGGCGACATGAAGGCGACCATGGCGGAGTTCCAGAACCTGGGTAAGACCTGCGGCGGTTGCCACAAGCCCTTCCGCAAGAAGAAGTGAGGCGACGCATTCGCACGTCTGCAGCGGCCTTGGGCCTTTGGGCCGGGCTCGCCGCGGCGACGCTTTGTGGACCCGTTCGAGCGGCCGGAGACGATCCGGTGTCCCGCGGCGCCTATCTGTTCGCCGCCGGCGGGTGCCTGGGGTGCCATACCAAACCGAAAGGCGGCGCGCCGCTGGCCGGCGGCCGGCCGCTGGATACGCCTTTCGGCACCTTCATCAGCCCAAACATCACGCCTGATCCCGGCCACGGCCTGGGAGGCTGGAGCGAAGCTGATTTCGTGCGCGCCATGCGCGAAGGCCGGGCACCCGACGGCGGTGCCTACTATCCCGTCTTTCCCTTCACGTCCTTCACCGGCATGACCGACGCGGACCTGAAGGACCTTTGGGCCTACCTGCAGTCGGTCGAGCCGGTGGCACAGCCCAACCAGGCGCACGAAGTCTCGTTTCCTTTCACCACCCGCTGGCCAGCGCTGGCATGGCAATGGCTGTTCTTCGAACCGGCGACATTCCAGCCTGATGCGGGACAAGGCGACGACTGGAACCGGGGAGCCTATCTGGTCAGGCATCTGGGTCATTGCGGCGAGTGCCACACCGCCCGGAACAGGTTCGGCGCGATGGACGAGAGCCGCCATCTGGCAGGCAACCTCAAAGGGCCGGAAGGCAAGAAGGTCCCAAACATCACGCCGGACAAGAAGACCGGACTGGGTGAATGGGCCGCCATCGACATGACCTATTTTCTGGAAACCGGTTTCCTGCCGGACGGCGACTTCACCGGCGGCGCGATGGAGGAAGTGGTCGAGAACACCACCAGCAAGCTGACCGGCGAGGACCGGGCCGCAATGGCGGAATACCTGCTTTCGCTGCCGGCACTGGAGGGACCCTAGGCACGATATGCCTTAAGATCGTGCGCCGCCGCAGCCGTCGTCTCGAATGGAATTGTTGCAGCCAATGCAACCGAGCGCGATGGCAGCCGTATGCTTCGAGACACGCCGCTGCGCGTCGCTCCTCAGCATGAGGGATTTGCCGAGGCATGCGGCGCGCGATACGCCCTCACCTTGAGGAGGCGGCGCAGCCGCCGTCTCGAAGGGCATGGCTGCAGCCGGCGCGGCTCCCTAGAGTGCGTTCCGTCCAGCTTATTTGGTGTCTTCGGTCAGTGTGACCTTGAGGCCGTCGAGTTCCGGGCTGAACTCGATCTGTCAGGATAGTCGGGAATTGTCCTTGACGATGATCGACGCGTCCAACATGTCGATTTCCTCTTCCTCCTGGGGCTTCAATTTCGGCAGCCAGGCCTCGTCCACATAGACGTGACAGGTGGCGCAGGAACAACAGCCACCGCAGTCCGCTTTGATCTGCAAATCCGCCTCGCGGATGATCTCCATGATCTGCCAGCCGTCGGTGGCTTCGATCTTGTGTTCGTTGCCGTCGTGGTCGACCACGAAAATATGCGGCATCGTCCCCTCGTTATCCTTGTTTTCTGTACGCTTCGCGAAAGTGTGGTTCATATCGCGGTGCTTTGCGGGAGTCGAGCCTTGTTGCCCTCTCCCCGCGGCTAGAAAGCGAACTAAGTCCGTGCGCGCGACAGCGCCGTCGCCAGGTCGTAGGCAGGCATCGCAGCCTCGCGGTAGAGCCTTTGGTACGTCTCGGCCAGTGCGGGGTCCCGGGACACCTCGCGCCCTTCGACGCCGATGGCGTCGACGCCGGCATCCGCGTTCGCATACAGGCCCGCTGCGACGCCTGCCAGGATGGCTGCACCCTGGCTGACCGCTTCGGGTTGGCTGAGTACGACGACCGGACAGGGTGCCAGCGCCGCCTTGATCGCCAACAGCAGGTCGTTGCGGGAGCTGCCGCCGATCGCCCGGATCACGGCTGGCTGGCCGCCACCGGGCAGGTCGGCCATGGCGTCGATCAGGCGCTGGACGTCGAAGGCGATTCCTTCCAGCACGGCGCGGCACATCTCGGCCCGGCCCACATCCGGCGTGAGCCCCCAATACACCCCGGTCGCCGGTTTGGACCGGCAGGGTGGCGTTGCATACCGCAGGTGCGGCAGGTACCGGACTCCACGGCTGCCGGGCGGGGCTGCGGCCGCCGCGCGGGCCATCCATTCGGGATCTTCGGCATTGAACAGTGACTTGCACCATTCGACCGAGACGCCGGAGGTCATGCAGCCACCGACGCGGAAATAGTTGGGACGGTCGGTAAAAAGCACGCCATGGTCCATGCCGAAAGCCGTGGCGTCGAAATCTTCGGGGCAGCCGCTCAACGCCTGCAGGATGGCTTCCGCCGACCCCATCGAGTCGAGCATCACACCCGGCCGAAAGACACCGGAAGCAAGCGCGCCGCAGATGTGGTCGTGCCCGCCCGCCGCCACGACGCAGTCGCGTGACAGGCCGGTCGCGGCCGCAACCTCGGCGGTGATCTGGCCCAGTGCCGTGCCGCTGGGTCGAAGCGGCGCGAACAGTCCTGCGTCAACCCCCGCCTCCTCGATCAGATCTTCAGACCAGTCGAGTGTCGCCAAATCCAGAGCATAGGTCCTGGAAGCAAGGCTGTAGTCGGTCGCAGCAACGCCACAAAGACGGAAGGCTGCGTAGTCGGCCATGTTCAGCCAGGTCCGCGTCCTCTCATATGCTTCGGGCGCATTCTCCTGGATCCATTTGATCTTGAAGAGGCCGAAGATCGGCTCTGTCGATAGGCCGGTAATGGCCGCCATTTCCCGCCCGCCGACCCGCTCCACCAGTGCGCGGCATTGAGGCTCGGTGCGTTTGTCGAACCAGGCGATCGCCGGATGCGTCGGCTGGCCGTCAGCGTCTACCGCAACCGCCGACTCGCCGACGCTGGCGGCGGCGATCCCCACGACCCGGTCGCCCGCCCCCAGGCCCGCCAACGCGCCACGGATCGCCTGGACCACGGCCTGCCAGGTTTCGTCGGGTTCGTAGTGGGCATGATCCGCGCCGGTTTGGTGAACCGGCGTGGGAACGCTGCCTTCGGCCAGCATGCTTCCGTTCTCGTCGAAGGCCAGCGCCCGGATCGAGGATGTGCCCAGATCCAGACCCATCAGGACGGGGCGTTCCGCCATCGCGCGCTACCCGCCGATCATCAGCCTGATGAGCTCGTCGCCGTCGGTTTCGACCGCGCGCCGCTCGCCGGCCGCGATCCCGCGACGCAACACCAGGATCCGGTCGGCGACCGCGAAGATGTCCGTCAGGTTGTGCGAGATGAAGATGATGGCGACGTTGCGTTCCTTCAGCCGATTGATCAGCTCGATCACCTTGCGCTGTTCCGGCACGCCCAGCGCCGCGGTGGGCTCGTCCATGATCAGAAGCTCGGCATTCCAGAATATCGCCCGGCCGATGGCAACCGCCTGGCGCTGGCCGCCCGACAACATGCCGGCGGGCTGTTTCAGTTTGCTCTTGTCGATATCGATATCGAGGACGCCCAGCACGTCGTGGGCGTCCTTTTCCATGCTCTTGCGGTCCAGCGCCGGCAGCACGCCGAACCGCCTGAAGATCCGCTCGCGGCCCAGGAACACGTTGGCGCTGATGTCCAGATTGTCGGCCAGCGCCAGGTCCTGGTAGATGGTCTCGATCCCCATTGCGCGGGCGGCGCTGGGGTTGGCGAACCGCACCTCCTCGCCCTTGTAGCTCAGCGTTCCGCCATCGGGCGGATAGACGCCGGAAATGATCTTGATCAGCGTCGACTTGCCGGCGCCGTTGTCCCCCGCCAGCGCCAGCACCTCGCCGGGCCAAAGGTCGAACGAGACGCTGTCCAGTGCCAGGACACCGCCGAACCGTTTGGTGATGCCGCGGCCCGAAAGGATCGGGTCGTTCATTCCTTGCCCCCTCCGCCCGGCAGACGGCGCCGGCTCTGGTCGATCAGCACCGACACGATGATGACCACGCCCACCGCCACGAACTGCCAGAACGGCTCCACATTGATGAACACCAGGCCGTACTGGATCACCGCGATGATCAGCGCGCCGATCAGCGTGCCGATGATCGTGCCCGAGCCGCCGAACAGGCTCGCCCCGCCGATGACGACCGCCGCGATCGAGTCGAGCAGCAGCGGCTCGCCGGCCTGCGCCGCGCCCGCGGAGAACCGCGCCGTGTAA
>CAJIAA010000224.1_pt1 | contig 12626 bp, 7 predicted proteins | sample 9199011 | NCBI WGS metagenome assembly CAJIAA01 (sample SAMEA7708266, study PRJEB35096) | sediment metagenome | biome: marine neritic benthic zone biome [ENVO:01000025]; feature: sediment [ENVO:00002007]; material: shallow marine sediment [ENVO:03000034] sea grass bed [ENVO_01000059] ...
GGCAACCTCGCGAACGAAATTACAGAATTCGGGTTCATCGTCTATCACCAACAGACGCTTCGCCGCCATTCTCTTACCCCCTCGTCGCGTGCAGTGCTTCGTTCACTTTACGGGCCAACTCATTTTTGCGGAACGGCTTCTGCAGCAAGTGTAAGTCCGCGTCGAGCTTGCCGTGGTTCAGAACCGCGTTCTCGCTGTAGCCTGACATATAAAGGACTCCCACCGAAGGCCGCAGCGCCTTGATCTTTTTGGCCAGTTGGTCGCCTCCCATGCCGCCGGGCAGAACGACGTCGGTCACCAGCAGCGAGATCCTCTCCGCATCGTCAAAAACGCTCAATGCGGCCGCGCCGTCACCGGCCTCTAATGTGTGATACCCCAGCTCTCCAAGCAGTCGGACGGCAAGGTCGCGGACATCGGGGTCGTCTTCTACCACCAGAACTTGTTCGCCGGCACCTTTGGGCACGCTTTCGCGCCGCACTCCGTCCACCGCGGTTCGCGCCATGACCCCGGCCCGCGGCAGGTAGATCTTGACGGTACTGCCTTCGCCGGGCTCGCTGTATATCTTGATGTGTCCACCCGACTGCTTGACAAATCCGTAGGTGATACTCAAGCCGAGCCCGGTTCCTTCGCCCATGCGCTTGGTCGTGAAAAACGGTTCGAACACCCGTTCCAGAACGTCGGCCGCCATTCCGGATCCGTTGTCCGAAACCGCCAATAGAACGTAATCGCCCGCCTTCACCTCAGGATTTGCCGCGACGTAGTCCCTGTCCAGATGCTGGTTCGACGTCTCGATCGTCAACTGGCCGCCCGTCGCCATTGCATCGCGCGCATTGACGGCCAGGTTCAGGACCACGCTCTCCATCTGCACCGGATCGACCTCGCAGGGCCAGACCGCATCATCGGTTTGCAAGCGGACCGAAATGGTCTCGCCCAGACTGCGGCGCAGTAGTTCCGCCATATTTTCCAGCAAGTTATTCAAGCTGACCGATTTGGGCTGCAATGGCTGCTTGCGGGAAAAGGCCAGCAGGCGTGCGGTCAATTCCGCGCCCCGCTCGGCCGCCGAAATCGCCGGCCGGACCAGACGGGTCAGATCGCTTTTCGCCGGCAGTCTTTCGTGGATCAGGTCGAGATTGCCCAGAATGATGGCCAGGAGATTATTGAAATCGTGCGCGATACCGCCGGTCAGCTTGCCGATTGCGTCCATTTTCTGGGCTTGAAGCAGCGCTTCCTCCGCAGCCTGGTGTTCCGTGACGTCCAGGCCCGAACTCAACGTCTTTACGACGTTTCCGGCATCGTCCAAGACGGCGCTGTTGCGCCAGGCAATGTGCCGCAATTCGCCCTGTTTCGTGACGATGTCGTGTTCGGCAAACTCCAACATTTTCTGCTTGCCTGCGACGACCGCGTCAAAGCTGGCACGAAACTCGTCGAGCAGGTCCGGCGGTAAAACCAGATCGAACCAGTTCTCGCCCAGGATCTCCTCCAGCTTGTAGCCCAGCACCTCGCAACCGTATCGGTTCAATAGTTCAACCTGGCCCTCCCGGTTGAGGGCCACGATGATCGTCTGCGCCACCTGCAGATATTCGGCGGCCTTGGTCCGCTCGGCCTGGGCCCGTGCCTCGGCGTTTTTCCGCGCTGTCACATCCGCCGCAAAGTGCAGAACGCGCCCATCGTCAAGCAGGTAGTCGCTGACCTCGGCCCAGTGGCCGTCGGCCCGAAGATACTCGAAATTGCGTTCCGGCCGTTGCCGCCTGTTCAACCTGCGCGATACCCAGGCGTCAATTTCCTCCTGCGTTCCCGGTATGCCGCCGCCTTGCGCGTAGTTCCGGATCAGGTCCTCGAACTTGGCACCAGCTTCGACTCTCTCGCCCACGCTTTTGAATAACGACTTGTATGTCTTGTTGCAGATGATCAGCCGGTCGTCCTCGTCAAACAGGGCACAGGCCGCGGGGACCGCTTCGATGGCACGGGCAAGTTGCAGTTCGGTGCGCTGACGCGCCTCGTCTGCTTTGAATGCCGCGGTGATATCGCGCGCAATGCCGCGATATCCCAGGAACTTGCCGTCGCTGTCCCAACGCGGGCGACCGCTTGTCTGAAAGTGTTTGATGTTGCCGTCCGGCGTGCGCATCGCGTAGACGAAGTCGCGGAACGGAAGCCGCCGTTCCATGACCAGTTGGTGTTCGGTAAGTCTGTTGGGGTCAATGATCAATCCCGGAATCTCGTCGCGCCGCCGCCCCACGAAGACACTGCGATCGATTCCGGTGATTTCGCTGTGCCGTTCGGAGACATCGGAGATCCGAAGATCCGGACCGGTTTCCCAAAACCAGTCGGAACTTGCCTCGGCATAGTCCCGAAACCTTTGTTCGCTTTCCTGAAGCAGCCGGTAGGCCGACTGGACCCTTGACGCAATGCCACTGACAGCCTGCGCAAGCTCGTCCAGTTCGTCCGGATCGGCCCGCATGCGCCGCGCCAGTTCGATCGGGGCGGTCGGTTCGCCGACACCGAGTTCCCGCGCATAGCGGGATAGCGCACTGAGATGGCGCGTGACGAGAACATGGAAGATCAGAAGGATGAAGCCTGCCACCAGAAACGTCTTGACGCCGTTCCCAACCAGAATCACCACGGCCCGGTCGATCAGCCGGTCAATGACCTGCTGGGTACTGGCATTGACCACCAGCGTACCGATGAGAAGGTCTTCGCCGCGATGGCTGCGCCGCAGGTCGTAGGTTTGGGTCAGCACCCTCTCGACCTCGGCACGTCCGACCTGGTAGGTGCCTCCACCCGACACGGTCAGCGTCACCCGTTGGAAGTCGGGAATGGTCAACAGACCATCCAACTGACCAAGAATCTGGTCTTCATCGGCGATCCAAACGCTGTCGGTCAGGCTTGGTGCATGAGTACTTTCGACCAGGCTCAGATTATCCTCGATCACACCGACATCGCTTCGATAGTCCAGAAGAAGCTGAGCCCCCGTGGTTACCAGCGTGATCATCGAACTGAACAGCACGACCGCAAGCACAAGGCGGCGAACGATTCGTCCCTTTGCAGGAGCAGTCTTGGTCACAGGGCTCTCTCGCCTGTCAACGCCGTTCCGAATCCCGCAGGACCAAAGCCTTCTGGTCCGCCGGGCCGACACTCGCTTTCTGTGATACCTATCGGCTTCGCGAATAACATACTGAACACCCTAATATACAATTACAAGTAGCGGATTTCGTTTGAATCCGACGCTTCCGGCCCTGTGTGCCTGCGATTCGACGGCCGCTGAGCGCGCCGTCCGGTGCCCATCTGGGCTCCGGCTACGGCGACACGGTATCCAGTGGCTCCCGGATCTTGACAAAGATCCGGGCATGGGTGCCATCCGCTTTGATGTTGCCAAGTGCGGAGTCAAACCGGATCGCGAGCGCAGCATTCGCGCTGATCAGCGACCGTTCCGCCGGAAGAGCGATCACTTCGGCCGCAATTCCGATCCGGCGAAAGGCCTCGATCTCAACGGAGTCAGCGAATCCCCGCCTTGCGCCGGGCCCCTAACGGCATTCCGCAGCCGCTCTCTATTGCGCAACACCTCAAAGGGAGGGCCACCCAAGCGACAACCGCAACATAACCAACCGTGTTGTCAGGGTGTTCGGCAATCGCGGCTCCGTGAGCACATGTTCGTTGCGTCTCATTCGGGGGCGCCCTTTAGGGTGATTTGGAAGCGCAATATAATGCTGTGGGGGACATGCATGTGCTGGATATACTGATCACCCTAATATAGCATCGGTTGTGTGGGGACTTGTTCGGATCGCCGGGGCGGACGATTGTTGTGCGGTGGGGTCGCCCCCTTTCATTGGCTGCGTTAGGATATCGACGGGTAAATATGACCCGGGAAACTGGAATGTCGGACCACATTCTAGTCGTTGACGACAACCAACAGATTCTCGACCTGCTCAAAAACGTGCTTGAGCCGGAGGGTTTCGACGTGACGACCGCCAGTTCCGGCGAATCTTCGCGCCGTGCCATCAACTCCCGGGAATTCGACCTGGTGGTCATGGATATCGGGCTACCGGACGAAGACGGCTTTTCGCTGACCCGCGAGATTCGATCCGCTTCCACCGTGCCGATCATCATTTTGACCGGCAAACACGAAGAAATGGATCATGTGCTGGGGCTGGAACTGGGCGCTGACGACTACGTGGTCAAACCCTTCCGGCCCAGGGAGTTTGTGGCAAGGGTCCGCACCGTCCTGCGGCGTGCAGCGGCCGCGGAAGAGGAGGATGGCCTCAAGACACCGTCGCGGCCGCCGGTTCTTGAATTCCAGGGGTGGACGCTAGACCTGGGAGCCCGCCAGCTTTCCGACCCGTATGACAAGAACGTGCACCTGACCACCTTTGAGTTCGATCTGCTGGCCACCCTGTTGCGCAATGCCAATCAAACCGTTTCGCGGAACGACTTGTTGAAGGCCTGCACCGGGCGGGAATGGCTTCCCACAGACCGCAGCGTTGATATCCATATCGGCCGATTGCGCGCAAAGCTGGAGAAGAACCCGAAAGCACCGCGGATCATCAAGAGCGTCCGCGGTTTGGGGTACATCTTCGCTGCCCCGGTAACGCGCCAGACCGCGCCGGCGGATTGATCGGGAACTTTTCTTTTGAAAGAGAGTTCGCTGCGATACGGCGGGTCCAACCGACCAGGTGGGGATTCGGAGCGGAGTGAGCTTTGAGGCTCGCTGCTACTTCAGGCCGTATACACTGTGACCTGGCTCTTGGTCGGCTGGACCCATACCATACCAGTACTGCGACTAGACCGGCGCTTGGACCATCCCAGCGATACACCTTCCGACGGACCTGACCGCACTGAACTGGCCCGGATGATTCGGCGCTGGGGCACCGGCAGGGACGCGACCCGGAATGAGCGGCGACAGGTACACACTTGGAACACACGCTCGTCTGACCGATTCATTCCGGCGGTGGCCGCGACCCTTATCTTGGACACAATGGGTTAACCCGCCGAAAAACTCCCGTATAGATTTGTAAAACTTGCGTATAGCTTTGTAACCGCTGCCAGAGTCCCAATCGACCGAATGAGGGCGCGGATTTCACGACTTGACGACCGCGTCGGGGTAGATGTGATAGGTCCCCGTGAAGGTCGCCTCGGCCAAGACATGGCCTTCGATGGCGGCGTTGACATCGTCGCCCGTGAACCGGCCACGGACCGCACACTTTTCCAGGTCGGTGGCGTACAGCGTGAAATGATAATGATGCACGATCTCGTCGTTCCAGGGCGGGCAGGGCCCGTCATAGCCGCAGTACTGGCCGCTCATGTCCGGATCGCCGGCGAACCAGCCCGTGTAATCGTTCAGACCTTGCCGGGTGCCGCGAGGCCCGGGCGAGTCCTTGCCACGGGCAATGATGCCGTCGGAGAACTCGCCGACGTCGATATGGGAAGGTTTCGCCGGCAGGTCCACCAGGACCCAATGGTAGAAGCCCACCCGGGGCAGGTCTGCGGGAACCGTGACGCCTTCGGTATTGACGTTGTCCGGGCTGGAAGGCACATCGACGTCATGGCAGATCAGCACCAATGACCGCGTTCCCTCGGGTAAATCGGACCAGGCAAAATGGGGATTGCGGTTGTCGCTCAGTTCCACCGGGCCGTCTGAACCGGGCTTGCCGAATGCGAATTCCGCCGGAATCGGATTGCCGTCCGCGAAACTGTCACTCCAGAATCTCATGCTGCATCGCTCCTTTCTAACTGGCGGCAACCTGTCGCCGCCTGCGGATATGGCCGGGCATTATCGGTCCCCGTCCGATCGGTTTCACTATGCCTCGCGCATGCGCCGTGTGCAAAAGCCCATGCTTCGCACCCTGCCGCGAGCAGCACCGGGATCGCGGTCGGACACTGCGTGAGAGGCCTTTTGTGTCAGCCGTGGGCGTGGCATCTTGCGGCACGCGCAGACTGTCTAATCCCGGATCGGGAAACGGCACAGGGGACACGGGGTCATGCCAATTAGTGCAATCCGGCAGTTTTTGAAACTTGAGGCGGCCGGCGGGATCGTTCTGATCTTCGGCGCAGCCTTGGGCATCATTCTCGCAAACTCGCCGCTGGATTGGCTCTACGACATCATCCTGGAAACGCCGGTAACGATACGGGTCGGCGCACTGAACATCGACAAGCCGCTGTTGCTGTGGATCAACGACGGACTGATGGCGGTGTTCTTCTTCCTGGTCGGTCTGGAAGTGAAACGGGAGTTTCTTGAAGGCGAGCTCTCCTCCGCCTCTCAGGCCCTTCTGCCCGCCATTGCCGCGGTCGGCGGTATGGCCGTTCCTGCGTTGGTATATGTCCTGTTCAACTTCGATGACCCGGTGAAGATCCGTGGCTGGGCGATTCCGGCGGCCACGGACATCGCCTTTGCGCTGGGCGTTCTGGCTTTGATCGGCAGCCGTGTTCCGTTGGCCTTGAAGGTCTTTCTGACGGCGGTTGCCATCTACGACGACATCGGTGCCATCCTCATCATCGCTCTGTTCTATACTGAGGATCTGTCGCTGCTGTCTCTGAGCCTCGGTTTTGTCGGCCTGGTCGGCCTGATCATCCTGAACCGGGTAGGCGTCGTTCGGATCGCACCGTACATATTGATTGGCATCTTCATGTGGGTGTGTTTCCTGAAATCGGGGATCCACGCCACCCTGGACGGGGTCCTGGTCGCGATGGCAATCCCGATGCGCGGCAAGGATCCGGGTCAGCCGTCGCCCTTGCTGCACCTGGAGCACCTGCTGCATCCCTGGGTCGCCTTCATGATTCTGCCGGTGTTCGGCTTTGCGAATGCCGGGGTCGACTTTAGTGAAATGAGCGTGGCCGCGCTTTTGGAACCGGTCAGCCTGGGAATCGCCGGCGGGCTGTTCCTGGGCAAGCAGGTCGGTATCGTGGGCTTCGTGGTTCTCGCTGTCAGGTTCGGCCTCGCCAAACTGCCGGAGGGGGTGACCTGGCTCCAGATTTACGGTGTATCGCTGTTGTGCGGGATCGGTTTTACGATGAGCTTGTTCATCGGCACGCTTGCCTTCGACGACCACCTGAACCTCGCGGGGGCGGTTCGGATCGGTGTGATCGGCGGGTCCATCCTTTCGGCGGTCCTGGGTTATTTGGTCTTGTCATACGCCGTGCGAGGCAACCCGCGACAAGCCGACGCTGACGCTGGGCTCTGAGGCCGGCGGCCGACGATGCGACCAAAGAACGCCTGATCCTCAAGAAACTTTGACCACATTGTGACACGCCTGGTGCGGCAAAATGGGGTCAATAGGGCGTGCGGCACCCGCCGACCCGGACCATCAGGACAGCGATGACAGGAAGGATTTGCCGATGGCACTCATGCTCCCACTCCCCGTGACGTTCGCCGCGACCGCATTGGCGGCAGGGCTTGGGCTTGCCGCGCTTGCGCCCACCCCAGCGACGGCCGCCGACGAAGCCACGGTGATCTCGCTCACCCAGATCGGATGCCAGTTTCTGGAATCGGAGAACGGCGTCGATCACGGCTACCAGCCAACAAAGAAAGCCGATTGCGACACGATCAATTCCAAGACCGGCGCGGACCGGCTGGCCTCCGCCAAGGTGCTTACGCTGAAGCCCGGCAAGTATGTCTTCCGGGTGAAGAACCAGAACGTGCCTTATGAGCTGGGCTTCTGGGTGCGCGATACCGACTATGACTGGCGCAACCCGGTCCACAAGCTGACCAAGACCAGCGTGTCGGGGGGCGGACTGGTTCTGGGAAAGACGCAGGACTACGAGGTTGAGCTTAAGCCCGGCGAGTATGTCTATTCATGCCCGCTCAACCCGACACCGAACTACAAGATTCGGGTCGAAGGCTGAGGTTCACGCCCGTCGCGGCAATGTGGCAACGTCTGCGGCAGGCGTCTTTCCCTGTTTGTCCGCAAGCGAGGTCTCCACATAGTCGACCAAGGCCTGCAGGCACGCGTCAATCGGGATGTCACCCGTGTCGATTTCCAGATCCGCGTCTTCCGGTGCCTCGTAGGGGGCCGATATGCCCGTGAATTCCTTGATTTCGCCGGCTCTGGCGCGCCTGTACAGTCCCTTCGGGTCGCGTTGTTCGCATACCGCAAGGTCGGCCTTGATATGGATCTCGCGAAACCTCGCGCCGCATGCTTCGCGCGCCCGTTCTCGGTCGGCCCGGTACGGCGAAATGAATGCTGTGATCACAACAAAACCAGCATCGGCGAACAGCGCCGCCACCGCCCCGACGCGGCGAATGTTCTCGGCCCGGTCCTCGGGCGAGAAACCCAGATTTGCGCTCAGGGCGTGCCGAACGTTGTCGCCGTCCAAAACGTAGACCTGATATCCCTTGTTGAACAGGGCGCGCTCCAACGCCACGGCCAGGGTCGACTTGCCCGCGCCGGACAGCCCCGTGAACCACAACACGCTGCCTTGGTGACCGTTGCGCTGGCGCCGGGCATCGGCGGTGACGCCGTGTTCGACCTCGAACACATTGGTGGAACGCACCGTGATCGCCTGCCGCTGGTCGGGATAACCCTCCATCGAGATCGTCCCGCCACCGACGATCCTGTGATTGTCGACCAGAACGAAGCGGCCCGTGTGACGCAGGTGTTGCGCCTCGTCCAGCGCCATCATCGAGCGCGTCCGGAACACCACTTCGGCGACTTCATGGCGGGCGACATGATCACGCTCTGCGCCCGAAAGCGAGTCGACATCGACGATGCGCGTGATTGACTGGACGGCGACGGGATATTCGGCCGTGTTGATTTTGAGAGTGTAGGACGCACCTTCGGCCAGCGGCTTCTCGGAGAACCAGAACAGCCGCCCGCGAAACACGTTCGTCAGGATCGGCTGATGATCGCGATGGCTGACAAGTTCGCCGCGTTCGACGAAGACTTGCTCGTCCAAGGTGAAACCCACAGCCTGGCCGGCATGGGCTTCAACCGGCAGAGGCGACTGGTTCCAGGCCTCGATTGATTCGACCCGGGCGACCTTGCCGGAGGGTGAGAAATGGACTTCGTCGCCCACCCTCAACGTTCCGGATTCGATCTGGCCGGCGATGATCCGGCGTTCGTCGAACTTGTAGACGTCCTGGACAGGGATCCTGAGCGACAGTTGCGACGGCCGCGCCGGCCCGGCCAGGCGATCCAAAGCCTGCATCAAAGAGGCGCCGGAATACCAGGCCATTGACCGACCGGGTTCCAGGATATTGTCACCGGTTACCGCCGACACCGGAACGACCGCCTGCGGCGCAATGCCGATCTCGCCAAGGTAGGATCGCACGTCTGTTTCGACCTGTGCGAACCGGGCATTGTCAAAAGAAACCAAGTCCATTTTAGTGACGGCAACGATGACCTGGGGGATACCCAACAAGGTCAGCAGGTATGCGTGCTTGCGTGTTTGTTCGCGCACGCCTTCGGCCGCATCCACGATCAGGATCGCCGCATCGGCGCCGGCGGCGCCGGTGACCATGTTCTTCAGGAACTCGCGGTGGCCGGGCGCATCGACGATGACGAATTTGCTGTGGTCCGACCTGAAGAAGATCTGACTGACATCAATCGTCACGCCCTGGTCCCTTTCCGCCTGGAACGAGTCCAGGAGAAAGGCCCACTCGACCTGCTTGCCGCGCTTTGCCGAAACCGAGCGAACCGCCTCGACTTTCGCATCAGGCAATGCACCGGTTTCAAACAGCAATCGCCCGATCAGGGTCGATTTTCCGTGGTCCACGTGACCGACAAAAACGATTCGCTTGGTCGGGGAGGACGCATCGGGTAACGCGGGTGCCATTGTCTCGTCCATTACATGTACCCGTCCTTGCGGAGCCGCTCGAATGCGTCCTCTGCTTCGTGATCCATTGCACGGCCGGCCCGCTCGGGCTCCCGCGTTCGCTCCAGTTCGTCGATCACCGCATCGATATCGCCGGCTGCACTCTCGACCGGGTGCGTGATGTCATGATCGCCCAGCGACCGGTATCGACGTCCCGCACGGGAGAAGTATAGCGGCACGACCGGGATGTGTTCGCGCCGGATATAGCGCCAGACATCCAACTCGGTCCAGGCCAGCAGAGGATGGATGCGCACATGCATGCCGGGTGGAAAATCGGTGTTGAATTGATCCCAGAACTCTGCCGGCTGGTTGCGGAAATCCCATTGCGAATCTTCACTGCGCGGACTGAAGACCCGCTCCTTCGCACGGATCGCTTCTTCGTCGCGCCTGATGCCGGCAATGATGCCCCGCCAACCGTGCCGGTCGATCAGCGATTTAAGGCCGGCGGTCTTGCGGGCCGCGGAACGCGCGGCCGGCGGCAAGCTGGGATCGATTTCCTCGACCGGCGGACAGTCGCCGGTGATCAGGTTCAACTCCCATTCCTTGGCATAGTGATCGCGAAAGGCATACATCTCCGGAAACTTCTTGCCGGTATCGACGTGCACGACCGGAAACGGGACGTGGCCGAAGAACGCCTTTCGCGCCAACCAGATCATCACATTGGAATCCTTGCCCAGCGACCAGAGCATGGCGATATCACCGATCTTCTTGTAAGCCTCGCGCAGAATGAAGACGCTTTGGCTTTCCAGGCCGTCCAAGTCCACAAGGACCTCCATGCGTGATTGTTGGACGCCTCTATGCAATATCCGTTTCCAGTTGTCAACAAATCACACATATTGCTAGTTATTATTGGCACAATAACATTAAGATAGTGTTTTATTGCGATTGAGACATCGCTCGGCTATTCGAAATCGCGGACCCGGTCGCTCGGCATCCGTATTTCGGCCCTACTGACAGTGTTTCGGGCCAAGCACCAGCCGGCTTCGTCAAGATCCTATAAACACTTACGGATTATCTTAATCCTTTGTGACCTGCCGCTCCGGTCAGCGCCAAAGGCACACCGGGGGGCTCCTGTCTGTTCGCAACGCGCCGACGGCCCCAGTTCGATCGCCCCGGTGCGAAAACCCAAAACCGGACCGCCGTCTAGAAGAAGCAAGCAATTCGCCTATGCGAGAAAGCAACGACGACGCAACGATCCTCGCCGCAGGTCTACGTGCCGCGGGCGATCTGGCCTATGTTTGGGATCTGGTCCAGGACAGGATTGCCTGGGCCGGTTCCGTCGATACCGTCTTCGAACCGGGCGTCCTGAAAACGCCATCATGCAGCGAAACTTTTCATGCATGGATCAGCACCAACGACATCAGCCGCCGCCTGACCAGTCTGAAAAACCATCTGGTAAATGGAGGTCTGTTGGACTGCGAGTACCGCATCAAAACCACGGACGAGAAAGACCGCTGGATCCATGAGCGCGGCAAGGCGGAAATCGACGAACATGACCGGCCGGTACGCCTGTGCGGCACACTGCGCGTTGTCGCCAACCGCCAGGAACTGGAAACACAGCTGCAACAGCGCGCCAACTACGACGACCTGACGGGTCACCTCAACAAAACCAGGCTTCGCGAAGCTCTTCAGCATTCGATGGACTACGACGCGCGCTTCGACATCGAAGGCGCATACCTGGCGATCGGAATCGACAAGCTGTCGATGATTAACGACGCCTACGGCCACGAAGCGGCCGACGCGGTCATCGTGGGCGTCGGGCAAGTTATGGAACGATGCCTTCGCGTGATCGACGTAATCGGCCGGATCGGCGGCGACCGGTTCGGTTTGGTTCTCGGCAACTGCGCAAAGGATGGACCCGTGGTTGCCGCCGACAAGATCCTGGAAGCGCTGCGTGCCAATCCGATCGAAACACCAAGCGGGCCCGTGAGCATCACCGTATCGATCGGCGGCGTTTACTTCCCACGGGTCGCTAAGACGGCGCACGAAGCGATGACGTGCGCCGAGAGCGCGCTGCAAGAAGCCAAAGCACGCGGCCGCAACTGCTACGTACCCTTCGAGATGACGCCGGCCCAACGCGACAAGCAGCGGCGGGACATCGACCTTGGCCGGCGCCTGCTGAAGGCGCTGGACGAGGATCGGTTCGCGCTGGCCTATCAACCTGTCGTTTCCCGCCAAACCCGGGAAGTGAGTTACTACGAAACGCTGTTGCGGCTGTACGACGAACAGGGCGCGCTGGTGCCGGCGTCCGAGTTTGTACCTGTCGCGGAGACTCTGGGGCACATCCGGCTGCTGGACCTGCGCGCCCTGGATATCGCGATCGGGGACCTTGCAGCCTGCCCGGAGGTCCGCCTGGCGTTGAACGTTTCCGGCCTGACGATCTCGGACCGGTCCTGGCTGCGACGCCTGTCGGGCCTGGTCAAAGGTCGCCGGGACATTGCCAGCCGCCTGACGATCGAAATCACCGAAACGACCGCAATGGAAGACCTCAAGGCCTCGGGGCAGTTCGTGGCCGAATTGCGCGAAATGGGATGCCGCGTGTCGCTTGACGATTTCGGTTCCGGCTACACGTCGTTCCAGCACATGAAGGCGATGACCCTCGATGTGGTCAAGATCGACGGCTCGTTCGTCAAGGATGTGGGGACCAATCCGGAAAACCAGCTGTTCGTCAGCACGCTGTTGGGCCTGGCCAGGGGCTTTGGCCTGGAGACCGTCGCAGAGTGCGTCGAAACGGCGGAAGAGGCACAGATCCTGATCGACAAGGGCGTCGATTATCTGCAGGGCTGGTACTACGGCAGGCCCGAAATGGAGCCGGCATGGCGCAC
>CAJIAA010000090.1_pt1 | contig 12569 bp, 12 predicted proteins | sample 9199011 | NCBI WGS metagenome assembly CAJIAA01 (sample SAMEA7708266, study PRJEB35096) | sediment metagenome | biome: marine neritic benthic zone biome [ENVO:01000025]; feature: sediment [ENVO:00002007]; material: shallow marine sediment [ENVO:03000034] sea grass bed [ENVO_01000059] ...
CCCGCCGATCTGTCGCGTCAGCGGCGCGCGCCGCTCGACCCGGTAGGCGGCGAGGTCTTCCATCCGCAGGATGCCGCCGCTGTCGGCGCACAGCGCGGTCATCGCCTGCGCCACCTCGCCGCGATAGAAGAGGTCTGCGCCCTCCGCCGCCAGCGCCTCGAATAGGCCTGCCAGGTCGGGGGCGGCGTGGCTTTCACCCGGCTGGAGCACCCGCCCTGGTATTGTGCGGCTTTCGAACAGATCCTTTGCCGAGTCGCTGGCCAACATGATCGGCGAAACCACGTCCATGATCGTGGCCTGCAGCGGGGCCAGCGGGACCCCAGTGCGGGCCAGATGCGCCGCCGGCGCCACAATGCGGTCGATCGGGGCGTATCCCAGTGCCCCATGGACCGCGAAAATGCCGGCAACCAGCCCCGGAACCGCCACCGATCCCAGCCCCATGTGGAACTCCTGGGTTACCGTTCCGAAGTCCGCCTGGATCGCGCGGAAGTCAAGTGCGGAAGCCGGCGGGCAATGCCCGGGTGTCTGCGCGAAGAAATCGAACAGCGTGGTCTCTCCGGCGGAAGTCCGCGCCATGAGAAAGCCGCCGCCGCCCGGTGAGGCCAGCACCGGTTCTGTGACGCAGGCCGCCAGGACACCGGCCAGCGCGGCGTCGAAGGCATTGCCGCCATCGGCCAGAACTTCCGCGGCGGCTTCCGCGGTTTGCTCGTGACCCGCGGCAACCGCACCATGGGCGCCGTCCAGTGCCATTATTTCGTCCCTGTGCCTGTCGGCGCGCACCCTACAACGGTGCGGCGGCCCTCACCAGACGCTTGCCTGATCGGGTCGGACCGGATAATCCACGCGCGCCGAACAAGAGATCCGGGACAATCATGCCACGTCAAACCGAAGTCATCGATCTGCCCTCCGTCAGCGCGGGAACGCGCCGTTTTGTGACAGTTCACCGCTATGGACGGCCGGGTGCGCGGCCCAAGGCCTACCTGCAGGCGGCCCTGCATGCGGACGAATGGCCGGGACTTTTGGTGCTGCACCACATGCTGGGATTGCTGGACCAGGCGGATCGCGAGGGCCGAATCGCAGGCGAGATCGTGGTTGTTCCATACGCCAACCCGGTCGGCTTGGCTCAGCAGATCGGCGGCGCCCATGCAGGGCGCTATGCCTTAGATGGCAGCGGAAATTTCAATCGGGCCTGGCCGGATCTTGCGGGAACTGCGGCCGAATTGCTGCAAGGGCGCCTGTCGGGCGAGGTGGAGGCCGATGTCGAGGCCGTGCGCAGCGCCTTACGCGAGGCGGCCGGCCACGTCGTCCGCGGTACCGAGGTTGAGGCGCTGCGGGCGACGCTGCTGGGCCTTGCGGTCGACGCGGACATCGTTCTGGATCTGCATTGCGACAACGAGGCCTGTCTGCATCTCTATGGCTCATTCGAGCACCAAGAACTTCTGAAACAGCTTGCGGACGACCTGGCCGTTCCCGTCGTTCTGATCGAGACCGACCCCGGCGGCGGCCCGTTCGATCATGCCTGCGCCGCGCCTTGGCGTCGGTTGCGAGACCTGATGGACGATGCGACGCATCTGCCTGCGGCCTGTTTCGCAACGACGGTCGAACTGCGCGGTCAACGGGACGTATCCGATGCAATGGCGGGCGAGGACGCGGCCGGAATTGTCCGGTTCCTGACCCGCCAGGGAATCCTGACGGGTGATGTCGGCGCACCACCTGGACGCCAGGGCGAGCCGACCCCTTTGGAAGCGGTGGACGTGGTGCGCGCACCGGTCGGTGGCATCATCATGTTCCGCGTCGGGCTTGGCGAGCGGGTTTCCGAAGGCCAGGTGGTCGCGGAGATCGTTGATCCTGCCGCACCCGATCCCGCCAAGGCGCGTGTTTCCGTTGCGTGCCAAACCGCAGGAGTTCTGTTCGCACACAAGCTTAACCGGCTGGTGCAGCCCGGTGATCGGATTTGCAAGGTGGCCGGTCAGGCGCCGTTGTCGCACCGAAAGGCGGGCAACCTTCTAGAACCGTAGGTTGCCCAACATCTTGGTTTTGGCGCCGCCTGTCTCGGTCGCCGCCTCGCGCGGCTTGAGATGGGCGTGCCATTTGGATTCCCAAAAGTTGAACCCACGGGTGATCAGGAAGGTCAGCGCCATGTACAGCACAGCGGCGGTGGCGAATCCTTCGAACCAGAGATAGAACTTTCCGTTCAGCGTTCGCCCTGCACCCAAGATATCGATGATTGTGATTACGCTGGCGATGGCGCTGCCGTGCAGCATGAAGATCACTTCGTTCGAATACATCGGTAACGCACGGCGAAAGGCGCTGGGCAGGACAATGCGCCGCACACGCATTCCCGGGGACATGCCGCAGGCCTTGGCGGCTTCGATCTCTCCATGCGGTGTCGCCTCGATCACCCCGCGCAGGATCTCGGTGGTGTAGGACGCGGTATTCAAGGTGAAAGCGAGCAAGGCGCACCAGTAGGCTTCGCGCAGGAATGGCCACAGGATGCTGTCGCGCACCGCTTCGAATTGGCTGAGGCCGTTGTAGATCAGGTAGGTCTGCACCAACAGCGGCGTGCCGCGAAACAGATAGGTGAATGCCCAGACCGGTGGATTGAAGATCGGGTGTCGGTAGGCCCGTGCCAATGCCATGGGCACGGCCAGGATCAAGCCAAAGAAAAGCGACAAGCTGACCAGGTTGACGGTGCGCCAGACGCCTTCGGCGAACAGTTGCCAGTGATCCAGGACCAGGCCGAACTCCATTCCGTTCAGCCCCGTCGCACGCCGACGCTGTATCGCTTCTCTGCCCAGCGCATCGCCTGAATCGACACCGTCGTGATCGCCAGAAACACCACCATGACCGCGGCCATGAAGGTAAAGGGCTCGCGTACGGACTTCCCGGCAAGGTCGGCCTGCCGCACGACGTCCTCCAGTCCAATCACCGAACACAATGCGGTTGCTTTGATTAGCACCAGCCAGTTGTTGCCGAAGCTCGGCAGCGCTAGTCGTACCAGGTGGGGCCAGATGATCCGCCGGAAGATCAGCGGCCGCGACATGCCGCAGGAAACTGCAGCTTCGATCTCGCCCCGGGGGATCGCAAGGATCGCGCCGCGAAAGGTCTCGGTCATATAGGCGCCGAAGATGAAGCCGATTGTACTCACCCCGGCGGTGAAGGCGTCGATCTCCATGTAGCCCAAACCGGCGGCGTCGGTCAGGTCGTTGATCAGGATCTGTCCGCCGTAGAAGATCAACAGCATCAGAACCAGGTCGGGGACACCCCTGATAAGCGTGGTGTAGGTGCCGGCAACCCACTGCGCGGGTTTGGACTTGGACAGCTTCGCCCAGGCGCCCAGCAAGCCCAGGATCACCGACAGGATCAGCGATGCCACGCCAACGCTGACCGTGACCACGGTGCCTTCCAGCAACAGATCGGTATAGGCGATCAGGTTTTCCATCGGCGGTCAGGCACCGTGCTGCATGCAGAAATGCGAAGAAGAGGGGCGCACAGCCCCCCTTTTCACAGGCCTGCTTTTACGAGCCGAAGACATTGAAGTCGAAATACTGCTTTGCGATCTTGTCGTAGGTACCGTTCGCCCGGATCGCGTCGATCGCTTCGTTGAACATGATGCGCAGGTCGTCGTCTTCTTTGCGGATTGCGATCCCGGCCCCCTCGCCATGGATCGCCGGATCGTTGTGAACGCCACCGAGGAAACCGAAGCCCGCGCCGTCCGGCGTCTTCAAAAAGCCCTCCTGCATCTGGACCGAATCCGACATGACGGCGTCGATCCGGCCCGCCTGCAGATCCAGAATGACCTCTTCCTGCGTGCCGTACAGCTTCAGTTCGACATCCGGGAACCGCTTGACCATGTAGTCATGGTGCGTCGTGCCGCGTTGCACGCCGACCACTTTACCCTTCATCCCCTCGTTGGTGTCTTCCCAGTCGACCCCTTCTTTGGCCACGAACTTGCCCGGCGTGCTGTAATATTTGTTGCTGAAGTTGACCTTCTTCTTGCGCTCGGGCGTGATCGACATCGATGCGATGATCGCGTCGTATTTCTTCGCCAACAGCGCCGGGATGATACCGTCCCAGTCTTGCTTGACCAGTTCGCACTGCACCTTCATCTGTTCGCACAGGGCCAGCGCGATATCGATGTCGAAGCCCTTCAGGTCGCCCGACGGTGTGGTTTCGGAGAACGGCGGGTACGCCCCTTCGACTCCGATCCGAACGGTTTTCCAGTCCTTGGCCGTCGCTGCGGTTGCTGCGAGTCCAAGTGCCGCTGCGGCGACGACGAGTGCTAGACGATTCATAGGTTTCTCCGTTTCCTTGTTTTTCTGATTTGTTCCGATGACCGGACTTCACCGGGTCTTGGATAGAAATTGCCGGAACCTGTCCGACCGTTGGTTCTGGAACACCTGCGCGGGCGGTCCGTTTTCCTCGATCTGGCCTTCGTGAAGAAAGATCACCTCCGACGAGACGTCCCTGGCAAAACCGATCTCGTGCGTCACGACGATCATCGTTCGCCCTTCCTCGGCGAGGTCGCGCATGACGGTCAGGACTTCGCCCACCAGTTCCGGGTCCAGCGCCGACGTCGGCTCGTCGAACAGCATGACCTCGGGGTCCATCGCCAGCGCGCGGGCGATCGCGGCGCGCTGCTGCTGGCCGCCTGACATGTGTGCGGGGTAGTAGTCCTTGCGTTCGTGAATTCCGACCTTCTGCAACAGGGCCTCGGCCTTCTCGACGGCTTCCGCCTTCGGCACCTTCAGCACATGCACCGGCGCTTCGATGACGTTCTCAAGGACCGTCATATGTGACCATAGATTGAAGCTTTGAAACACCATGGCCAGTTTGGCGCGGATCCGCTCGACCTGGCGCAGGTCTTCCGGAACGGGCTCGCCGCGGGACTGCTTCATCTTGATCGTCTCGCCGCTGACCGTGACCTTGCCGGCATTGGGCGTCTCCAGCAGGTTTATGCAGCGCAGAAAGGTGCTTTTGCCCGAGCCCGAGGATCCAAGCATCGATATTACGTCGCCGCTTTGGGCCGTAATGGAGATGCCCTTCAATACCTCGACCGCACCAAAGCTCTTGTGGAGGTCTTCAACGACCAACGCTGGGACCGCGGCATCCATATAGGGATTCGACCTGCTGTTCGTTCTATTGCGTTGCGCCATGGGTCGCCCGGACGACCGCACGAAACCCGCGTTTTCTGCGGCGAAAGGTTAGAGCCTCAAATAGGCCGACGCAAGCAAACCCGTGTTTCCGGCGGCCGGGTAGGGTGGTCAAGGTTGCGCATCGGGCCGGATCGGACAGCCATGGCGGTGGGCTTTGGCAGGGCAGGGATGCTGATAAGGAGAAGTTCGAACCGGAACGCTGTTTTCCGGCGGTTTCCCACGAATCGGCGCCGCTTGTGAGCGCCCGCGCGCTGTGGGACCGCCAGCCTCACACCTGTAAGCAGTTCCCCACTGGACAAGGGTCGGTGCTTGACTCCATCCTGCGGAGCCTATTCCGGACGCAGGCTGGTCCCTGCGCCAATCCTGTTGCGAAAGAGGAAGGCGGATGCGCGATACGCTGGGCGCTTTCGTTGACGATGTTGACATCACGCTGGCCGGTGCCGAAACCGGCCCGCTGGTCGGCCTGTCTTTCGCTGCCAAGGATCTGTTCGACATTGCCGGCCATCGCACCGGCTGCGGCAACCCGGACTGGCGGCGCACCCACCCGCCGGCCGAGGAAACGGCGCCGGTCGTGCGGGATCTGGTGGCGGCTGGCGCCACTTGCATCGCCAAGAGCCATACCGACGAGCTGGCCTACTCGCTGAACGGCGAGAACTACCACTACGGCACCCCCCGCAACGTGAACGCCCCCGGCCGGATTCCCGGCGGCTCGTCCAGCGGCTCGGCAGCCGCGGTCGCCGGCAGCCTTGTCGATTTCGCCATCGGGTCCGATACCGGCGGATCGGTCCGGGTTCCCGCAAGTTATTGCGGGATCTTCGGCCTGCGTCCCACCCACGGGCGGATTTCCCTTGAAGGCGTGATGCCGCTGGCTCCGGGCTTCGATACGGTTGGCTGGTTTGCGCGCTCGTCGGAGGTGATGCAGCGTGTAGGGCGCGTTTTGTTGCCCGAATGGGTGGCGCCCGCGAAAGCGGGCTGCGTGGCTGTGCCGCAGGATGCCTGGGCGGTGGCAGATGCGTCTGTCGTCGCGGCACTGGACGGTCCCTTGCAGCAAATCATCGCAACCGTCGGAGATATGCGCGACGTAACGCTGTCGGAGGCCGGCCTCGGATCCTGGTTCTCCGCCTTCAGGATCCTGCAGGGTGCCGAGATCTGGAGCGTTCACCGCGACTGGATCGAACGGACCAATCCGCACTTCGGGCCCGGTGTCGCCCAGCGGTTCCAGTGGGCCGCTGCAATTGCGTCGGATCAGGTCGCCGCGGCCGAGCGGAAACGGACAGAGGTCGCCGACAGCCTTGCACTGCTCCTCGACGGTGGCACGGTCATGGCCCTTCCCACTGCGCCGGGCATTGCGCCGCGCCTCAACCTTCCGGCGGATGAACTGGAAGAATTTCGGTACCGGGCATTGCAACTGACGGCAATCGCCGGCCTGGCGCGGCTGCCTCAGATCAGCATTCCGGTTGCGCGTGTGGACGGCTGCCCTATCGGGCTATCGTTGATCGGCGGCCGTGGCATGGATGAATTGCTGCTGGATCTTGCCGCCACTGTCGGTAGAACACCGGATCAGGAGTCGTAAGCGATCAACGCGGAAAACGGAACGTTCAGCCGGTCCCTGCCTTTCAGAAAGGCCAGTTCGATGATGCAGGCGGCGCCGCGGACGTTGCCGCCGACCTTCTGGACCAGCTCGATCGACGCGGACATCGTGCCGCCCGTGGCCAACAGATCGTCAAGAACGACAACCTTCTGGCCGGGTTCGATTGCATCCGCCTGGATCTCCACGGTGTCGGTGCCGTACTCCAGATCGTAGGTCAGCGAAACCGTGTCGCCGGGCAACTTGCCGCGTTTGCGGACCATGGAGAAGCCGCACCCCAAGGTCAGTGCCAGCGGCGCGGCGGTCAGAAATCCCCGGGATTCAATGCCGACCAGAACGTCCGGTTCCAGTGGTCTGACGGCGTCGCTGAGCTGCGCGACGCAGTCCTGCCAAGCGTCCGGGTGGGCCAACAAGGTGGAAATGTCGTAGAACAAGATGCCCGGCTTGGGGAAGTCCGGGATCGAACGAATATGCTGCCTAAGGTCCAACTGGCCCACGGGAACGAACTCCGAGATCGAAACGTGGGCGCATGGTAGAGGTCTCGCCCTGCGCCAGCAACATGACATTGGCGATCCGTCGCAGCCTGCGCGCATAACGCTTGTTGTCCTGCGCGCATCACGTGCTAGGTTGATGCACGGTCGAATTTGGGGGCCCGCGTGGCCGAATTAGCGGAACAACACGATGATCGTCTCGGCTGGCTGGAGACGAGCCAGGAGGGCGATGTCCTCAACGTCAGGGCCGGCGGCCGCTGGACGGTCGACGACGCCTTGCAGCTGGACCCGTTGACCCGTGACCGCATGCCGGCAGGCGTGCGTCAGGTGCGGGCCGACCTTTCGGAAATCGAGGCATTAGACACGGCGGGGGCTTGGATTCTATGGCGATGGGGCCAGGAGTTCCGAGCAAGAGGCATCGAAATCGAAAGGCTTGCCTCGCGGCCCGAAGATGATGCCCTGTTCCACCTCGTTGAGAGTTCCCAATGCACTGCCGAAGACACGGTGCGCGAGCTGCCCAACCCGATCCTGACGCTGTTTGAAGACATGGGGCGGACGACCTTCTGGGCGATCAACGAACTGAAGGTCACCTTTAATTTCCTCGGCCAGGCCATCGTGACTTTTGCCTTGACCATGCTGCGCCCGCGGATGTGGCGACCGAAGGCATTGCTGACACAGATCGAGCACACCGGGATCCGTGCTCTTCCGATCGTTGGGTTGTTGTCGTTCCTGGTCGGCGTTGTGATGGCTTACCAGGGCTCCGTCCAATTGGCGGTCTTCGGCGCACAGGTCTTTACGGTGGATTTTGTTGGAATCGCGACGCTGCGCGAGATCGGGGTCTTGATGACGGCAATCATGGTGGCCGGCCGGTCGGGATCGGCGTTTGCGGCGCAAATCGGCACCATGAAGGTCAGCGAGGAAATCGATGCGATCGAAACCCTGGGACTGGACCCGATCCAGGTCCTGGTGTTGCCGCGGCTGTTGGCCTTGATTATCACGCTGCCGTTATTGACGTTCTGGGCCGACGTAACCGGGGTGCTGGGTGGGGCAGTCATGATCATCTTCGATCTCGGGATGTCGCCCACCCAGTTTCTGACGCGCCTGCAAGGGGCGCTCAGCTACAACCATTTCTTGGTCGGGATCGTCAAGGCGCCCGTTTTCGCGGTGATTATCGCGCTGGTGGGATGCGAAAAGGGTCTGGTCACAAAGCGCAACGCGGAAAGCGTCGGCCTTCAGACGACGCTGTCCGTCGTCCAGTCGATTTTCCTGGTCATTGTGGCTGATGCTCTGTTTTCCATCATGTTCTCCGTTCTGGGCATCTGACGCCATGGACGGAGTGCAGCAGGACCAGACAGCGGTCATTTCGATCCGAGGCCTTAGGAACCAATTCGGTACCCAGGTGATCCATGACGGATTGGATCTGGATGTGCGCGCCGGCGAGATCCTGGGGGTCGTCGGAGGATCCGGAACCGGCAAGACGGTTCTTTTGCGCACAATCATCGGGCTGAACATTCCGGTGGCAGGCGAGATCACCTTGATGGGGGAAGACGTCCGCCATGCCGACGACCAAACCATGAAGCGCCTGCGCTCGACCTACGGGGTTCTGTTCCAGGGCGGTGCTTTGTTCTCGTCACTGACCGTCGCCGAGAACATCCAGGTGCCGATGATCGAGCACGCGCACATTTCCAAGCAACTCATGGACGAATTGGCGGCACTGAAGGTCCAGCTGGTCGGACTGCCGCCGAACGCGGCGAACAAGTACCCGTCCGAACTCTCGGGCGGCATGATCAAGCGTGCTGGCCTTGCCCGCGCCCTGTCACTGGACCCGCAGGTCGTGTTCCTGGACGAACCCACGTCCGGGCTCGACCCGATCGGTGCGGCCGCGTTCGATAATCTTATTCGCAGCCTGCAGCAGAGCCTGGGCATATCGGTCTTCATGATCACGCACGATCTTGACTCGCTGTCGGCGATTTGCGACCGAATCGCGGTACTGGTCGACAAGAAGATCCACATCGGGACGATGGAGGAAATCGTGAACGACCCCCATCCGTGGATTCAGGAGTATTTCAACGGGCCCAGGGCGCGCGCAGCCTTGCAGGGGCACATGCGGGCCGAAGGGGGATAGCGACGTATGGAGACGCGCGCCAGTTACGTTCTTGTCGGCATCTTTGTCATGGTGTTCGCGTTCGGCGTCATTGTGGCGCTGATCTGGCTGGGCGGGCAGACCGGACAAGAAAAGCTTGTCGAGTACGAGATTCAGTTTACCGACCCTGTGTCGGGGCTGGGCAATGGCGCGTCGGTGCAGTATCGCGGCGTTCCCGTCGGGCAGGTCACCGGCATCCGGATCGACGAGCAGGACCCCAAGCTGATCAGGGTCCGCATCCAGGTTCGGGCAACAACACCCATCAAAGAGGACGGTTTGGCGACCCTGCAATACCAGGGAATAACCGGCGTCGCTTTCGTTCAGTTAAGGGGAGGCTCACCGGAGTCGCCGCGGCTCAGGTCGCCGGGACCGGACGGGAAACCCGCCGTCATCAAGGCCCAGTCGTCCGGGCTGGCTGAGCTCATGGACAGAGCACCGGAGTTATTCTCCAGCTTACAGACCCTCGTCGAACGCGCGTCGAAGATCCTGGACGAAAAAAACAGGCAGTCCATCGCGGGCATTCTTTCCGATGTCGACACCTGGACCGACGCGCTTGCGGACGGCAAGGAGGATACACGGTCAATATTGGCCGACGGGGCGGTTGCGATGAGTAACTTCCGCCGTTTTACGGATGATATTGAAAAGGACCGCGAGGTCATCCGCGAAAGGTTCACGAGCATTACCAGCAACCTAGACACGCTGCTGCAGGAAGCCCAGCCGCTGGTCGCCGATGCGGACATTGCCGTTCAGGAATACACGGTGCTGGCCAAGGATCTGCAAACAACGGCGGAGGAAGTAAACGGTTTCTTGATCCGGAACCGGGAACCATTGGATGCGTTCGCCGACAATGGTCTTCTGGAGATCACGCTGTTCTTCTCCGAGGCGCGCGCGCTGGCGGCGTCGGTTCAGCGCGTCGTCGACGATTTCGGCCGCGACCCAGCCCGCTTCCTGTTTGGCGATCAGCAAAAGGGATTTGAGGCTCCATGATGTTTGAAATGCCGCGTTTACGCCCAAGCCTGGCGGCGGTCGCCGTTGTGGCCGTCGCGCTGGCCGCCTGTTCGCTTGAACTTCCGGGGCAGGGCGATCCGCCCCGTCAATTCGTTCTGACCCCGAAAAGCACCTATGACGAAGACGTGCCCAGCGTCGATTGGCAGCTTCAGGTCGACAGGCCGACGGCAAAGGCGGGGCACGATACATCCAGGATTGCGCTTAGGCACAGCGCCATCCAGTTCGACTATTACGGTGACGCGGCCTGGATGGATACGGCGCCCAGAATGGTGCAGGCGCTGTTGGTTGAATCGTTCGAGAACTCGGGCCGGATCGTGGGCGTGGGCCGGTTCGCCATCGGCGTGAAGTCGGACTTCGTCCTGACCACCGAGCTGCGCCATTTTTCGGCCGAGTATCAGGGCCCCAAGCCGGCGGAGGGACCGAGGGCCCGGCAGGCCAACAAGGAGGCGCCGAAAATCCGGGTTTCGATCATTGCCAAGCTTATTCAGATGCCGCGCCGGGATATCGTCGCCTCGGAACGCTTTGACGCGCTGGTCGAGGCGAAATCGCCCGAGATGCTGTCGATCGTCGAAGCCTTCGACGTGGCCATTGGAAAGGTCATGAAGCGGCTGGTAACCTGGACCTTGGAACAAGGTCAACGCAATACCACGTCCTAGGCTCCGCGCCGCACCCGACATATAAAACCTCTTCCGAAGTTCAGAGGCGATGACGCACATATTCCATCGACAACCGCGCGCGCAGCTTCCGGTCGCTAAAAAAGGGGACGGCTGCTACATCGTGGATTCCGAGGACAAGCGCTACCTGGATGCGTCCGGCGGCGCCGCGGTGTCCTGTCTTGGCCATTCCCACCCGGCCGTTATCGACGCAATCAAGCGGCAGCTCGACAATATCGCGTTTGCCCATTCCGCCTTCTTCACGACCGAGCCTGCAGAGGCGCTGGCCGATTTTCTTGTCGCGCGGGCACCCGGCGACCTGAACCGGGTGTATCTGGTTTCCGGAGGCTCGGAGGCCATGGAGGCGTCCCTGAAGCTGGCCCGGCAATACTTCGTCGAAATTGGTGCGCCGCAGCGAAGGCATGTAATTGCCCGGCGTCAGAGCTATCACGGCAACACCCTGGGTGCTTTGGCGGCCGGCGGCAACCTCTGGCGGCGCGAGCCGTTCGAGCCACTGTTGATCGAAACCCAGCACGTTTCACCGTGTTACCCTTACCGCGACCGGCTGCCGGACGAGACGGAAGAAGCCTACGGCCTGCGCGTCGCCGACGAGTTGGAGGAAAGGGTCCAGGCCCTGGGTCCCGAGACTGTCATGGCCTTCGTTGCCGAGCCCGTCGTCGGGGCGACCGCCGGCGCGTTGGCGCCGGTTCCCGGATACTTCAAACGGATACGCGAGATCTGCGACCGGCACGGCATTCTGTTGATCCTGGACGAGGTGATGTGCGGGATGGGGCGAACGGGGACGCTGTTCGCATGCGAACAGGACGGTGTGGCGCCCGACCTGCTGGCAACGGCGAAGGGGCTGGGGGCAGGTTACCAACCGATCGGCGCCCTTTTTGTCTCGGAGACGATCTACCAGGCGATTTGCGCGGGTTCGGGGTTCTTCCAGCACGGCCACACCTATATGGGCCATCCCACCGCCTGTGCGGCCGCCCTTGCTGTCCAGCACGCGATCGAGTCCGACGGCCTGCTGGAAAACGTCCGGAAGATGGGCGACAGCCTGAATGCTGCGCTGCAGGAGCGGTTCGGCAATCACCATCATGTGGGCGACATTCGCGGGCGTGGCTTGTTCCGTGGCCTGGAACTGGTGGCCGACCGCGCGAGCCGCGAACCGTTTCCGCCCGAGTTGCAGCTGCATGCCAGGATCAAGTCGCAGGCGATGGAAAACGGGCTGATTTGCTATCCGGGCGGCGGCACCATCGACGGCAAGCGTGGTAATCACATCCTCCTCGCGCCTCCCTTTATTGTCGAGCCAGCCCAGATTGCGGAACTGGTGGACAAGCTTGGACGCACGGTGGATACAGCGCTGGCCGGCTTGCCGCGGGCTGCGGAATGACGAACGCGGATCCGGCGGTCATCATGGTCGCCCCGAACGGAGCCCGCAAAACGCCGGACGATCACCCCGCCCTGCCAATTGAGCCGGAAGCGGTGGCCCGCACGGCCGCCGCCTGCGCGGAGGCCGGCGCCACG
>CAJIAA010000339.1_pt1 | contig 12566 bp, 12 predicted proteins | sample 9199011 | NCBI WGS metagenome assembly CAJIAA01 (sample SAMEA7708266, study PRJEB35096) | sediment metagenome | biome: marine neritic benthic zone biome [ENVO:01000025]; feature: sediment [ENVO:00002007]; material: shallow marine sediment [ENVO:03000034] sea grass bed [ENVO_01000059] ...
CGATCATTTGCTTCTGTTCGAAGGGAGACAATATCACGCCGCCGCAGCAGGCACTCGGCTGGATCCTCGATCTCTACGACGATGTCGGCGACATCCGAACCTGCGGTCAGACGATCGTTTATGCGGTTCACGACAGCATCGGCCATCTCGGGATTTTCGTCTCTGGCCGGGTGCAACGGAAGGAAGGCCGCGAGTTTGCGTCGAATATCGACTTCATCGATTGCCTGCCGTCCGGCCTCTACGAAGCCGTGCTGACGCCGCGCTCGGAGGACATGCCGGACGGTGATCTTGGCCAGACCGACTATATCACTCGGTTCGAGCCCCGAACTCTCGATCACATTCGCGCACTTGGCTGTAACGATCTCGAGGACGAACGCCGCTTCGCAACCGTGCAGCGCATATCCGAGATCAACAACGGCCTCTATCAGACCTTCGCGCAACCCTTCGTGAGAGCGATCGCCAACCCACCGCAAGCGGATCTGGCGCATGATCTGCACCCGTCGCGGGTCGGCTACAAGGTCTTCTCGGACATGAACCCGTGGTTGGGCTGGGTCGAGCAAGCCGCGGAGACGGCCCGCAAGAATCGACAGCCCGTGCGGACGGATAATCCGTTCTGGATTGCTCAGGAAAAGATGTCCGAAATGATCATCGCGGCGCTGGATGCGCAGCGCGACGTGCGTGATCAGATGATCGAGACGGGCTTTCTCTGGGCATTCGGAAACCCGGTTCTGCAGGCGGCTCTGGGGCTGAAGGCAGATGACGGACCACCGCGGCCTAAGCCGGCGACTGATCCCGCGCGACAAGAGATGCTCGAGGAGGCGGTCGCCGATCTGAGGTCGAGGATCGGTAGCGGAGGCGCCCGCGAAGCGTGCGTTCGTGCGATGCTCTATATTCGCATGCCGGACGGCACGGCGGACGAGCGGCGTTTCGAGGTTCTGCGCCAGTTGCAGGAGGCAGAAAGCGAAACGCTCGAAGACTTCAAGCGCACGGTCCGTGAGCAATTCTTCATGCTGCTGTTAGACGAAGTGAAGTCGATCGACACGCTCACAAAGCTCCTCGAAGGCGACCCCGCCGCGACGCGCCGGGCGCTTGAGATCATCCGGCTCATTGCCAAGACCGGCGATCAACCGGTCGGGGAGGTCGCGAACCGGCTCGCCAGGATCGAGAAGATCTTCGGCACCGTCACTGCAGAAGGCGCGCAGAAGCCGAAACTCGCAAGCCGCAAGGGGCGATCTGTCGCCTGATCTCCGAGCGCCGCGGTGGTCCCGTCATCCGTGCTCCCGCGGCTGGTTTCGATGTGGGACCGGTTCGTCGTGATTATTCAAACGATTGGCATAGCGGTGTTCAGCTTCTTCCAGTTCATGCCCACTCGCATGTTCCCGGATCAGCTCCATCGAGCGTGACTCGATGCGCTCCTCGATCTCATGCATAAACGTGTCAAACGGCATCCCGGGCGGTATCGGCTCGAGGATCTCTATGGCGGCGGCCTTACCAACGCGTTTGCGCCAGCGGCGTTGCGGCCAGATCACGCCCAGCGACGTCGCGACCGGAAACGCCGGCACGTCCAGTGCTTCATAGATCCGGCCGGCACCGCTCTTGTAGCGCTCACGCGCACCGATCTTCATCAGTTCGCCCTCTGGATAGATCACCATGGGCCGTTTCTCGTCGAACAAAATCCGACGCGCACCCTCGATGACCTGCGCCGTTCTGCCTTGGGGGCCAGCATCGACGGCAACCAGGACAACGCCGAGCTTCTTGAGGATAGCGCCGATGAACGGATAGTGTGTCAGCTCCTCCATCGCCACTGCCGAGACGTTCGGCACGAGGGCCGCCAGCATAATGATGTCGAGTTCGCTCAGATGCTTTGCGACGACGAAGTGGGCCCCGTCCGTGTCGATGTTCTCCGTCCCGCGCAACTCCACCGTGCCACCCAGAATCAGTTTGATCGCCTTGCGCATCGTGTGGCCATAAAACGAGATAACTCGCCACATCGCCTCTCGGGTCGAGACTTTAGCGGTGCCGTAGCAGACGAGGGCCATGCAGAAAGAGAACAGGTAAAAGAACAGGTTGAAGATTGTGACTCTGATCGAATCCATGCTCATTCTCCTGTTCGAACGGCATGCATGGCCGTTACTGCAATTCCGGGATCATCCGTGAGAACGATGCCAGCGCATGCGGCGATTGCGCAAGTGCGTTTGCGTGTCCGTCGTCGAATGATCCGGGCCTCAAGATGCTCTGGCCGAAGAGAGCATCTTATGAATTGGCATCAGCGATACGCATACTCATCATTGATCGAATTGAATGTCCTTGGATGTTCACTGCAACCCCTGATCGGGATTGTGCATCACGTCGGGTGGCGGCCGTTAATCGCGCGCGATGTCCAGACCATCGAGGACAAGTTTGCTCGGGTCGGCGCTCGCCAACCATCCGACGATCTTCCTTGAATAGGTCTACCGCACGGCAGCCAGCTAGGTGAAGCTGCTCCAAGCGTCTCGTATGTGAGGCCGATGAGCCAGAATTGGTTGGAGGTCTCTACATAGGAGTCCGACCCGCTGTTCAGACCGGCGCAACGACTATCTCGATCGGAGGTGCCCTGCGTCGAATACCAAAGCGATCGCTTGGGTCTTTGCTATTGGATGCAAGGCATGCGGGAGAGACCCAAAACCGGTCGCACGGATCACTCGCACGACGGAAGCAACCAGAAAATATCACTCCGCTGAGGTGAAATGACAAGTTTCTTGCAGCACGAAATTAACACTGTTTTCCGAAGTCAACGAGCAATGCCCTTTCCTGCGCGCGCGTGAGATTGACGCAAAATGAGAATTCTAGCGGACCGGGTGATCGCGAATTTTGGCGAATCTGTGCCTCGCCGGATCGTCAGCATGTCGCTTTCTCGGACGCTCATTCTCCGGTCATTGGCGCATGCGATGGGCCCGAAATCGCGCTTAATGTTGTTCGAACTAGAGCGACGGGAGACGGTGCTGCAGCATTTCGTTGGCGCGTACGCGTACACCGAACCTTCGGCCTATGCCGAGGCAGCTGTCCGAGCCACGCGGCCAGAAAAATCCTTTGGAGCATCCGCTGTGAGGAACGGCCAATGAACCGGCAGATTGCACGCTTCTGGGACGCTCAGGTCGAGGTGTCGCGCCGATGTGTACGCAACCGATACCCTGGCAGGCTTGATTGCAAGGTTTGTCCGTTATGCCGTTTTGCCATTGCGATGCGAGCAAACTGATAACGAGGACGCAACACAGATGAAATTGCGAAAACTAATCCTGCACGGTTTGGCCGCGGCCGTTAAGGCAAGGCTCAGCACGACGTTGGCGATCGCCGCCGATCATGTTGATGAACCCAAAATTCTGGTAGTTTTGGGGTGACGATATCGGGGTCCATAACATCAGCGCCTGTAACCTTGGCATCATGGGGTATCAGACCCCGAATATCGACCGGCTCGCGCGCGAAGGTGCCATGTTCACCGACGCCTACGCCCAGCAAAGCTGCACCACAGGACGCGCTGCGTTCATGACGGGCCAGCATCCGTTTCGCACCGGTATGCTGACCATTGGGATGCCCGGATCGACGCACGGTATCCCGGACTGGACCCCTACCATCGCCGACGTGATGAAGGAGCACGGATACGCCGCGGCGCAATATGGCAAGAACCACTTTGGCGATTAGGACCACCATTTGCCGACGAACCACGGCTGCGACGAGTTCTTCGGTAATCTCTATCACCTGAACGCCGAGGAGGAGCCGGAAGGATACTACCACCCGAAGGACCCGGCTTTCCGGGAACGCTTCGGTCCGCGTGGTGTGATCAGAGCGTCGACCGACGGATCCATTGAGGACACCGGCCCGATGACCCGCAAGCGGATAGAGACCGCGGATGAGGCATTCCTCGCGGGCGCTCTCGACTTCATCGAGCGGAGTCATGATCAGGACAAACCGTTCTTTGCCTGGTTCAACGCGACCGGCATGCATGTCTGGACCCGCATGAAGGAGGAATCCATCGGCACCACGGGGATCGGCCTCTATCCAGACGGCATGGTCGAACATGACGGGCATTTGCGCCTGCTGCTCGACAAGCTGGACGAGCTTGGTATCGGCGACAACACGATCATCATGTACTCGACCGACGACGGCGCCGAGATGGCGTCATGGCCCGACGGTGGAACAACGCCTTTCCATGGAGAGAAAGGGACGACGTGGGAGGGCGGCTGCCGCGGCCGTCGGCGACGACGATCTCGTGGACCGGCTGAAAGACGGTGCCACGGTTAACGGCGAGGAATGGCGCGTTCATCTCGACGGTCACAATTTCCTCCCGTACTTCAGCGGTGAAGGAGATGAAGGCGCGCGCGATACGATTTTCTATTTCGATCAACCGGGCAACCTCAACACCTTCAGGGTCAACGACTGGAAAGCGCATTTCGCGTATCTGGAAGGGGCGATCAACACCGCCGTACGTTTCGCGCCCGCCTGGCCGCGCCTCGTCAACCTGAAGGCGGATCCCTACGAGAAAGCACATCTCGAGTCAGAGATGTACCTGCGTTGGTATGTGCCGAACATGTGGATCTTTATGTCTATCGAGACGCGGATCAAGGAGTTCCTGGGGTCGATCCCCGACTATCCTTTTCAGGCGGGATCGAGCCTGTCGGCCAGCAACATCAACTACCGGCTGCTGGCGGCGCAGGGTGCACTCGAACGCCTGCAGGAACTCGAGACGATCATGCCGGGCTACCGTCAGTAACCAATCGTCCGGGTTGATCGCGGTGCTCCGTCACCATGGTCTCGCGGCAAGCCCACACCCTCACCGCCTATGGCAAAGTTTTCCGGACGGATCCCCGAACTCCTGATCATCAACGACGTGTTCTCGCATATGGACTGGCTGCCAACGATTCTGAGCTACGCGGGCGATCCGGACATCAAACAACAGCTGCTTGAGGGTCACACCGCCAATGGCATGGCAGTCAAGGTCCATCTTGACGGTTATGACATGACCGAACTGCTCGCCGGTGAGAACGTCGAGAACCCGCGAAAGTACTATGTGTACTCAACTGATGGCCGACAGGTGTCAGCCATTCCCTTCGATGACCGCTTGAAGACCATGTATCTCGTGCAGGGCGTCGAAGGTACCGAAGTCTGGCTGAGAGAAATTGCGCTCGTTGAAAGCGCCGCTGATGTGGGACCTGCGGACGGATCCGTTCGAAAAGGCTGGTAAGTCCAAAAATTGCTGGACGTTGTGGAGCGAGCGTGTTTTCCAGATCGCGCAAGCGTGCCGCTATGTTCAGGAGTTTGCGCAGACGTTTGAAGCCTATTCGCTGCGACAACGCCCGGCCACATGGGGTATCGAACTGTTGATGGAGCGGTATCTGCCGTAAAGGAGATTGTCTTCAATGATGGACGCGCAGGCGCTCCGGGCGAAATGCTGAATCGCGCGTCGCAGTTCGTTGGCGGGGTCGCGTCGTCCAACCGGTCGGCCGGCGTCGACCGGTCGATCAGTAGAGCACTTGCGAAATCTGTGGGTTGATCCTCGCCATGGCGCCTTCTGCGACATCCCTGTCCTCCCTCGGTCGAATGATGGCCGCCACTCTGGCATTTTGCTTGGGGTCAGCCGTGTCCGCGCAGGAGGCTCCAAAGTTGGTGTTGCAGATCACTGTGGACCAGCTCCGCGGTGATCTGCTCAATCGTTATTCTCATGTTCTGGGGGAAGGCGGGTTCAATTATCTGCTGTCGAACGGTGCGGTTTTCGTGAACGCCCATCACCGGCACGCAAACACCGAAACAGTGGTCGGTCACACGACTCTGGCGACCGGCGCCGACCCGGCCGTGCACGGCATGGTGGCCAATCTGTGGTTCGACCGGCGCAGCGAGCAGCGGTTTTACAATGTGCAGGATCCTGATTATCCTCTGATTGGTGCCTCGGGCGTGGATCAGGACAGCGAGATTGACCCCACGCAGCGAGCGGCCACGACGGACGGACGCTCCCCCGTCAACATCATCACATCGACAATTTCCGATGAGATCGCCCTGCATTTTGGCCCGCAAGCCAAGATCTTCGGCGTCTCGGTCAAAGACCGCGGCGCAATTGCGATGGCCGGGCATGCCGGTGATGCCTACTGGTTCTCCAAGTCTGACGGGCGGTTTGTGACCAGCACGTTCTACCGCGAGGACTATCCCGGCTGGGTCGAAGACTGGCACGACGAGGGGCTGGTTGGCGGTTATGCCAACACGCAATGGACGCTCGCGCTCGAGCAGTCTGCCTATATGTTTGGCGACCGCGACGACCAAGAGTGGGAAACCGTGCTGCCTGGGTTCGGACGGACGTTCCCGCACAATTGGGGCCCCGCCGACAATCGATTCTTCACCACCTTCCTGACGCTCAGCCCGGCAGGTGACGCCCTGACACTGGACTTCGCCAAGGCCTTAATCGAGGCGGAAGATGTCGGCATCGACGAGGTGACAGATTACCTGTCGGTCTCGCTGTCATCGACGGATTATGTCGGCCATATCTTCGGGCCTTCGAGCTTGGAGGCCGAGGACAATCTCGCCCATCTCGACCGGAACCTTGCGGCATTCCTTTCCTACGTGGACGTAAAAGTCGGGCTGGACCGTACCCTGATTGTGCTCTCTGCCGATCACGGTGCGCCTGAGCATCCGGGATATCTGAAACCGCTCGGGATCAAGGCGCAGCTTTTCGACTTCAAAAGGGTCGACACGGAACCAGGCTTTGTGCGTTTGCAGGCCGATTTCGGTGCCGCTCAGGAGCTGATCCAAAACTATTCGCACCCCTATCTTTATCTCGACCTTGCCGTGATCGCCGAGCGGGGGCTTGACCATGAAGAGGTCGAACGCACCGTCGCTGAGGAGCTTCGGAAGCTGCCCGGCATTGCTTATGCTGTCGGCAGTTTGGCGCTGCGCTCCGGGGATTTCCCAACGTCGAAAGTGATCGATGCGGTCTTGGCCAATTTCCATAGTGAGCGGTCCGGAGACATCTACATCGTCTTCGAGCCGCATTGGTTTGTCGCGGATTTCGATGGGCTGACGGTGGCCTCCGCACACGGATCGCCGTGGACCTACGACACTCATGTCCCGCTGATCTTTTCCGGCCCCGGGATAACGCCAAGGCGCATCGCCCGGCGGGTCGAAACCGTCGATGTGGCGCCAACGATCGCGGCGCTGCTGGGCACCAAGCAACCCTCCGGCGCCGCAGGGAGCGCGTTACCGGAAGTCGTCGATTGAATTCGAATAGGAGCAAGAAGGAGCGGCAAATGTTGAGCTTTCACGCCTTGAAAGGCGACTTGCTTCGGTCACTCGTCGGTGCTTGCGCGATGACAATTTGCGCACTCGTCTCTCTCGCGGCGGCTGCGCAAGAAAGGCCCAATGTTGTGTTGATGGTGACAGATAATCTAGGCTGGGGCGAGATCGGCGTCTACGGCGGAGGCATTATGCGCGGCGCTGAGACGCCGCGTTTGGACGGACTGGCCGCCGAAGGCCTGCAGCTCTTGAACTACAATCTCGAGCCGCAATGCACCCCTTCGCGGTCTGCGCTGATGACCGGGCGGGATCCGATCCGGTCGGGCACGACTAAGGTGGTCTGAGTCTGCCATATGGATTGGTCAGCTGGGAAGTCACGATGCCGGAGCTCTTCAAGGAGGCCGGTTACGCGACCGCGATGTACGGCAAATGGCACATCGGCGACCAGCCGGGCCGCTACCCGACCGATCAGGGCTTTGATGAGTGGTATGGCATCGCCAACACGACGGACGAGGCGCAGTATACAAGCCAGTTTGGCTATGACCCGAACGTACTGGAACCACCCCAGATCCAGTTCGCGACGCGCAGCGAACTGCCCGAGGACGTCAAGGAGTACAATCTGGAGACACGCCCGCTGATCGACCGCGAACTTACCGAGCGCACGATTGCGTTCATGACCGAGCAAACGAAAGCAGAGCAACCTTTCTTCATCTACGTGCCCTTCACGCAGTCGCACTTACCGCCGGTTGCACACCCCGATTTTCAGGGCTCGACCGGTAATGGCGGGTGGGCCGACATGGTCGCGGCCGGCGGCGGCGATGACGTGGTCTATCTCGACCTGCGAGGATCCTCAGCGGAAAATTAAGTCGTGGTCGATGGTCAGAGTGGGGCCGACACATATTTGCTGCGCTACGACGAGAGTAGCGCCCAGGCTCCGGACTGCCTGATCTTCGACATCCAGGGCGGCGGCGCGAGCCCCGACCGTGCCGCTCTGCCGGACTTCGGCGAGGGAACGATCGTGTCCGACGTCGACGACGGGCAGTTCAGGTTCGTCGATCCGGCCAGCGGCCTGCAACAGGTCATCGGCTTCGAGTTTGAGGACGGTTCCGCCCTGACGCTCCGCGACGTCCGCGGCGTGCTGATCGATGCCGAGGACTTCGTCTTCGTGCGCAACTCGCCGGACGCCACGATAGACCCGTTTGTATCCCCCATGTCCATCGACGAGTTTTTGTTCTGATGGACAGGCAAAGTTTCGATGCGACTTTGTTTGTCGCACCGAAAGTCCGCGATCCGGGAAGAACGATCGTAGCCATCTGAGCAGTCATCCTTCGGGCGGACTTGTGTGGATTTGGGCGAAGGCTATGCCATAAAGTGGCGCACTTCTGGCGTCGGCGACCGGTTCCCGAACCGCTGAGCCCTTACCGGACATGGGTCACAGGAACACGGAGACGAGACGTGTGCCGAGCACGACCCGCGCGCATGCAATCGACGACTTGGGTCTTGCCTTCTTGATATATCGCAATGAAAGCGCGCGCCACCGTCTGCATCTTTCCCAGAATTGGCCATCGCACCGCGTGCGAGAGGCAAAGCGGGGAGGAAACAGCCGATGACCGTCAAGATTGCCGATCTTATGGCGAAGCGCGTGATCACAGCGACACCGCATCAGAACGTTGGCCATGTCCGCGACATGATGGAGCGCAACCGCGTCCACTCTATCCCGGTCGTCGGCCCGGAGAAAGAACCGCTGGGTATTGTCACGACGGTAGACCTCGCACGGCGCGTGAAGGATGCCTCGCCCGTCAGCCGCATCATGTCGCGCGATGTCACCGTCGTCCCGGCATACAACGACGTTCACGTTGCGGCGCGGATCATGCGCAAGCGCAAGATCCATCATGTCGTCGTCACGCACGAGAAGAAGGTCGTCGGGCTGATCAGCTCGTTCGACCTGCTCAAGCTGGTTGAAGGGCACCGCTATATTGCGAAGGACGCCCCGACGCCGCCGAAACGCCGTAGAAAGATCGGCTGATCCGGAGATGGACGTCGTCAGCGTGCAGGTCGAGCCGACGGGCGCGCCCGGACATCACGCCCGTCCGATCAAGGCGTTGCAGCAGGATCTCGGGAGCTCGGAACTGGGCCTGCAGTCCGATGAAGCCGCCGCGCGCCTTTCCCGCGTCGGGCGGAACGAGCTGAAAGTCGCGAAGTCAACGCCTGAGATCGTTAAGTTCCTGCTGCAGTTCAAGAACTTCTTTGCGATGCTGCTGATCGCCGGAGGGGCTTTGGCGATCGCCGCGGAGCGGCTCGATCCCGGGCAAGGCAATTTCTACATCGCGATCGCGCTGATCGCCGTGGTGTTTCTGAACGCGGCCTTCACTTACTTCCAGGAACACCAGTCCGAACGCATTATGGAGAGCTTCAAGAAGATGCTGCCCTCGATGGTCACGGTGCTGCGCGATGGCACCGCGCGCGAGGTCGTGGCCGAGGAACTAGTACCGGGCGACGTGATTATTTTGCACGAAGGCGATCGTGTTCCGGCGGATGGACGACTGATCGAGGCGAGCGAGTTTCGGGTCGATCTTTCGAGCCTGACAGGCGAAAGCGAGCCGCAACTCCTCGATCCTGGCGCCAGCAAGCCGAACGTGCTCGAGAGCCCGAACATGGTATTCTCCGGGACCCTGGTGCAGAACGGCGAGGCACGGGTGCTGGTCTGCGAGACCGGCATGTCGACACAGATCGGTTCGATCGTCGAACTCACCAAGGCGACGGAGGCCGCCGAGACGCCGATCCACCGCGAACTTCGCCATTTCATCAAGATCATCAGCGGGATCGCGATCTTTCTCGGCGTGTCGTTCTTCCTGGTCAGCGTGGCGATCGGCAATGGCTGGATTGCCAGCCTAATCTTCGCGATCGGGATCATCGTGGCCAACGTGCCCGAGGGTCTGTTGCCGACGGTGACGCTGTCGTTGACGATGGCAAGCCGGCGCATGGCGCGTAAGAATGCGCTGATCAAGAACCTCGAGAGCGTCGAGACACTCGGCAGCACGACGGTGATCTGCACCGACAAGACCGGAACGCTGACCCAGAACCGTCTCGGCGTAAATTCGGTGGTGCTCGCCGGACAGGAATACCCGGCAAACGACACCACATTGCCCGCAGAGCCGCTGTTGCAACCCCTGCTCAAAGTCATGACGGTCTGCAACAACGCCTATCTCTCGGACGGCGGATATTCGGGCGGCGCGACAGATGGGGCGCTGCTGCTCTTCGCCAATGTCCAGACCGATATCGATGCACTGCGCGACGTTCATGCAATCGCAGAGCAGCCGTTTAACTCCACATCAAAGCGCATGATCACCGTCGTGACGCCGCAGAGCGGCGATCCGGAAGCCTATCTCAAGGGCGCCCCCGAGGTCGTGCTCGGCATGTGCGACCGGATCCTGCTGGACGGCGAGAGCGTCGAGTTGACGCCAACGCAGCGCAGCCATGTTATCGACAGCTATCGCCAACTCGCCGGGCGTGGTGAGCGCGGCCTTGCCTTCGCGATGCGCGCTGCGTCAGGCCGACATGTGCCGGAAGACGGCTATGTCTTTCTCGGCCTCGTCGGCATGATCGATCCACCGCGCCCCGAAGTGCCGGAAGCACTGGCCCGCTGCCGCTCGGCAGGCATCCGCGTGATCATGCTGACCGGCGACTATGGTCTGACCGCGGAGACGATCGCCCGCCAGATCGGTCTAGTCACCGGGCTCGGCCGCGTAGTTCAGGGCGATGAACTCTCGCAGATGACCGACGACGACCTGCGCGGTGTTCTGAGCTCCGAGCCCGAGATCATCTTCGCCCGGATCGCGCCCGCACAGAAACTTCAGGTCGTGCAAGCCCTTCAGGCGCTGGGCGAGACGGTCACCGTGACGGGCGACGGGGTGAACGACGCGCCTGCGCTCAAGAACGCCGATATGGGTGTGGCGATGGGCATCATGGGCACCGACGTCGCCAAAGAAGCCTCGAACATGGTGCTAATGGACGACAACTTCGCGACCATCGTCAGCGCCATCGAGGAAGGCCGCACGATCTTCGACAATATCAAGAAGTTTATCGCCTATATTCTGACCTCGAACATCCCGGAGATCCTGCCGTTCATCGCCTTTGTCCTGCTGGACATCCCGCTGCCCCTTACGGTGATCCTGATCCTGTCGATCGATCTTGGCACCGATATCGTGCCGGCGCTCGGGCTCGGCGCCGAGCCGCCGGAGACCGACGTGATGAAGCGCAAGCCACGTCGGCGGAGCGAGCGGCTGTTGACACGCAATCTCCTGATCATGAGCTATGGCGTCGTCGGCATGATCCAGGCCGCGGCCGGGTTCTTCAGCTATTTCGTTATTCTCTATTCCGGCGGCTGGGAATGGGGGCGGGACCTGCCTGCGAGCGACCCGCTCTACCGCACCGCGATCACCGGTTTCTTCGCCTCGATCATCATCTGCCAGGTCGCGGATGTGATCATCTGCCGGACGCGGCGCCAGAGCCTTTTCACCGTTGGCGTCTTCACCAACCGGCTGGTCTGGCTTGGGATTGGAACCGAGCTGGTCCTGTTGGCATTGATCGCCTATTTGCCGGCGTTCAACACTTTCTTCGGCACGGCCCCGCTCGAGCCGTGGCAGCTGATGCTCAGCGTGCCCTTCGCCATCGTAATTCTCGTCGGCGACGAGGTCCGACGCGTTTTCGTGCGTCGCGGCAATGCCTTCGTGCTGAGATGGCTGACTTGGTGAGCGCCACGTTCGAATGTCCAATTCTTCCTCGATCCCTCCATTCGTGAACGACAACTATCGCAAACGATGCGAAGGGCTGCTTTCGGGACAATCAACTGAGACCTTCGAGAGTGCAGCAAATGGCAGACCTCATCCGAAGCAGTCGCTCGCAATATCTCGCCGAATGTCTGCTTTGGGCTTTCCTGGCCATTTGATCAACGGCGGCGATCAGGGGCAAAGCGGACATTCATTCTGCATTCCGACCTTGCCCCGGTGGCGCGCCGAATTGGGTTTTCGGCGGTTCGGGCCAGGCGTGGGGTTGCTGGAGCGCTTCGCGGATCTCGAGGTACATCTCGACGGTCGTCCAGCTTCGGTAGCTCGCGATGCGCTCAATTGCGTCCGTGGCGGCGAACGTCATTTGTTTTGGCATCGCCGGATCGGGCATAGCGGTTTCCCCGCTCGATTTGTTCATATATTGTTCTCTTTGACGGTTGCTTCGACCAAGGCAAAATCCATGCGCTAGTGTCGAAGGCTCGGCCACTGACTGGCCGGACGAGATGAGCAAGACAGCCGACCACA
>CAJIAA010000303.1_pt1 | contig 12539 bp, 10 predicted proteins | sample 9199011 | NCBI WGS metagenome assembly CAJIAA01 (sample SAMEA7708266, study PRJEB35096) | sediment metagenome | biome: marine neritic benthic zone biome [ENVO:01000025]; feature: sediment [ENVO:00002007]; material: shallow marine sediment [ENVO:03000034] sea grass bed [ENVO_01000059] ...
CCGGCGTGATGAGCCGGCACGTGGTGACCATCGGCGCGATCTTCCTGATCGTTTGCGGCCTGATCCCCAAGGTCGGCGCTTCGATTTCGACAGTGCCCATCGAGGTCTTGGGCGGCGGCGTCATCGTGATGTTCGGCATGGTCTGCGCCGCCGGTGTCTCGATGCTATCGGACGTCGACTGGAATCGGCGCAACATGGTGATCTTCGCGGTCTCGCTGTCGGTCGGGCTGGGCCTGCAGCTGGTCCCTGGCGCCTTGCAGCATCTGCCGGATACCTGGCGGATCCTGCTGGTGTCGGGCCTGCTGCCCGCGGCGTTCCTGGCGATCATCCTGAACCTGATCCTGCCGCACGAACTGGCCGATGAGATGACCGAGGAGATGTCGGGCGGGCTTGCCGGCCACAAGCACGACGACCACGTCTGAACGGGCTCGGCCTGACCCGCGCTCGGTGCGCGGGTCAGGCCGGCGCCTTGATCAGTGTCTTGAGTTGGCCCGACGCCGGCAGCGGCTGGCGCGGGCCGAGGTCGTTCAGAACCCGGAACATCGCCTCGTTGTAGGGACCGAACGGCAGCTGATGGGCAAGCGAGCCGATGCGGTCGCCGGGCGCGGACGGTACCACCAGCAGCAACAGCGGCCGCACCCGTGACGCCTCCTCCCGGCTCAGCCGCCGGAAACTGTGCACGGTGGCATGCAGGTCCCGCTCCAGCACGCCCATGTCCCGACGCGGGGCGATCAGCCAGAACCGATAGACCCGCTGGGCCGAGTAGCGGATCGCCACCAGCCGGACGTCCAGCCAGCCGATATCGCTGCGCGCAAAGCCCGCGACGGTCGCCGCTTCCATGCCGTTCACCGTGATCGCCTCCAACGAGCCGGCGCGGAAGTCGAGGCCGCGGATCTTCGGCGCCCATTCGTTGGCGATATAGCCGGTCATGGCGACACTGCGCCGGATCTCGTCGGCGTCGAAGACGATTGTCGCGTCGCGGCAGTTGCGCGCGATCACCGCGCTGGGCGTGTTCGCGATCCGGAAACCCTCCGGCACCTGGTAGGAGATCCGCAGTTCCGGATGCAGGAACCGCCGCCCGTCGATCACGCCCTCACGCGTGCTGTCGCCGAACAGCATGCCGTCAATCTTGCTGAGGTGATTGTCCCGCCCGGTGCGCGGGTTCGAGGCAGGCACCGCCGCGGCGGCCTCCACCGCGCGCTGGACCCGATCGATCGGCCGTGGGTGGGTCGCCATGATGTTGTAGCGGTCGACGGAGCCCGGCGGCAGGCAGCGCATGCGCGCCTCCAGCTGGCTGTGCTCGCGCAGCGTCTCCAGGAAACTGACCACTGCCGACGGATCGTAGCCGGCACCGACCATGTAGCGCGTACCAAGAAGGTCCGCCTCGAATTCCTGCTCGCGCGAGAAACTTTGGATGTAGGCCACGCCGCCCTGGTACAGGACATCCGAAACCGGGCCGGTCGGCGCGCCGGTGGCCGCGCCCAGGACACCCAGCAGAATCTGACCTGCCTGCAACAGCTCGGCCCGGGTCAGGCGCTGAGCCGTGTGGCGCGCCACCACATGGCCGACCTCGTGGCCCAGCACGCTCGCCAGTTCCGCCTCGCTGGACGCCAGCGCCAGCAGCCCCCGCGAGACATAGACATAGCCGCCCGGCAGCGCGAAGGCGTTGACGATAGGCGAATTGACGATCGTAAACCGGTAGGGCAGATCCGGTATCTCCGAACGGTCCGCGACCGCACGGCCGACCGCGCTCACATAGGCCTGCAGACGCGGGTTCCGGTATTCGCCGCCGAACGCCTTCACCAGCTTGGGGTGTTCCGCTGACCCCAGCGCGATATCGTCTTCCAGCGAATAATGTCCGGTGAAGCTGCTGCCGCCGGTCGCCGGGTTGGTCGTCACGCAGCCGGCCGTTCCGGCGGCGATACCGCTGCACAGAAGGCCGCAACCGAAGGCCCGCCGGGTCAAGCCGTCATGAAGCATAAAGGTCTCTTGCAACGCTCAGTTCATGGGAGCAACCGAAACCACAAATAGGGACTTTCCGTCGCCGCGTCACCGGCGTTCGCGAAAGAACGCAGCCAAAAGGTCGCCTGCCTCCGCTTCGCGAATGCCGCCAAAGACGTCGGGCCGGTGATGGCAGGTCGGCTGGTGGAAGAAGCGGGCGCCATGCTCCACGCCGCCGCCCTTGGGGTCATAGGCGCCGAAATAGACACGCCGCAGTCGCGCGAACGATATCGCCGCGGCGCACATCGTGCAGGGCTCCAGCGTGACGTAGAGATCGCAGTCGGGCAGCCGCGCCGCGCCCCGGGCACGTGTGGCGGCGCGGATCACCAGCAGTTCCGCGTGAGCGGTCGGATCGGCGTCAGTTTCCGTCCGATTCCCCGCTTGCGCCAGCACTGCGCCGGTGTCCGCCTCGACCAGGACGGCGCCCACCGGCACCTCGCCTCGGGCGGCGGCCTGTCGCGCCTGGTCCAGCGCACGCTGCATGGGATCGTCGTTCGGTATCGGCATAGCAGCACCCTGCCGAAGCCCTGGCCAGCGGGTCAAGCCTTTGCGCGATTGCATGGCCGGGCGCGCAGCCTTAGGGTCCGCAGCCATGGAAGAACGCGACACATCCGCCGCGGCGGGCGGCGAACGCATTGCCAAGGTCATGGCACGAGCGGGGCTGTGTTCTCGGCGCGAAGCCGAACGCTGGATCGCCGACGGCCGCGTTGCGGTCAACGGCGCGGTGATCGAAAGCGCGGCGCTTAACGTCACGGCGGCGGACAAGGTCGCGGTGGACGGCGCGCCCCTGCCCCAGGCCGAAGCCACGCGGCTGTGGCGGTTCCACAAGCCCACCGGCCTGGTGACCACATCCCGGGATCCCCAGGGGCGGCCGACGGTGTTCGAAGCGCTGCCGCCGGACCTGCCGCGTCTGATCTCGGTCGGCAGGCTGGATCTCAATACGGAAGGCCTGCTGCTGCTGACCAACGACGGTGCGCTGGCGCGGCGGCTGGAACTGCCGGCCACCGGCTGGGTCAGGCGTTACCGCGTGCGCGCGCACGGGCGCCCCGACGAAAAGGCGATGGCCGCGTTGGAGCAGGGCCTCACCGTCGACGGCGTTCGCTACGGCCCGATCAAGGCGGCTTTCGAAAAGCCGCCCACGGGCCGCAACGCCTGGCTATCCGTCAGCCTGACCGAGGGCAAGAACCGCGAGGTGCGCACGGTGATGCGGCATCTGGGCCTGACGGTGAACCGGCTGATCCGCACCTCCTACGGCCCCTTCCAGCTCGGCAATCTGCCCGCAGGTTCGGTCGCGGAAGTGGATCCCGCCGTCCTGGCCGACCAGTTGGGGCTGCCCGCGTCCGGGCCGCGGCACAAGGGTTGGGCCAAGCCCAGGGATAAGGACAAGGGACGCGGCAAAAAGCGGCAGCGCGGCAAGCCCAAGGACGGAGGCGGCCATGCGGATCATCGCCGGCGCTAACCGCGGCACGCGGCTGGAGGCGCCCAAGGGTGACCACACCCGCCCTACCGCAGACCGGGCCCGGGAGACCCTGTTCGCGGTCCTTGACGGCGGACGGATCTTTCGCGAGATCGGCTCTCCGCCGGTGACCGGCAGGCGGGTGCTGGATGCTTTCGCCGGCACAGGGGCCGTGGGACTGGAGGCGTTGAGCCGCGGGGCGGCACACACCGTCTTCATCGAAGACGACGGTGCAGCGCTGGTCGCCCTGGAGCGGAATGTGGCGCGCTGTCACCGGGAAGAACAGGCAACGGTGTTGCGCCGGGACGTCTTGAACCCGCCGCCGGCCGGCGCGCCGTGCGATCTGGTGTTTCTGGATCCGCCCTACGGCCGGGAACTGCCGGCCCGGGCGCTGGCTGCACTGGAAAAGGCAGGCTGGATCGCCGCGGATGCCGTGGTCGTCGTTCAACACCACCCCAAGGACAGGTTCGACCGGCCGGAAGGCTTCGCCACCATCGACACGCGGACGGTCGGCGCCGCGCGGTTCGAGATCCTCAGACCGCAGCCCGGAAGCGGGACAACTGGCTGAACGCGAATACGGCGACCAGCACCAGCAGCACGCCGCCCAAAAGGAACGGCAATTCCGGGATCACAATGAACATGGCACCCGCGGCGGCCGGCCCGGCGATCCGGGCCAGGCTTGCCGCCGACTGCGCGGTGCCCAGGACCCCGCCCTTCCAGTCCGCCGGCGCGATCCGGCTCAGCAGGCTCTGCAGCGACGGCATATGCAGGCTCAGCCCCAAGGACATCAGGCCCATCGGCAGATAGATCATGCCGGGGGTGTCCATAAAGGGCAGGATCACGACCCCGACCGACAGACACAGGATGGCAATCCCGATGGTCGCGGCCTCGCCGATGCGCCGGACGAGGCGCCCCACCAGCCCGCCTTGGACCAGTGCCGCGACGACACCGGCGAAGGCCAGGTAATAGCCGATGTCGCGCGCACCCAGGTCGAACGACATTTTCACCCACAGGGCGAACACGCCCTCCGCGCCCGTGAAGATCAGATAGACCGCGAAATGGATGGCCAGCAGCCGCGCCGTCGTCGAATCTGACAGCACGGCCCTGACCGGCACATGCCGGTGCGCACGTTCGGCGACCTGCCGTGTCTCGCGCACGAACGCCGCTGTGATCAGGAACCCGATGCCGGTCGCGCCCGCGGCAATCAGGCAGGGCAACCCATAGTCGGGGTTGTCCACGGTGCCCACGAAGATCGCCCCCAGCGCGGGGCCGATAACGAAGCCGACGCCGAAGGCCGCCCCCAGCATGCCCAGACCGCGCGCGCGGTTTTCCGGCGCCGTGACATCCGACACCAACGCCTGGCTGGTCACCATCCAACCGGCCATCAATCCGGCAAAGGCGCGGCTGGCGAACAGCTCCCACAACTCGCTGGCGTAGGCCAACCAGAGGTAGCTCAACACCGTGGCAAACACCGATGCCAACAGGATCGGCTTTCGCCCGACCTTGTCGGACAACCGCCCCCAGATCGGGGCGCTGAGGAAACTGGCAGCGGAGAACAACGAGAAGATCAGCGCGGCCTGGAGGTTCGTACCGCCATAGGACAGCGTGTAGTACTGCAGGATCGGGAAGGTCACGCCCAGCCCGATGATGTTGAACATCGTCGCTGCAATCAGCGGAGCCAGACGTCGAAAATCGGACATGGGCGGGTGCGCGCGACGGTCCTGCTTACCGACGCCCGAACAGGCGTTCGATGTCGGCCAGCTTCAGCTCGACATAGGTCGGACGGCCGTGGTTGCATTGGCCGGAATGGGGCGTCGCCTCCATCTGCCGCAACAGCGCGTTCATTTCCTGCGCATTCAGACGCCGGCCGGACCGGACCGAGCCATGACAGGCCATGGTGCCGCAAACCGTTTCCAGCCTCTCCTTCAACGACAGGGCCTCCCCCAGTTCCCGGATCTCGTCCGCCAAATCCCGCACCAGGCCCTGCACGTCGACCTCTCCCAACAGGGCGGGCACGTCACGTACCACGACGGCGCCCGGACCGAAAGGCTCCAGAACCAGTCCCAGTTCGGACAGTTCGTCTATCCGCGCAGAAAGCGCCGCCGCCGCGGCCTCGTCGAGTTCCACGACTTCGGGCAACAGCAGGCCCTGACGGGCAACCCCGTTTTCCGACAGCATCTGCTTCATGCGTTCGTAGACCAGGCGTTCGTGCGCCGCGTGCTGGTCGACGATGACGATGCCGTCGCCCGTCTGGGCAACGATGTAGGTCTCGTGCAGTTGGGCCCGCGCGGCGCCCAGCGGATAGTCCTGTTCCGGCGCGACTTCGGGCACCGGTTCCGACTGCGCCTGCGGCGCAAATCCCGGTTCCGGTCCGGCCGGCACCGCGCCCGGCGCCTGGAACGCCGCCGCAGCCTCTGCAAGGGCGGGCGCCACGGCACCGCCGCCATGTCCGTACGCACCGCCATAGGCACCTCGCCCGCCATAAAGCGGCATGGTGTCCCCCTGGGGCCGGGCCGCGCCCAGGGCGGCCTGGGAGATCGTGGTCGAGGCACGGTGGCCGGCGTCGGCCAAGGCGTGCTTCAAAGCGCCGACCAAGAGGCCACGGACAGTCCCGGCGTCTCGGAACCGCACTTCGGTCTTGGCGGGATGGACGTTGACGTCCACAGCCCGGGGCTCCAGTTCCAGGAACAAGGCCACCATCGGGTGCCGGTCCCGGGCCAGGAAGTCCTGGTAGGCGCCGCGCAGCGCCCCGGCCAACAGCCGGTCCTTCACCGGCCGCCCGTTGACGAACAGAAACTGCATCGCGGGCGTTGCCCGGTTCAGCGTCGGCACACCGGCAAAACCGAACAACCGCACGCCGTCGCGGACCGCGTCGATCTGCAGCGCATTGTCCCGGAAGTCCCGGCCCATGATCGCGCCAAGGCGCTGTAGCCGCTTATCCAGAAGGTCGCCCTGCCCCGCTTCCAGGTCGAGCCGGTCGCGGTTGCCGTCGTTCAGCCGGAAGGAGACCTCGGGGTGCGCCATGGCCAAGCGCGAGAGAACTTCCTGGATTGCCTGGTTCTCGGCCCGGTCGCCGCGCAGGAACTTCAGCCGCGCCGGCGTGGCATAGAACAGGTCGCGCACCTCAACGCGGGTGCCCAGCGGACCGGCCGCCGGTGCGGGACCACGCACCGAACCGCCTTCCACCCAAAGGCTCGCAGCCTCGGCGGCCTGTGCAGTGCGCGAGGTGATGGTCATGCGGCTCACCGACCCGATCGACGGCAGCGCTTCGCCCCGGAAACCAAGCGTCCGGATCGTCCACAGATCCTCGCCCGGCAGTTTCGACGTGGCGTGGCGTTCGACCGCCAGTTCCAGATCCGCGGGCGACATTCCGGCACCGTCGTCGGTGACCGAAATCAGCGCCTTGCCGCCGTCGCGCACTGAAACCTCGATGCGGCGCGCGCCCGCATCCAGACTGTTTTCGACCAGTTCCTTGACTGCCGAGGCCGGCCGTTCGATCACCTCGCCGGCGGCGATGCGGTTGACGACCGTTTCCGGCAGCCGTCGGATGCCCTCCGGCCCGGCCGGACGGCAGATTGCGGTGTCACTTTGGGAATACTGCATTGGGAGGTTCCTGCGGCGCGGTGCGCGCGGCGCCGGCCCGGCCGGCGCTGCCATGGCCATCATAGTGCGGCGAGTCGCCTGTGAGCGACAGTGTTTTCCGCGCGCGCGCCGGCGCGTCACCCGCCGGGCGCGGAAACCTCCTGCGTCGGCGAGACGCCCTGAGGCTCACCGACGACAACCACGGTCAGTGCTTTTGGATCCAGCAGGCGCGCCGCGACCCGACGAACGTCCTCCACGGTCACCGCTTCGATCGCGCGATTGCGGGTTTCGAAATAGTCGATGCCCAGGTCGTTGTACTGCATGCCGACCAGCATGCGCGCGATACGGTCCGAGCGGTCGAAGCGCAGCGGGAAGGATCCGGTCAGGTAGGTAATTGCATCGGCGACCTCTTCGGCGCCGGCGCCTTCCGCCTGCATGCGCGCCCATTCGATCCGGACCAGGTCCAGCGCCTCGCCGGCCTGGGAATTGTCGGTCGCCAGGCCGCCGGTCACGACGCCGGCATGGCTGAGCGCGGTCAGGCCGCTGTAGACAGAATAGACAAGCCCGCGTTTCTCGCGGATCTCCTCGGTCAGGCGCGAGCCGAAACCGCCGCCGCCCAGGATGTAGTTCATCACCGTCGCCGCGTAGTAATCCGGATCGTCGCGCAAGATCCCTTCATGACCGAAAACGATGACCGCCTGCGGGGTCGGGAAGCTGACGACGATGGTCTCGCCGGTCGCCGCCACGTCGGAGTCCGGCACCGCGAAGGGCGCGGCCTTGTCCGGCAATGCGCCGAAGGCGCGGTCGATCAGAACGCCCGCTTCTTCCGGCGTTACGTCGCCGACCACGCCGATCAACAGCTGATCCTTGGCGAACCGATCCGCCACGAAGCGGCGCATGTCTTCGGCCGTGATGGCGGAAACCGTTTCGATCGTGCCCTCCGAGGGGCGGCCGTAGGGATGTGCCGGAAACGCGGCGTGCCACCAAGTCTCGCCGGCGATCGCGCGCGGGTTAGATTTGTCTCGCTCCAGCCCGACCAGCAACTGGCTGCGGATTCGTTCGACCGGCTCGTCGTCGAAACGCGGTTGCGTCAGGGCCAGCGCCAGAAGATCCGCGGCCTGGTCGCGATGCTTGTTCAGCGCCTTCATGCTGCCGCGGAAGGTATCCATGCCGGTGGAGAACCGTACCGTGATCGAGTTGTTCTGCAGGATGCCTTGGTAAGTCTGGCTGTCCAGGTCGCCCGCACCCTCGTCGATCAGGCTGGACGTCATGTCGGCCAACCCTTCGAGACCTTGCGGGTCAAGGGACGCGCCGCCCCGGAACGAGAACTCGACCGACACCAGCGGCACCGTGTGGTCCTCGACCAGCCAGGCGACCAATCCGCCCGGGCTGGTAATCTCCTTGACTTCGACGGCACCGGCACGGCCGCCGCCCAGGGCCAGAAAGACCGCCGCACAGACAACGATCAGACGCATGTGAATCCTTTCCATGGATCAGCTCGTCCCTTTGGGCAGGAGTTCCGAAGTCACCGTCGGCTGACCGTCGAAGACCGCCTTGATGGCCGCGTTCACGTCATCCACCGTCACGGCGCCAATCCGTTCGGGCCAGCTTTCCACATCGTCGACCGTGCGCCCGATCGCCAACGCCGCGCCCAGCGCCTGGGCCGGCCCTTTCAGGGAATCGCGGGCGAATATTGCGGCGTCCTGCATCCGCACGACCGCCTCGTCCAGTTCCTGCTGGGTTACGCCGTCCGCCACCAGCTTTTCGATCTCCCGTTCGACAGCCGCTTCGATCTCGGCCATTTCGACGCCGGGTTTGGGACTGGCATAGAATCCGAAGGTGCCGGGACCGCGCCGGGCCGAACCGTAATAGGCGCCGGCGCCAACCGCTATCCCCTGTTCGACAACCAGCGACCGATACAGCCGGGTGGTGGACCCGCCCCCCAGGATCTCGGCCAGCACTTCCAGCGGATAGGCATGCGCGCTGTCGCCGACAAAGAAAGAGGGCGCGGCGTAACGCCGGCTCCAGGACGGCTGGCGCACGCGCTGATCGCGATAGACGACCCGCTGGTCGGCGCGCGGTGCCGGCTCGTGCCAGACGACCCGTTCCGGCAGAGGCCGCGCCGGGATGACGCCGTAATACTTCTCCGCCAGCGGCCTGACCTCGTCCGCCGTGATATCGCCGGCGATGACAAGGATCGCGTTATTGGGGCTGTACCAATCCCGGTAGAAACTTCTGATGTCCTCCAGGCTCAACCCGACGATCTCGTCCTCCCAGCCGATAATGGGGATCCGATAAGGATGGTTTTGGTAGAACGCCGTGTTGACCGATTCCCCCAGGATCGCGCCGGGGGAGGATTCGATCCGGCTGTTGCGCTCCTCCAGGATGACGCCGCGCTCGGGTTCGATCTCTTCCGCCGTCAGGGTCAGGTTGACCATGCGGTCGGCCTCGATACGCATCACCGTCTTCAGGCGGTCCACCGCGACCGACTGCCAATAGCCGGTGTAATCCTGCGCTGTGAAAGCGTTCTCCTGGCCGCCGTTGCGTTTGACGATGGCGGAAAACTCGCCCGGTTCCAGGGTTTCGGTCCCCTTGAACATCAAGTGTTCCAGGTAGTGCGCCAGTCCCGATTTGCCCGGCGGCTCGTCCATTGCGCCGACCCGGTACCAGACCATGTGGGTCACGACTGGCGCGCGATGGTTCTCGACGACCACGACCTCCATCCCGTTGTCCAATGTGAAGGTCTCCGGGTTGAAGACCTGGGCAACAGCGCCCCGGCCCGCGAAACCCGCGAACAGGACCAACAGTAGAACCAGCCTGACCGTCCGCGACGGCAAATACTGAGACATCCAATAGCCTCCGGTTGCGGTACGTCTTTGAAAGACAGTTACGAGGGAACTGGCCTGAGCGGATTAGGCATCGCACGCGGCTTGCCCCGCATCGCGCGCAGCGTCAGAACGGAAGAATACTTCCGTGCCGTTTCTTTCTTTCTATCATCGGCGTTTCGCCCTCGGTCACCGGGCGACCAAGCGCGGCATTCTCCTGAATACGCCGCTTCTCCTGCTCGGCGTCGACGATGGTCCCTGGCGGCGGCTTGTCTTTCCAGAACACCAAGTCGTCGATCAGTTCCTCATCTTCAAGGGCTAGGATCGCATTTTCGTCCGACAGGATTGCCCGAATGTCGGGTATTGCCGCGTCCACGTCCAACTTGTCGAGGAACGCTGCATCGCCCGGCGTGTGGACGATCACATTGCCGGTGCTGCCAGCCAGAACGGGGCCGCTGCTGTTTCTGTTGCTCCGCAATGAAACCTGGGATGCCGTTCCAGACTCCTGCGGCGGCTCTTCGTCACCGAACAGGACGCCTTCCGCCTCTCCGCGGGGCGTCTGCTCCTGCGGCCGGCCGGCCCCCGGTTCCGGTGGTCTGAGGCCATAGTCGGGCGGCAGGCTTAGTGGCGCGCGCGAGACAACCTGGAACTCGTCCGGCGCCTCTTTCTCGAAGCCCAGGATCTTCGCCGTATCGCCGCCACAGCCCGACAACAGAATCAGCGCAATGCCGAATCCTGCCAAGCCGCGCCAACGCGTCGATCCTTTGGAAATCACCAAATGAGCCTCTCTTGAACGGCGTCGCACCGGTGGCCGTCCCTTTCGTCGGCCGCATCGCTGCACGTGGAACACTATCCATCCTACAGTGTTCACAAACTCTATTTTAAGCGGTCCCATCGCGACTTGCAAACAGGGCGTCGACCAGCATCAGCCCTACGCCGACGACGATGGCGCTGTCGGCGACGTTGAAGGCCGGCCAGTGCAGCCCGAATGCGTGGAAATCCAGAAAGTCCGCAACCGCACCAAAACGGACCCGGTCGATGATGTTGCCGATCGCGCCGCCGATCACGCCGCCAATGGCGACCACCAGCAGCCATCGCTGGGCGCGGGCGAGATAGACGAGCAGAAAGCCGCAAACCGCCAGCGCGAAGGCCGACAACAGCCAAGGGACAAGTTGGGAGTCGGACGAAAACATGCCGAAACTGACGCCGCGGTTCCAGACGGTCACGATATTGAAGAAGGGCAGCACCTCGATCCCGGCGCTCAGCGGCAGTGCTCCGGGACGTGCATCTTCCAACGGAAGACCAAAAAAAACCACGAATATCAACCACTTGGTCAATTGGTCCAGGACCACGACAAGGGTCGCGATCGACAGGCCTGCGCGCAGTGACATGGCTGTGGTCAACCGCGCGGTGTCCCTATTCCGCCGCGGGCCGCACGGCGGCGACCACCCCGGCACACCGCCCGCAGGTCCCGGGAACGGTGGCGTCCGCGCCCACCTCCGGCAAGACCCGCCAGCAGCGTTCGCACTTCTCGCCGGGGGCCGGGGCCGGAACGACGGCGACGCCGGGAACCTCGTCCAGCCGAAAGGCGCCGTCGGGCGCCGGCGCCGTGCTGACCTCGACGGCCGACGAAATGCAGATTTCCGCCAGATCGACGCCCTGAACGGTCTTGGCCAGTTCCTGCGACAGATGGACACGGGGAGCCGCCTGCAGGCTCGATCCGATCCGCTTTTCCGCTCTTTCCACCTCCAACGCGCCCAGGACAACCCGGCGGACGGAACGGATCCTGGCCCATTTCTCGGCCAATGCGTCGTCACGCCAGTCATCCGGGACGTCCGGAAAAGTGCGCAAATGAACGGAGGTGTCGGGACCGTCGCCGTTTCGGGCCAGCCAGGCCTCCTCGGCCGTGAAACACAGGATAGGCGCCATCCAGGCGGTTAGGCAGGAGAACACCTCGTCCAGCACGGTCAGGGCCGCGAGCCGGCCTGGGTCGTCGGCGCCGTCGCAATAGAGGCTGTCCTTGCGGATGTCGAAATAGAACGCCGACAGGTCCTGGTCGCAAAACCGGTAAAGCGCCGTGTACAGCGTGTGAAACGCGTATTCGCCGCAACTGTGCCGGACCATCCGGTCCATCTCCCACAGCCGGTGCAGGACCCAGCGGTCGGCCTCGGGCATGTCGGACAGCGCGACCCGCCGGGCCGGGGCGTAGGTGCTGAGGTTGCCCAACAGAAACCGCAGGGTGTTGCGCAGCCGCCGGTAGCCGTCGACAAGCTGTTTCAGGATGTTCGGGCCGAAACGCAGATCTTCGGTGTAGTCCGACGCCACCACCCACAGACGCAGGGTCTCCGCACCGTAACGGTCGTTCACCTCCTGCGGTTCGATGCTGTTGCCCAGCGACTTGGACATCTTGTGGCCGTCTTCGGCCATGATGAAACCGTGCGTCAGAACCGCCTCGTAGGGCGCCCTTCCGCGGGTGCCGCAGGCTTCCAGCAACGAAGAATGGAACCAGCCGCGATGCTGGTCCGACCCTTCGAGATAAAGCGAGGCCGGCCAGGCCAGATCGGGCCGCCCCTCCAGCACGAACGCATGGGTCGAGCCGGAATCAAACCAGACATCCACCACGTCGCGGACCTGCTCGTAGTCGTCGGGGTCGTACTCGTTGCCCAGGAACCGGC
>CAJIAA010000223.1_pt1 | contig 12440 bp, 13 predicted proteins | sample 9199011 | NCBI WGS metagenome assembly CAJIAA01 (sample SAMEA7708266, study PRJEB35096) | sediment metagenome | biome: marine neritic benthic zone biome [ENVO:01000025]; feature: sediment [ENVO:00002007]; material: shallow marine sediment [ENVO:03000034] sea grass bed [ENVO_01000059] ...
CCGGTCGTCCATGCTCTTGCCGACCCGGTTGCCGACGAAGCCGCCCAGCACGGCGCCGCCCGCAATGGCCAACACCCTGCCGCTGCCGCTGCCAAACAGCGAACCCACCGCACCGCCGACCACGGCGCCGGCGACAGTGCCTTGCTGTTCCTTGGTTTCGCATGCCGTAACCAGCATCGCGGCCGCAAAAACCGGCGCAACGATCGCTGCGGTGATCCTTCGGGACTGCCCCATTTCCTTGCCTCCTCGGCTTGCTGCAGGTGTTGTTTGCCAATGCCGTGCCCGTATATCATCGAACCGCACCGCGCCACCTTGGCACAGATCAATATCTGCAAAACGCCCCGGTTCTTGAAGTCCGGCGCCGACCTATTCGATCGTCACCCACTTGCCGTCAGAGCGTTGACAGGCGACTCCCGTGTCCTCTCGGGTTTCGCCGTTTACGTTAACGGTGTGTTTGAACTCCCGGCACGTGTTGCCGCTACCGTCCATTCCTTCGCGGGTAACCTCGATGGTGCCTTTGTTGCCGGAGTCCGGATTCGACCAGTTCACGCTGCTGCCGGTGGGCGCGGACTGCGCCTCGCGCATGGCCAGCGAGGCCTCGCGTTTGTCGCGTTCGTCCATACTCTTGCCGATCTGGTTGCCGGCAATACCGCCCAGCACCGCGCCTGCGCCAATGGCCAGCACCCGCCCCGATCCGCTGCCGAACAGCGAGCCGACCACGCCGCCGACCACCGCGCCGGCGACCGTTCCTTGCTGCTGTTTCGTCTCGCAACCGGCAACCATCAACACAGCCGCCAACAGCGGCGCCGTTATCACCACAAATGATCTTCTGAATTGTAGCATTTGCCCCTCTGGGTCCGGCCTTCCTGGAAACCGGCACGTGAAATGCGTCGAAAGCGCGGCGCGAGCATAGCCGTTGAGCTTTGCGCGGATCAAGGCTCGCCAGCCCGGTGGCATGCGTCATTGCGGCATTTCGGCATGAGGGCGCAACCGTTTAGAATGGGCACGAAACCGTGCAGGCAGAAGGACGCATGAAGCTCGCCGATATAAAGGACAGGGACCCGCTGACCCTGTTCGAAGAATGGTTCGCCAAAGCGGAGGAACAGGAGATCAACGACGCCAACGCCATGGCGCTGGCCACAGCGGATGGCGACGGTCGGCCGTCGCTCAGGATGGTGCTGCTCAAGGGCGTGGATGCGCGCGGGTTCGTCTTCTACACCAACTTGGACAGCCGCAAGGGCGGTCAGTTGGCTGAGAACCCCGCCGCAGCCCTGCTGTTCCATTGGAAATCGCTGCGCCGCCAGGTCCGGATCGAAGGACCGGTCGCGGCGGTCACCGACCAGGAGGCCGACGCGTATTTCGCCTCGCGCCACCGGGCTAGCCAGATCGGCGCTTGGGCCAGCGAACAGTCACGTCCGCTGGAGGCACGTTTCGCGTTGGAAAAGCGGGTTGCGGAATACACAGCGAAGTTCGGTATTTCGGCGGTGCCGCGGCCCGATTTCTGGTCGGGCTTCCGGGTCACACCGTTGCGCATCGAATTTTGGCAGGACGGTGCTTTTCGCCTGCACGACCGGTTCCTGTTTGCCCGCGCCGAAGAGTCGTCACCGTGGGAAGTGCAGCGTCTGTTTCCGTGAGAGGGTTGGTAGCATGAAAGCCGTTTTGAAGCTTCTGGTCATCGTCGTGCTGGCGGTTTTGATCGCCGGCGGCCTGCTGTTGCTAACACCGCTGGGCGACGAGCCGCTGGCCGGCCTGTTCCCGGTCGGCGACACCGAACCGGTCGACTTCGCAACCTTGCAATTGACGGAAAACCCGAACCAGTACCTGCTGTGCCCGCCGGGCCAGTGCAGCGACCGCGCGCACGGCGAAAGCACGATTTACGACATACCGGCCGAAGCGTTGCGCACGCGCTGGGAGGCGGTCATCGCAGCGCAACCGCGGGTCGCGGTCCTGGAGCGGGACCGCACCGGATTTCAGATCGACTACGTCCAGCGTTCCGCCAGGTTCCGGTTTCCTGACATCATCACCGTTCGCTTCATTCCGCTGCCGGACGGCAAGTCGACAATCGCCGTCTATAGCCGCTCGGTATTCGGCAAGAGTGACCTGGGCGTCAACCGCGAGCGCATCGAGGCGTGGATTGCGGCCCTGGAAGCCAGCGGGTAGGAACAGGACGTGGCAAAGACCGCGCTGGTGACCGGAGCCAATCAGGGACTTGGTTTTGCACTGGTCAAGGGCCTTTGTGCCGCGCTTGGGTCAGACGATACGGTCTACCTGACCGCCCGCGACACCGTCAAAGGGACCGCTGCGGTCGAATCGCTGGGTCGTACAGCGCCGCAGATCCGGTTCGAACGCCTGGACGTGACCCACGAGGCCAACGTCGTCGCCCTGGCGGAATCGGTCCGGCAGCGGCACGGCGGCATCGACATCGTGATCTCCAATGCCGCCGCCCGCATATCCGTAGGCGTGCCACCGGCCGAACAGGTCCGAAATTTCATTGTGACAAACAACCACGGCACGACGCGCATGTTGGCCCGATTCCTGCCGTTTCTGAAGCCGGGCGCGCGCTTCGTTGTCGTGGCCAGCTCCTACGGCCGTCTCAGTCATCTGCCTTTGCACCTACACAGCCATTTCGACGTCACCACCGCCAGCTTGGGTGACATCGACGCGGTCATGGACCGATACATCGCGGCTGTCGAGGACGGAACAGCCGCGGACGACGGATGGCCCGACTGGATCAATGTCCCCTCCAAGATCGCCCAGGTGGCCTCCGCCAAGGTCGCCGCACGCGACATCGCCCTGCAGCGGCCCGATGACGGCATCCTCGTCAACGCCGCCTGCCCCGGCCTGATCGATACGGAAGCGTCGCGCCCCTGGTTCGACGACATGTCGGATGCCCAGTCGCCGGATACCGCCGCAGTGGACCTGTTGTGGCTGGCGATGCTGCCGGAAGGACAGACCACGCCGCACGGCGAGCTGGTGCAATTCCGGAAGGTTCTGTCCTGGACCTAGCGACGTAACGGTCCTCCAGGCCAGATCACGCGAGCGTACGCGACCGGGTTTCGTCAACCCATACATGGGCGCGAGAGTAACGGCGCCCGACACTTGGAGGAGCTGGCCATGACACGCGACTCGGACCCGGTCTCCGCAGCGATGGAAACGGCGCAGGGCCAACTCGACCGCGCATTCGCGGCCGAGGAGGAGAGCGGCATACGGGTTGCCACCCACGGGCGGGCGGCCGCGCTGGGGATCATCATCGTGCTTGTCGTAGTCTTCGTCGGCTATCCGGCGGCGCTTTACATGCAGGTTCTTCTCTTCGTCCTTATCGCCCTTGGCTATCTCCACCACGCAGTGGTGCGGCGCCGGGGGCGGACGGTCTGGCGCTACGTTCTGGTCTTCACCGACTTTGCGCTATTGTCGCTGATCCTCTTCCTGCCGAACCCGCTGGACCCGGCGCCCCAGCCCGACCAGATGCTGCTGCGGCACGGCCTGTTCACCTATTACATCTTCATCGCCGTGGCCGTTTCCTTCACCTATGTGCCCAACATCATGCTGTTTGCCGGATTCGCCGCGGCGGCAACGTGGAGTGTCGGCGTTGTGGAGCTTTTGAACCGGCCCGAAACCGTAACGGACGTGGCGCTTATGCTGGACCCCCGCTTCGTCGACGTGGATTTGTGGATCCAGGAAGTCGCGCTGATGCTGCTGATCACGGCGATGCTTTGCGCCGTGGTCCTCCGGTCGCGAAGAATGGTGGCCCGCGAGGTGGCGACCAGCCGCCAGCGAGCCAACCTGGCACGCTATTTCGCCCCAACCATGGTCGACCGGCTGGCCGGCCGGGACGAAACGCTGGGCAAAAGCCGGGTCCAGCCCGTCGCTGTCCTGTTCGCCGACATCGTCGGTTTCACGGCGCTTGCCGAATCCATGGGGCCGGAGGAAGTGATCGGCCTGCTGCGGGAGTTCGATGCGGCGATGGAAACGGCGGTTTTCGACCACCACGGCACGTTGGACAAGTATCTGGGCGACGGCGTCATGGCCACATTCGGGACGCCCGACACCGGGCCACGCGACGCGCTCAACGCACTTGGCTGCGCCGCGGCGATGCACGACGCGATGGAGGGGCTCAATCGGACCCGCCGCGCCGACGGGCTGCCGCCGATCGACCTGTCGGTCGGTATTCACTACGGCGACGTGGTCCTGGGTGACGTGGGATCGGCGCGGCGGCTGGAGTTTGCCGTGCTGGGCGATGTGGTGAACGTCGCCAGCAGGCTGGAGGCCATCACCAGGCCAAACGGGGCGCAAACGGCGATCAGCGAAACGCTGGCGGAAGCCTGCACAGTCGAGGATGCGGACGCGGCCGGTGTCCTGCTGGCGGATTACGGTCCACCACAGCGTCTCGATCTGCCTGGCAAGGCCCAGCCGCTGGCCGCTCGGCTGATGCAACGCACGGCAACTTGACCTCCGTCAACGCCCGGTCATCCGCCCTGCGTTACACTCCTCCATCGGATCCGTAACCAAGGGAGGTCGACATGCTGACCTACCAAGACTGCAAGGGCTTGTGCCCGCTGTCGGACGAGGAGATCCGGGCCATCGCGCATCATGAGCATGTGCCTGAGATCATCGCGCTGGAGCTAGGCAATTACCTGTGCGAGACCGCCGACGGCGAAAAGCGCATCAAACGCATCATCATAGACGACATCGACGAGGCGAAGGCGCACGGCGATCAGAAAAGGGTCGAACAGCTGCACCACGTGCTGGCACATTTCCTGGCCATACACAGCCGCGCAGCTTGACCCGGCCGCCGCATTTGGGGCTGGCACGGGCGCGGCGACGCGCTAAAGTCCGGCCATGGACGACGACCGCAGGACACTGGTGCTGACCGGCGCAAGCCGCGGCATCGGGCACGCCACCGTGCAGCGCTTTTCCGACGAAGGCTGGCGCATCATCACCTGCTCGCGCGAGGACATCCCCGAGCACTGCAAGGCAGACCCGAACTGGACCCACCATTTCCCGACCGACCTGTTCCAGGCGGAATCGGTCCAGGCCTTCGTCACTCGTGTCAACGACCTGTTGGGCCAGCGGCCGGTGCATGCGCTGGTCAACAACGCCGCTGTGTCGCCCAAGACACCGTTCAAGGAAAGGCTGGGCTGCCTCAACGGCGACATCGCCGGCTGGCGCGAGGTCTACGAGCTCAATTTCTTTACGCCCCTGGCGCTGTGCCGCGGTTTCGCCGCGGCGCTGGGCCGGGGCGCCAAGGACGGCGGCGCCAGCATCGTCAACATCACTTCGATTGCCGGTCACGCGATCCATCCTTTCGCAGGCTCGGCCTATTCCACCTCCAAGGCAGCGCTTTCGGCCCTGACCCGGGAACTGGCGGTGGAGTTCGCCGAACTGGGCGTGCGCGTCAACGCGGTCGCCCCCGGCGAGATCGAAACCGAAATGGTGGGGCCGGAATACGAGCCCCTGATCAACCGGATCCCCATGCACCGGATGGGCACGCCCCAGGAGGTCGCGGGCGCGGTCTACCAGCTTTCAAATTCCGATTTCAGCTATGTCACAGGCACCGAGGTGTTCGTCACCGGCGGCCAGCACGTCTATTGATGATACAGTCGGGCCGCGTCATCGCAACGGCACGGCCCGACAACCATGACAGACTGGACGATCCGCAGGGCGGAACCGGCTGACGCCGACGGCCTCGGCACGTGCTTCGACAGGGCCTATGCCCGATACGCCGCACGGCTGGACGACCTGCCGCCGATGTCGGAAGGTCTCGCCGAAGACATCGCCCGTCACCACGTTTGGGTTGCGGAAGCCGCAGGTGCCATTGTCGGCGGGCTGGTGCTGGTGCCCGGCGACGGTTTCATGCTGTTGGCGAATGTGGCTGTGCATCCCGACCACCGCGGCATGGGGCTGGGCCAGCGGCTTCTGGCGCTGGCCGAATCCGAGGCGGTGCGCCGCGGCTATGCGGAAATGCGGCTTAATACCCACGCCGCAATGGGCGATACGGTCAGCCTCTATGCACGCAACGGATGGACCCGGCAAAGCCGGCAGGGCAATAGAATCGCGATGAAGAAGGCGCTGCTGCGCTGAACTAGGCCTGCTTCAGGCCCTTCAGCCAGGAAAGCCGGGTCTGCGCCTGAGAGATGTCCAGGTCCAGCCACTGTGTCAGCAGGCCCGCATCCTCGCCCCGGCGCAGGTCCTCCAGGCGGTTGCGGTCGGCCTCGAACAGCTCGATCATCATGTCGACCTGGGCGTCCCGTTCGCCCGGATCCAGATGGGTCAGGTATTTCAGCTTGAGCGCGATCACCAGGCGGCTGACGTCGTTCATCGGCGCACGCACGGCCGATGCCATCAAACGCGTGAACAGCGCGCGGCCGGCGTCCGTGACCCTCAACAGGGTGTCCTCGCCAACTTCGCCGGCTCCGACCGGCTCGATCAGGCCTTCCAGGTGCAGGACCTCCAGGGACGACCCCAACAGATCCAGCGACGGCCCGACCAGGCGTGCAACGACGTGGCGGACGCTGGATGCCAGCGCCCCATAGGACTTTTCGCCACCGCACAACTCGCCCAAGGCGGCAAGTCTGATCGCCTCGGCCGGGATCAATGTGTTGTCGCGATACATGGGACGCGCTCCGATTGTCGCCTTCGTACGATTAATATAGGTGCGCGTTTGTTAACGGTCCATGTCTATTTGCGAACCGTTCGCAATTAATGGTGATAGCCCTGTCCCCTTCCCCAGCAGGAAAAGGGGTGTTCAGGCCGCCGACCTCAGCGACAGATCTTTCCAGACCTGGGTCAGTGCGTCCACCAAACGGTCCATCGAAGCGTCGTCATGCAGCGGCGAGGGCGTCAAACGCAGGCGTTCGGTCCCCCTTGGCACGGTGGGATAGTTGATCGGCTGCACGTAGATCCCGAACCTGTCCAGCAGCATGTCCGAGGCTTGCTTGCACAGGGCCGCCTCGCCGACCAGAACCGGCACGATATGGCTGACGCTGGGCATCGTCGGGATACCCGCGGCCTTCAGCTTGTCCTTCAGGCGCTGCGCCCGTTCCTGGTGCTGGGTGCGCATCTCCGGATGGGTTTTCAGATAACGCACGCTGGTCAGTGCGCCTGCCGCCACAACCGGCGGCAACGCGGTTGTGAAGATAAATCCCGCGCCGTACGACCGCACAAAGTCAATCACGTCGGCGTCGCCGGCGATATAGCCACCGACCACGCCAAAGGCCTTGCCCAGCGTGCCCTGGACGATGTCGACGCGGTCCATGACGCCGTCGCGTTCCGCAACCCCGGCGCCCCGCTCTCCGTAAAGGCCCACCGCGTGCACTTCATCCAGATAGGACAGCGCGCCGTACCGCTCGCAAACCTCCAAGGTCTCCGCAATCGGCGAAATGTCGCCTTCCATGGAATAGACAGATTCGAATGCTACCAGCTTGGGCCGGTCGGGGTCGTCCTGCGACAGAAGGCGTTCAAGGTCGGCCGGGTCGTTGTGACGGTAGATGCGTTTGTCCATGCGCGCGTGGCGGATGCCCTCGATCATGGAATTGTGGTTGCCGGCATCGGAATAGACGATGGTGCCCGGCACCTCGGCGGCCAGCGTACACAGCGCGGTCATGTTCGCCACGTAGCCCGACGTAAACAGCAGCGCCGCCTCCTTCTGGTGAAGGTCCGCCAGTTCCCTTTCCAGGCACACATGCATGTGGTGGGTGCCGGAGATGTTGCGGGTGCCGCCGGCGCCGGTGCCGTATTTCTCCAGCGCTGCCTGCATCGCCTCAATCACGGTCGCGTTCTGGCCCATGCCCATATAGTCGTTCGAGCACCAGACCGTCACGTCGTGCACGTCGCCATCCACATGCCTTCGGGCATTGGGATAGTCGCCGGCCATCCGCTCCAGTTCGGCGAAGACTCGGTACCGGCCCTCGTCGCGCAAGGCAGCCAGCTTCGTTTTAATGATGTCCCTGTGCCTCATCGTATCATCTCCGCTAGGCCGCGGTTTCCGCGCTTTGCACCGCATCCTCTTCGAAAGTCTGTACCCATTCCCAAGTTTCGTCGAGCCCGGTCCGCAACGCCGCCAGGATCTGTTGGATCTCGTCTTCCTTGATGATCAACGGCGGAGACAGGGCGATAACGTCGCCGCTGAGCGGTCGCACGATAACGCCGTGTTCCTGGACCCGTGCGCCGCAATAGGCGCCGACGCCGCGGCCGGCATCGAACTTGGCGTGTGAGGCCTTGTCCCGCACCATTTCGACCGCGCCGATCAGCCCCACGCCGCGGGCCTCGCCCACCAGGGGATGGTCGGCAAGATCCCTCAGCCCGTCCTGCATAACCGGCGCAACCTGCCGGATATGGCTCAGGATGTCCCGTTCCTCGTAGATCTTCAGCGTTTCCAGCGCCACCGCCGCAGCCACCGGATGACCGCTGTAGGTATAGCCGTGCCCGAACACGCCGACCCGCCCAGTGTTTTCGCAGACGGGTTCGGCCACCTCCTCGGTCATCAACACAGCCGAGATCGGCATATATGCCGACGACAGGGCCTTGGCGACGACGACGATATCGGGCGTGATGCCGAAGGTCTCGGAACCGAACATGTTGCCGGTCCGCCCGAATCCGCAGATCACCTCGTCGGCGATGAACAGAAGGTCGTACTTGCGGCAGACCGCCTGGATCTTCTCGAAATAGGTCTTGGGCGGAACGATCACGCCGCCCGCGCCCATCACCGGCTCGGCGATGAAGGCCGCCACGGTGTCCGGCCCTTCGTCCAGGATCAGGGCCTCCAGATTGTCCGCCAGCCTGGTCGCGAACTCCTCTTCGGTCTCGCCGGCCACTGCGTAGTGATAGTGGTGCGGACAGTCCGTGTGCAGGATATTGGCGATCGGCAGATCGAAGTCCCGGTGGCAATAGGGCAGTCCGGTCAAACTGGCCGAGGCCACGGTAACGCCGTGATAGCCCTTCAAGCGGCTGATGATCTTCTTCTTTTCCGGCCGGCCCAGCGCATTGTTGTAATACCAGACCAGCTTGACGACCGTGTCGTTGGCCTCCGACCCGGAGTTCTGAAAGAACACGCGCTGCATCGGCCAGGGCATCATCTCCACCAGCCGGTCGGCGAGCTCGATCGCAGGCCCGTGGCTTTTGGAAGCGAACAGATGGTAGTAGGGCAGCTTGCGCATCTGCTCGGTCGCCGCGGCAATCAGGCGGGGTTCGCCGAACCCCAGCGAAGTGCACCACAGTCCGGCTAGGGCCTCGATATAGGCTCGCCCCTCGTTGTCGTAGACATGCACGCCGCTGCCTTCGGCCACAATCATCGGGCCCTGGTCGGCGTGCGCCACCATATTCGTATAGGGATGCAGCAGGCGCGCAATATCGCGGCTTTCAGGCGAATTTCCGGCTTTTGCCACTGTGCTTTCCTTGCCTCACGAGCCTTTAATTATAGGCCGGCTGGGCTATTTGTCTTTTGATCTCTCTCAATAGCCTGAACCGGCGTGACTGGCGACCCGTCAGTCAGAGAGTAGGATAGCCTGGAATGGCGGGGCAAGCGACGAGGGGTGCGACATGGCGCAACCGCACATATTCGTGATCCACGAAAACGACGAGTGGCTGCCGCCCTTGCGCGCCGCCTTCGCATCCCGGGGCCTGCCCTATGCCGAATGGCACATGGCCAGTGCTCGGTTCGACTTGAATCAGGAACCGCCCGATGGGGTCTTTTACAACCGGATGAGCGCCTCGGCCCATACCCGCGGGCACGCTTCTGCGCCGGAATATACGGCCGGCGTCCTGGCCTGGCTGGAAGGTCGCGGGCGACGTGTGGTCAACGGCGGCAGGGCTTTGGACCTGGAGATCTCGAAGGTCCGGCAATATGCGGCGCTGGCCAATGCAGGCGTGCGGGTTCCCTGGACCGCCGCGGCACTGGGCACTGAACAGGCATTGGAAATCGCGGCAGGCGCCAAGTTCCCCCTGGTGATCAAGCCGAACCGGGGCGGCAAGGGCCTGGGCGTCGCGCGCTGCGACAGCCTTGTCGAGGTGCGCACGCTGCTTCAGGCCCCGGATTTTGACCCCGGACCGGACAGCACCATCCTGGTCCAGCAATACATCTCCCCGGCCCGGCCTTTCATCATCCGCAACGAGTATGTGGACGGCCAACTGCTGTACGCGGTTCAGGTCGATACCAGCCACGGTTTCGAGCTGTGCCCCGCCGACGCCTGCGACATCGACGGACGGCCCCTGCCCGTCCCCGACGGCCCGACATTTACGATCGTGCCCGACTTCCGTAATCCGGTCCAACAGGCGCACCTGCGATTTCTGGCCGCCAACGCGGTAGAGGTCGCCGGCATCGAAATCGTTATCGACACCGACGGCACGCCGTGGACCTACGACGTCAACACGAACACCAACTACAATGGCGCGGCCGAGCAGCAGGCCGGAATCGCCGGCACCGGCGGTGCCGGGATGGAGGCGGTGGCGGCCTTCCTGGAGCGCGAGCTGAAACGGCTATATCCGGCCGCCGCAGCCTGAGCTTGCCAACGAAGGCATTGCAGCAGGCGAAGCCGGCGATGTGATTGCTTCGATCACCGGTTCACGGCTGGACGAATTCGCGTAGGACCGCTATCCAACAGCCCGGGAAGCGGGGAGGCATCGATGATCGTCGTTTTTGGCTCGATCAACATTGATATCATGATGCAGCTGGATCGGCTGCCCAGGCCTGGCGAGACCTTGCTATCGTCCCATGCCATGTACTCGCCGGGCGGCAAGGGCGCCAACCAGGCGTTGGCGGCGCGGCTTGCCGGTTCGGAGGTCAGGCTCTACGGCCAGGTCGGAAACGACCATTTCGGGCCGGCCAGCCTGGAAATGCTGAAGGCCGGCGGTGTGGATCTCAGCGGTGTCGGCCGCAGCGATACCACCACCGGATGCGCCACAATCTGGGTCGATTCCGGCGGTGAGAACTCCATCGTTGTAGGGTCGGGCGCCAATATGGAGACTCGTGCCTCCCAGGTGCCTGACGCGGACCTTGGGCCGGACACGGTCGTGGTCCTGCAAATGGAAGTCACGCCAAACGAGAGTTGGTCGCTCGTCCGGCGCGCCAAGGAACGGGGCGCCAAGGTGATCCTGAACGTCGCGCCCGCCGCGATGGTGCCGCACGACATCCTCGGCGCTCTGGACTTTCTGATCGTAAACGAGCACGAGGGAGAAGCGGTGGCGCACGAGGTGGGGGTGGCGACCGAAACCCCGACCCAGATTCCGCGGGCCTTGGCAGCGCAGTACGGCAATACCTGTATCATGACCCTGGGCGGGGCAGGCCTGTTGTGCTTCGGACCCGACGGGGGATGGTCGATCCCGGCACTGCCGATCGCGCCGGTCGACACGACCGCGGCCGGCGATGCATTCGTCGGCGGTTTCGCCGCGGCAATCGACGATGGCTCGCCGCTGGAACTGGCGCTCAGGCGGGCGGCGGTCGGCGGTGGATTGTGCTGCACCGGCAGGGGTGCTCAGCGCGCCCAGCCGGATCGCAAGGCCATTGACCAGGCCCTGGCCGACCTGCCGGCCAGCCAAAAGCTGGTCTAACCGTTTGCCCATTCTCCGCGCGGGGAAAACGTGGCCCAAAGGGCCGCATGGGGGGATACGCGGTCGGTCGCGCGATCAATCCTGCCCGACAACCGCGCGCGCGGCGGCATTGTCGTTGGCCGGCGCCATGCCCACTTTGGTGCCCCTGCCCGCCAGCCGCAGAAGCGTCTCCAGGGCCAGGTCCAGTTGTTCGTCGCCGTCCCGGTCCGGGTCGGATTCGATCGCCAGGTCCGGCGCGATACCGCCATCCACGGTCCGGCCTGACGGCGTGTAGTACAGAGCAACGGTCAGTTTCAGCCCGTCACCGCCACCCAGCGGAAACAGCGTCTGCACCGATCCCTTGCCGAAGCTCTTCGTGCCCACCAGAACTGCCCGGCCCTGATCCTGAAGCGCACCGGCCACAATCTCCGAAGCGCTGGCGGAACCGCCGTCGATCAGAACGACCAGGGGACTCCCGCCGGTGACGTCGCCTCGGCGCGCGAAGAAATCCATGCTGTCGCTGCGCCCGCGGGTGTAGACGATCAAGCCTTCCTCCAGGAACAGATCCGACACTTCCACGGATTGGTCCAGCAGACCGCCGGGGTTGCTGCGCAAATCGATCACATAGCCGGCAAGGCGCGAACCGATCTGCGTCTCCAGGGCCTCGACCGCATTGCGCAGCTCGACCGAAACGTTCCGGGAGAAGCCGCTAATCCGGATGTAGCCCACATCGCCCTCCTGGCGCCAGCGGACCGCCTGGACGCGGATGATCTCGCGGATAATCGTAACCTCGAACGGCTGCCGGCCTTCACGGGCGATCGTCAGGGTGATCGGACTGCCCGGTTCGCCGCGCAGCAGAAAGACGGAGTCAGAACGCGACAGATTGGCCAGAGACTGCCCGTCCGCGTGGGTAATCA
>CAJIAA010000320.1_pt1 | contig 12373 bp, 16 predicted proteins | sample 9199011 | NCBI WGS metagenome assembly CAJIAA01 (sample SAMEA7708266, study PRJEB35096) | sediment metagenome | biome: marine neritic benthic zone biome [ENVO:01000025]; feature: sediment [ENVO:00002007]; material: shallow marine sediment [ENVO:03000034] sea grass bed [ENVO_01000059] ...
CGAGGCCGGCGTGGAGGTCGGGCTGCCGGCCGAGCTTGCGGCGCGGCTGGCCCTGGTGACAGTCGCGGGCGCAGGGCAGCTGGCGCTGCACGGTGAAGCGCCGCCGGCGGAACTTCGGCGAAACGTCACCAGCCCGGGGGGGACGACGCAGGAGGCGCTCAACGTCCTGATGGACCAAAAGGACGGGTTGCAGCCGTTGATGACACGGGCTATTGCCGCGGCCACCGCGCGGGGACGCGAACTGGCCGGCTGAGCGGGTCACATCGGCGCACGCCCTTGCCAGGGTGGTCCGGCTGCCCCACACTACCTCCAGAAACTTGGCTGGGGCGACTGGGGCGACATGGTCAAGAAGGCCGACATACCGAAACGCATCGTTGCGGCCGCCTTGGAGCTGGCCGGCGAACGCCCTTGGGCGAACATTTCCAAACGAGACATCGCGGCCGCAGCGGGGGTGCCCCTGGCGGCCGTGCAGACGCACTACCCAACGAAGAACAGCATCCTGGAGGCTTTCACCCGGCAGATTACCGCCGAGGTCCTTGCCGAGGAGGATGGGTTCGACGCGGAGGAACTGCCGCGTGACCGCCTGTTCGACGTTCTGATGCGCCGTTTCGATGCCTTGGGCAGTTTCCGGCCGGGCATAACGGCAATCCTCAAGAATGCGCCGAGAGAAGGGCTGGCCACGGTCGCGATGGCGCCGGTTGTCCGCGAGGCAATGGCCTGGATGCTGGAAGTCGCCGGGATTCCGACCGGCGGCCTGGCCGGCGAATTGCGCGTCGGCGCTGTGATGGTCGTCTGGTTGGCGACCCTTCGCGTCTGGGTCCGTGACGACAGCCCGGACCTGGCGCGCACCATGGCGGCCCTGGACCGTCATCTCAGGCGCGCCGACCGGATGGTGGGCGGCTTTCCGGGAACGGATGGTCCCCTCAACGAAGCCGCGTAGCAGCAGCAGCGCATCACGCGTTTTGTGCGCTGCACAATGATGCTTGATCTAAGTCATGTAAATACACTAGAAACCGTGATATTGCACTGCAACATGACCGGCGGTTTTCGGGAAAGTGACCGGACCGAGGCTTAACTGGAGAGGCACGATGACGCAGAACCCGTTTTTCAACCCCAACAATCCGTTCGGCAGCATGGACTTCACGAAGTGGGGCGAGGACTTCGCCAGAATGATGACGGACATGCGGGTTCCCGGTGTCGATCCCGAGCAAATCGTGACCACCCAGCGCAAAAACATCGAGGCCCTGGCCGCAGCCAACAAGACCGCTGCAGAGGGCATGCAGGCGGTGATGACCCGGCAGGCCGAGATCCTGAAACGCTCGATGGAAGAGGCCACCGCAGCCGTGCAGGAGATGATGAGCGCCGGCGCGCCGGAGGACCAAGTGGCCAAGCAGGTCGAGATCACCAAGGACGGATTCGAGACCGCAATTTCGAACATGCGCGAACTGGCGGAGATGATGTCCAAAAGCCAGAACGAGGCGATGGATATTCTCAACAGCCGCGTCGCAGAGAGCATGGAGGAATTCAAGAAATTGAGTAGGCCCGGGAAATAGGGGGAGTCCTCAGGGCGCGACGCCGACCGTCCTGTTAGGGCGGCCGGGGTCGAAACATGGGCCGCGCGGCGAAGGCTGCGCGGCCTTTCCTTTGGCCTTCGGGCGGTGTTAGAACCCGCCGGCGCGCGAAAAAGGGCACCGGGGGACAGACCGTGACAATCAGCTTCGACGATTTCTTGAAGGTCGACATCAGGGTCGGGACGATCGTCCGGGCGGAACCGTTTCCGGAGGCCCGCAAACCGGCCTTGAAACTGTGGGTCGATTTCGGTCCGGAGATCGGCGAAAAGAAGTCGTCGGCCCAGATCACCAAACACTACGACCCCGCCGACCTGCCGGGCCGCCAGGTCGCAGCAGTGGTGAATTTCCCGCCGCGCCAGATCGGCAAGTTCATGTCGGAGATGCTGGTGCTGGGATTCCCCGACGAGGAAGGCGAGGTGGTGCTGATCGGACCGGGTCTGAAGGTGCCCGACGGCGGCCGGCTTTACTGACAGCACCCCTTCCCGTCTTCCTGCACCGGCGGACAGGGCACGTCCCCGTAGGAGCAGAAGACGCAACAATCGCCGGGCTTCGGCTTCAACAAGGCCGAGCAGGACGGACAGTCGTAGAACCAGATGCAGGCATCGGTCGGCATCTCCTCCCGGTGGCGGGCTCCGCATTCGGGACAGGTCAGCGTTGATGTCAGTTCGGTCATGGCGCGCGCCGTGCCCTGATCGCCGCGACAATCGTCAGCGCAATGAAACCCGCCAGGACCGGCAAGAGGACCAGATCGGCCCAACCCAACAGGGCCGAAACGCCCAATGCACCGAAAAGGATCACCAACAGCGGCGTGAAACAGCAAAGGGCGGCGATCACCGACCCGACGGCGCCTATCCAGAACATCTTCTTCGCTGTCATGATCCCGTCATAGCGTAGACGGCGGCGGTCCCAAAACCACGACCGCGTGAGCACCAGGCAGCCACGCCCCCTACAACGGCAGCCGGATTCGGGCGCGCAGGCCGCCGTGCGGGCTGTCCTCCAGGGAGATATCGCCGCCGTGCACCCGGGCGACGTCGCGGGCGATGGCAAGGCCCAGCCCCGTGCCGCCGGTTTCGGGATTGCGGGAATCGTCCAGCCGGACAAACGGGCGAAAAACTTCCTCGCGCTTGTCTTCCGGGATTCCCGGACCGTCGTCGTCGATCGTCACCTCGATTGCATCGCCCCGCTTGCCTGCACGCACCCAGATGTTTTCGGCGTTGCGCAGTGCGTTGGCGATCAGGTTATTGAGACAGCGTTTGAAAGCGTTCGTCTTCAACCACGTGGTGATCCGCCCCTCCACGTGGCAATCGATGGCGACGCCGTTGCGCAGCCAGTTGGCGCTGACGTCCGAGACGATCTCCGACAGGTCGCTTTCCTTCGCCTGTTCGCCCCCCTCGCCGCGCGCGAAGGTTAGATAGCCGTCGATCATCCGTTCCATCTCGCCGACGTCGGATTTCAGCTCGTCGATCTCCACGCCCTCGCCCAGCATCGCGAGCTGCAGCTTCATGCGGGTCAGCGGCGTTCTCAGATCATGACTGACGCCGGACAACATGTCGGTGCGCTGCCTTAGCTGGCGGCGTATCCGTTCGGCCATTCGGTTAAACGCATGTGCCGCCTGCCGCACCTCCATGGCGCCCTCGGGTTTGTAATCCTGTTCCAGTTCGCGGCCCTTGCCGAACTGGTCCGCCGCGCGCGACAGCCGCCGGATGGGGCGCACCTGATTGCGCATGAAAAGCGTCGCCACCGCGAAAAGAACCAGCGACGTGCCCACCATCCACATGATGAAGATATAGGTGGTCGAACTGAACAGACGCTCGCCCGGCGCAACGGTCCTAAGGACCGAATTGGGTAGCTGGATATCGATTACGACCCGCTCCCGGAACGACGAGGAGTCGATCCGGTACGGGCGCTGTACCCGCTGTTCCAGGGCCTTGCCCAACAACGGATCCATCAATCCCGACAGCGGCTGCGGCTCATTTGGCAGGATGTCGTCGGGAATGATCGCAAAGTGCAGATCCATCGTTCGCCGCGCGTTTGCGAAGATCGTATTCTTGCTGTCCGGCGCCCTCCGCAGCTCCTCGATCACGTGGGCGATGTCGCCGGCTATCGACGAAGCCAGCCGCCAGGTGATGGTGTCCCAATGCCGGTCGTAGAAGATCCATGCAGTCATCGCCTGCAGCAGGATCAGGGGCGTCACGATGATCAGCAGCGACCGCGCAAACAGCGTGCGCGGCAACAGGTGTTTGATGATCTGGCGAATGGACATCTCGCGGCCTGTCTAAGGCTCACTCCGTGTCGACTCGACGCCGGTCCGGCTAGTCGGGCCGCACAACATAGCCACGTCCGCGCACGGTCTGCAAATACCGCGGCAGCTTCGGATCCGGCTCGATCTTGCGCCGCAGCCGGGCGACTTGCACATCGACCGCCCGGTCGCCGCCTTCGATGTCGCACAACCTTGTCAGTTCGGCGCGGGCCATCACATGCCCCGGCTTGCTAGCCAGGACCCGCAGCAGGGCCGTTTCGGTAGTGGTCAGTCTGATTTGATCCTGGCCCTGCAACAGGATCTCGCGCTTGATGTCAAAATGATGGCTGCCCAGCCGCACCAGTGCCGACGCCGCGTCCGCCACCACGCCCGTTCGGCGCAGGATGCTGCGGATCCGAAGGACCAGTTCGCGCGGCTCAAACGGCTTTGGCAGATAGTCGTCCGCCCCGGCTTCCAGACCGGAGATCCTGTCCTCGGTCTCCGTCATTGCCGTCAGCATCAGGATCGGCACGCTGCTGTTCGACCGCAGCCAACCGGCAAACTCCAGTCCGGTCTCGCCGGGCATCATCACGTCCAGAACCAGGAGATCGAACTGCAGAGCGCCGAGAAAACCCCGCGCCGTATTGGCGTTCTGGGCCGTTGTCACACGAAAGCCCTGTTCCGTGAGGTATTTGCGCAGCAATTCGCGCAGCCGCCTGTCGTCGTCCACGACAAGGATGTGGACGATGTCGTCATCGTCCTGGGCAACGGCGTGTTCGTCGACCTCGCTCATGGTCGCAGTATACGGAAACGCCCGTCCCTCACCAGCACCGCACGCATTCAGCGTTTGTTCCTGTCGAACCGGTCACGGTCCGCCGGCGACGACATGATGCCCAGCATGACCTTGCGAAAACCTTCGACCGCCTCGGCGCCCGCCTCGCGATAGGCGCGCGCGACGCGGGCGCGCTGGTTCTCCGTCAGGTGCTGTTCCAGTTCGCGGCCCTTTCCTGTCAGCGTCAGCAGACGCTGGCGTCGGTCCCTGGGACCTGGCTGTTGGTCCACGAACCCCTCGTCCACCAGCTGGCGCAGGACCCGGCTGAGCGACTGTTTGGTGATCTTCAAGACCGCCAGCAGCTCCGACACGGTCATGCCGGGGTTGCGCCCGACGAAATAGATCACCCTGTGGTGCGCCCGTCCCAATCTCAGCTTCGCCAGGATGGCGTCCGGCTCCGAGATGAAATCGCGATAGGCGTAGAACAGCAGCTCGATGCCCTGCCGCAGGTCCTCCTCGCGCAGGAACAGCGGATTGGCGTGCGATTTGGCCGGTGCCTTGGCCAGCCCTTGTCCAGGCAATTTTACGTCAGTCATGTTGACATATATGCCGCGAACTGCTACATGGCGCAATAGACTTTTGGTCATAATATGACCTTTGAGGCATTAACCAAGCAAGGTTGTTGCCCGCTTCAGGGGTTCTGGGCAATCCCGTTAGCCGCAGCCGCGGCATAATACGGAGCCCGGGACGGCGGGACAGGCATATAGGGATGGTCGGCAATGTCGCTACTGAGCTTCGATGACCGGGACGGTCACATCTGGTTTAACGGCGAACTGGTGGATTGGCGGGACGCGAGGATCCACGTTCTCAGCCATGGACTACACTATGCGTCCGCGGTCTTCGAAGGCGAGCGGGTCTACGACCGGCAGATCTTCAAGCTGACCGAGCACACCGAACGGCTGGTCAAGTCCGGGCGGATTCTGGGATTCGACATTCCCTGGTCGGTCGCGGAAATCGATGCGGCGTGTGACCGGGTGGTGGAAGAGGCCGGCATCGTCGACGGATACGTGCGCCCGATCGCCTGGCGCGGCTCGGAAATGATGGGGGTGTCGGCCCAAAAGACCAAGATCAACCTGGCCATCGCGGCCTGGGAATGGCCCGCCTATTTCACACCCGAGGCGCGGATGGAAGGGATCACGATGACGGTGTCCGAATGGCGCCGCCCCGCCCCGAACACGGCGCCGACCGACAGCAAGGCGGCCGGCCTGTACATGATCTGCACCCTGTCGAAACACGCGGCCGAGGCCAAGGGCTTCAGCGACGCGCTGATGCTGGACTATCGCGGCCAAATCGCCGAGGCGACAGGCGCCAACATCTTCCTGGTGATCGACGGGCGGATCCATACGCCGACGCCCGACTGTTTCCTGGACGGGATCACCCGGCGCACGGTCATGGGTCTTGCCCGCGCGCATGGATACGAGCTTATCGAGCGCGCCATCCGGCCGGAGGAACTGGCCGACGCCACGGAAGTCTTCATCACCGGAACTGCAGTAGAAGTCACGCCGGTCAGGCAGATCGACGCCTACGACTTCACGCCGGGCGAGATCACGCGGACCCTGATGGAGGCCTACGACGCCGAGGTACGCCGGCCGCACGACGCCGCGGCAATGGTGCGCCACTCCGCGGCGTAGCCTGGGTTACACCAGCATCTCTGCGCAATAGTCCCTGCGGCGTTCGAACCGGTCGCGGGGCACCCCCGGCCAGAGACCGCAGTCTGCGAGCGCTTGCGCAACCGCCGCAACGTCATTGCTGACCACGTGTTTCTGAAGGAACTGGCGGCAAGCGGGCGTATAGTCGCCGCGGAACTTCAGGTCGACCAGGACGTCTTTGATCGCCGGATCCAATCCGTCCCAGTCGGTCTCGCCGTATTTCTCGGTCACGTCCGTCTTGGTGGCCAAGCGCCTGGCTTCCTTCTCCTGTCGTTCGTATTCAACACTGAACAGCTCGAGTTGCACCTCCTTGGAGATCTCGAAATCGTTCAGGTTGTTATTCGTTATGAACGCCTTGGCCTGCTGACCCTTTAGCGCCGCCGCCTTGGAAATCAGGTCTGCGGTGTCGGGTTCCAGGCCGGCGGCAATGAAGTCGTCCCGGATCGAGGATTCGGAACGCGACCCCATGTCGTAGCCCCGGCCGATGGTCAACCCCGAAGAAGGGCCCGGGACGTGGAATTTGCGGCTGTGGTATTGGCCGCCTTCGTGGCCCTCAGCATCGAATGTCAAACGACCCCGTGCGGGCACCGGATCATCGTTGCTCACTGCTTCCTCCCTGGCCGCGGTCTTGTGCGAACATTGCACGAAACCATGCCGACGCCCACGCAATCGGTGATTCAAAGCAAAAATGCCCTAATCGATACATGGACAGTGACGACAGTCGCGTCGGGTCGCAAACTTGCCAAGCTTGCGCTAAGACATTTGGATGGCGGCGTCACGCCGGCCACCATGCGGCACGAAAACCGGGAGACGACAATGGCCAACGTCACCATATCGGAAGCGATCGCAGCGCCCGCCGAGCAGGTCTGGGCGCTGATCCGGGACTTCGGATCGATTGCCGACTGGCTGCCGGCCGCCGAAGCCAGCGAGGCCGACGGCTCCGGCGTCGGGGCGATCAGATCGCTGGCGCTTGCCGGCGGCGCAAGCGCGCGCGAGCGCCTGGAGGTTTTCGACGATGCGGCGCGGTCCTATACCTACACCGTCATCGACTCCACCCTGCCGATGACCGGCTATCGGGCAACGATTCGGGTCGAAGACGCAGGCGCGGAAACCTGCACGCTGCACTGGTCATCCGCGTTCGACCCGGTCGGCGTTCCAGAGGCAGAGTTGGCAAAACAGATCGAAGACAGCTACCTGGGCGGCGTCGCCAGCCTGCGCGAGCGCCTGGCCGGCTAGGGGTGGCGGCTAGAGCAGGATCGATTTTGGCCGAGTCACTCCAACAGATGAATGTCGTGCAGTTGGCAGCCAAACCCTTCGTGACGGCGGCTTTGCCGCCTCCTCAGGGTGAGGGATTTTCTTATTTTTTTCAAAGACTTAATATCCTCACCCTGAGGAGCGGCGCGTAGCGACGCGTCACGAAGGGTCTGGCTGCAAGCGCATCAGTGCTCCAGCCCAAAACGACCCCGCGCTAGTCCTTCCAGCGCGCCGCGGCGGCATCGTCGCTGGACCGCGCATCGCCCCAGCTTTCCTTGCCCGCCTCGGTCTCCTCCACCTTCCAGAACGGCGCCTTGGTCTTCAGCCAGTCGATCAGGAAATGGCATGCCTCGAACGCGGCCTGTCGGTGCGGGCTGGCGCAGGCGACCAGAACGATCCGGTCGCCGGGTTCAAGACGGCCGTGGCGGTGGATTATCAGCGAGTCCTCCAGCGGCCAGCGCCGCCGGGCCTCGGCCTCGATCTCTTGCAGCATTTTCTCGGTCATCCCCGGATAGTGCTCCAGCGTCATCGCGGCAATGCCGGCCCCGTCAGCCATGTCCCGGACCAGGCCGACGAAAACGCACAGTCCCCCCACCGAGACGTTGCCCTCGGTCAGTCGCGCGGTCTCGGCCCCAATATCGAAATCCTCGCGCTGAACGCGGACCGCCACGATCCGGGCCTCAGCCGCCCGTTACCGGCGGGAAGAAGGCGACTTCGCGCACCCCGGCAAGCGGCGCCTCAAGTGTGGCGTATTCCTGATCGACCGCGACCTTGATGGCGGACAGATCCTCGAAGGCAAAGGCATGCCCGTCGCTCAGGGTTTTCAGATGCTCGACCAGGCCGGCCACGTCGCCGACGCCAACGGGTGGCGTGACCTCCTCCTCGCCGACCCCTGTCCGCTGCCGCAGCCAGGCGAAATACAAGACTTTCATCGTGACAATCCAAACTCGCTGAAGGGAATGAAATCCACGTCGATCCCTGGATCCAATATGGTGTCTTCTTCGCCCAGTTCCACGAAACCCTCCGCTCCGGAAAGCGAAGACAGAATCCCGGCACCGCTGCGTCCGTACTTGCCCGCCACCAGGGCGCCGTCGCTGTCCCGTTCAAGGACGGCGCGGACGAACTCGCGCCGGCCGGCCTTCTTGCTGTAGGCAAACCCCAGGCGCACCGCAAACCGCCGCGGCGGCACCTCGGTCGCCCCGCCCAGTGCGGCCAGAATCGGCCGTCCGATGCACAGGAACGTGGTCAGGGCCGCGACCGGGTTTCCGGGCAGTCCCATGACCGGGACCGGTCCGTCCGGCCCCGACACCATGCCAAACCCCACCGGCCGGCCCGGCTTGATGGCAAGGCGCCAGAAGTCAACCCGCCCTTCCTCTTCTAGAACGGCACGAACGTGGTCCTCCTCTCCCGTCGACATGCCGCCGGAGGTCACCAACAGGTCGTGCGCCTCTGCCGCCTGGCGCAGCGCGCCACGGATATCAGCGAAGTCGTCATTCAGAATTCCCAGATCGGTGACAACGCATCCAGCCTGCTGCAACGCAGCCTGCAGGATGTAGCGATTGGAATCGTAAAGCGCGCCATCCACCAGCGGCCGGCCGGGCTCCCGCACTTCGTCACCGGTGGAGAACACGGCAACCCGCAAGCGCGCAAACACCGACAGCGTGGTCAGCCCGATAGACGCGGCCAGCCCGACGTCCTGCGGCCGCAGCATGCGACCCCGAGTCAGAACGACCGCGCCGGCGGCGATGTCCTCGCCGGCGTCGCGCCGGTTGGCGCCCTTCTTGATTCCCGGACGGATCGCGACCCGATCCCCGGTTTGGCGGCAATCCTCCTGCATCAGGACCGTATCCGGCCCATCCGGCATCGGCGCACCGGTGAAGATCCTGACCGCGGCGCCGCGGTCAGCCGGACGGTCCAGCGGATGCCCCGCCGCCGCCCGTCCCGCAACGGGCAGGACCGTGTCACGGTCTGGATCGAGATCGGCGTGATAGACGGCATAGCCATCGACCGCCGCGTTCGCGTAGGGGGGAACGTCCATGGGCGAAACCACGTCTTGGGCCAGTATCCGGCCGACGGCGTCGGTCAGGGCGGCGGTCTCGGCTGCCGCCACACAGACCAGGTTGTCCCGTGCGCGCCGGATGGCCTCATCCAGCCGCATCAGTTCGCCGCCGAAGGCAAAACAGTCGTCGCTGAGCTGTGCCATCCGCTACCGGGCCTCCAGGCCGCAATGCCGGACGATGAACGCCGCGATCCCATCGGCGTCGTTGAGGTCAAGGACCGGAAGGCTTGTTCCCGCAACCGCGCCGTCGCTGGCCAGCGCAACTACACTCTTGTCCTGCGACGCCAGCATAGGCTTGCCCAGGGCGGCGCGGTAGATCTCCATTTTCTCGTGCGGGTTCCGCTTGAACCCCTCGACCAGCAGCAGGTCGACCGGCGACATGCGGGCCGCGATTTCGTCCAGCTCGGGTTCGGGGCCGTCGCGCAGTTCGTGCATCAGCGCCCAGCGGTGCGACGAGGAGATCATCACCTCGGTGGCGCCCGCCTCTCGGTGGCGATAGGAATCCTTGCCCGGCTTGTCGACGTCGAAGACATGATGGGCGTGCTTGCAGGTCGAAACCCGCAATCCCCTGTCGACCAACAGCGGCAACAGCTTGACCAACAGCGTGGTCTTGCCGCTGCCGCTCCACCCGACCAAGCCGAATATCTTCATGTCCGGTCCTGCCGCCCGCAATCCGCCGGTGTCGTCAGCCGGCGTCCGGCGCCGCGGTGTCGCGGCGGGCACCGTCGCCGGTTTCGTCCGTGGGCTGGTCACGCCCCGTCATGTGACGCAGGCCCATGGTCAAGTAGTCGTAACCGGTAACCATGGTCAGCGCCGCTGCGATCCACAGCAGGATCTGGCCAATCAGGATGGTCTGAAAAACCGGCGGCACCGCAGGCCCGACGATCAGGAATCCCAGCGCCAGCATCTGCGCCGCGGTCTTCCACTTGGCCAGCCGGCTGACCGGCACGCCGACCTTCAGTTCGGCCAGGAACTCGCGCAGGCCGGACACCACGATCTCGCGCACAAGGATCACCACGCCTGGCAGCACATGCACCCCTTCGACGATCCCGTTCGCCACCAGCATCAGAATAATGCAGGCCACCAGGAGCTTGTCGGCGATCGGGTCCAGGAAGCGTCCGAGCTTCGACAGTTGGTTCAGGTGGCGGGCGACATAGCCGTCGAAGAAATCGGTGACGCAGGCGAACACATAGATGCCGAACGCCGCCCAATAGCCAACGGCATTGTCCAGATAGAACAAGCCGACCAGCGGCGCGATCAGGATGATACGCGACAGGGTCAGGAGGTTGGGGAGACTGGTTATCATCGCATTTGCTCTGCCGGAGAGGCGCCAAGCCTTGCCACCCGGGCCATACTATCCTTCTCCGTGAAAGTAATCATAAATCTTGCGGGCGACCGAACCCGAAATGCCGTCGACGGTCTCCAGGTCCGCAAGGCCCGCCCGAGCCACCGCCTTGGCCGACCCGAAATGCATCAGCAGGGCCTTTTTGCGCTTGGCACCGATTCCCTGGATCTCGTCCAGTGGCGAACGGGCCAGTTCCTTCGCGCGTTTCGCCCGATGGGTACCGATGGCGAACCGGTGGGCTTCGTCGCGCAGACGCTGAAGATAATAGAGGACCGGGTCACGGGGCTCCAGCGTGAACGGCGGTCTGCCGGCCATATGGAAAGTCTCCCGTCCGGCATTGCGGTCCGGCCCCTTGGCGATTGCGACAAGTGGGACGTCCTCGATCCCCAGTTCCTCGAAAGATGCCTGGGCGCTGGAGAGCTGACCTTTTCCGCCGTCGATCACCACGAGATCGGGCCAACTCTCGCCGCGCTCGGGATCTTCCTTCAGCGCGCGGGTGAACCGCCGACCCAGCACCTCGCGCATCATCGCAAAGTCGTCGCCGCCGCTGGTTTGGCCGTCCACGCCTGCCGTCTTGATGTTGAACTTGCGGTAGGCGTTCTTCATCAGCCCCTCCGGGCCGGCGACGATCATCGCCCCCACCGGACTGCGCCCCTGGATGTGGCTGTTGTCGTAGACCTCGATTCGGCCGGGCGACCCGTCCAGCCCCAACAGATCCGCAAGCTGCTCCAGCACCTTGCGGTTGGAGGTGCTTTCGGCCAGCCTGCGGGCCAGCGCGGCGCGGGCGTTGGTTGCGGCATGCTCGACCAGCTTGCGCCGGCCGCCGCGTTCGGGCCGCTTCACGGAGACCTTACGCCCGGCCCGGACGCTCAAGGCTTCGGCGATCAGATTGCCTTCCCGCGGCGATTCGCTGACCAGCACTTCGCGGGGCGGCATCCGCCCCTCGTAGAACTGACCCAGAAAAGCGGCCAGGATTTCGCCGCTGTCCATGCTCTTGTCGTGGCTGGGAAAATAGGCCCGGTTGCCGTAGTTGCGGCCGGCCCTGAAGAAGAAGACCTGGATGCAGACCTGCCCGCCCTCGCCGTGCAGGGCGACGACGTCCGCCTCTTCGACCCCTTCGACATTGATGTCCTGGTGGGACTGGACCATGGTCAGCGCCCGGATGCGGTCGCGAATGGCGGCCGCCGTTTCGAATTCCAGCGCCGCGCTGGCCGTTTCCATGTCGCGGCCCAGCCGTTCCTGAACGTCCCGCGACTTGCCGGTCAGAAAGGCCTCAGCCTGGGCGACCAGATCGGCGTACTCGGCCTCGCCCACCAGGCCCACGCAGGGCGCCGAACAGCGTTTGATCTGATACTGCAGGCAGGGCCGGGTACGGTTCCTGAAGTAGCTGTCGCTGCACTGGCGGATCAAGAACAGTTTCTGCA
>CAJIAA010000025.1_pt1 | contig 12333 bp, 10 predicted proteins | sample 9199011 | NCBI WGS metagenome assembly CAJIAA01 (sample SAMEA7708266, study PRJEB35096) | sediment metagenome | biome: marine neritic benthic zone biome [ENVO:01000025]; feature: sediment [ENVO:00002007]; material: shallow marine sediment [ENVO:03000034] sea grass bed [ENVO_01000059] ...
GATGCGCACGCGGGCCGGGTTGGGGCTCACTTTCGGATGCCCCAGCAGCAGAGCCCGTAACCGGGCCAGCACGAACCGCATCTGTTCGGGCGTCGTCTCGTAGCGCAGCTGCAGCGTCGTCCTGAGCAGCCGGCGGTCGCGCGGCGCCAGGTTCGTTAGTTGCATTTCCGAGAACTGGCCGTTGGGGATGGTGATCACGCTGCGCTCCAGCGTCCGGATTTGGGTCATCTGTAGCCCAATGTGTTCGACCGTGCCCATGTCGTTGCCGAACAGACAGAAATCGCCGATTCGGACGGGCTTGTTGGCATAGAGGATCAGGCCGCCGATGAAGTTCGCCAGCGTGCGCTGCGCCGCCAGCGCCACGGCGAGGCCGCCGACGCCGAGACCGGCCAGCAGCGGCAGCAGATCCAGACCGAGCTCCGACAGGCCGTCGATTGCAAACCAGGCGCCGGCAAGAAACCCGATGACGCGCGCGGCGATCCTGAGCAGGCTCGCATCCAGGCTTTCTTCCAGGATCTTCGGCGATCTGATGATGACTTCGCCCAGGGCCTTGCAGAGGATATAGACCGCCCAAGCCACCATCAGATAGACCGTTCCCGTCCCAACAGCCTTGGTCACGGCCAGCGGTGCCCCGCTGATATTCAACTGGTTGTCGGCGAACCGGCTCAGTACCAGGACGACAGCTGAAATGACGGCTGGCGCCAACAAGGGAGCCCAATCATCCAGCGGGCCCACGAGCCTCTTTGACAGCCGAACGACGCCTGAAATTGCGACTCCTGCCGTGACAATTGCGATCAGAACGCACAGGACCAGGCCAATCCACTGCCATAGCGACTGTTGGCCGACCTGGGTCTTAAGCCAGGGCGGCAGCGAATCAAGGAACCGTCCCAGCGCGGTGGTGCGGGGAAGCAGAAAACCAGGTGTTGAAATGTAGTATTTGTAGAATCCCTCGGATGTGTCAGCCGACAGGTAGGCTTCATCCGTCGTCGCGATGAAAGGCTCAGAGATATCGCGGTAGGGAATGTCTTCGACCTCTTTGTAAAGCTGGGCGATGCGCGCAACGGTTCCCGTATCGAACAGAAACTCGCCCGCCCTCTCTCCCTCGGCGATCTCAACGATATCGATTTTGGTGTTGGGAATGCGCCAGCGCATCGGTTTGGCGCCGTCCGCGCCTCCCCGGGCCGCGGCCAGGTGTGCGGGACCGGGTACGGCGTCGTAGGGGGGAAGCGGAATGCGGTCGAGGATCTCTTTCAGCAGGAGGGTCGTCTCGATGGCGGCGTCGTCCCGCAACGCCCTGGGCACATTGCTGAGGTCCAGTGCGCCCGACGCGCGTCTCAGAAAATGGCTGGCCTCGCTTTCAATCTCTTTTGCCTCGACAATGCTGATTCCCGGCGCCGAGGCACGCAGCGCAGCATCGGCTTTGGTGACCAGTGCATGGGCGCGGTTGACGCTATCGAGAAAGCCCTCCAGCGTCGAACGCGGGCTTGAAGCGTCGATCGGCTTGAGCCTAGTGCGGACCCGCCGTGCCCGGGCATACGGCGCCAGGTCGCTTTCCTGAAGCTCCAGATAGATACCTGGTGCCGCGCCTTCCCGATAGGGCAGGTTCTTCATGTAGCGATACAAGCGTTCCAAGCCTACCACCGTCCGGGCGTCGAACAGGAATTCGCCCGCCCGCGGGCCCGTTTCGACCAGCGCGAAACTGATCGCCGTGTCGGGAATCGTCCAGGTGGTGATCTGGCTGGCCGCGACTTCATCGTCGCCGGGGATATCATCGAAGGAGGGGAGGGGAAGGCGGCTCAAGACCTCGTGCAGCAGCAGCATGTGCTTTGTGCGCACGGATGTCGTGTCGCCGTGCGGCGTTGAACTCAGGTCAAGTGCCCTTATCGCCCGGCGTCGAGCCCGTGCGGCGTTTTCTCCGAGGTCCTGCCGCCGCCAGTCCGCGATGAGGATATCCAAGTTGGACAAAAACCCGCGCAGCGTGTCCCGGGGGCTGGAGTTGTCGACCGGGCGCAGGGCGAGGGGAATGCTGCTGTCGTCCTGATTTTGCGCCAGGGCACTGTGCATGCAAACGCCGGCGACAAGCGCGAACACAAGCACAGCGCATCGGCCGGCGAGGCGGCTGCACGATCCCGTGTTCAGCATGGTGCCCTCCTGATCCCCTTTTGCCCCTGCGCGATGTTTGTTCGGAAACACAGACTTGCGCAAGTCTTCTGTGTCCACGCGTTCCGCGTTCGGACTGCAAGCCACCAGCAACCCGGAGCGACCCGCATGCCCCAACCCGACCCCAAGCCCCTGTGGACCGCCGACGAGATTGCGGCGGTGCTGGAGACCCATCTGCGGCACCCCTGGAATCCCGAACCCGACATCTACATCGCGTTGCGTTCCATGGGAGCGGGCCTCAAACGCGCCGTCCATTCCAATGCCTGCGTCCCGCCCGGCAAGGAAAGCTCCGCCCTGGTTTCGAGAACAATGCACCAGAATGATCAATTTCAATCGCTCTGCACTCCTAAGCATTGGCTGTTATCACCTGCTAGCGCTAGCATGGAAGAACGGACCAATAGACCAAGGTGCAGCCGTTGAATCGAGCCTTGTTGGAGCTTTTGGAACCCGAGCGGCTAACAGAGATCGTTGACGTTGGGGCAAATCCGATTGGCAGAGATCCTCCTTATAAGGCAATGCTCTCTGCGGGCTTGTGCAATGTCACAGGTTTTGAACCGCAGGAATCGGCATTGAAAGAGCTGTTGGCCACCAAGGGAGCGAATGAAAGGTACTTCCCATATGTCCTGGGCGACGGTGCCCCTCACACTTTGAATTTTTGTCACGCAAAGGGAATGACCAGTCTATTTGAACCGGATCCGGCGAGCTTGGACCTGTTCAACTTGTTTAGCGATTTTGGGAAGGTCACCCACCAGGAAGAGGTACAGACACATCGATTGGATGAAATCCGAGAAGTGGATCGCCTGGACTACCTGAAGTTGGACGTCCAGGGTAGTGAACTTATGATACTCCAGGCTGGTTGGGCGAAGCTGGCCGATGCTGTGGCAATTCAGACCGAGGTATCATTTATTACCCTCTATAAGGACCAGCCGACTTTGGGTGAGATCGATTCCGAACTACGGTCACAAGATTTTGTGCCGCATTGTTTTGCCCAAGTGAAGACGTGGCCAATTAGTCCCTGCGTCGTCAATGAAAATCCAAAGCAAGGCCTCTTTCAGCTTCTGGAAGCTGACATGGTTTACATACGCGACATTTCCAAGCCAGAGCAGTTTTCTGATGAACAGTTGAAGCAACTGGCACTCATTGCACATTACTGCTATGGGTCCATAGACTTGGCGCTGCGGTGTATTGTTGTCCTTAGCGAAAGGGAAGCTGTGGCACAAAGCAGTTCAAGTAGATACCTTTCGAGTTCAATGCCTGGTACGAGTTAGATTGCAAAATCCAAAGACCCTGAGGGTCGGCTCGCTGGCTCTGAAAAGACTAAGCGTGGTGTGGGCGACAGCAAGTACTAGGGTATAGGCCGGATCGCTTCTTTGCCGAAATAGGGGCGCAGCACCTGGGGCACCGAAACCGAGCCGTCCGGCAACTGGTGGTTCTCCACGATCGAGATCAGCGCCCGGCAGTCGGCGACGCAGGTGCCGTTCAGGGTGTGCGCCAGGACCGTGCCCTTTTCGCTGGGGTCCTTGATGCGGATCCCCATCCGCCGGGCCTGGTAGTCCGTGCAGTTGCTGGTCGAGGTCACCTCGCCAAAGTCGCCGCCGTCGCCGCGCCCCGGCATCCAGGCCTCCAGGTCGTACTTGCGGTAGGCGGGCGCGCCCAGGTCCCCGGTGGCAGTGTCGACCACGCGATAGGGGACCTCCAGCGAGTCGAAGAAATCCCGTTCGATTTGGTACATTTCCTGGTGCATCGCATCGCTGCCGTCAGGCGTGGTGTAGGCGAACATCTCCACCTTGGTGAACTGGTGCACCCGGTAGATGCCGCGGGTCGCGCGCCCGTGGGCGCCGGCCTCGGTGCGGAAACAGTGGCTGAGGCCGCACAGCCGGATCGGCAAGTCGCGGATGTCGATGACGCTGTCGGCGTAAAGGCCGGCCAGGGTGATCTCGGCGGTTGCGATCAGGCTGAGGTCGGTTTCCTCGACCGAGTAGATCTGGGTCTCCTCGCCACGGGGCACGAAGCCGGTGCCGGCCAGCATCTCGTTCCTGGCCAAGTCGGGCGTGATCATCGGGCTGAAGCCGCGTTCGGCCAGAAACCGCACGGCATAGGATTGTAAAGCAAGATCAAGGAGGACGGCGTCGTTCTTCAGGTAATAGAACCCGTGCCCGCTGACCTTGGCGCCGGATTCCAGGTCCAGCATGTCCAGCCCTTCCATCAGCGCAACGTGGTCCTTCGGTTCATGGCCGAACTCGGGGATCGGCGTCGTACCCCGGTCGATCTCAAGGTTGGATTTGTCGTCCTTGCCGACCGGCGCATCGGGATGGGCCATGTTGGGGATGCGGGTGTGCAAGTCGGCATACTCCGCGTTCAGCGTCTCCAATTCCGCCGACTTGGCGTCGCGCTCGTCGCGCAGGCGTCGGCCTTCCGCGATACGCGCCTCGCGGTCCGCCGCGTCCTTGGCCTGGCCGATGGATTTCGCCACTTCGTTGGACCGACGGTTCAGCTCCTGCAGGGCCTGATCGGCAGTCATACGGGCCTTGTCCAACTCCACGAAGCGGTCCAGGTCCACGGCCAGGCCGCGGTCCAGGCAGTTCTGTTTGACGGCGTCGAGGTTCTCGACGATGAATCGGCGATCCAGCATGGGAGGGTCTTTCGGCTCACTTGAGATGCGGGCGTGAAGCTATCGGTGGGGGTGGGACGAATCAAGAGGCGGTTCCGTCCGTACCACTTGCCCGAATGATATAACAATATATCATTATCACTGGGGCGGAGCGCCGGTGCGAAAGAACACCGGCTTGCAGAACGGACGAGGGGCCGTGGCGGGGACCGGCGATTATGCAGACGGGTCGGGCGGGGCGACAAGCGCCAACCGCAGCCTGCGCACGCCGCTGTATCATCAGATCTTTCTCGTGCTCAGCCAGAAAATCGCCGAAGGCACATATGGCCTGAACGATGTCCTGCCGTCCGAGCAGGAACTGACACGCGCCTACGGGGTCTCGCGCATCACTGCCAAACGCGCGCTGGACGAGTTGGCGGCCGCCGGCCTTGTGGTGCGCGAGCGCGGACGCGGCACCCGGGTCGCGGTCCGTAAGCCGCGTCCGCCGACGACCGCGCCGGTATACGGTCTGTTCGACAACCTATTGTCCATGGGTTTGGAAACCGACGTGCGGCTTCTTGAATTCGACTACATGGCGGCCAGCGACGACGTTGCCCGCGCACTGGAATGCGCGCCGGGTGCACCCGTGCAGAGGGCGGTGCGTGTTCGCCTGCTGGATGGGGCGCCGTTCTCGCACCTGACCACGTTCGTGCCGGAGGAAGTGGGCCGGCGTTTCGACCGCGACGACCTGGCCTCAACGGCGCTGTTGGCGCTGTTGGAACGTGGCGGCGTGCGCGTGGCGGCGGCAGAGCAATCCATCACGGGAACCCTGGCGGACGCCGCGGTTGCGCCCCAGTTGCAGACCGAGATTGGGGCCGCGCTGACCCGGGTTACCCGGGTTGTGCGTGACCCGAACGGCCGTCCCGTCGAGTACATCACCGCGCTCTACCGCCCCGACCGCTATGAGGTCCGGATGGTGCTGTCGCGGGTCTATGGCAATGACGAGAACAGCTGGACCCCGGGTCCGGCGCCCGAACCGCCGCCGCGGGCATGATCCGCGTTCGGCGATTGTCTTTTTTGTAACAGGGAGAACTGATATGACAGACAAAACCAAAAAAACCGGCCTCAGCCGTCGCGGCTTCGTCGCCGGGGCCGCCGCGGGCACCGCGGTCGCGGCCTCGGGGATCGCAGGCTTCCCCTCCATCGTCCGGGCCGCCGACGGCGTCAAGCTGGGTTTGATCCATCCGGTAACCGGGTTCCTGCAGTATTCCGGCGGCCAGTGCCGGGAAGGCGCCCTGATGGCCGTGGAAGAGATCAACGCGGCCGGCGGCATCAAGGCCCTGGGCGGTGCCAAGGTCGAGCCGGTGCTGGCGGACGCCCAGTCCAAGCCGGATATCGGCGCGTCCGAGGTGGAAAAACTGAACGAGGCGGGCGTCAACGCCATCGTCGGCGCCTATGCCAGTTCCATCAGCCTGGCCACCACCCAGGCGGCGGCCAAGCACAACATCCCGCACGTCGTCGATGTCGGCGTCTCGGACAAGATCACCGGGCGTGGCCTTGCGAACACATTCCGGTTCGGACCTGGCTACGGCGTGATCGCCGACTTCGCGGTCAAGAACCTGGTCAGCATCAACGAGGCTGTCGGCAGCCCGGCCAAGACGGTGATGATCGTGCACGAGGAATCGCTGTTCGGCACCGGCACGGCGGGCCTGCTGTCCAAGAAGCTGCCGGAGAACGGCTTCGAGGTGGTCGAGGTGATCAAGCACGCCAACCCGACCCGCGACTTCACCAACATCGTCCTGAAGGTGAAACAGAACAACCCGGACCTGATCATTCCGGCGAACTACTACAACGAATATGTCCTGTTCGCCCGCACCCTGCGCCAGCAGAAGGTGCAGCCGAAGGGCATCTATTCGGTGCTTGGCGGCGCGGCGTCCAGCTTCAAGTTCCTGAAGGAGTTCCCGGACGCGGCCCAGTACATCATGGACTGCAATCACTGGTACAACCCCAAGAGCGACGGGGCGCTCGCGTTGCGCAAGAAGACCGAGGAGAAGGGCCTGTTCTATACCTACGAGGTCTTCCTGGCCTACACCGCGGTCAAGTTCGTGGCCGACGCCATGGAACGCGCCGGCTCGGCCGACCGCGAGGCCGTCATCGCGGCGCTCGCGTCCAGCACCTGGTCCGATCACATCATGCCCTACGGGCCGACCAAGATCGTCGACGGCCAGAACACCGGCGCGCAGCCGGTAAACACCCAGGTCTTGGGCGACAACATCGAGGTGATCCTGCCCAAGGAGTTTGCCAGCGCCGATCCCGTCTTCCCGATGCCGGCGTGACGGCTATTTGAAACCAACGGCGGGCGGCATTTGGCGTCGCCCGCCGTATCGGTCCTTGCGAGTTCAATTCACGCGGCCCATGTACGATTTTGCGATTGTCTTCCCGTCCGTCTTGAACGGCCTCACCACGGGCGCGGTCTACGCGCTGGTGGCGCTGGGGCTGACTTTGATCTACGGCGTGCTGCACATCATCAATTTTGCCCACGGCAGCCTGTTAATGCTAGCGCTTTACGGCGTCTTCTTTCTGCATGCGGGCCTGGGTGTGGACCCATACCTCGCCCTGCCGATCCTGGTGCCGGCGATGTTCGTCGTGGGCTACGTGCTGCAGCGCGGCGTCATCGGCAAGGCTAGCCACGGCAAGGACGAAAACATCCTTCTGGTGACGCTGGGCCTGTCGATCGTCATCGAGAATTTGGCCCTGTTCTTCTGGAAGTCGGACACCCGCACCATCGACACGCCCTACACATTCGAGGTGATCGAAGTTGCCGGGGCCTTCCTGCCGTTGCCCAAGGCGGTGGCATTCGTCGGCGCGCTTATCGCAGCGACGGTGCTGTGGCTGTTCATGACCCGCACCGATCTTGGCAAGGCGATCCGCGCGGTCGCCAAGGAGCGCCAGGGCGCCCGCCTGGTGGGGATCAATGTGGATCATGTCTTTGCCATGAGTTTCGGCATCGGCATTGCCTGCCTGGGCGCCGCCGCCTGCCTGTTGTTGCCCACCTATTACGTTTCGCCCCAGGTCGGGCACGGCTTCGTCCTGATCGCGTTCACTATCGTCGTCCTTGGCGGCATGGGCAGTTTCTTCGGCGCGCTTTTGGGCGGCTTCATCATCGGCATCGTCGAGGCCCTGGGCGGGCTCTATCTGGGCGAAAGCCTGGGCCAAATCGGGATCTTCGTGATCTTCATCCTGATCCTGCTGTTCCGGCCCACCGGCCTGTTCGGGCACCAGGCCTGAGGTAGAGACATGACAGCGGCGCGCACCATTCTGATCGTCCTCGTCCTGCTGGCGCCGGCGCCGCTGGTTATCGGTTCGGACTTCCTGCTCAATTTCCTGATTATGACGCTGTATGCCGCCTTCCTGGGCCAGGCCTGGAACGTTCTGGGCGGCTATGGCGGGCAATTCTCGTTCGGCCATGCGGCGTTTTTCGGGTTCGGCGCCTATACCGCGGCCGTGGCGCAGGTGAATTTCGGCATCAATCCCTGGATCGGTTTCGCCGCGGCGATCGCGGCAGGCGGGTTGGTCGGGGCCTTCATCGGCGCCCTCAGTTTCCGCTATGGGCTGCGCGGATCCTATTTCGCGCTGGTGACTCTGGCCTTCGCCGAGGTTTTCCGCATCCTCTGCAACTCGTTCGAGTTCACCGGGGCAGGGGTCGGAATCCTGATCCCGCTGAACCAGTCCGCGGCCAATTTCCAGTTCCCCGACAAGGGCGGTTTTTACGCAGTGATCTGGGTGCTGACCGCGGCCGGACTGTGGATAGCCTGGTGGCTGGAACACTCCCGCTTCGGCGCCTGGCTGACGGCCGTGCGCACCAACGAGGATGCCGCCCGCGCCCTGGGCGTCGACGTGTTCCGGGTCAAGGTCGTGGCGATCTCGATTTCCGGTGCGATGATGGGGGCGGGCGGTTGTTTCTACGCCCAGTATTTCCTCTATCTCGACCCCTATATCGCCTTCGGGCCGTCGGTCAGTGTCGAGGCCCTGCTGGTGCCGATCATTGGCGGCATGGGAACCATCTTCGGACCGCTGTTGGGGGCGGGCGTACTGCACCTACTCAGCGAGTTCTCGCGTGAGGTGTTCGGCGACGCGCCGGGTCTCAACCTGGTCCTTTACGGCGTCGTCCTTGTCGTGATGGTGCTGTTCATGCCGAATGGCTTGTTCGGCTTCGCCCGCACCTCGGCGCGGCGGGTCTTTGGGCTGAAGGCGGGCGCCTGATGCTGCGGGTTGACACTGTCAGCAAACGGTTCGGCGGCCTGACGGCCGTTGACGGCGTTTCGCTGAGCGTGCAGGAGGGCGCGATCGCGGCGCTGATCGGGCCGAATGGTGCCGGCAAGACTACCCTGTTCGCCATCGTCTCCGGTTTCATTACCCCGGATGCCGGGACCGTTTTGTTCCGCGAAGAAGACGTGACGGGCCTCAGTCCGCACGAGACCTGTCGCCGCGGGCTGGTGCGCACCTTCCAGGTGGTCCAGCCTTTCGCCGGCCAGACGGTGCACCAGAACATCGCGATCGGTGCGCACCTGCACCTGCGCGACCGGCGCGCGGCGCTGGACAAGGCGCGCGCGGTGGCCGAACGGGTGGGCATGGGGCAAGTGCTGGAACGCGCTGCGGACGATCTGCCGATCGCCGGGCGCAAGCGCCTGGAACTGGCCCGGGCCCTGGCCACCGACCCGGCGTTGCTGCTGCTGGACGAGGTGATGGCCGGCCTCAACCCGACCGAGATCGAGGAGATCATCCCGCTGATCCGATCGATCCGCGATGGGGGTGTGACGATTCTGCTGATCGAGCACGTGATGCAGGCGGTGATGAGCCTGTCGGAGCATACCTGGGTGCTGAACAACGGCGCTTTGATCGCGGAAGGCGCGCCGCAGGCCGTGGCCGCCGATCCAAACGTGATCGAGGCTTACCTGGGCCACGGCACGGCCGAACGCCTGAGACGGGAACCGGCCAATGCTTGAGGTGCGCACCCTGGTTGCGGGCTACGGTGCGTTGCGCGTGCTGCACGGCGTCGACCTGCAGGTCAAGACCGGTGAGATCGTCGCACTGCTGGGCTCCAACGGGGCGGGCAAGTCCACCTTCAACAACATGGTCTGCGGTCTCTACCGGCCCACCGCCGGCGAGATCAGGTTCCAGGGAACCGACATCACCGGCGCACCGCCCGAGGCGATCGTCGCGCGAGGCCTGATCCAGGTGCCGGAGGGCCGGCGCGTGTTTCCCAATCTGGGCGTCAAGGAGAACCTGGAACTGGGTGCCTATCGCCGGGCGCGTGGGTCGCGGCAACGAAATCTGGACCAGGTGCTGGAGATCTTTCCCCGTCTGGGCGAGCGGCTCACCCAGCGCGCCGGCACCTTGTCGGGCGGCGAACAGCAAATGCTGGCGATTGGCCGCGGGTTGATGGCGGAGCCGGAGCTGTTGATCCTGGACGAACCGTCGCTTGGCCTGTCCCCGCTGCTGGTCGAGGAGATGTTCGCCCTGATCCGTCGCATTAACGACGAAGGCTTGTCCGTTCTTCTGGTTGAGCAAAACGTGCTCCAATCGCTGACCATCGCGGACCGCGCCTATGTACTGGAGAACGGCACCGTCGCGCTTCAGGGCGACGCCGGCACGCTGTTGGAAGACGATGCGCTGCGGCGCTCTTACCTTGGAATGTGAAGCATGATCGACCCTGTTACGCTTGCGGTCCTGAACGGGCGGCTGGAGCAGATCGCCGACGAGATGGACGCGACCTTGTTCCGCAGCGCCTTCAACCCGATCATTGCCGAGGCGCACGACGCCAGCCACGGCCTTTACGACGCGGCGACCGGCGAGACCCTGGTCCAGGGCAAGTCGGGCCTGCCGGTGTTCGTCGGCGCCATGTCGTTCGCGGTGAAGGCGGTAATCGACAAGGCCGCCCGCGATGGCGCGCCCGACGACGGCGACGTCTACATCTTCAACGATCCCTACGACGGCGGCACCCACCTGTCGGACTTCAAGCTGGTGCGGCCGTTCTTCCGGGACGGCAAGATCTTCTGCTACCTGGCCTCGGTCGGGCACTGGCACGACGTGGGCGGCAATGTGCCCGGCAACTACAACCCGGTGGCAACCGAGTGTTTCCAGGAAGGCATGCTGATCCCGCCGGTGAAGCTGTTCGAGGCGGGACGCCTGAAACAGGACATTGTCGACATCCTGCAGGCCAACTCCCGCCTGCCGGGCAGTCTCTACGGCGACCTCAACGGCCAGATCAACGCGTTGGACCTGGGTGCCAAACGCCTGGGCGTTCTGCTGGACGAATACGGTGATGACGTGGTGCTGGAGGCGATCGCGGCGCTGAAGGACCGCGCCGCCCGGTTGATGCGCGCCTACATCGCCGAACTGCCGGACGGCACCTATGCCTGCGAAGACTATCTCGACAATGACGGCATCCGGGACGAACCGTTGAAGATCCGGCTGACGCTGACCATCGCCGGCGACGGCATGAGCCTGGATTTCGCCGGCACCGCGCCCGCCTGCGCGGGGCCGGTCAACATCGCCCGGTCGACTGCGGTCGCGTCGGTCTATGTGGCGCTGAAGCACGTTTTCCGCGACGTGCCCGCCAATGCCGGGGTGCTGGTGCCGATCGACGTGAACATCCCCGAACACACGATCCTCAGCGTGACCGCGCCCAAGCCGGTGGGTGGTTACACCGAGACCATCCTGCGGGTGATCGACCTGGTGTTCGCCACGCTGGCCGAGGCCGCGCCCGACCGCGTCAACGGTTGCGCCTACGGCACCATCAACGCGCTGTCGCTGGCCGGGCACCGGGCCGACGGGCGGCGCTGGGTGATGTTCAGCTTCTTCGGCGGCGGCCACGGTGGGCACCCCGACGGCGACGGCCTGAATCACGGCAACGCCCCCATCTCGACGGCCACCATCCCGCCCGTGGAGATCCTGGAGGCGGCCTACCCGGTGTGCTTCACCCAGTGGGCGTTGCGCCCGGACAGCGGCGGCCCGGGCCGTCACCGGGGGGGGCTCGGCGGCATCTACGAGATCGAGCTCCTCGAGGAGCGCGCCGACGCGTTCCTGTTCGGTGAGCGGGGACGCTTCGCCCCGCCCGGGGTCGCCGGGGGGAAGGAGGCAGCGCTCAACCGCTTCTCCTACGAGCAGGACGACGGCCCCCATGCGCCGCCCATGGTCTCGAAGATGGTGGGAGCGGTGCTCGGTCGCGGCCAGCGCGTGCGCCTGGAGACTCCGGGCGGCGGGGGCTACGGACCGCCCGCGGAGCGCCGTCCGGCGGCGGTCGCCGAGGACGTGCGGCTCGGCTACGTGTCCCGCGAGGGCGCCGAGCGCGACGACGAGGAGATCCTCGACGCCGAGGGCCGGGTGGACTTCGAGCGCACCGCGCGGGTGCGCGGGGGCGGCGGGTGAGCGCCCGGCTCGTGGCCGGGGTCGACGTCGGCGGCACCTTCACCGACGTCTTCGTCCTCGACGAGGAGAGCGGGCGCTGCACCGTGGCCAAGGTGCCCACGACCCCGGCCGATCAGAGCGAGGGATTCCTCGCCGGGCTCGTCGCCGGCGCCGGC
>CAJIAA010000252.1_pt1 | contig 12244 bp, 10 predicted proteins | sample 9199011 | NCBI WGS metagenome assembly CAJIAA01 (sample SAMEA7708266, study PRJEB35096) | sediment metagenome | biome: marine neritic benthic zone biome [ENVO:01000025]; feature: sediment [ENVO:00002007]; material: shallow marine sediment [ENVO:03000034] sea grass bed [ENVO_01000059] ...
CTCATACGTCCGGCATGCGCCTCCAGTCCCTCGATGACGCCCAGGTCCGAAAGCACCCGTCCCACATCGACCTGCTCGGTTGCAACCGCGAACGTCGCAGAAGGCAACGAAGCGGACAGGTCCAGGGAAACGCTGCCATCCAGCCGGGCGCCTAGGACCGTCGCGCCGAACGGTGAGTCCTTGATCTGCCCATCCCTGATGTTTCCGGCAAACGAGACTTCGCTCAGGACAAGACGGCGCGACCTGATCTGCGCCAGGGAAAGCTCGACATCCGCGTCCTTCAGTTCCACACCCCGTGGAAAGATCGGGACGTCGATCGTGACGACGGTATCCGCCGTCACGGCATCGGGCGGGTCTTCGCCTTTCGGGAACAAATCGGCAAGTTCGTCGACCGCCAACATGTCGGAAGAAAGCGAGATCGTGGTCAATCGGCCGGAGTCCAGTATCTGCAGGCCGTACGAGCCTTCCAGAACGGTGTCACCCAAGCTCACGGAAAGCGGGTCAACGGACAGGCTCGACGGGTTGTATTGTGCCGCGCCTTTGATCTCGTACGCCGCGGTCGCCTGTTCGGACACACCCAGCCAGCGCGCCAAGCCGCCGATGCGCTCGCCACTGAGCTCAAACTCCAGGCTGCTGTCGCCGACCTTGCGTTCCGCGACGGTCCCGCGAACCGACAGCGACGCACCGCCTCCCTTGGCGGTCAACTCCAAGGGCCAGCGCTGATCCCTGACCAACTGGGCGACATCGCCGCCCACCAGTGCCACCGAGAATTCTTCTTCAAGAACGGTCCCGTCCGCCGTGACCCGAAGGGTATCGTCGCGGGGCAACCGCATCTCGGCCGTGTCCAGCGTGAAGCCAACCGGCGTTTCGCCGGGGCGGTTGCCGTAGGACAACGCGGCATCCGTGAGGATGAAATGGTAGTCCAACGACTGCACCAACTGCGCGACACTTTCCCCTTCGACCGCGACATCGATCGCGGCCCGCTCGAAGCCCCCGTCGATCCCCTCGATATCGAATACCGCCAACGCCAGATTGCCGATGTCGGTCCGGCTCGCCGCCAATGCGACGAAGGCTTGCGGCAACTCGGACGCACCGTTCAGCGTCAGTTCGCCGGAAAAGCCCACTTCGGCGATCTCCGCCTGCACCGGCGCCCGCAGCACACCATCCGCCACGGTGACCCTCAGGGTAGCGGTGCGAATCGACGTCGGCGCGCCGACCACTTCGCCGACCGTCATGTCGAATTCGCCGGTCAGTGCCCGCAACCCGTCGAAGTTCAGGAATGGCTGGTTCGGATCCAGCTTGGTCTCGTCGCCGGTACCGCCGCTTGGTTCCGCAGTCCCGCCGGTCCGGCCGCTTTCGATCGCGGCGAATACCGGCCCCAGGTCGACCGTCGGGATATCAAGCTTGCCCCTGAAGTTCGGAAGGGCGCCTGACGGGTCGACGGAAAAGTCGCCGGTGAAGGTTGCTTCGCCAAGGCGTCCTTGGAAATCGGTCAAGGCATACGCGGTATCTTCCTCGACGATCCGCCCGGTGAAGCTGTAGCCGGCGATCGGCGGCAGTTCCTGGCCCACGAGCGCCGTCAGGTCCTGAAGGTCGTCGCCCGACAGGGAGAACGTGGCCTGCAGGCCCGTGCCGCGCAACGGCTCTGCGACGGTCCCTTCCACGTCCAATGTCGCGCCCAGCAGGCTCATCGACAGGGTCAACGGCCAGGACTCGTAGCCGCGCATCAGGGCGACCAGCGAGCCGGCGGACAGCGAGATGGTGTAGGGGACCTGCTGAACCGTGCCTTCGATCGACAGGTCCATCGGCTGGTCGCGGACGGCGGAGCCGTCTATCGAATCAAGCGTGAGTTCGTAGTCGGCCTCGCTGCCGAGGTCGCGATAGCCAATCACGATATTGTCCAGCGACAGGTCCGCGACCTCGAATGCCGTCAGTACAGGCGTGCCTGGATCCGCATCGCCGGGCGTCTGCTCGGCGGCCGTTTCCTGTGTCGGCGCGGGCCGCTGGAGCAGCCAATTGACACTGCCGTCCGCGTCACGTTCCAGGTTGGCCTGCAGACCGTCGACGGCGATCTCGATGACCTCGATCCGGCGCTCCAGCAGGGGGAGAACGGCAATCTGCAACCGCGCCAGGCCGAGATACAACAGATCGGGCTCCGACCATCCGTCCTCATTTTCGACATGGACGCGCTCGATCTGCAGGGTCGGCTCCAGCGACGGGGCCAGCGAGACGGTACCGTCAATCTTGACATTGCGCCCCAGGGCCAGCGTGGCAGCCTGCTCGACCGGTGCCTTGAAGCGGGTAAGTTCGACCGGAATTCCCAGCGCGACAAAGCCGCCGATACCGGCGACGATCAGAAACACCAGGGCCAAGACCGTCAATCCGGCCCAACGCAGGATCTTCCACATATTCCCGTTCACTCCAGCTGTCCTGCGGGGCCCGAAGCCGTTATCTCAGTCGTCCCGCCCTTTTCGGTACGCGAAGGCCTGATCGTAGCGGCCCTGAATATAGTCGCCACAGCGAACCCGAGGATAGTGGGGTTGTTCGTCTGGCATGACCACGGGAACCACTTCAGTCGCCCAATCGGGATCGACGAACACGGCCAGAGAAAACCGTTCCTGCCCCGATGCGTTGACCACCCGGTGCGGCGTCGAAGCGAACCGGTCGTTGGTCCAGCGCGCCAACAGATCGCCCACATTCACCACCAGAGTTCCCTGGATCGGGAGCGCCGTAAGCCAGCGGCCGTTGCGGCCTTGGACCTGCAGACCCCCGACTGCGTCCTGGTACAGCAGGGTCAGACACCCATAGTCGGTGTGTGGCCCGACGCCAAACCGCGCCGAACCCAGATCGGGCGGTTGCGGCGGGTAATAGATGACGGCTCCGCGCGAGATCGGCTTGGTGAAGTTTCGTGCAAACCGGTCGGGCTCGACGCCCAGGCCGACCGCAAAGGCCCGCAACAGGCGGCGCCCGCAGGCATTGGCATGCTCGAAATAGCGGTTATAGACGGCTGCCATACCCGGTGGCGACTGGGGCCAGTTGTTCGGTCCGATCATCGGATTGCCGGACACATGCTCCGGGTCGTCGGCCGGAACCTCCAGTCCCCAGACAAAGCTCTCCTTCAGGTCGGGATGCGTCTCGCCCGGCATCGTTGCCTGGCCGATGCCCAGGAAGCCCCGATGCAGGCGATTGATCGCGGCGGTCGCTTTGTTCTGCGGCGTGCCGGCAAAGAACGCCCGGGCAAGGTCCAGCACCTCGTCGATCAGGTCCTGCGGGATCCCGTGGTTGCGGATATAGAAGAACCCGGCGCTCTCCGCGGCCTCGCGCATGCGGGTTGCCACCGCGGCCAGACCGCGGTCGTCGCTGTGGCGCAAGGCACCCACGTCGATGACGGGGATCTCGCTTGCCGCAATCTGATCGGCGGTGGCATACGGCATGTCGGCCGTTCCTTCCTGCAGCGGGCGCCCCATCAAGACGTGCGGGCCGCCGGATCGTCCTCTTCGCGGTAATAGCCGATCACGTCGCCGTCCGTCGTCACGCCCAGCCCGTTCAAAAGGCGGTTGGAGTAGTTGAAGTAGGCAACCACCTGGTTCACTTCCAGGATCTCGCCGTCGTCGCAGCCGGCCTGTTTCAGCACGTCGAAATCGGCTTTCTCCATGGCACCCACCGCGGCTGTCAGCTTGCGGGCATAGCGCAGCAGCGCCAGTTCCTTCCCGTCGAAGGCACGTTCCGGCGCGTCGGCCCTCAACGCGGCGTCGATGGTATCCGCCCGGCCCTTGTCTTTCAGCAGCCGACGCGCATTGGTGAAATGATGCAGCAGGCTGTAGGCACAGTCGTTTGTCATGCTGACATAGGCAGCAACGGTTTCCAGAAACCACAGCGGCAAGGTTGTGTCGGGATGGTGGAGCACGCTTTTGTAGAGCGCCAGGTGACCGGCCATGGTGTGCGGCCGCAACGAGTGCGCACGCATGACATTGTCGACCGTCCCGTGCGGCGTCCGCACCTGATCGTACAACGCCTTCAGCGCTCCCTGGGCGTCACCGTCGTCGATCATCCTTATCCAGGCGGCTGTCATCGCCTCTCCCTTTTCGCTGTTGCGCCGGATCAGTCCAGGGGCACCTGGCGCGGCGGCCGCTTGAAGACCCGATGCACCATCGGCTCGAAATCGTTCAAGGGCGCATTCTCGAATGCCGGGTCGATCGTGTTCTGGTCGTACTTTGCGACGAACAGGGCCGTCCATTCGAAATGCGGGTGACCGCGCCACCGCTCACGCTCGTCCGGGTCGACGCCCTCGTATTCGCTGATATGGACCTGCTGAAAAACGGCATGACGTTCCAGCATCCAGCGATTTGCGTCCGAAACGTAGGGCGCCAGCATGGCGGCGGCGAAAGAACCGTGGTTCTCCGGGCAGACAATGAAGCCGATGTCGTGGAACAGGCCGCAGACCACGGTTTCCTCGTCGAACCCGTCGCGCCACAGACAGGTCGCGGTCTGCAGGCAATGTTCGAAGTTGTTGATCAGATAACCGAAACTGGCATCGTCCCGCGAAGCTTCCAACAGCGCCAGGGCCTGCCGCGCCTTATCCTTTTCCAGATACTGCGCGCGCTGGCGGTTCAGGCACGCCCAGTCGTCGCCGCGAAAGTCGTCCAGCGCGGTTTTTTCCACATAGTGCCATGCGGGATCCAGCAGGGCGCTGCGTCTGCCGCCACCCGGGTCCTCCGCCATCCGGTTCTCCTACTCGTCAAGAAACCTCAAATAATCCTCGGCCAGCGCCGCCACCGCGGTTTCGACCAGTGCCTCGCCGTGCGCCGCACGGGCAAGCGCGGGGTCCGAGCCGACCCGGCCGTCCGGGAAACTGGCACGGTGAGCGCGGGCGTCAAGATGGTTGTCGCCGCGATGATCGGCAAGAACGTCCGCCGACAGGACCGGGGCGGGCGCATCCCCTGCGTGCTTCGCGGCACCCGCAAGAACCGCCTGCGCGATCGAGATTTCGCTGGGCGTGGCGTGAAGACCCTCGGCCTCGGCGAACAAGTCCTGCCGCAGGAGTCCGACCGGTTCCGGCTCCCACCAGCTGCGTACCCTGAGCCGCACCGTTCCGGCGTCCCGGCCGAGGCTGCGGGTCGCATAGAGGTCCTGAAACGCCGCCTGCAGTGGCGCCAGGTTCGCACCGTGGGCGTTCAGCCAGTAAAAGTGCGTGAAGCCCTGGGCAGCGAGCGATTCGACGACATCGCCGACCAGCGCCATGACGGTCCGTGCACGCACCGAGATTGTGCCGGGGAATCCCAGGTTGAACTGGGCCTGCGTGTAGGCCAGGACCGGCGCGACAAGCGCGCCGGTGCGCTCGCCGACTCCGCGGGCGATGACTTCGGCGCAGATCGAATCGGTGCCGATCGGACCGTCGGGCCCGTGCTGTTCCGTCGACCCGATGGGCAGGACGATGCCGCGCGACCGTTCCAGGTAGGCTTCGACCTCCCGCCAGGTCAGTTCATGCAGCAACACGGAGCCAATCCGGCAGGAGATCCAAAGACCAGATCGCCTAGTCCATATAGGCTTCGCTGATCTTCCACTTTGCGCTCAGGTCCCGGAAGAAGCCCCGGAACTTCTTCGACTTGATCCAGGTATTGACGTAGTTGATCCAGATCTGGTCGTCCTGCGGCAGCACCATGGCGATCGGCGTGCGCAGGCGTCCCTCCTTGACCGGAACGATCGCCATCTGCGGATACTGCGCAACCAGCATCGACGCTTCGACGTTGGACGTGATGTGGGCATCGGCGCGGCCAGCCAGGACCTCCTGGAAGTCGCGCGCCGGCTGTTCGATGATCGCGTGCTTGGCGTCTGGGAAGAATTGCTTCACCTGCTGTTCCTGGGTCGTGCCCAGCGTCGCGGCAACGACCACGTCGGGCTTGTTGATGTCTTCCCAGGATTTGAACCGGTCGACCTTGTCGGCCAACGTCAGCGGCACAGTGGCGACTTCCAGATAGGAATCCGAATAACCCACGACTTTCGCCCGGGCCGGTGTCACCGACAGGCTGCCGGTGATGTCGTACTTGTCGGCCAGGATGCCGGCGATGATCGTCTTATAGTCGGTCGCAACATATTCCAGCTTGACGCCCAGGTCCTTGGCCAGTTCCTCGAAGAAGTCTGCATCGAAGCCCTTGTAACCGCCGCTTGCCGGATCGCGCACGGACATCGGATTCCAGGCGCCGGTGATGCCCGCCCGCAGAACCCCGGAATCCAGGATCCGTTTCAGCCTCGATTCCTGCGCCTCGGCCACCGCAGCGGTCAGCGCAAGCGCGACCAGCGCCACGATCAGTCCTGCTTTTCTCATTTCACTTCCCCTGTTCAAGACGGTTGTTTCTTGGTTTTCGGACCATGCGGCACTTGCGACCGCGCCAATCCTTGATGATGATTGCCTGGGGGGCTCAAGTCCAGAGCGCAGATGACCGGCCGCCTGCGGCCCAGCGGGCGCCGACACGGAATACCCGGGTATGCAAGGAGGCAAAATGTCATGACCGGACCAGATTCCGCCCCCATCATCGTCATGCGCGGCGTCTCGAAGTGGTTCGGCGACTTCCAGGTGCTGAAGGATATCGACCTGGAGATCGCCGAGGGCGAACGCGTCGTGGTGTGCGGGCCGTCGGGTTCGGGCAAGTCCACCATGATCCGATGCATCAACCGGCTGGAGGCGCACCAAAAGGGCGAGATCGTCGTCGACGGCATCGAACTGACCGACGACGTCAAGAACGTCGCCGCGATCCGCCGTGAAATCGGCATGGTGTTCCAGCAATTCAACCTGTTCCCACACCTGACCGTGCTGCAGAACCTGACGCTGGGGCCGATGCGGGCGCGGCGGATACCGGCACGCGAGGCCGAGGCGCTGGCGCATACCTATCTTGAGCGGGTGCACATTGCCGACCAGGCCGGCAAGTATCCCAGCCAGCTGTCCGGGGGACAGCAACAGCGGGTCGCTATCGCCCGCAGCCTGTGCATGGAACCAAAGATCATGCTGTTCGACGAACCGACGTCTGCGCTGGATCCGGAGATGATCGCGGAAGTCCTGGACACGATGATCGAGCTCGCGGAGTCGGGCATGACGATGGTCTGCGTTACCCACGAGATGGGCTTTGCCCGGACCGTCGCCCACAAGATGGTGTTCATGGACCACGGCGAGATCGTCGAAACCGGGACGCCGCAAGCGTTCTTCCAGGAGACCCGGAACGAACGAACGCTGCGTTTTCTGAAACAGATCCTGCACCACTGAGGGAGGGAGCCGCGATGCCATATGGCCGGAAACTCATCTGCATCTCGGCCCTTGCCGGCTGTGCACTGACATTGAGCGGATGCGGGGCGCAATGGGGCTGGTACGTGGTTTCGCCCATGACCGAGACCGGGCGAAACAACCTGAAATTCCTGATCTCAGGCATCGGCCATACCGTCGGGGTCTCGCTGCTGGCGATCGTCCTGTCGGTCATCGTCGGGCTGCTGATCGCATTGCCCGGCATTTCCGCGAACCGCTATCTGCGCGGCATCAACCGCGTCTATGTGGAGTTCTTCCGCGCCGTGCCGATGCTGGTGATGATCCTGTGGGTCTATTATGGCCTGCCGGTCGTCCTGGGAATTTCGCTGAACGCCTTCTGGGCCGGCGTGATCGCGCTGGCACTGGCCGATAGCGCGTTCGAGGCGGAGATCTTTCGCGGCGGAATCCAGTCGGTCTCGCGGGGCCAGGTCGAGGCCGCCGATTCCATCGGCCTCAGCTATGTCGACAAGATGCGCTACGTGATCCTGCCGCAGGCGATCCGGCGCGTCCTGCCGCCGTTGGGAAACCAACTGGTCTACATGCTGAAGATGTCGTCCCTGGTGTCGGTGATCGGCTACATGGAACTGACCCGCCGGGCCAACGAGCTTGTGGTCTCGGAGTTCAGGCCGTTGGAGGTCTACAGCCTGCTGGTGCTGGAATACCTGGCCGTGATCCTGGTCGCTTCGGCCCTGGTCCGGCGCCTGGAGAAGGCCATGCGCGCCGACGAACGGTTCGGCTGAGGCAGGCGGGGCTTTATCGGACCCAGGTTTTCCGGGCGGAGGCCCACCAGGCCGTCCAGGCGTCGAGATCGTAACCGAGGCGTCGGCCGGTAAGTGCGGTGAGGGCGCCGACAGCATCGCCCTTCAGCCACAGCGGATCGGCGTCGGCACGCAGCCGCGCAATCAGCGCATCGATGGTTTCCCGGTCGGCCTGATCCAATTCCACGACCGCCCACATGGCAGCAATCTGCGATTCGAAATACTTCGCCGCGCCGTTCTCCGGTGCGGTCCAGGGCGCAGCGATCAGGTCTGGCGGCACCCGGCCCTGTCCGGCCAACCCAATGCCCCACAACAGCCAGAACCGGCCCATCGCCGCACGGCTGGTGACCACAACATCGCGAAACGGCCTGAGGGTGCCGTCCGGCAGGGCCGCGTCGAGGCGGCGCTCGAACGCGCCGGGCGGCACGCCTGTTCCGACAACGGCGTGTACCGCATCGCGAAGCCGGCGCGCCGTCCCGTCATAGGCCGAAGGGTCGGCAAGCAACCGGTCCAGCTGCCGCAGCACCCCGGCCGTGTCGGCATCACCGACCGTCCGTGGTCGCTTCAGCGCCGGCAACGCGGCCACAGGCGGGGGCGCATCGCCGGTGTGCCGTGTGGCGCGGCCCCACAACACGCCGCGGCCATCCGCGCCCCGTCCGCCGACGAAAGGCCGACCGCGCATGATCGCAAGGTCGAATGGCGCCCCACCTTCCAGACGGGCCACCGCCGTCCAATCGACACCGTCGGTGCTGCGCCAGACCATGCCGCCCTGCCCGTTTCCGGTCAGCGCCCACAGCATGCCGTTTCCCGCCGCAAGGGCGAACGGCCGCCAGTCGATGGCCGCCGGCCTGATCCGACGGCTGGTCGATCCGTCTGTCCTCCACACTGCCGTGCCGCCGCTGTCGTGGATCAGGCCATAGAATGCGCCTTTGAAATGCACCGGCCGGGACATCGCACGATCGCTGGGCCAGCCGGGCACCGCCGCGATACCGGAGTCATCGAAACGGATCAGCCTCCGGCCCGCCGGGTCCTTGATTTCGCCCACGACCCGCCGGTGATTTGCCGCAAGGCTGACGATCCTGCTGACCCGCCGTGGCGGCGTCTCGTGATCGTAGGCCATCTGCCAGTTCCGCCCTGCGTCGTGTGAGATTTGAAGTCCCGCACGCCAGGCCGACGTCGCGGCGACCAACTGCCCTGCCCGGCGCACAATGGCATGCACATGGAAGATCTGCGCGGTGGGGATTTGTCCGGTCTTCCAGTCTTCGCCGTTGGTGACCTGAAAGTCGCCCCATCCCGCCACCCGCGGATCCTCTGAAGGCCAGTACAACAGGCCACCATCTGCCAGTGGCTGGCCCGCATCCTGGCTCCACAGGTGACGTTCGTAACGCAGTTCGCCTGTGCCGGCATCCAGGCTGTAAAGGTCCGCAGAGTTGTGGTCGACGCCCTTGACGCTGTTTACGAACCACACGCGGTCCCGAAATACGATCAGACGGGAATTGACCGGCCAGGGACCGATTCTGGCGATCACGGGCAGTGGCTCCGGCGTCGATGTCGCCGGTGTGGGCATCGCCGCCAGCAGGCAGCTCACTGCTGCGACAACGGCGGCGAACCGGTTGGATGAGGTCGGCATTGCGGATCAGGTATCGCACGACTGCGGCGCGGTCGGCGGCAACGAAGAATCACGATCCCGCGAGACCGCAGCGGCGGGCGGACGCTAGCCTTTTGTCTGGGCCTTGGCCCAGCTATCCCGCAGGGGAACGGTCCGGTTGAAGACCGGCCGACCGGGCGCAGAGTCGGGATCGAGACAGAAATAGCCCTGGCGTTCGAACTGGATCGCCTGCCCGACAGGTGCATCGGCCAGCGACGGCTCCACCATGCATCCGGTGAGGGCCTCAACCGACTGGGTGTTGAGATCGGCCAGATAGTCGCCGTCGGCACCCGGGTCCGGCCGGTCGAACAAATGATCGTAGAGCCTGATCTCAGCGGAGACCGCCTGCGCCGCCGAAACCCAGTGCATGGTCCCCTTGACCTTGCGTCCATCCGGGGCGTTGCCGCCGCGCGTCTCGGGATCGTAGGTACAGCGCAGTTCCACGATTTCGCCGGCCGCATCCCTGATCACGTCGCGACAGGTGATGAAGTAGGCGAAACGCAGCCGCACCTCGCGACCCGGGGCCAAACGAAAGAACTTGTTGGGCGGCTGCTCCATGAAATCGTCGCGTTCGATATAGAGCTCGCGCGAAAACGGAACAGTGCGGACCCCCGCACTTTCGTCCTTGGGGTTGTTGACGGCCTCCAGTGATTCGACCTGGTCCTCTGGATAGTTCTCGATCACCACCTTCAGCGGGCGCAGCACAGCCAACCGCCGTTCGGCGGCCTGGTTGAGATACTCGCGCACGCAATAGTCCAACAGGCCCATCTCCACCACGCTGTCGGACTTGGTAACGCCAATCCGATTGACGAAGTCGCGGATTGCGGCCGGCGGAACACCGCGGCGGCGCATGCCGGAAAGCGTCGGCATCCTGGGGTCGTCCCACCCGGATACATGCCCTTCTTGGACAAGTTGGATCAGCCTTCGCTTCGACAGAACGGTATGGGTTAAATTGAGCCGCGCGAATTCGAACTGTCGTGGTCGCGAAGGAACCGGCAAATTGTCGACCAGCCAGTCATACAGGGGCCGATGGTCTTCGAATTCCAGCGTGCACAACGAGTGCGTTACACTCTCGATCGCATCCGACTGGCCATGCGCGAAATCATAGGTCGGATAGATGCACCACTGGTCTCCGGTTCGAGGGTGATGCGCCCTGAGGATCCGGTACAGAACCGGGTCGCGCAGGTTGATATTGCCCGATGCCATGTCGATCCTTGCGCGCAGCACCCGGGCGCCGTCCTCGAACGCGCCGGCGCGCATCTGCCTGAACAGGTCAAGGTTCTCGTCGACGGTTCGGTCGCGATAGGGGCTGTCCCGACCAGGCTCGGTCAGCGTGCCGCGGTGTTCCCGGATCTCGTCGGACGACAGGTCGTCCACGTAGGCCTTTCCACTTTGGATCAGCTCCTCCGCCCATAGGTAAAGCTGTTCAAAGTAGTCCGATGCAAAGTATCGGTGCTCGCCCCAGTCGAAACCGAGCCAGCGGAGATCCGCCTCGATCGCCCGGATATAGGCAAGCTCTTCTTTGACAGGATTGGTGTCGTCGAACCGCAGATGGCAACGGCCGCCAAACTCCGCGGCCACGCCGAAATTCAAACAGATCGACTTGGCATGCCCGACATGCAGATAGCCGTTTGGCTCAGGAGGAAAACGGGTAACCAGTAAATCCGTGCGGCCGGCGGCAAGGTCTGCGCGAATTACGTCGCGAATAAAGTCCCGCCCCTGTTGCTCGCTCGCCGCTTCAGCCTCACGCATACCTGCCCGTCCCAACCGATTGATTGCATGTTCGTTCGTGTGGCGCTTTGTCTGCCAGAAAACCGGCTAGACGCCAAGAGGCGCGCGACCGACACCGCGGATTCGGTTCGCGTGTCAGTCGTCGCGGCGGTTCAGGCGGGCTCCTCCGCGCCGCCATCACCATCGGCTGCACCAAGGGCTTCGCGCAGCGTGGCGACACGTACCGGCTTGGAGTACCGCTTCACATTCAACCCCTGCACGTTGCCCAAAACGACGGCCGCATCGGCATATTGCGGATTGTATCCGGTCATCACCAAGACCTTTGCCGTGCAACCCTGGTCGCCCAGCCAGTTGACCAATTCGATGCCATCAACGTCCGGCATCACCACATCAACCACAACGACGCCCGGGTCTCTCTCCCTATAGGCGTGCCGAAATTCGTCCGCGCCTGTGGCAATGATGACATCAAAGTCGGCCCCCTCGGCAACCTCGCGAACGAAATTACAGAATTCGGGTTCATCGTCTATCACCAACAGACGCTTCGCCGCCATTCTCTTACCCCCTCGTCGCGTGCAGTGCTTCGTTCACTTTACGGGCCAACTCGTTCTTGCGGAACGGCTTCTGCAGCAAGTGTAAGTCCGCGTCGAGCTTGCCGTGGTTCAGAACCGCGTTCTCGCTGTAACCTGACATATAAAGGACTCCCACCGAAGGCCGCAGCGCCTTGATCTTTTTGGCCAGTTGGTCGCCTCCCATGCCGCCGGGCAGAACGACGTCGGTCACCAGCAGCGAGATCCTCTCCGCATCGTCAAAAAC
>CAJIAA010000247.1_pt1 | contig 12205 bp, 12 predicted proteins | sample 9199011 | NCBI WGS metagenome assembly CAJIAA01 (sample SAMEA7708266, study PRJEB35096) | sediment metagenome | biome: marine neritic benthic zone biome [ENVO:01000025]; feature: sediment [ENVO:00002007]; material: shallow marine sediment [ENVO:03000034] sea grass bed [ENVO_01000059] ...
CAGGACCATGCCCCAGAAGGTGTCGAGCGCGGTCAGACCCTCACGGCCGAGACGCACATAAAGAAGATAAAGCGCAAAGGCGCTGACGATCGGCGGGAACATGCGCTGGGAGACGAACCAGAACACCACGTCCTTGTTGCGCAGGACGGGCCCTGGCAAGGGCAGCAGATTGGAGAACACGCCGACCGCAAGCGCCGCGACGAACGCGAGGCCGAAGGCCTGCATGTCGCTGAGGCCCACTGCCTTCAGGCCCAGATAGGCGCCGATGCCCGCCGCCGCGAACAAAAGACCGGACAGCAGACGCACCCGGTATTCGAACCGGACCAGCGCATACGCCGCCATGGCGCCCAGGGCCACGGCAATGATCGTGGCCACCGCTCCGATCAGAGTCGAGGCGATCAGGGGCCCGAAGATATCGCCCCGCTCCTGCCGGAACACTTCGCCCAGCGTGGCCAGGGTCGGGTCGAAGTCGATCCACGGCAGATAGCTGGGTCCTTCCATCACGGCAGGCGGCGGTTTGAAGGCGGTAATGTAGGTCCAGTAGATCGGGAAGAAAGTGAAGCACAGCCACACCACCAGCAACCCGAACACGACCCACTTCACTGCACCGCTGCGCGCCATCAGATTCTCTTCTCGATGCTCTTGCGCAACAGCGCAAGATAGACGGTTCCGAAGATGATGACGGTGATCAGGAACAGAAAACTGATCGCAGAGGTGTAGCCCAGATTGAACTTCTTCAGACCCTCCTGATAGGCGTAAAGGGTCAGGGTTTCAGTCGCCAGACCGGGCCCCCCGCCCGTCAGGACGAAGACGGTATCGACGATCTTGAAGCTCTCGACCAGTCGAATGAAGATCACCGCCGCAGAGATCGGCAGCAGCATCGGAAAGGTGATGCCCCAGAACTTCTGCCAGGGCGTCGCATCCTCAAGGTCGGCTGCCTCGTAAACGTCGGTCGGAAGCGACGCCAATCCAGCCAGCATCAGCAACAGGACGAACGGCGTCCACTGCCAGATTTCCACGGTAATCAGCGACGCCATCGCCATGGTGCTGTTGGTGAGAAACGGCAGATGCTTCAGGCCGAACAGCGTGAAGAACTCGTTCACCGGACCCAGGGTGGAATGGAACATCATGCGCCAGATTTGCGCGACGGCGACGGGGGCCATCAGCATCGGCATCAGAAAGACGATCCGAAACAATTGCTCGCCCGGAATGCGCGCATGCAACGCGACGGCGACCCCGAAGCCGATGATGTATTGTGCGGCGACCGACAGGATCGCCAGCGTCGCCGTATTGCCTACCGTTATCCAGAACCGTGTCTGGGACAGCGCATTGGCGTAATTGTCGAAACCGACGAAGCGCGGCGGTGTCGGCGGAACCAGCCGGATCGACTGGAAACTCAGTGTCAGCGAGTAGACCAGCGGGAACAACGTCACCAACAGCACGATCAGCGCCGCCGGCCAGATGAATACGTACTTTGCGGGTTCCCGCACCGATCCTCCCCTGCTGCAATCGTGTGCAATTTTTTTGCTTTGTGCGGCCGGGCGGCCGTCGATTGCGCGCGCTATCTTACGGCTGTTGCCCGAAAGGTCAATTGCGGCTCAAACGCTTAGGCCTCGACTCGTTCCGCCAGAAAGGCGTCGATCTCGTCCCGGGTCGGCATCGACGGCGCCGTGCCCGGCCGGGTGACCGAGATCGCCGCGGTCGCATTGCCGAAGCGGGTCGCCTCGATCACGTCGGCGCCGTCAGCCAGTGCAACCGCGAAGCCGCCGTTGAAGGCGTCGCCGGCGCCCGTCGTCTCCACCACCGCATCGCCCATGTCGAACGCGGGGACATGTCGGCTGACGCCCTCGGCTTTTACATAGCAACCGTTCTCGCCCAACGTGATGACCGCGGTGGAAACCCCTTTGGACAAAAAGAAATCCGCCGCCGCCTCTGCGTCCTGGAGGGACACCACCGGTCGACCGGTCAGGCCTTCGGCCTCGCTTTCGTTGGGCGTCACGATATCCGAAACCCGATAGACCTCATCCGGCAGCGGCGCCGCCGGCGCGGGATTAAGGATGGTGGGCACGCCGTGGTTCTTCGCAAGTCCCAGGCCCGCCGCGGCAATCGGGACCGGCACCTCCAACTGGGTCATGAACACAGACGAGGCCGCGATCGCATCCTCCGCGCCGGCCACGTCCGCCGCGGTGATTGCGCCCGCCGCACCCGGCACCACGATGATCGCGTTGTTGCCCGATGCATCATCGATCAGGATCGCCGCCGCACCGGTCGGCTCGATGTCGCTTTCCAGGATCAGGTCCTCGGAGATGCCTTCTTCCCTGTAGGTCTGGCGGGCCATCGCGCCAAACGGGTCGCGGCCCAGCTTGGTGATGAAATTGACGGAACCGCCGGCGCGCCGCGCCGCAACCGCCTGGTTGGAGCCCTTGCCCCCCGGGCCCAGCTTGAAGCCGGCACCGATCAGCGTCTCGCCCATGGCGGGCAGCCGTTCCGACCGGAATGCCACGTCGGCCACGAAGATACCCAGGATGGTGATCGGTTTCGTCGTCATGCCGTCCTCCCCGTCTTGTTGTCTTGTCCCGTTTCAATCACCGCGCCTGCCGCAACCGTTCCTCGGTGACGCCTGACAGCAGTTCCCAACCGCCGCCATAGCCGACCGCCAGGACGGCGAAGAAAATCGCCAGCGACATGCCGGCATAGGTCAGCCGTGCCCGCGCCGCCTTGTCGTGGCCCAGGTCGCGTTCGCGGCGATAGTCGATGAAGAACAACACTGCACCGGCCAGAAAAAGCAGCGAGACCATAAACATCCGCGTGCCGCCTCAAGCCGCCCGCCGGGCGACGCAATCGCCGAGATGCGCGGTCAGCGCACCCAGTGGGGTCTGCCAGTCGCCGGCCGCGGGCTGACGAAACAGGCGCATGGTCGGATACCAGGGGGAATCAGCGCGACCGCGCAGCCAGCGCCAGTCGGGTCCCACCGGCAGCAACAGGCAAACGGGCCTTCCCATCGCGCCCGCCAGATGGGCAACTGCAGTGTCCACGGAGACCATCAGGTCCAGGGCCTGGAGCGCAGCGGCGGTGTCGCCGAACGATTTCAGCGACCGTGACAGGTCCACCGGGGCCGGCCCCTTCGTGCGGGCGGGCATCGGCTCGCCCACCTGCAGGCTGTAGAGTTGAACGCCGTCGACCGCGCCGAGGGCGAACAGCCGTTCCGGGGCAATCGAGCGGTGCCTGTCGCCGCGGTGCCGGTGGTTGCCGCGCCACACGATACCGACCGTGAACGCACCATCCCGTCGTTTGGGCAGGTCCATCGTCCCGGGCGCCGCAAGGTAAGGAACGCCGGCCGGGATCGTCTCCGGACGGATCTTCAGCAGTCCGGGAATGTCCATCAGGGCCACCTGCAAGTCTGCCGCAGGCAGAGGCCCGCCGGCGGCAACGACGGTGCCCGCGTTCGGCATCGCCGCGACCAGGTCCGCCAGGGACGGCGGCGCGGCGAACATGACATGGGCGCCCATCGCAGTCAGCCGCGGCAGGAACCGAACGAACTGGATCGTGTCTCCCAGCCCCTGTTCCGCCGTCACCAGAAGCCGCAGTCCGTAGAGACCATCGCCGCGCCATTCAGGGACGCCGGGCACCCGCCGGGTCCCGTCGGCGCCGTGGCGTGCAGCGTAGTCGCGCCAGCCCGCCCCGAAATCGCCGCGCAGCAGTTCGGCCATGCCCAGGTTCTTGCGGGCGTGGGCATGTGCGGGCGCCGCGGCGACGGCACGCGCGAAGGCATCGCGGGCCGCTTCGATCTCACCCCGCCGGTAGAGCACCACGCCCAGGCTGTTCAGCGCCTCGACATTCTCAGCTTCCAGCGCGCACGCCTGCCGGGCGATCTCCAGTGCCTCGTCCAGCGCCTCGGTCTCGCTCATCGTACGGGCGAAATCGGCCAGGATCTCCACATCGCCTGGCGCCTGCTCCGCCGCCTTCCGAAATGCGGCGACTGCAGGCTCCAGCGCCCGCATGTCGGTCAGGACCAGCCCAAGGTCTGCGTGCAGGTCGGCGCGGTCCGGCGCCAGCCGCACCGCCTTGCGCAGAGTGCGGACCGCGGCGTCGCTGTTACCGGCGCGGTGCTGCGCCTGGCCCAATGCCGCCAGCACCATGACATCGCGCGGCGTCGACGCCGCCGCCTGCTGCAAGACCCGGACCGCATCCGGATAACGGCCGTCCCGCAAAAGAGCGACACCTTCGCGCTTCCGCGCCTCCGCCGTCGTCATGGCCCGGGGCGCCGTCCTGTCATCGCAAACCGGTCCGTGGCGCGCTGCTCAAACCACGTTTCCTTCCGGACCGATCACGCCTTTGACGAGGATAAAACAGCCATAGGGGCGCCGCTCCATGGTCGACACGACAGCATAGGCCTTGCGCGCGCGGTCGTAGAAATCGTACCGCTCGATCGATCCCATCGGCCATTCGCGGTCGCCATGCTTGTCGACCATGGCCTTCAGCTCCTGCTGCACCGGCGTCACCGTCGTCGGGTCGCCGACCACCTCCATGCGGTAGACAGGGAACTCCACGAAGCTGTCCAGCGGAAACACCGACAGAATGGCATCGGCTGCCTGGGGCACGTCGGCGCCGTCCAGCGGAACCAGGACGCCGGTCACGGTCGAACGCGCGACCTGATCGGCCGGGAAATTGCTGTCGCAAATGACCAGCTCGTCGCCATGGCCCATGGCGCGCAGGATCTGCAACAGATCAGCCGTCAGCAGTGGATTGAGACCTTTCAGCATCGTTTCCCCCTTGTTCAAGTCCCGCGTTCTTGTTGCGACAACAGTGCCGCCGATCAGACGGCCGGTCAACGGTGGCGCGCGCTGCCACGCCGCAGCGCTTTTGCGTGACAACGGCGCTTGTTTCCGGTAGGCCGCGCCATAGCTCACACTTCGGAGCCGGGAACCACATGCAGGATCGCGCGACCGCATTCGACCAAACCGTCATGCACCGGGCCATTGCCCTTGCCCGCGGCATGCTGGGCCTTGTCTGGCCCAATCCGGCCGTCGGCTGCGTCCTGGTGAAGGACGGCGCCGTTGTCGCGCAAGGCGTGACCCAGCCGGGCGGCCGACCGCATGCGGAGATGATGGCCTTGCGCGCGGCCGGCGAATTGGCCCGCGGCGCCACCGCCTATGTCTCCCTTGAGCCTTGCAGCCATTGGGGCCGGACCCCGCCTTGTTCCCAGGCGTTGGTCGAGGCAGGCATCGCCCGCGCCGTGATCGCGACCGGCGATCCGGACCCACGGGTGGACGGCCGCGGCCTGACCGACCTGCAGGCAGCCGGGATTGCCGTCACGACGGGCGTCTGCCGCGCCGAAGCCGAGGCGGTCAACCGCGGTTTTTTCCTGCGGGTGCGCACGGGACGGCCTCTTGTAACGGCGGTGAGCGGCCCGCTTCGCACGGCGGCCGACGCGGGCCAGGATGGGTTGTTGAGCGTGCGTCTGCATGCCGACGGGTTGGCATTGTGCTGTACGACCGCGCGCGGCCGGCAGGGCGCATGGATCGCCGGCCTGTCGCCGCACACCTTGGCCGAGGGCCTGGCCCGGCTTGGCGATGCGGGCCTCACCCGGGTCGCGGTTGCGGCCGACACGCCGCTGGCCGAACGCCTGGCGCTGTACGAGCTGATCGACGAGATCGCAGAAGCGCCGGTGCAATTGGAACCGCTGACGGCGTGAATCCTAAGCCCCTCTCCCTGGAGGGAGAGGGGTTGGGGTGAGGGTGTTACAGGATCCGGAAGACTGTAACACCCTCATCCGGCCCTTCGGGCCACCTTCTCCCCGCGGGGAGAAGGACGTATCTAGGTCATCAACACCGCCGCCCCCTGCAGTCGCCCTTCCCGCAGATCCGCCAGTGCCGCGTTCGCGTCTGCCAGCGGATAGGGCCGCACGTGGGTCTTGACCGGGACCTTCGGCGCAATCTCCAGGAATTCGACCGCGTCACGGCGGGTCAGGTTGGCGACGGAACGGATCGTGCGCTCTTGCCACAGGATGCGGTAGGGGAAAGAGGGAATGTCGCTCATATGGATGCCGGCACAAACCACCGTCCCGCCGCGGTCGGTGTGGCTGAGCGCCTCGGGGACCAGGGCGCCGACGGGGGCGAAGATGACTGCGGCGTCCAGTGGCCGGGGCGGCGCCGTATTGGACGGTCCGGCCCAGGCGGCGCCCAGCGACAGGGCGAAATCTTCCGCCGCCGTGTCGCCTGGCCGGGTGAAGGCGAAGACCTCCCGCCCTTCCCAACGGGCGACCTGGATCATGATATGTGCGGCGGCCCCGAAGCCGTAGATGCCGATGCGCGGCGCGTCTCCCGTCATCCGATAGGCGCGGTGGCCGATCAGCCCGGCGCACAACAACGGCGCCGCCTCGGAATCGCTGTATCCGTCGGGCAGGCGGAAGGCATAGCGGGCATCCGCCACCACATAGTCGGCATAGCCGCCGTCGATCTGGTAGCCCGTATAACGCGCCTCGGCGCACAGGTTCTCCTGCCCGCGCCGGCAATAGCGACAGGTGCCGCAGGAAAAACCGAGCCAGGGGATTCCGACGCGGGTCCCGGACACCAGGTCCGACACCCCTTCCCCGGCCTCCTCGACCGTTCCGACGATCTCGTGGCCCGGCACCACCGGCAGCTTGGGATCGGGCAGATCGCCATCGACCACATGCAGGTCGGTCCGGCACACACCGCAGGCCCGCACCCGAACCAGGACTTGGCCCGCCTGCGGCGTCGGACGGTCGATTTCCGACGCTTCGACCCGTCCCGCCGCCGCCGTCTTCAGCACCATTGCACGCATCGGCCACCCCCAGGACGCAAGGATCTCCGGGGCCCGGCGCGGGGCCCTTTACCATCCGTCAACCATACCGCGTCGGATTTTACGGATATACCGTCCATTAACACTTGGACCGTTATTCTGCCTACCAAGGTATGCAACTCAACGCATCCCAAGAACAAGAATGGCCCGGCCCGGAAAAAAAGAGGCCCAGGGTCCGAACGGGAGATAGGACAGTGAATCAACATGTACTGATCGTCGAGGATTCCAGGACGAACGCGAAGATCCTGACGGAAGTGTTGCGCGAAGAGGCGTCGCTGAGTGTCGCGACAACCGGTCAGGAGGCGCTCAACCGCACCAGATCGGACAATCCCGACCTCGTTCTGCTGGATGTCGGCCTGCCGGATATGAATGGCTTCGACGTTTGCAAATGGATCAAGGCAGACGACAAGGTCGCCGACGTGCCGGTGATCTTCATCACCGGCATGGAAGAAAGCGAAGACGAAGAGCGCGGCCTGCAAGTCGGCGCCATCGACTATATCCGCAAGCCCTTCAAGGCCGCCGTCGTCCGATCGCGGATCCGCAATCACCTGGCCCTGCGCCAGGCCAACAGGAAACTGTCGGAAGCCAACGCCGAACTGGCGCGCATGATCTGCCGGGATCCGCTGACCGGTATCCTGAACCGGCGTTCGTTCTTTGCCACTGCCGAGAATGAACTGTCCCGGCTGCAGCGGCACGACCGCGAATTGAGCATGCTGATGCTGGACATCGACGGTTTGAAGGCGATCAACGAGGCACACGGCCAGGAGTCCGGCGACGAGGCCCTGGTGCGCGCCTCGAAAGAAATCGAGTATCTGCTGCGACAAGAGGATGTCCTGGCCCGCCTGGACGGCGGCCAGTTCGCAGTACTGATGCCGGAAACCAGCCTGGAACAGGCCGACTGTGCGGCTCAGCGCCTGTGCGAACACCTGTCCGAAGTCCAGATCGGCACCCCGAACGGGACGGCAATGCTGACCGCCAGCATTGGTGTCACCGGGGCGTCGAAACACGACGAGAGCATCGATGCGGTCCTGAAGCGCGCCGAGCTGGCCTTGGCGCACGTCAAGCGGGCCGGCCGCAATGCGGTGAAGTCCTTGTCATGCACCGCCGACGCCATCCTTCGGGTCGGCGCCCTTTAGTCCACGGAACCTCCCGAACCGGCAAAAAACCGGTCCCGCCGTCGCCCCGCGCGACGGCGGGTTTGCCGTTTTTAGCGAACGTCCGGCGCGTTAGAGTGGTCGGGCCATGACCATTCTTTCGGGTTCCTGCCATTGCGGTGCGCTGACGGTCCGGTTCGAAACGGAAATGCCCGCGGATTCCGTCGACGTCAGGGCCTGCGCCTGTTCGTTCTGCCGCGCCCATGGCGCCAGCACCGTCAGCGACCCGAAAGGCCATTTGACGATCAGGATCGCCGAGCCGGAAGCCGCGCAACGCTACCGGTTCGGTCTCAGGACCGCCGACTTCCTTGTTTGCGCACGGTGCGGCGTCTATGTGGCCGCCATCCTGCCCGACCCGCACGGCGCGGTCGCAATCGTCAATGCAAACACCTTCGAAGGCGGGCCGCCACGCGGCGACCCCGGCGAGCCGGTCAGTTACGACGGTGAGACCGAAACCGAACGCCGGGCGCGACGCCGTGCAAAATGGACGCCGGTCAAGGTGATCGAAGCGGCGGAGAACGCGTAGAAGCAATAACGGCGGACAAAGAGATGAGCACCGACGGAACAGTCCTGATCATAGGCACCGTGGACACCAAGTCCGACGAGCTTCTGTTCATGAAGCACTGCATCGAAAGCCAGGCCGGGCGGGCCCTGATGATGGATGTAGGCGTGCTGGGAGAACCGGCCTTTCCGCCTGATATCTCAAAACACGACGTCGCGGCCGCGGCCGGCACGACGATCGACGCCATCATCGCGCTGGGCGACGAGAACGAGGCGATGACGAAGATGGCCGAGGGCGCGGCCATCTTGACAGCGCAACGCCACCGGGACGGAGATATCGACGGGATGATCGCGCTTGGCGGCACGATGGGCACGGACCTGGCGCTGGACGCCGCCGCCGCGCTGCCGATGGGCGTGCCCAAATTGGTGGTCTCGACGGTTTCGTTCTCGCCCCTGATACCGGCAGAGCGGATTCCTGCGGATCTGATGATGATCCTGTGGGCCGGCGGGCTTTACGGCCTGAACAGCGTCTGCAAGGCGTCTCTTTCCCAGGCCGCCGGTGCGGTTCTCGGGGCCTGCCGCATCGCCACCCGCCCGCGTCAGGACCGACCGGTGATCGGCATGACGTCGCTGGGCAAGTCGTGCCTCAGTTATATGGTGCCGCTGATGCCGGCGCTGGAAGAACGCGGGTTCGAAGTCGCTGTGTTCCATACCACCGGCATGGGCGGGCGCGCTTTCGAGGCGCTGGCCGCCCAGGGCAAGTTCGCCGCCGTCATGGATTTCAGCCTGCAAGAGGTGGCCAACCACCAGAACGGCTCCATCGTCAGCGCCGGGGCGGACCGCCTGGAAGCGGCGGGCGCCGCCGGCATACCCCAGATCGTGGCGCCCGGTGCCACCGACCTGGTGGACCTGCCGACCTGGGCCGGCGTGCCCGACCGTTTCGCCGGGCGGGACTATCATGCCCACAACCGATTGATCGCATCGGTGACCCAGACCCCGGACGATCGCCGGCGGACGGCCGAGGTCATCGCAGGCAAACTCGCCAAGGCGAAAGGACCCACCACCTTTATCCTACCGCTGAAGGGGATCGAGGAATGGGACCGCCCAGGCGAAGCGCTGCATGACCCCAACGGCCTTTCCGCCTTCGTCGACGGCTGCCGGGCGGCGATCGCAGCGCCACTGAAGATGGTGGAGTGCGACGCGCACATCAACGATCCGCTGTTCGCGGAGACCGCGCTGGCCGTCTTCGACGACTGGCTGAGCGCCGGGATCGTCGCAACGACCGTCTGACCGCCGTTCACCCGCCGTCCGTTTCATGTCTACAAGCATGGTCACCTAGTGGAATCTACTATGGAATTCTACTAGTGGATTCTACTAGTCGCCTCTCCTAGTAGGGCCTGCTTGTAGAGACCACTAGGAGAGCCGGCTTGGTAGACCGACGGCCATTCCTGCTAGACTCCGGTCATGACCGACGATCGCCCGCCCCCCTCGCGCCGCAAGTCCCGCCTGTTGCTTGCCGTCGCGGGTTTCTTCTTCTTCGTGCCGCCGGTTGCCGTGGGGATCGTGCTTTACCGGTCGTTCGACCGTCCTCCCGACCTTGCGGTTGACCTGCCCCCTTCCCCGGAAGCGCGGCGTGCGGCGTTTCGCGCCCGGGTCGAATCTGCCTTCCCGCCCGGCTCGCCGGAGGCTGCGCTTATCGCAACGCTCAAGGACCAGGGATTCGTTCTATCCACGGACGAAGACAACACATGGCCCCGCCGGGCGACGGCCGCCGTCGAGAAATTGACCTGCACGACCGCTTACGAGGTGAAATGGCGCGGCGACGGAACCGGCAACCTTGCCGCCGTGGAGGCGGATATCCGCGCACCCTGCCCCTGAAACACTCTTGTGGCGTCAGGCCAGCGCGATTACCCGAACCGGGGCATCGTCCAACCAGGCAAGGATATCCTCCAGCATTTCGCCGTAGAAAACCTCGTAGGTCCGGCGCGTCACATAGCCGATATGCGGCGTCAGCAGCAGGTTGTCGACGGTCCGCAGGGGATCGTCCACCGGCAGCGGTTCGGTGTCGTAGACGTCAAGTGCGGCGCCGGCGATGCGTTTCTCCTTCAAAGCCGCCACCAGGGCGACCGTGTCGACGATCGGCGCCCGTGATGTATTCACCAGGTAGGACGTCGGCCGCATGCAGGCGATCGCCGCAGCATCGATCAAGCCGCGGCTGCGGTCGCTGAGCAACTGATGAATGGTCACGAAGTCGGCGCGCCGCAGCAACTCCTCCTTCGACACCAGGGTTGCGCCGACCTCTTGGGCGCGTTCTTCGGTCAGGTTCTGGCTCCAGGCCAAGACCTCCATGCCGAAGGCCCGGCCCATCGCCGCCACCTGGCTGCCCAGGCGGCCCAACCCGATGATGCCCAGCGTCGCGCCCCTGAGATCGCGGCTGACGCCGACCTGCCAGCCGCCTTCGCGCACCGACCGGTTTTCCACCGTCAGGTTCCGGGCCAGCGCCAGGATCAAGCCGAATGCAAGTTCCGCGGTACCGTGCGCCACCGCGCCGGTGCCGCAAACCAGCACATCGTTGTCGCGGGCCGCGGCCATGTCGATCGATTGATTGCGCATGCCTGTGGTCACCAGCAGGCGCAGATTGGGCAGACGCTCGATCAGGGCGCGCGGAAACGGCGTGCGCTCGCGCATGGCCCCGATGACCTCGAACGGTTCCAGGCGCGCGGCCAGCGCGTCCGTGTCTTTGATTGTGTCGTGAAAGAAGGTGGGCTCGACCCCGTCCGGCAGCCGCGACCAGTCGGCGAAGTCCCGCGCCACGTTCTGATAGTCGTCCAGGATCGCGATCTTCATGGGCCGGGCGTCCTCATTGTTGGACCTTTTGTAAGGCAGCCATGTGCTTCGAGACGCGGCGCTTTGCGCCGCTCCTCAGCATGAGGGATTTGCTTTGAACCTCACCCTGAGGAGCGCCCGCAGGGCGCGTCACGAAGGGCGTGGCTGCCGAGTGCCTACGCCGCCCGGCTGAACGGCACCACGTAGGGGCCCTCCGGAACGACGGCGATGTCGGGGTCGTCCGCGCGGTCGACGGCCTCGGCGACGGCGCCGTCCAGAGACTCCGCCGGATCCACGCCCGTCAACGCCATGTCGTCCTTGTCCAAGCCCTCCGTGAACAGGCGGATCGATCCCAGCCGCATGGGCTTTAGCTGCATCTCGGTCTGCCATTCGTCCACGTCGGCCAGCCGCTTCGCCGTCAAAGTCTTCAGGAACGCATCGGGACCCAATTTAACCAGGCGGCGCTGGGCGTCCCGGAAGGCGGACGAGCCGAAACCCTCGGAGCACGCCGACGCGATGATCAGCGTGCCGCCCGGCGCCAGGATGTCCATCGGCGTCACCATGCCCTTCACGGTCTGATAGTAGGTCTTGTCCAACGGATAGCCGGCGGCCGAGGTGACCACCGTCTTGAACCGCCGCCCAACGGCGATCTCGGTCGACGGCCGAACGAAATCCACTGCCGCCATATGACTGGCCACGATCTCGCCGAAATTGACCAGCGAGAGGTTGCGCTGCTCGTCGATGACCGTGTTCAGACCGTAGACGTCGCCCAGCGTCCTGACGATCTCCAGCTGCTCCTCGTGCAGCGGGTTGCCCGGCAGGTTGCACTGCACCGCCGCGGGGTCTTCCATGAAGCGGGCGCTGTGGAAAGTGCGGATTGTTTCGGCATGGGCGATGCCGGG
>CAJIAA010000218.1_pt1 | contig 12153 bp, 13 predicted proteins | sample 9199011 | NCBI WGS metagenome assembly CAJIAA01 (sample SAMEA7708266, study PRJEB35096) | sediment metagenome | biome: marine neritic benthic zone biome [ENVO:01000025]; feature: sediment [ENVO:00002007]; material: shallow marine sediment [ENVO:03000034] sea grass bed [ENVO_01000059] ...
CACGAGATCGGCCACCATTTCGGCTTTTCCGACGACGACATGGAGGCGATCGAGCAGGGCGGGGAATGAGGGTGTGCCGGTTGCAGCCGTGTGCTTCGAGACGCAGCGCTTCGCGCTGCTCCTCGAGCCATGAGGGGATGGAAGGGTCTTACGCTTGACCTCACCCTGAGGAGACCGCGAAGCGGTCGTCTCGAAGGGCATGGCTGCCGCTTAGCTCTGTCTGCGAGTGTGCTCTACGCCGCGGCGCCTTCGGCGCCGGCGCGCTTGGCGGTGGCGTATGCGCCGGTGCCGCGCGTGATCACGGTGTCCGTGTCCAGCACGTCCCAGGGATGCAGGTCCGGCGACGCCACGGCGCGGGCAAGTGCTGCGTCCAGTCCCTGGCCCAGGGTGTCGAACAGCGCCTCGAACCGGTCGATGACGAAATAGGTCTCCTGGAAGTCGTCGATCCGGTACTTGGTGCTCAGCACCCGGTCGCGATCCAGGCGGATGCGGTTGGGCGAATTGGAGTCCAGGCTGAACAGCGTCTCGCTGTAGGACGAAACGATGCCGGCGCCGTAGATGCGCAGGCCCTCCGACGTCTGGAACAGGCCGAACTCGACCGTGTACCAGTAAAGCCGCGCCAGCCGGCTGAGGACACCCGACCCGTCGGCCTTCAGGCCGGCCTCGCCATAGGCCTGCATGAAGTCGGCGAACACCGGGTTCATCAGCAACGGCACATGCCCGAACACGTCGTGGAACACGTCGGGCTCTTCCAGGTAGTCAAGCTGGTCCGGGCGGCGGATGAAATTGCCAGACGGAAATTTGCGGTTCGCCAGAAGATCGAAAAAGGCATCGTCCGGAATCAGCCCCGGCACGGCCACCACCTCCCAGCCCGTGGCGCTCGACAGCACCTGGTTCAGCCGCCGGAAATCGGGGATGCCGGTCGCCGCCACCTTCAGGCCCTCCAGTCCTTCCATGAAGGCGGGCAGAACCCGGCCCGGCAACAGCCGCGCCTGGCGTTCGTAGAGACGCCGCCACACGGCGTGTTCGCCGGGCGTGTAGGCGTCCCAGCCCTGGTCGATGACGAATTCGGCACCCTTTTGCATTCACACAGTATCGCGCCCTTCCAGAGGAATTTCTTGTCTATTTGGTCGTGATTTCGTTAATATGAGACCAGTTCTTTTCGATTTATGGTCTATACAAGGTATTTTTTGCCTCATGACGCAAATCGACGACAAAGACCGCGAGATCCTGGCCATGCTGCAGGCCGATGCCGATCTCTCCACCCAGCAGATTGCGGACCGGGTCGGATTGTCGCTGTCGCCCTGCTGGCGCCGGATCAGGCGGCTCAGGGAGGAGGGCGTTCTGATCGGCGCCGTCAACCTGGTCGACCCGAAGGCGGTGGGGCTGACAGTCGGGGTGTTCGCCTCGGTCACGCTGACCCGGCATTCCGAGGAGAACGTCGCCGCGTTCGAGGAGTTCGTCACCGCGTCGCCGGAAGTATTGGAATGCCACGCGGTCACCGGAGACCGGGATTACCTGTTGCGGATCGTCGTCCCGGATATTGAAGCCTACGAGCGGTTCGTATCGACCCGGTTGCTGCGCCTGCCCTTCATCAGCGCGGTGAGCTCGCGCTTTTCGATCAGGCGGGTGAAGTACTCTACCGCGCTGCCGCTATAGGGTCGGCACCATCGGGCGTCTGAAATATCGGGCTTCGGCGGGCAACCAATTGTCGTTGGGACAAGGTCGAACACGGGGAGGTGCTGATGACTCAAAACAGAAAAGACCAAATCCGCGCGTTGCTCAAAAGCATCGAAACGGGTGATCCGGCACCGATTGCTGTCGTCAATCAGGAAAAATACATCCAGCACAACCCCCAGACCCACGAAGGAAGCGAGGGACTGGAGGCACTGTTCAAGCGGCTTTCAAAGACGTCCCCCCGCGTCAATATCGTGCGTGCGTTTGAAGATGGTGAGTATGTCTTTGCCCACACGGAGTATGACTTCGCGAATTCGAACATCGGCTTCGAAGTTTTCCGGTTCGAAGGCGATCGCGTCGTCGAGCACTGGGACAATATCCAACGGAGGCAAGGGCCGAACCAATCCGGCCTGACCATGGTCGATGGACCGACCGAGGCAACGGACCACGCGCTAACCGAAACGAACCGGCAGTTCGTGCGCGCCTTCGTTGATACCGTCCTCGTGCGTCGCCAGCTTGAGCAACTGGAAAGCTACATCGACCAAGTGCGCTTTACGCAACACAATCCGAAGATGGTCAACGGCCTGTCAGCCCTGCGCTCGGCTCTGGAAACCCGGTCAGGCAGGGGCTTCGTGCTGAAATATGACCGTATTCATCGCGTGCTTGCCGAGGGCAACTTCGTCCTTGCCGTATGCGAAGGATCCTTCGATGGGGTCCATTCCTCCTTTTATGATCTTTTCCGCGTCAATGAGGGGAAGATCGTTGAGCATTGGGACACGATTGAAGCGGTCCCGCCACGCAGCGAGTGGAAGAACGACAACGGCAAGTTCTGATGCCCGCGCCACGGGAATGGCGTCAGCCGGGCAGATCCAGCTCTCGCAGCAGGGATTCTGAGTCCGGCGCGTCGATCACCGTCCTGGCGGTGCCGTAGTCGAAACCGCGGCGGCCCAGCGCGGCGAGATCCCGGTCGCGGTGTTCCGCCCGGTCACCCGTCCGCCAGGGTCCCAGCCGGCGCCGGCGCGCGTACCGGACCGCGGCGGTCAGGTCCGGATCGACGCCGTCGACTTCCAGCGCCGCCAGGGCGGCGTCGATGTGCGACCGATCCACGCCTTTCGCGCGCAAATACTGCGCAATCGCCCGGCCCGACTTGCCGGCGCGGGACTGGCTGTCGGCCTTGGCCCAAGCATAGGCGGCATCGTCCAGGATCCCTGCCGCGGTGAGGCGCGCCACCTCCGCTTCGACCATGGCTGCACCCTCGGCCCGGTCGCTGCCGTGGGCGCGGGCGGCGCGCTCGATCCGGCGCATCAGCACCCGGCGCAGGTTCTCCGCCGAGCTGGCGTAGCGTTCCAAGTAGTGCAACGCGATGCGGTGCAGCCGGTCCGGCGTGACGCGGCGCTGCACCCGGCGCCGGCGCGGCCCTTGCGCGTCCGGTTTCGCGGTCATGCTGCAGCCCGCGGCGGACGGGGCGCTTTCGCTTGCGGGCGCAGCGGCGCGTCAGTATGGTGCGCGCCGCTATGGCGACCACCGAATTTCCGCACCAGTCCGAACGCCCCATGCCGCGCCGCTACGGCGCCGTCAACTGGGTCGGGCTGTGGACCCTCTACCTCAAGGAGGTGCGGCGGTTCGTCAAGGTCTTCACCCAGACTGTCGCGGCGCCCGTGGTCACCTCGCTGTTGTTCCTGGCGATCTTCACGCTGGCCCTGGGGCGCGCGGTGGAGGTGGTCAACGGCGTGCCTTTCGCGCTGTTCCTGGCGCCCGGGCTGATCGTCATGACCATGGCGCAGAACGCCTTCGCCAACACCTCGTCGTCGATCATGATCTCCAAGATCCAGGGCAACATCGTCGATGTGCTGATGCCGCCGATCTCGCCGGGCGAGTTCGTTTGCGCCTACGCCCTGGCCGGGACGACCCGCGGCGTCGTGGTCGGCCTTGCCGCCGGGCTGGGCATGAGCGTTTTCGTCGATATCGGCGTCCAGCATTGGGGCTATGTCCTGTTCTATGCGGTAACCGGCTCGATGATGCTGTCGCTGCTGGGCATGCTGGGTGGTATCTGGGCGGAAAAGTTCGATCATATCCAGGCCGTCACCAATTTTGTGATCACGCCGTTTGCCTTCCTGTCCGGCACCTTTTATTCCATCTCGCGCCTGCCGGAGACAATCCAGACGCTGGCGCATTTCAATCCGTTCTTCTACATGATCGACGGATTTCGCTACGGCTTCATCGGCCAATCGGATGCCGTTCCCGCGCTGGGTGTGGCGGTGATGCTGGGCATCAACGCCGTTCTTTGGCTGGCTGCGTGGCGGCTGGTGTCCGTCGGCTACAACCTCAAGGACTGAACCGTGCATCGGCCCAGCGCCGTGGCGCAGCCGCTGTCCGGCCCGCAGGCGCGCCGGTTCGGACTGGTCAACGGCATTGGGATGACCACCCTGATGCGACGCGAGCTCGACCGCGACCTGAAGCTGTGGACCTACACCATCGTGGCTCCGGTGGGGCAGACCTTTTTGTTTGCTCTGCTGTTTACACTTGTCAGGCCGGCCGGCCTTCCAATCACGATGGCGGGCCTTCCCTTCATGGAGTTCCTGATCCCAGGCCTGATCGCCAGTGCGATGCTGTTGAGGGCGTTCCAGTCCGCGTCGATGTCCCTGGTGATGGATAAGTTGGAGGGCATCATCACAGACCTGCTGGCAGCGCCGCTGACGCCGACAGAGATGCTGGGTGCCTATGTGGCGGCATCCGCCGTGTCCGGCCTGGCCGTTGCCGCAGTGGTCTGGACCGTACTGCTGCCGTTCACGGTGGTTGTGCCGGTGGCGCCGGCGGCACTGATCGCCTTTACCGTCCTGGGTTCGGTCCTGGCGGCGCTGCTGGGACGGATCGCGGGCATCGTCTGTTACAAGTGGGACCACCTGGCGGCGTTCGAGACCTTCATCGTGATGCCGTTGGTGTTCCTGTCCGGCACGTTCTTCTCGCTGGACCGCCTCCCGCCCGCCTGGCGGCCGATATTGGAACTCAACCCGTTGTTCTACGTGATCGACGGCATCCGTTACGGGATGACCGGCCGTTCCGATGCGACACCGCTGGTCGGCGCCGTGGTCCTGGTCGGCCTGATCGTCGTCGCCTGGAGCGGGTGCCATGCGATGATCCGGCGCGGCTACCGGCTGAAGGCGTGACCGCGCCGGCATTGACTTCTCCCCCCCGGTCGCGGCACAAAGCCGCCTCTCCAAAACTGATAGAACAGCGGTGAGCGCGGATCCCATGACTTCCGCATTGATGGACAACTACAAGCGGGCCGACATCGCCTTCGAACGGGGCGAAGGTCCGTACCTGATTTCGACGGACGGCCGGCGTTATCTCGATTTCTGCTCGGGAATCGCGGTGACCTGCCTGGGCCACGCGCATCCGCACCTGGTCAAAACCGTGCAGGATCAGGCGGCCAAGCTGTGGCATACCGCGAACCTGTACGAGATCCCCGAACAGACGCGGCTGGCCGAGCGGCTGGTGGCCGACTGTTTCGCCGATCGTGTCTTCTTCTGCAATTCGGGTATGGAGGCGCTGGAAGGCACCATAAAGCTGTCGCGCCGCACCCAGCACGTGAACGGTCATCCCGAACGCTGGCGCGTGATCACCGTCGAAGGGGCGTTTCACGGCCGGTCGCTGGCAACCATTTCAGCCGCCGGCAACCCGAAATACCTTGACGGGTTCGGCCCCGCGGTGGACGGGTTCGACAATGTGCCGTTCGGGAACTTGAATGCGCTGCGGGCGGCGATCACCGAAGAGACTGCGGCAATCCTGGTCGAGCCGATCCAGGGCGAAGGCGGGATTCATACGGCCAAACTGGACTATCTGCGGGGCTTGCGCGCGGCGGCCGACGAATTCGGCCTCCTGCTGGCCTTCGACGAGGTGCAGTGCGGCAACGGCCGGACCGGCAAGATGTGGGCGCACCAGTGGGCCGAGGCCGAGCCCGACATCCTGGCGACCGCAAAGGGCATCGGCGGCGGTTTCCCGATGGGCGCGATCCTGGCAACCGAAGCGGCGTCTGCCGGCTTCACGCCCGGCGTGCACGGCACCACCTTCGGCGGCAACCAGCTCGCCATGGCGGTTGGCAATGCGGTTCTGGACGTGCTGTTGGAAGACGGTTTTCTCGACCAGGTTGACCGGCTCGGCCGGCTCATGTGGGACAGGGTTTCGGACCTCGTCGACCGCTTCCCCGCAGTCTACGATTCTTTGCGCGGCGCGGGTTTGATGCAGGGCATCAGGTGCGTGGTGACCAGCACCGACGTACAGGCAGCGCTGCGCAAGGAAGGTCTGCTGACCGTCACGGCTGCTGAAAACGTCGTGCGCCTGCTGCCGCCGCTGAATATCGAGGAGTCCCATGTCGACGAGGCGGTCGGCATCCTGACCCGGGTGGCCCAGCAATGGGATGGGGGAAATGGCTGAGCCGCGCCACTTCCTGGACATCGACCGGTTCGAGACCGCGACGCTGAGGGAGATGCTGGACCGCGGGCTTGCCTTCAAGGATGGCACCGCCAAGGACCCGAGGCCGTTGCAGGGCAAGACCCTGGCGATGATCTTCGACAAGCCGTCGACCCGCACGCGGGTCAGCTTCCAGGTCGGCATGCACCAGCTTGGCGGCGAAGTGGTGATGATCTCTCCAACCGACTCACAGCTTGGCCGCGGCGAGTCGATTGCCGATACCGCACGGGTCCTGTCCCGTTACGTCGATGCCATTATGTTCAGGACCGACGCGGTCGAGCGCCTGACCGAACTGGCGGAGTGCGCCACCGTTCCGGTCATCAATGGCCTGACCGACGAATCCCATCCCTGCCAGTTGATGGCCGACGTGATGACGCTGGAAGAGCACCGCGGCCCGATTGCGGGCAAGACCGTTGCCTGGTGCGGCGACGGCAACAACATGGCGGCGAGCTGGATTCACGCCGCCGCACGGTTCGACTTCAGCCTGAAACTGGCCTGCCCCGAGCAACTGTCGCCGTCCGAGGCAGTGCTGGCGCGGGCCCGCGCGGAAGGCGCCGACGTCACGGTGCTGCGCGAAGCCGCAGCCGCGGTGGACGGCGCGGATTGCGTGGTGACCGATACCTGGGTTTCCATGGGCGACAAGGACGCGGCCGACCGGCACAACATGTTGAAGCCCTATCAGATCGACCGGCATCTGATGGCCGAGGCGCGGCCGGACGCGGTGTTCATGCATTGCCTGCCCGCCCATCGCGGCGAGGAGGTCACCGCCGAGGTCATCGACGGACCCCAGTCGGTGGTCTGGGACGAGGCCGAGAACCGGCTGCACGCCCAGAAGGGCATCCTTGCGTGGTGCATCGTATGATGGAAGGCCGCCGCACGCCGAGCGATCCGGTGCGCGACATCGACGACATGGTGCTTCCATTCCTGATCGAAGGACCGGGAATCCATGGGCGTCTGACCCGGCTCGGTGCCGCGGCGGACACGATCCTGTCGGCCCACGCCTATCCTGAACCGGTGGGGCAACTGCTGGGAGAGTTCCTGGCGCTGGGCGCGGCGCTGGCTGCCGCAATGAAGTTCGACGGCGTCTTCACCCTGCAGGCCAAAGGCGACGGGCCGGTCCCGCTGATCGTGGCCGACGTGACAAGTGTCGGAAAACTGCGCGGCTACGCGGAAGTGAAGGGCGAGATCCCGTCGAAGGAAGAGACGGACCAGGCGCCGATACCGCGGCTGCTGGGGGCGGGCTATCTGGCGCTGACCGTGGACCAGACGGGCAAGGAAGACCGCTACCAGGGGATCGTGGAATTGCAGGGCCAGCATCTGGGCGACTGTATCCATCACCAGTTCCAACAGTCCGACCAGTTCTCCGCCGCCGTCAAAGTGACGGCCGGTCGGGAAACCGACGGGACCTGGCGGGCCGGAGCGCTGATGATCCAGCGGCTGCCGGACGAAGATCTGCACGGGGATGACGGCAAGGAAGACGACTGGCGGCGGGCCGTGACCTTGATGGGCAGCACTTCGCCGCAGGAGTTGATCGCCGCCGACCTGCCGGCCAACGATCTGCTGTTTCGCCTTTTTCACGAGGACGGCGTTCGCGTCTTCAAGCCGAAGCCGCTGGAGTTCGGCTGCCGGTGCTCGCGCGAAAAAATGGTCTCGGTGCTGAAAGGCATCCCGGCCGGCGAGCGGGAGACGCTGAAGGATGATGGTCTAATCACGATGACCTGTCAGTTCTGCAATTCGTCTTATGGGTTTTCGGACAACGATCTTGCATGAACCCCGGCGCCCGCGCGGGCGCCGGTGGCAACCGAAACGGAATACGGGAGAGCAATGCCGATGCGTTCAGTGCTGTGGCCTCTTTTGGCGGTGACGGCCCTTCTGCTGGCGGCCTGCGAAACGCCGCCGCCTGCCGATGAGTTTGCGGAGATCACCTTTCTAAACCGGGACCGGATCCGCCTGGATGTGGCCGAGATCGTGGTCGATAACCTGTATACCCCGCCGCGTAAGGACGGATTCGTCGAGCACGAATTCCCGGTCGATGTCGGTGCGACCGCGGCGCGGTGGGCGAAGGACCGGCTGGAGGCGGTCGGGACCGACGGGCGGCTGACCGTCAGCGTGATCGAGGCCAGCGTCCAGGAAGTCAGGCTTGAGATGAAGAGCGGGATCACAGGACTTGTCACGACGGAGCAGTCCGAACGCTACGACGGCCTGATCGTGCTGACGCTGGAGGCGGAAAACGTCAGCCGCCGGATGTCGGCGTCGGCGCGCGGCGAGGTGCGGCGCTCGCAAACCGTTGCCGAGGACATCACACTCTCCGCGCGCGAGCGGGTCTGGTACGAGATGACGGAGAAGATGATGACGGACCTGGACACGGTCATGTCCAAGAACGTCAACACCCACCTCGGCGATTTCATCGTGCGGTAAGGAAAGCCACCCCGCCCGGAGGGGGAGGGGATATGGCGTGACTGCTACCGCTGCTCTGCTAGGAACGCAATCGCCACTTCCATCGCGCGTCCCGAGATGTGGTGGTGGGGATGGCTCTCGTCGACCCAGACCTGGAAGCCGCCGCCCAGACCGACCTCCGCGACCGCGTCCTGCACCGCCGTTTCGTACAGCGTGGCCTTGCGGTTGCGGTAACAACAGCGGTCGTAGCGGTTGAAGATCTGAAGCTGGCCGCGGTCCGGCCCGGCTGCCGCCATCACGAACAGGTCCAGATAGCCCGCTGCGGCGTTCAGCGGCGGGTGAAAGTGCTCCGCGGGCGGCTGGCGTTTCAGGCCTTCGTGCAGGTACAGCGGATAGACGCCGGCGACCGTCACGCTGGATGAGATTCGTGGATCGACGGCGGCGACGAGGCTGGTCAGCCAGCCGCCGGCGGAGAAGCCCAGCATGTGGACCCGGTTGTATGCGCCGTCGTCCGATAACAGGTTCAGCCCCATGACGACCGGCTCGACGACGATGCGCAAGGGGTAGGGCTCGGCGCTCAGAAAGCGCTGGTGTCTGTAATCGCCGGGGAAGGTGCCCTTCCCGTAGCCCGGATAGTTGAAGGCCAGGACTCCGTAGCCGGCGGCGACCAGGCGTTTGAGATGGTCGGCATGCATCTCGATGGTTCCGGCATAGCCGTGGGAATAGATCACCAGTTCGCCATTGCCGCGGGCGGGCACCAGATGAAATGCGTGCGTGGTATAGCGGTAGATCGTCGCCGTCAGCTCTTCGATCCGGTCCAGATTTGGCGTGTCTGCAAATGCCGGCAAGGTGGCCGGTCCGGCGCGTTCGGCGCGGCGTTCGGCGCCGGTACCGTCGGGTCCCCAGATGGCTATGCTCAAGCGCAGGCGCGCGGCGTCCAGTTCGGCCAAGTCGCGCACGGCAATCAGGCTGGCCGGGTCCGTCTGCAGATAGCGGGGATCTATCTCGTCGTAGGCATAGGGGCTGTCGGCGGTGAGCCGCTTGTACTGGATACGCACCGGGTCCACGTAGTTGATCGCCGCCAGGACTGCCCCGACCAGCGCGGCAAACACGGCGGCGGCGAACAGCCAAAGAAGCAGGCGTCGGGACAAGGCGGACCTCGGGACCGGGACAGGGTTCGTCACATGCCATGATGACGCCGGCCAGGACAAGCCCCTGGTGCGGGCACGGCTGGCATTCAAGCGCTTGCCAAGCGCGAAAAGGCGGAGTAGTGCGTAGCGTGAGTACGCCACGGGGAAGGATATTGGGCATGAGCGGCACTCACCTGACCGTCGGCGACCGGGCGCCCAACTTCGAGTACCTCGATGCCGCCGGGTCGCGAGCCAGCCTCTATTCCGCAGCGACCGGCGGGCCGCTGGTCCTGACAATTGTCACCGGCGCGCGGGAGGATGCCGCGCGGGAAGTTGACGCCTTCGCGAGCGCAGCACCGGCGATGCTGGAGGCGGGCGCCCATCTATTCCTGATCGGCGGTGACGCCGACGCGGGGCAGTTGCCCGGGGACGTGCGTATTGTGCCGGATGCGGACGGCCGCATCGCCGCCCAGTTCGGGACGGGCGGCGAGATCCTGACCTTGATTCTGGACCCCAACCAACGGGTGACCGCGCGGCTGGAGCGCGATGCGATCCCGTGCGCGGAACGGGCGCAGGCCGCGGTCGAGGCCGCGCCGCGGGCCGACGCCTTCGTGGCGCCGCGCCACCCCCCCGTTCTCAGCATCCCGCGCGTTCTCAGCCCGGAACAGTGCCGCCGCCTGATCGACTATTTCGACAGCGAAGGCGGGACCGAGAGCGGGGTCTACAGCCTTAGGGGCGACGAGGCCGTTCGGCAGATAGATCACAGCACGAAACGCCGGCACGACTGCATGATCCGCGACCCGGCGTTGGTGGAAATGATGACGGCCGCGATGGGGGGCCGCATCTTCCCGGAGATCTTCCGCGCGTTCCAGGCCCGAATGACTCGGGTCGAGGAACTGAAGATTGTCCGCTACGACTCGACGCCCGGCGGCTATTTCCGGCCGCACCGCGACAACACGCTGCCGTCCAACGCGCACCGCCGCTTCGCCATCACGCTGAACCTCAATGCAGAGGACTATGAAGGCGGCCGGCTGCGTTTTCCGGAATATGGCGGCGCCAGCTACAAGCCGGCGACCGGCGAGGCAGTGGTGTTTTCCTGCACCTTGATGCATGAGGCGACAAACGTGGAGGACGGCGGGCGCTTTGTGCTGCTGTCCTTCCTGTACGACGAGCAAGGCGAAGAGATGCGTCAGGCCTTCCGGCGGCAAATGGCGGAGCAGCAGACATGAGGAAGGAACGATGAGCGCAACCGCTGACGTGAGCGAGACGGGACTGGAGCCGGGCGAGCGTGCGCCGAACATCACGTTTCGCAAGAAAGACGGCAACCTGGTCAGTCTTTACGACCGGGCGCGCGGCGGGGCGATGGTGGTTCTGTTCTATCCAAACCACACCGACTCGGCGGTCCTGGAAACGTTGCGGGGCTTTGCCGCAGTGCAGGAGATGCTGCGGGAGGCGGGGGCCCAGGTCTTCACTGTCAGCGGCGATTCGGTGGAGGCGACGGCGGCCTATGCGGCGGAATCGGAACCGGGCGACTATATGGTTTCTGACCCGGACCACACGATCGCCGACAGCTACGGCGCGGCAGAACGACTGGTCTGCTACGTTCTCGATCCCACCCAGCGGGTCTATGCCCGGCTGGAACCGGCAGACGGCCCGATGATCGACCGCGCGCTGTCCTTGGTGGAGGAGATCGGGCGGCCCACATCGTTCGATGCGCCGCCGCATGCGCCGATCCTGGTGGTGCCCAATGCGCTGTCGCCGGACGAATGCCGTTCGCTGATCGACTATTTCGAAAGCCACGACAAGTCGGAGGGCGGCACCTGGCGCAGGGTGGACGGCAAAATGGTCAACGCGCCCAACTACGGCGTGAAACGGCGGATGGACCATGTGGTCGACGAGCCGGAGATGCAGGCGCGCCTGTTGCGCATGCTGGGGCGGCGGGTGATCCCGGAGATCGCGGTCGCCTTTCAGTGCAAGATCGCGCATGCGGAGGAGTTCAAGCTTGTCCGCTACGATGCGGAGACCGGCGGCTATTTCCGTCCGCACCGCGACAACACGCTGGACGCGACGGCGCATCGCCAGTTCGCCATGACACTGAACCTGAACAGCGAGGAATACGAAGGCGGCGCACTGACCTTCCCCGAGTTCGGCGGCGCCACCTACCGGCCGGAGTCCGGTTCTGCTGTTGTCTTCTCCTGCTCGCTGATGCACGAGGCCCAGCCGGTCACCAAGGGCAGCCGCTATGTCCTGCTCAGTTTCTTCTTCGATGCCGAGCACGGTCGCATGCGCAACGAGTTCGCCGAGAAGATGAAACAGGCGGGGATGACGGCTCCCGCTTAAGCCGCGCCGGTCAGCTGCCCGGCACGGCCGACAGCCGGTCCACCATGGCCTTAAAGGCCTGGACCTGGGGCGCAGCCTTGGACCGGAAGTCCGTGGCGCTGTAGCCCCACCAGTCCCAGCAGGCGCGGGGGTTTCCGGG
>CAJIAA010000108.1_pt1 | contig 12066 bp, 14 predicted proteins | sample 9199011 | NCBI WGS metagenome assembly CAJIAA01 (sample SAMEA7708266, study PRJEB35096) | sediment metagenome | biome: marine neritic benthic zone biome [ENVO:01000025]; feature: sediment [ENVO:00002007]; material: shallow marine sediment [ENVO:03000034] sea grass bed [ENVO_01000059] ...
ATCAGACTGCAATATTGCAAGATCGGCCGGCATCCCGACCAAATCGCCATCGCCGCGCCGCCGGGCCGTCACGATCTCTTGCAATGGGTGAATGTGTTTCTGGACGACCGGAACATCCACCTGAAGCCTTCCGACCTGATCGAGCATGAAGGGCCCTGGCGTTTTTGACCCGCCAACACCGGGGTCAATGAGATCGCACGCGTCGCCGGGTAGACAGCTGCCTTTTGCCACTGTCAAATCCAGATGACGGAACCGGCGTGGCGACCGTAATACGCACGCCTGAAACGAGGTCTTGCAGGTGGAGGCCTGTCCGGTCATGCTTTGCGACTGCGCATATTGATCGTTGTTAGTGAAAACTTCCAACACGGTCTGCGCCAATACGTGGCGGATCGGTCGTCGACCAATTCCGACCGCAAAAGAAGGAACCGGAGGCAAGCATCCTCGCGGGTTTGTAGCAGGAACGTCTGATTAGCCTGGCAATGACGCCGGGCTGTGACACGCTCAAGGGGAGAGAAACGACCATGACCTATCGCAAGACCACCTTTACCGCCGCTGCCGCGCTGGCAGCGCTGGCGCTGGGGTTTGCACCCGCCCAGGCGCAAGAGATCGAATTGCACGGCGCCGTGCAGTTCAACGACGATCACGCCTTCAATAAGTCACTGTTGAAGTTCCAGGAACTCACGGCCGCCTGCTATAACAAGCCGATTAAGTTCGTGCTGCACCGCAATTCCGAGCTTGGCCTGGAGAAGGATTACTTCAACTTCATGAGCAAGGGCGTGTCGGTGGACTATGCCATCGTTGCACCGTCGCATATGTCGACCTACTCCAAGAAGGCGCCATTGATGGACATGCCCTTCTTGTTCCGGGATCTCGATCACTGGAACAAGGTATTGGAACAGGACGGTGTGGCGGCCATTGCCAAGGACGTGGAAGAACGCGCGGACGTGATGCTGATCGGTTATGCCGGCGGCGGCACGCGCAACCTGATCGTCAACAAGCCGGTCACCAATATGGCAGAACTGAAGGGTCTGCCGATGCGCGTCATGGGCGCGCCCATCCAGACCAGGATCTTCGAAGCCGTCGACGCGGCGCCGTCGGTGATTGCCTATGCCGAAGTCTACAACGCGATCCAGACCGGTGTGATCGATGCCGCGGAGAACGAAGCGGCAGGGATCGAGCAGATGAAGTTCTACGAGGTTGGACCGCATATCTCGCTGACCCAGCATGCGATCACGGTGCGTCCGATCGGTTTTTCGGGCAAGACCTTCCGTCGGCTGCCCGCGGACCTGCAGGCCTGCGTCAAGGAATCCGGCAAGGCCGCCGGCGCGCACGGCCGACAGATCGAATCCTCACAGGATGCGGAGAAGCTGGCGAAAATGGAGAGCGAGGGGAAACTCCAGACGCACGTCTTCACCGAGCGTGAAAAGCTTCTGGAACTGGCCCAGCCGGTAAAGGAAGCCTATGCAGCGGAGCTTGGTGCAACTGACGTGCTGCAAAGGATCACGGATATCAAGTAGACTTCCGGTACGGTCAGCGTGCGGCGGGTGGCCGGGTTCCCGGCCACCCGCCGTTTCATTGAAACTTCGAACCGACCCGATCATGAGCCCGACATGACCAAGGCGCTTGACTTCATCGACCGCGTTCTGCGGGTAGCGATGACCGCGCTGTTCGCGCTGTTGATCGTTCCCGTCAGCATGCAGATCCTGGCGCGTTATACGGCGTTGATTCCGCGCTATATCTGGACCGAGGAGATCGCACGGTTCTGTTTCATCTGGATCATCATGCTGGGGGCCATGGTGGCGGTGCGTGACGAGACCCATTTCGAAGTCGATATCCTGCCCCATCCCAAGACCCCGGCCGGCGAGGCCTGGGCGAAGCTTCCCGTGCATATCGCGGTCGCCGCACTGGCGCTGAGTTTCATTTATTACGGCAAGGAGTTCGCCGACCAAGGGCTGATGCAGAGTTCGGAGATCGCCGATCTGCCCATGATCACGATCTATATCGCCTGGCCGTTGGCAGGCTTCGTCTGGGTGCTGTTTCTGGCGGAACTGATCATCCGGGACGTCCGCGCCATCAGAACGCCCGAACCGGATTAGCAAAAGGCGTAAGGAGGGTCGAATGTCGCCGGGTGAAGTCGCGGCCTTGTTGTTCGGGGTCTTTGGGGTCCTGGTTTTGTTCCGTGTGCCGGTCGCGTTCGCGCTGGCCTTCGCCTGTGTGCCCGTGTTTTTCATTTCCGATCGGCTTTCGCCCAGCATTCTGTTCGACCAGATGTTCGTTTCCTACAACTCGTTCATCCTGCTGGCGGTGCCGTTCTTCTTGTTGGCGGCGAACCTGATGAACACCGCCGGCGTTACCCAGCGCCTGATCGACCTGTCGCGGGCGATGGTGGGACACCTGCCGGGCGGGCTCGGTCATGTGAACGTGACCGTCTCGATGCTGTTCGCCGGCATCTCCGGTTCCTCGACGGCGGATGCTGCCGGGATCGGGTCGCTGTTGATCCCGCAGATGAAAAAGCAGGGCTACGACACCAGCTTCTCGGTGGCGATCACCGCCTGCTCGTCGGTCATGGGGGTGATCATTCCGCCCAGCATCCTGATGGTGGTCTGGGGCGGGTTGATGTCGGTTTCGATCGGCGGACTATTCCTGGCCGGCGTCGTTCCGGGCGTTCTGATCGCGGGCTCGTTAATGGGGCTTGTCTATTACTATGCCGTTCGCAGGGGCTATCCCGTCTATTCCCGCTCCGACCTTGGCGAACTGGCGCGTGCCTTCATGGGGTCGTTCTGGGCCCTGTTGACCCCGCTGATCATCGTCGGCGGCATCGTCGGCGGCTTCTTTACGCCGACCGAGGCATCGGCGGTGGCCGTTCTCTACACGTTGGTCATTGGCCTGTTCGTCTACCGTTCCCTGACGCCGCGCGAACTCCCCAAGGTGTTGTACGAATCGGCGCGATTCGCGGCCATCACCCTGTTCTGCGTTGGCACCGCATCGGCGTTCGGCTGGATCCTGGCCTTCTTCCAGATCCCGCGGGCCCTGGTGGATGTCATGGCCGGATGGGGGACCGGGCCGATCTCGACCGGAATGATCTGCTCGGTCGCGTTTCTGGTGGTCGGCATGTTCATCGACGCCATTCCCGCCATTGTGATCCTGGGCACCGTGCTGTTTCCGGTGGCGCAGGCGGCGGGCATCCATCCCGTGCATTTCGGGATCATCGGCGTGGTGTCGCTGGCCTTCGGCCTGGTGACGCCGCCTTATGGGCTTTGCCTCCTGATCGCCAGCTCGATCGGCGGCATCAAACTGGTGCAGGCATTGCGCGACGTTATAATCATCCTTGTGCCGATGTTGGCGGTGCTGCTGTTCATCGTCCTGTTTCCGGACATCATCCTGGCCCTACCGCGCTGGATCATGCCGAAGTTCATGTAGGGCGCGCGTTGGAATAGCTGCGGCGGGCCGGTCGGCCATCGGCCGGCATCACGCGACCTGACCCAGCTGCATCACCTGACCTTCGGCGATCTTGCCGTCGCCGATGCGTTGGTTGAAGGCGCGGATCGCCTCGCCGCCCATGTGGTCGTCCCACAACGCCCGGGTTTCCCATTCCTCCACGAAAACAAAGATGTCCGGATCCTGGGTGTCCCGGAACAGGTCGTAGCGGATGCAGCCGGGCTCCTTGCGGGTGTCGTCGACCAGCACCTTCATCTCCCTCTCCAACCCATCGGCTTCGCCGGGGCTGGCCTTGATGCGTGCGACGATGTTCAACACTGCGGTCATTCGAGTCTCCGTAGGATTGGTCATATGGGGCGATGCGCCAGCGCATGTCCTCGATTGCCGGCTCGTCGGTTTTGCTTACGCTAATGTGGTGTCCGAGGTTCATGAGACGAGAGCTGTACGCGTTGAGAAGAACCAGGGGGCAGCTTCATTACCATGACTCCTGCAGGTTCGGCTTGATCGGGAAGATTGCTTGACCTTCCCGTTGCTGGAACCTGTAACCAGGAGGCGACGATACAAGGAGGTAGGGATGAGATCGATTTTGTGCCTGATGGTCGGAGTCGTCTCTATGACGGTTTGGTTTTCTCTCACCGGTGGTGCCGCGCTTGCCGATACCAACGGCCGGATCGGCTATTACGACCATCCGATGATGTGGGGCGGGTGGTTTGCCGGGCCGCTGATGATGATCTTGTTCATCGCGGTGATCGTTGCGGTGACCATCGCAATCGTTAAATTCGTGGGCCGCCACGAGGCTGGCGGTGACGGTCGCAAGATCGACGCGCTGGAAATCCTCAGGGAGCGGCTGGCGCGTGGCGAGATTGATGTCGCGGAGTACGAAGAGCGCAAGAAGGCGCTGAGCGACTAGTCCGGAGCTTTCGAATACGAAGTGCGGCCTCGCGCCGAGGTCAGAAGATGCCGTTTGCCCGCTGCACCTCGCGGACGTAGGAGAGAATCGCGGCGAGATCGGCGCGCTCGATCTGGGGCTGCGGCGGCATATTTCCAAACGACCAATGATGTTGTCGGACGCCGCGCCGCACCGCCAGCAGGAAGGATCCGTCTGCGTGGTGGTTGGGCTCGTAGATCTTGTGGATCAATGGCGGGCCCTGGGGCGTACCGCCGGCATCGGGCCCGTGGCATGCGGCACAATTTGCATCGAAGACCTGTCGGCCTTGTCGGGCCTGGGCGGAAAGATTTGGCACGGTAACGTTAACAATGTGATCCGCCGAACCGAACTGGGTCGCCCAAATCCACCCGCCGACTGCGAGAAACACTAGACCGCCGAGTGCGGTCCATTGCAATGCCGGTGGGACCAACGGTTTCTTTTTCTTGGCCATTTTATGCCTTTTTGGGGATCTTGGTGCGAGACATTCTCCCGTCTCGGCAGCCACTACCCGAGATGATGTGGAAGAAGTTAACGTATCGAACGGACTTTTGCTGCCCTGCAATTCTGTCAAGAAGCATACAATTGAACGCTTGACCTTCCAGTGGCTGGAACCTGCAGAAGATTGCTACTCACGTTCAGAATCTCAATAGCGACAGAGATCAGGATCTCACCCGTATGAAATCGACTCTCAGCGCGTTCGTTCTTTCGGCAGTTCTTTCGGTTGGTGCTTCACTTGCCCTTGCACATGGCGGGGCGACGGGTGTCGTCAAGGAGCGCATGGAATTGATGGAAAACATCGGCAAGGCCATGAAGACGCTGACCGCGATCTTTAAGGGCGAGCGTGACTACGATGCCGGTGCCGTCAAGGCCGCGGCCGGCAGTATCCGCGATCACGCCGGCGCGCAATTGACCAAGCTGTTTCCCGAAAGCAGCCTTGATGAGCCGACAGAGACGCTGCCAACGGTGTGGCAAGACTGGGACGAGTTCGATGCCTTGGCAGGTCAACTGGCTGCCTACAGCGACGCCCTTGTCAGGGCCGCGGACAATCCGCGCGGGCCTGGTGCAGGTTCGGGGCGGATGGGCCAAGGCCAGGGCATGATGGGTCAGGGCCAGGGCATGATGGGTCAGGGCCAGGGCATGATGCAGGCCAATGGTCCGGATGTCGACGCGCTTGCCGCGATGCCGCCCGGCGCGGCCTTCATGCACATCGCTCAGACCTGTAACGCGTGTCATTCGAAGTTTCGCGCGAAAAAGAACTGATATGCTCGCGCGGCTTGCCGGGATCCATGCGCTTATTGTGCTCGCGTCGGTGGTGGGCTATGCGGCGCTTGCAACACAATCCATCGACGGCGAAATCAGCGCCAAGTTGCAGGGCGACGGGCGCCGTGGCGCTTATGTGGCCAGGATGGCAGGCTGCATCGCCTGTCATAGCGACTTCGAGAACGGCGGCAAGTCCCTGGCGGGTGGTCCGCCGCTGAAGACGCCGTTCGGCACCTTTCGCGCCCCGAACATCACGCCCGACAGAGAACACGGGATCGGCGCCTGGTCTCTAAACGACTTCGCAGTCGCGTTGCGGCACGGCGTCTCACCCGACGGCGACCCTTACTATCCTGCATTTCCCTATCCATTTTATACCCGGCTGACCGACCAGGATATCGCCGACCTTTGGGCGGCCATTTGGACCGTTGCCCCCGTGGCCGAAACCGTGCCGGACCATGACCTGCAGTTTCCATTCAGTCTTCGCGAGGGCCTAACTCTGTGGCGCGCACTGTATTTCGAGCCTGGCCGGTTTGAACCCGATCCGAACCGCGATGAGAGCTGGAACCGCGGCGCCTATATCGTTCAAGGACCCGGGCATTGCGGCGCTTGCCATACGCCCCGAAACCTGTTCGGCGCGCGGGATGCGGAGCGTGCGCTTCACGGCGCGACTGGCCTTCCCGACGGCGGAAAGTCCGCAGCTATCAGTGAGGACGCCTTGCGCCTGAACGGCTGGACTTGGCAGGACATTGTCTGGGCGCTGCGCACCGGGCTTACGCCGAAGGGGGATTCGTTCGGTGGCTCGATGGGCGAGGTCGTTCGCGACGGCACGCAGTACCTCAGTGATGCAGACCTGCAGGCGATTGCGCGTTATCTTCTACCCGAATCGCCGGTGGCGACCGCCGACAACTAACCGCGACCGACAAGAACAGAGGAGTCATCTGACCATGATACGGCGACTGATTTCGGTTTTGGCTGCGTCCATGATCTGGGTTGCGGGGGCAACTGCTTCTCACGCGGACGGCCACGATGTGACGGTATTCAAGGATCCAAATTGCGGCTGCTGTGCGCTGTGGGTGGATCACATGCGCGCGGACGGATTTCAGGTGGTCGTTCGAAACCTCGAAGGCCTTGACAGGGTGAAGCAATTGGCGGACGTGCCTGGTGATTTGCATGCGTGCCATACGGCCATCGTCGACGGTTACGTCGTCGAAGGACACGTGCCCGCCGCCTCGGTGCAGCGCCTTCTTGCAGAACGCCCGGAAGTTCGCGGGATTGCGGTGCCGGGCATGCCGATGGGGTCACCCGGGATGCCGGGAGAACCGGCGGATATGTTTGACGTGATCACGTTCGGTGATGCGGGGCAGTCCGTCTTCGAGACCTATCGGGGCGAGAGGCGCCAACGCTAGCGCACTTCGCCGAACGCGGCGTATCTTCGGCCCGCCGGGCCCTCGTATCGACACCTGAATGCAAGAGGTGTTTCAAACATGCGTTTGCGAAACAAAGTCGCCCATGTGACCGGCGCCGGCCACGGGATCGGCCGCGCCATCGCGCGCCGGTTTGCGGAAGAAGGTGCGCGGGTCCTGGCCACCGACATGGATCAGGACGCCGTGACCGGGCTGGTGCGAGAGATCGTCGACGCCGGCGGCGATGCGGTATCGCAGGGCTTGGACGTTCGTCAGCCGGCAGAGATCCCGCGTGCCGTCGCAGCGGCGGTGGAACGATGGGGGCGTCTGGACATCCAGGTCAGCAACGCGGGCATCACCGACCGCTGTACTTTTACGGAGATCACGCCGGCGTTCTGGCACAATGTCATGGACACCAACCTGACCGGCTGTTTCCTGTGCGGTCAGGCGGCGGCGCGGCAGATGATCACCCAGGGCGACGGCGGCCGGATCGTCAATATCGCGTCCAATTCGGGGATCTTCGGCGGCATGGGCCGGGCCGCCTACGGGGCCAGCAAGGCCGGCATCATCAACCTGACCCAGACCATGGCGATCGAGCTGGCCGAAGCCGGTATCATCGTCAATGCCCTTGCGCCGGGCCCGACCAAGGTGCGCGACGACCAGCCCGACAGGCCGTGGGACAGCGTGATGATGCGCATGCCGCTGAAGCGGTGGGGCGACGCGGCGGAGATCGCGGCCGCCGCGGTGTTCCTGGCGTCGGACGAATGCAGCTTCACCACCGGCCACGTGCTGTCCGCAGACGGCGGCTTCACGGTGGCGGGTATCATGGAGGGTTAGACCGGCCCCGCGGCTAAAGCCCCAGGGGATGGGAGGTGGCAAAGGAGTCGGCCAGCAGGGATCCCCCGATCGCGATGAGGATGCCGCCGCCGACCAGTGCCACGCCCTGAGCGCCGATTTGCCAGCCCGTGCCGCCCGAATGGGAAACGGCAGAGGCTGCCCAGTTGCGGGCGCTGGTTGCCAACAGGGCGAGACAGGCAACCGCGATGGCGGTACCTGCCGAAATGGCGGCAACCGCGCCGACCCCGGCCCAGGCCATGCCGAGAGCCTTGGCAAAAACCAGAACCAGAATGGAACCGCTGCAGGGTCGCAGCCCGATTGAGACGACGACCGCGGCGCTGGTCCGCAGGTCCTTCGCCCGGTCCAACTGTTGTGGTGTCGGCCCGTGGTCGTGGTCATGAACACAGGCGCTGTCGACTGCTCCGTCCCGGCGGCCGGCGACCAGCGTGTACGCGGACCGTACGGCACGTACGGCCAGAACCAACCCGATTCCGGCGACCAGGGCATAACTCAACCGTTCGCTCCACGAAACCGCGCCCGATGTATCGCGCGGCAACCAGCCGACCAGGTAGATCAACCCGTAGACCAAGACGACCGCGACCAGGCCCTGTAAGAACGCGGCCGCGGCGGCCATGGCAATGCCACGGCGCACCCGAGTGCCGTGTGTCAGAAGGTAGGTTGTCAGCACCACCTTGCCGTGGCCGGGGCCCGCGGCATGGAACACACCGTAAAGAAAGCTCGCCAGGACAAGACCCCAGGCCGCAGTCGTCACTCCGTCCGATTTCAGGGCCTTCAGCGCCGCGGACAGGTCCAGGTGGAAGGCCCGCTGTTGCGCCGAGATCCAGGCGAGCGTCTCGCCCCACAAAGACGCCTCGGCCGCGGCCGGGCCGAGCGCGAAGAGGAAGACCGGAACGGCGATCAGGAACCGGCGGTGCATTGCAGGCTCACACGTTCGGCGAACAGAATGCCCAGACCGTCGCCGGCGCTTTCCGTCTGCCCGAGGCCGGCGGCGAAGGTCACCATTTCCGGGTCGGGATCGGGAGGAATCAAGGTATAGGCGCAGTCCGCCGGCGCGCCTTCAAGGCGGATGGCATCGTCGCTCTCGGCGTGCAGAAGCTCGACATAGTAGGTCGGGTCGTACACAGCGTAGGTCAGCGAAGCTTCACCCAATGTGGCAGGGGTGGACAATGGCACCACAAAGGACATCTCGTAACGGTCTCCGGCCAGGCCTCCCGCAACATCCGTCACGGTTCCCAGTTCGACTTTCCGGTCGCCGATCTTGACGCTGGTGAAATACGCGTGGCTGGCCAGGTTCCTGATGTTCTCAGCGCTCAGGGCGTCAAGCAGGCCGGGGTCGGGGATGCCGTCGCCGTCCTCGTCCAGTCCTTCCGTTGCGAACGCGGTGTAGAACTCGTCGAACAGCCAATTCTGGCGTAGGCCGATGACCGCGCCGTCGTCATCGAACAGGACGGCGACGTGGACGTCGATCCAGGCATGGGGGTGGGCTTCTGCGGTGCGCGGCTGCAGGGTTGCTGCCGCAATCGCGACGACGAAGAACAGACCGCTGACCCCGTTCCGGGGCCAATCCGAAGTACGAATGACACGTCTCCTTGGCCGATTGAACCGCTGCGGTTATCGCCATACTTCAACGGCCTTCTTAAGTAAAGGTGAGTGCCTGCAGCTGCTTCGGCAAGAGGTCAGCTTCGGGGCGCCAGACATGTGGACATCGAAGCCGCCATCTGCCGCATGAGATCGAAATAGAGATCGGGTCCGGCCTCGATTTCCGTGCCCAGCGGGTCGAGAACGCCGACATTCGCGCCGGCGCCTTCCGTCACGACCGCGACCAACCTGGGCTCGAACTGGGGTTCGGAGAAGACGCAGGTGACGTCCAGTTCCCGGACCTTGGCCTTGATCTCGGCCACGCGTTCGGCGCCGGGCATGACTTCCGGGCTGACGGTGATCGATCCGACCGCGCGCAAGTCGAACCGATGTTCCAGGTTCTGGTAGGCGTCGTGGAAGACCACGAATGGCCTGTCCTTTACGGGCGCCAGTGTCAGGCGCATTTCTTCTGTCAGCGCGGCCAATTCTTGACGCAGCACTGCGGCGTTTGCCCGGTACTGGGCAGCGTTCTGGTCATCGAACGCGATCAGCGCCCGTTCGATTTCGCCTACCATGGCCGCCGCGTTGTTCGGGTCCAGCCAGACGTGGGCGTTGACGGCGCCGTGGTCGTGGCCGCCATGGTTCTCGTCGTGGTCCTCGTCGTGTTCTTCGTGGTGGTCTTCGTGCACTTCGAACGTGCCGCCTTCTCGCAGTGCCAGCGTTGTCAGGCCGGGCGCTTCCAACAGGGTCACCACGGTCGCCTCTTTCGCCAATGTCCCGACCGGTTTTTCCAGGAATGCCTCCAGATCAGGGCCCACCCAGAAGACCAGACCGGCCCCCTGCAGGGCGCGGGCCTGTGACGGTCTCAGGCTGTAGGTGTGCGGCGAGCCGCCGCCCGTCATAAGAAGGTCGGGCTCGCCCACGCCCTGCATGACCCCCGCCACCAGGGCGTGGACCGGCTTGATCGATGCAACGACACGGTCGTCGGCGGATGCTCCGGTGCCCGCCAGCACCAGTGTCGTGCACCCAATCGCCAATGCCAGCAAACGCTTCATTTCATGGGTCCCCTTGGCAAGCAATGTGATGTTATGACATAACAACGGCTGAGGGTCGGTTATAACGCGCATGAATCGGCGTGGCAATTGACCCAATTCGAATTCAAGATGGCCGTTATGCACACCCAATCCACCCCCCTGGTGACCCTGCGCAACACCGGCATCCAGCGTGGCGGGCGCTGGCTGGTCCGCAATATCGACCTTGCGGTTCAAGCGCGCGAGATCGTTACGCTGATCGGCCCGAACGGGTCTGGCAAGACCACCACCGCCAAGATGGCGCTGGGGATCCTGACGCCCGACGAAGGCCGCGTTGCCCTGGCGTCCCGGGTGCGGATCGGATACGTGCCCCAGCGCCTGCATATCGATTGGACCGTGCCGCTGACCGTGCGGCGACTGATGCGCCTGACGGCCGGCCTCACTGCGCGCGAAATCGATCGCGCGCTTGACATGGTCGGCGTTTCCGACCTGGCCGATGCTCAGGTCCAGACCCTGTCGGGCGGCGAGTTCCAACGGGCGCTGCTGGCCAGGGCGCTGGCCCGGGACCCCGACCTGCTGGTCCTGGACGAACCCGTCCAGGGCGTCGACTTCTCCGGCGAGATCGCGCTGTACGACCTGATCGCTCAAATTCGCGCCAGCCTCGGCTGCGGCGTGCTGCTGATTTCGCACGACCTGCATGTTGTGATGGCAGCCACCGACAAGGTGGTCTGCCTGAACGGCCATATCTGCTGCCAGGGCACGCCGCACGCGGTGGCGGAAAGCGCGGAGTACCGGGAATTGTTCGGCGACCGCGCCGCGGCGGCGCTGGCGGTCTATACCCACGATCACGATCACACCCATCTTCCCGACGGTAGGGTCCGGCACGGCGACGGATCGGTGACCGATCATTGTCACCCTTCGGACGGGCATCACCATGGGTTGTCGGATAACCCGGATCCATCAGCGAAGGTGGTTCCGATCGGCAAGGGCCGCGATGTTTGACGATTTCTTCGTCCGGGCGCTGGTCGCCGGCATCGGGGTCGCGGTCTTCGCGGGGCCGCTCGGCTGTTGTGGCGTCTGGCGTCGGCTCGCCTATTTCGGCGACACACTGTCTCATTCGGCCCTGTTGGGCATCGCCGTCGCACTTCTGCTCGATGTGAACGCGACGTTGGGCGTGTTCGTGGTGTCCGGCATTGTCGCACTGGCGCTGCTGGCCCTGCGCCGCCGCGGCGGCCTTTCATCCGACGCCGTCCTTGGACTGCTGGCGCATTCGGCCCTGGCGACGGGGCTGGTCTGCCTCGCCTTCTTGACTTGGGTGCGGGTCGATCTGATGGGCTTTCTGTTCGGCGACATCCTTGCGGTCACTTGGCACGATATTGCGGTCATCTATGTCGGCGGCGCGGTGGTGCTGGCGGTGCTGGCCTGGCTGTGGCGGCCGTTGTTTGCTGCCACCGTCAACCGGGAACTGGCCCAGGCCGAAGGCATGGAACCCGGCCGGTCGGAACTGGTGCTGATGGTCCTGATGGCCATGGTCATCGCACTTGCGCTGAAACTGGTCGGCGCACTGTTG
>CAJIAA010000207.1_pt1 | contig 12051 bp, 9 predicted proteins | sample 9199011 | NCBI WGS metagenome assembly CAJIAA01 (sample SAMEA7708266, study PRJEB35096) | sediment metagenome | biome: marine neritic benthic zone biome [ENVO:01000025]; feature: sediment [ENVO:00002007]; material: shallow marine sediment [ENVO:03000034] sea grass bed [ENVO_01000059] ...
CTCTCGCCGACGGCGCCCGGAATTTGGACTTTCCCCCGCGATGTCAGGACCGCCAGGCTGCAGGTTGCCTGCACGGTGATTGTCGAGCCCAGGTTCGCGACGGCTGGCTGGGTCGTGGCGAAGATGACGATGGCGAGGGCGGCGGGAATGCCCGCGCCCAACAGCACCGGGGCCAGGATCGGCGCCAGCACCGCGCCGCCGCCGACCGCGGCAGCGCCGGAAATGGTCACGCCCAGCGCGATGGTGATCAGCGTCGTAATCCCGAACTCGATCCCGTAGAGCTGCCCCATGAACACGACCGTGAACGCGAACAGCACGATTTGGCCGTGCTGGTTGGCCAGCACGCCGAAGGGAACGATCGTATCGGCCACCTCGCGCGAAACGTTGAACCGTTCCTGCAGCGAATCGATCGCGGATTTCAGGGCCACGAACGGGTTGTCCGTCGCAAAGGCCAGGATCAGCGGCGTCTTCAACGCCACCAATGGCTGCCAGGGCGCCATCCTGCAAACCAGCGAAAGGACCACGAGGTGCACCAGTAACACCAGAACGCCGGCCACCCAGAAACCTCCGACGAAGGTGGCAAGTGCGACCAGCAGTTCGGTATCCGCCTCGGACATGTGATAGGCGACGATGCAGAACAACCCCAGCGGCAGGGGAATCAACACCCAGTGGAAGACCTTCGAGAAGCTTTCGTAGAACGCGTTCAGGATCCGCAACGCGTCGTCGGCGCCCGGCGAACGCACCACCCCCAGGGCCAGCCCCACAAGGGCACAGAAGAAGACGATGGATATGAACCGTCCCGTGCTCAGCGCCTCGAACACGTTGTCCGGCACCAGCGATTCCAGGAAGCCCAACAACCCGCCCTCTTTGGTCGACGGGGCGGCACTTGCCATCTTGCCGCCCAGCGCCGCCGCCGCATCCTCGCCCAGCGAAGCGCCCGGTTGCAGGACCATGGCCACGACAATGGTCACCACTGTGGGAATCAGCAGTCCGCCCACGTAGATCACGCCCATGCGTCCGAACAGCACACGGGTCCGCGGATCCCGCAGCATCTGGCCGATACCCCAAATCAAAGCGCTGACCAGGATTGGCAGAAGACACATGGACAGCATCGCCACATAGATGTCGGCGATTGGTCTGAGGAAGTGGGAGAATTCCTTCAGATAAAAGCCACTGGCAAAGCCCAGCACGACGCCGGCGATGATGGTCTTTGGATCCTGGAGGATCTTGAGGAGGATGCGCAGGATTTTCATTCGGGTCGGCCGGGGATCACGGGGAGGTGGGCTGCAGCGTAGTCCATTCCACAAACCGACGCCAACCCGTGATCGGGACTACAGTCCTGCAGCCTCGGCTAACACCGTCTTTGCCCAAATCTCGTCGGCACCGAGAACGGCGACCAGCCGATATCCGGCCGGTTCCAGGACGTCGCCATAGGAACCCGATTCATCGTGGCGGTTATTCTCGATCGACAGGACGGAAATATCGAACGCATCGAAATCCATGGAGTCGAGGATCACCCGCTCCGCCCCCTCGACATCGATCGAACAGTAGTCCACGCGCTTCATGTCCCGCTCGGACAACAGCGTGTCCAGACGCCGCGCAGGCACGCTGACGCGCCGTTCCGCATGCCGCGCATCCCGTCTGACGATTTCGGCGGCCCTGCGGTCGAAGTGACTGGTCAGTCCACCCATCTGCGTAAGGCCCGACGTAATTTCGAAGAACTCGGCCGTGCCGTCCTGGTCGGAAATCGCGGCCTGAACCACTTCCGCGGTCCGGACGTCGGTGATCCGGTCCGCGAACTGCTGCGACGCTTCGACAATCACACCCGACCATTCGAGCACTTTTTCAAAGAAATAGCAGTTGCTGCCCATCCACCCGTCATAGCCGCCGATCTCGACGAAGACGCCGTCCTTCCTGCCCTTGAAGAAATGACGGTGGATGAACCGATCCTGGCCCGCCTCTGACATGTAGAGCGCATGCTGGCCCAGCTTCTTTTCGGTTTGCCACAATTTCTGCAGAAGAACGCCCTTGTGATAGATCCCGATATTCTGCTCCAGGCACAGCTTGTAGATGGATCGGGCCTCAAGCAGTGCATCCGTCCCCGTCGCCACCGACCGGTCGGCAATCGCGAGGACATCCTCCATGGACATCCCTTGATAACGCGAAGGGTCAAACGGGGGCACGGCGCAGCGTCACGCTAGAGTCCGATCCAAACAGCCGACGCCGTCATCCCAGCACCGAGAAGCTGCTGTCCGGGTTCACGTCGCGCCGCCTGGAATAAAAACCAAGGCTGACCTGCCGGTCGATGTAACGCAGATGGAAACCCATGGGATCGTCGTCATGGTCATGGCCCGTTTCGCAGGCGGTGATCAGCTCGGCCATCATCTCGCCCACGATCGGGGCGTTCTTAAACTGGTTCCCGCTCGTGCCGACCGCCATATAAAAGCCGGGCAAGTCCGACTTGTCGTAAATCGGGATCCAATCGTCGGAGACGTCGTACAGTTCCACCACGCCCTTGGTCTTCGAAGGAATGCCCAGTTCCGGCATGCGCTGGGCGAACCGCATCACCTGGACCCGCCACTGCTCGGTGAAGTTGCGGTCGAAATCGTCCGGGTCGACCCATTGACGGCCGTCGCAGGGCGGATCCTCGCTGCCGATGAGGATGTGGTTGCCCAGTTCCGGGCGCACATAGACGCCGGTCTCGCCGTCGGAGAAGACCGTGCCATCGGCCTCGAAATCGACGCCCGGCGGCGCAGGCACGTGGCAGACTTCGTGACGCAGCGCCTTGGTCTTGACCTTCATGCCGTCCTCGACGCCGGCCATCCGGTTCAGCTTGAAGGAATGCGGGCCGGCGACGTTCACGACGACCGGCGCATCGATGCGCGTCTCACCGTCCAGGGTCACACCCGATACGCGACCGCCGTCTTTCACGATCTCCGTGACCGCCGTGTTGAACCGGAAGACCGCGCCTGCGGCCTCGGCCGCACGCTGAAGATTGTGGGTGGCCAGCTGGGGGTCGGAGACATAGCCGGAATCGGGGAAATACACGCCACCGGTCAGCGTCGGACCGGCGGTTTGCGCGAATGCGGGATCGTCAACGGACTTCGTCTCGCCAAAACTATCTAGAACAATGCCCGGCATCCGCTCCAGCACTTCCTCGGCGTCCCATTCCTCGAAGGGACAGCCGATCTCGTCCATCAGCCGCATGGTCGATTCCATGAAGCCGTTGGCCTGCGACTTCAGCCGCAGGCTGCCGCAATCGATGTATTTCGCAAGCCCGCGTTCGTCCTCGACCCCTAAGAAATCAGCCCAGTCGCGCCAGTAGTAGTGGCTTTCCCAGCCCAGCGCCGATCCGTCGACCGTGGAATAGTAGGGCCGGATGATCGCGCAGGACCCGGATGTCGACCCGTACCCGGCCGCCGGCAGCCGGTCGACGCACAGGACCGACACCCCCTTGCGCGCCAAGCCCAGCGCGATCGACGCGCCGATCACACCGGCCCCGATGACGATGGCGTCGTAAGACTGGGCCATGCGGTTTCTCCTGCCCTGCGGATCCTATTTGCACGTTTGGTATCACCCGCTAGGCTGGATTCCCATAGGCTTGTGGCCAAGGCTCCCAACGAGGAGGCCAAGCAGCATTCAAGGTATCTCGGCAGGCAGGCAACCATTAAAAAAGATGGCGCCCAATAAAGGGGAACAGACAATCATGAAGCTTTATATGCATCCGGTCTCGACGACGAGCCGCCCGGTTCGTCTGTTCATCGCCGAAAGCGGTATCGACGTGGAACAGCAGATGGTCGACCTGATGACGGGCGAGCATCACCAGGAGCCGTTCGTCGCGATCAATCCGAACCGGCTGGTGCCTGTTCTGGACGACGGCGACCTGCGCCTGACGGAAAGCTCGGCGATCCTCAAATACCTAGCCGACAAGATCGGTTCCCCAGCCTATCCCAAGGACCTGAAGGCGCGGGCAAAGGTCAACGAATTGATGGATTGGTTCAACACCAACTTCTATCGCGACTTCGGCTACGGCCTGGTCTATCCGCAGATCCTCCTGCACCAGAGACGCCCATCGGACGAAGCCCAGAACGCCACCATCGCCTGGGGCAAGGAACGGGCGCAGGGCTGGTTGACGATCCTGAACGACTATTGGATCGGGCCTGACAAGGCCTACCTGTGCGGCAACGAGATTACGATCGCCGACTATTTCGGCATCGGTCTACTGACGCTGGGCGAGGTTATACGGTGCGATTTCTCCAAGTATCCGAACGTCCAGCGCTGGGTGAACAACATGAAGCAGCTTGAGAGTTGGGACGAGATCAACGAGGCATTGTACGGGCTGGCGGACGCCGTCAAGGAACAGACCGTCGAAACGGTCTAAAGCATTCGCAGAGCCGTTGGACTGCAAGGGAAGCGACCTTGGTCAAAGGGCTTCATCACAACGCCCATCGGTGCCGATATTCCGAGGAGACCAGGAAGCTCTTCCACGACTTTCTGGGCCTGCCGCTTGCCCGGCCTCTGGAGCTCAAATAGACCAAACGCGGAAGAGCGACCCAGACGTTGCATAGCTTCTACGAGATGAAGGACGGCTCCCATCTCGCCTTCTTCAAGGCGCCGGGCGAACCATTGCGAGGGCATGGACCCGACAATGAACGGCGCGCGGGAAAACTCGACGCCTGGCAGGTTTCCAAGGCCGGATGACGATGGCGTCGTATGACTGGGCCATGCGGTTTCTCCCCTGCGATCCTGTTTCCTGGTTTGACAACTCCCGTTAGGGTGACATCCCTTAGGCTTGTTCTAAACGGGCACGCGCCCGCGCCCAGGATCTCATGCGTTACTCCGCCGTCTCGCTGTTGCTCAACGCATTCTCCGGAAACCGGCTGTGGAAGCCGGTCTGGCGGGAGCCCGACCCGCAGCCGGACTACGACGTGGTCATCGTCGGCGGCGGAGGCGGCGGACTGGCGACGGCCTACTACCTGGCAAAGGTGTTCGGCATCAGCCGCGTCGCGGTGTTGGAAAAAGGGCTGATCGGGTCGGGCAATGTCGGGCGCAACACAACGATCATCCGCTCCAACTACATGCTGGCCGGAAACCTGCCGTTCTATGAACTCTCCATGCAACTGTGGGAAGGGCTGGAGCGGGAGCTCAACTACAACGCCATGGTTTCGCAGCGCGGAGTCCTGAACCTTTTCCATTCCGACGCTCAGCGCGACTCCTTCGTGCGCCGGGGCAATGCCATGCGGCTGTCCGGCGCGGATGCGGAACTCCTGGACCGAAAGGCCGTCCGGCGGCTCTACCCATTCCTGGATTTCGATAATGCCCGTTTCCCGATCAAAGGCGGCCTGATGCAGCGCCGCGGCGGCACTGTGCGGCACGATGCGGTGGCGTGGGGTTATGCCCGGGGCGCCGACAGGGCGGGCGTCGACCTGATCCAGAACTGTGCCGTCACCGGGTTCAAGATCGAAGACGGTCGCGTGCACGGCGTCGAGACCACGCGCGGCCCGATCCGTGCAGGCAAGGTCGCCGTCGCCGTTGCGGGTTCGTCCTCCCGGGTGATGCAGATGGCCGGAATGCGCCTGCCGATCGAAAGCCATGTCCTGCAGGCCTTCGCCAGCGAGGCGCTGAAACCGTCGCTCGACGGGGTTGTCACCTTTGGGGCCGGGCATTTCTACATCTCGCAGTCGGACAAGGGCGGCCTCGTCTTCGGCGGCGACATCGACGGCTACAATTCCTATGCCCAGCGGGGCAATCTGCCGACGGTCGAAGACGTCTGCGAGTCGGGCATGGCGCTGATGCCGTGCCTGGGCCGTGCCCGCCTGCTGCGTCTGTGGGGCGGCGTCATGGACATGTCCATGGACGGCTCGCCCATCATCGACAGGACGCCGGTCGAAGGCCTCTATTTCAACGGTGGCTGGTGCTACGGCGGGTTCAAGGCGACGCCGGCGTCGGGCTGGTGTTTTGCGCACCTGGTCGCCAGAAACGAACCCCATCCGGCGGCCGCGGCCTATCGGTTGGACCGGTTCGAGCGTGGCCTGATGATCGACGAGAAGGGCCAGGGCGCCCAGCCCAACCTGCATTAGGGATGGGCCAGGAGCGATGATCATCGACCATCCCCTGCTGGGCCCGCGCGACGCGGCCGAGTTCGTCGTCATGGGCGATGCGTCTCTGATCGGCCGGCCCGACCCGGATGCGACGGGCGCCACACGGCGCTACTTCGAATACCTTTATCTGCGCGACAATCCTGCCGGCCTGCACCGCGAACTGTGGTACCACGCCCACGGCGACCGGTCCTGGCTGGTCGTGACGCGGGACACCTTCAGCCACGAGATCCTAAAGGTCGAACTGGCCACTGAGGTGGCGCGTCGCGCGGGGGACGGACCGGCATGACGGGCCAACAACCCAACCGCCTGCCGACCGGCGGCCTGATCGACCGCAGCCGGGCGCTTTCCTTCCTGTTCGACGGCAAGTCCTATTCGGGCCATCCGGGCGACACGCTGGCGTCCGCCCTGTTGGCGAACGGCGTTCGCCTGGTCGGCCGATCCTTCAAGTACCACCGCCCGCGCGGCATCCTTTCCGCCGGCAGCGAAGAGCCCAACGCCCTGGTCGAACTTCGGGACGGCGCCCGGCGCGAACCCAACACCCGCGCGACCGTGGCGGAGCTGTTCGACGGCCTTCAGGCGCAAAGCCAGAACCGGTTCCCATCGCTGGGATTCGACCTGATGGGGCTCGCTGACTTGGCCGCCCCGGTAATTGGCGCCGGGTTTTACTACAAGACCTTCATGTGGCCCGCACGGTTCTGGGAAAAGGTCTACGAGCCGCTGATCCGCCGAGCCGCCGGCCTGGGACGGTTGTCGATGGAGACGGATCCCGACGCCTACGAAAAGGCATTCGCCCATTGCGACATCCTGGTCATCGGCGCCGGACCGGCGGGACTGGCCGCGGCACTGGCCGCCGGGCGCGCCGGCGCCCGGGTGATCCTGGCGGACGAGGACGCGCGACCCGGCGGTCGCCTGCTGGCGGAGACCCACGAGATCGACGGCCGTCCCGGCGCCGGCTGGGCAGCGGACGCGGCCGCCGAGCTTGCCTCCCTGCCCCAGTTTCGCCTGATGCCCCGGACGACGGTCTACGGCCGGTTCGACCATGGCATCTATGGCGCAGTGGAACGCGTCGCCGACCACCTGCCCACGCCGCCTGTGCATCTGCCGCGCCAGCGATTGTGGCGGATCGTGGCGAAACATACAGTTCTTGCCGCGGGCGCCATCGAGCGGCCGATCGTCTTTCCCGACAACGACCGGCCGGGAATCATGCTGGCCGGCGCCGTGCGAGCCTTCGCCAACCGGCAGTCAGCGCTTGCCGGGCGACGCACCGCGGTCTTCACCAACAACGACGACGGCTGGCGCACTGCGGCCGATCTGGTCCGGGCCGGCGCGGAGGTCGCGGCCGTAATCGACACCCGGCCCGATGCCGCCTGCCCCGCGGCGCTGGGCGGCCTGGACCGCGTACAGGTCGTTCCAGGCGGTCAGGTCGTCGGGACCCGCGGACGGCTGGGCCTGCGCTCAATCGCGGTGACTGACGGGACCGGACGGCATCAACAGATCGCCATCGACGCACTTGCCGTATCGGGCGGCTGGAATCCGACGGTCGGTTTAGCGTGCCATACCGGCGCCAAGCCCGTCTGGCGCAGCAACATTGCAGCCTTCGTTGCGGGACCGGACACCCCCGCTGACATAACACCAGTCGGCGCGGCAGCCGGCGCCTTTTCGACCGCAACGGCGTTGGCGCAGGGTTTCGCGGCCGGCGAGACCGCCGCAGCGGCGCTGGGGCACGCCCCGGTCAAGGCCCCCATGCCCCAGGCCGAGGACGAGCCGGTCGAGATCGCGCCGTTCTGGCAAGTGACCGCGGGCAAGGGACGCGCCTGGCTCGATTTCCAGAGCGATGTGACGACCAAGGACCTGACGCTGGCGGTCCACGAAGGCTTTCGCGCGGCCGAGCATCTGAAGCGCTATACGACCCTGGGCATGGGGACCGACCAGGGCAAGACCGCCAATGTTCCGGCACTGGCGGTTCTGGCGGAATTGACCGGCAGGACCGTCGCGGAGACCGGGACAACGACCTTCCGCCCGCCCTATTCCCCGGTCTCCGTCGGCGCATTGGCCGGGCGCAGCCGGGGCAGGGATTTTCGGCCCAAACGCCTGACCCCGTCGCACGACTGGGCGGAAGAACGGGGCGCAATGTTCGTCGAGGCTGGCCTTTGGCTGCGTGCTCAATGGTTCGCGCGCCCTGGCGAAACCCACTGGCGCCAAAGCGTCGACCGGGAGGTGACGTCGGTCCGCACCGGCGTCGGCCTATGCGATGTCTCCACGCTGGGCAAGATCGACATCCAGGGGCGGGACGCAGCCCGGTTCCTGGACCTAGTCTATGCCAACGACTTCGCCGGGCTTGCCGTCGGCAAATGCCGCTACGGTCTGATGCTGCGCGAGGACGGCATCGTCATGGACGACGGCACGACGGCGCGGCTGTCCGAAAGCCACTATCTGATGACCACCACCACCGCCAACGCGGCGGCCGTCCTGCGTCACCTTGAATTCTGCCGCCAGTGTCTTTGGCCGGAGATGGATGTGGCCCCGACGCCGGTCACCGAGCAATGGGCGCAATATGCGGTCGCAGGTCCGCAGGCGCGGCACTTGTTGCAAAAGATAGTCGATCCGCAATTCGACCTCTCGGCCGAGGCCTTTCCCTTCATGGCCTGCGGTGCGGTCACGGTCTGCGGCAGCACGCCGGCCCGGCTCTTCCGGATCTCGTTCTCCGGCGAGCTGGCCTACGAGATCGCCGTGCCGGCCCGCACCGGCGATGCCATGATCCGCGCCTTGATGGACGCCGGCTCCGAATTCGACGCCACCCCCTACGGGACCGAGGCCCTGGGCGTGTTGCGGATCGAGAAGGGCCACGCCGCCGGCAACGAGCTCAACGGCCAGACCACCGCGCGCAACCTGGGTCTGGGGCGAATGGTCTCGAGGAAGAAGGACAGCGTCGGCCGCATCGCGTCGGAACGTCCGGGCCTGAACGACGCCGAGGGTCTGGCGCTGGTCGGGTTCAAGCCGGTCGACCGGGCACAAGGCCTTACCGCGGGCGCGCACTTCATCGCCCTCGGCCAGCCGGCAACCGGCGACCATGACGAAGGCTACATGACCTCGGTCGCTCACTCTCCGACGCTGGGCCACGCCATCGGGCTGGGGTTCTTGAAACGCGGCACCGAGCGCATGGGTCAGCGCGTGCGTGCCGTCGACATGCTGCGGGACGGGGATATCGAAGTAGAAGTCTGCACCCTGCCGTTCTTCGACCCGGAAGGGGCGCGCGCGCGTGGCTGAAACCGGCCTCACAGCAGTCTCCGCGTTGGGTGGCGCCGCGCCTTACAGCCAAAGCTGGGACGGGTTCTCCGTCTGCGAGGCGACCGATCGCGCGCTGGTATCGATCGCAACACGGCATGGTCGCGACGAGGCTCTGCACGCGGGCCTTGGCACGGCCCCCCCCGCACCGGGTCGCTGGACAAGGTTGGACGACAGGACCTTCTACTGGATCTGTCCCGGACAGTGGATTGTCGAGGCGGATGGCGGCGGTCCGGCGCTTGTGGATGCGTTGGGCCGCGCCGTCGGCGATGCGGCGTCGATGGTCGATCAGTCGGATGCCTGGATCCGGCTCGATCTTTCCGGCCCGCGGGCCCGCGCCGTCCTGGAGAAGCTCTGCCCGCTGGATCTGCACACGCTAGCCTTTCCCGTCGGATCGGTGGCGCGAACGCTGATGCATCACCTGGGCGTTTCCATCGCTCTGTTGGACGACAACCCCCGCTTTGCCCTATGGGTCGAACGCTCGGCGGCCCGGTCATTCCTGCATGCCCTGGTCCAGGCAGCGGACAGCACCTGCGGTCCGGCCTAGAATGCGGACGTGCACCTTCGCGGAGGATCGGCCCTGATCGAAACGCCACCCATCCTGATCGCCGGCGGCGGCATCGGCGGACTTGCCGCTGCACTGGGTCTCGCGCGCAAGGGGCGGAGCAGCATTGTGCTGGAAAAGGCCGCTTCGCTTGGCGAGATCGGGGCCGGCATCCAGCTTGGCCCGAACGCTTTTCATGCCTTCGACTACCTTGGCGTCGGCGACGCGGCACGGACGATGGCCGTCTATATCGACAATTTACGCCTGATGGATGCGCTGACCGCCGAGGAGATCGCGCACATTCCGCTGGACGAGGCGTTCCGGCAACGGTTCGGCAATCCTTATGCGGTGGTGCACCGGGGCGACCTGCACGGCGTTCTGTTGCAGGCGTGCCGCGACAGCCCGCATGTCGAGCTCAGGACCAGTGCCGCGGTGACCGGCTATCGGCAGGACGGCGGATCGGTCAGCGCCGTGTTGGACCGCGGCGAACATGTATCGGGCGCCGCCCTTATCGGCGCCGACGGGCTTTGGTCGAGGGTCCGCGAACAACTCGCCGCCGACGGCCCGCCCGTGGTCTCGGGCCACACAACGTACAGATCGGTGATCCCCACCGACCGGATGCCGGAAGACCTTCGCTGGAACGCGGCCACGCTGTGGGCCGGGCCCAAATGCCATCTGGTTCATTATCCCCTGTCCGGCTGGAAGGTCTTCAACCTTGTGGTGACCTGCCATAACGACGCCCCTGCACCGGTGGCCGGAAAGCCGGTCCCGGCAGACGAGGTGCGCGCGGGTTTCGGGCACATCCACGATCGCGCGCTGCAGATCATCGACCACGGGTCCGACTGGAAGCTGTGGGTCCTGTGCGACCGCGAGCCGATCCTGGACTGGGTCGACGGCAGGGTTGCGCTGTTGGGCGACGCGGCGCATCCGATGCTGCAATACATGGCCCAGGGAGCGTGCATGGCCCTGGAGGACGCGGTGTGCCTGGCGCACGAGACAGACGCTGCGTCCGGCGATATCGAACAGGGTCTTCGGGAATACAACGCAAAACGCGTCCCCCGCACTTCGCGGGTGCAACTTCAGTCCCGCCTGATGGGAGAGCACGTTTACCACCCCGCCGGCGCCCATGCCCACCTGCGCAACGAAATCCTGGGCGCGATGTCCACGAAGAACTATTACGACAGCCTGCAATGGCTGTACGGCGGGACGGGCCTGGAGGCGAACGCGTTTCGGTGATGTGACACCGTAACCCCCGCATCCGGCCCTTCGGGCCACCTTCTCCCCTCGGGGAGAAGGGCACTAAAAGCCCCTCTCCCCGAGGGGAGAGGGGTTGGGGTGAGGGGGTTACCGCGGGCTTATGCCTTACGCAGCCACCTTCTGGACCAACTTGTCCAGCACGTTCTGCGGCGCGCATTCGCCGTAGGGATCGGTCTCGCAGTTGTCGGCAAAGCCCGGCTCCTCGAACCAGGTCTCCACGACGCCGTCGTCGACGATCGCGGCGTAACGCCAGGATCGCATGCCAAAACCGAGATTGTCCTTGCAGACCAGCATGCCCATCTTGCGGGTGAACTCGCCGGTTCCGTCGGGAATGAGCTTGATGTTGTTCAGCTCCTGGGACTTGCCCCAGGCGTTCATCACGAAGGCATCGTTGACGGCGATGCAATAGATCTCGTCGATGCCCTGGGCCTGGAAGTCGCCGAACATCTTCTCGAAATCAGGCAACTGGTAGGTCGAGCAGGTGGGCGTAAAGGCGCCCGGCAGCGAGAACAGGACAACGCGCTTGCCGGCGAAATAACCGGCCGTGGTCTTGTCCTCCCACCGGAAGGGGTTGGGGCCGCCGACGCTTTCGTCGCGGACACGGGTCTTGAAGGTCACGTCTGGAAGTTTCTTGCCAATCATGGTTTTCCCCTTGAGCTAGGCACAGTTTCCGATGCGAATGGCTTTTTTCGTTAACCATCGCCATGTTTTTAGAATAATTCTAAAGTGGGGATTACGTGCGCCCATTCAAGGGGGGCAGGCGAGTTTTTTTTGATGCCTAGCCCCTCACCCCAACCCCAGGGAGACGTGCTTTGTCGTGGGGAGCCCAGCCTCTCGGCAATCAGTAGGCCGACTCCACGTCGC
>CAJIAA010000057.1_pt1 | contig 12028 bp, 13 predicted proteins | sample 9199011 | NCBI WGS metagenome assembly CAJIAA01 (sample SAMEA7708266, study PRJEB35096) | sediment metagenome | biome: marine neritic benthic zone biome [ENVO:01000025]; feature: sediment [ENVO:00002007]; material: shallow marine sediment [ENVO:03000034] sea grass bed [ENVO_01000059] ...
AGACGGTCTGGAGACGATACGAGGACTCCGGAGAATCCGCCCCGATGTCAAGATCATTGCCATGTCGGGCGGCGCCCCGAGGGGCTTCAACTACCTGGCGACCTCGAAGGACTTTGGCGCTCTGCAAATTGTTCCGGCCCATCCTGGCCGGACTCCCGATGGCAGCTCTCAGTCGTCGAATGGTATCACTAGAAACCAAAAGGTCAGCGGACAGACGTGGCGACTGGCACGGGGTTTCCCTTTGCACACTGCCGCCTAACCCACCGGCCTGCCGTGGCACGGGCTAAAAGTATCGACGACCTATCGATGAAGTGGCCAACGAGCAGACAGTGCGCGTCAACGCCGTTGCCGATGCTTGCGGGCCGCTCTCCACCCACTTCCTCTGCCTCGATTTGAAGAAAGTGGGAGAGATCGCCGAAAACCTCGGAAGGATCTACGCATTCGTTCTCGAGAGCCTGCCGCGGGTCGCTCTCTACAACGACCCGGTGCGCGCCCGGCAGGCGAGCGAACTGCTCGCGCCGCGGCGCGAAGCCTGGTCCGGGCTCGACCGGCGGGGCGAGAGCGGCGCTATGAGCGTTGCACTCGACGCCGCGGCAATCGAAACCGCATGCAGCGAACGGTGCGGCCACGCCAGCGCACTGATACAAACGATAGATTCACATCTGGATTTGGCTGTGCGAATCCGGGCCCATGGCCCAGGATGTTTGCATGATTGTTGATGCCGCGGACCGCGGCCAAGCGCGTGATGCGCTGCACTAGCTCAGAAACTTGCCGACAACAGCAGCCAATTCGTCGAGATCGAATGGCTTGGTGAAATACGCCGTCGGCCTCAGATGGCTGACGGTATGACGGTCTCTGGGGTCGTCGAGGCAGGTGAGGAAAACGAACGGCGTCTTCTCGTACCGCGGATGCTTCTCACGCAGCTCTTCCAAGAGTTCGTATCCTGACATGACCGGCATCTTGCGGTCACAGATGATGAGATCGGGATTGTGCGCTAGAATAGAATCGAGGCCCGACCTGCCGCTATCCGCCTCAAGCGTCTCGTAGCCCTGGTCGCACAGCGCTTCGACAATCAGCTGGCGTACGGGGGCCTCGTCGTCAATGCAGAGGATTGTCGTCATGGGCGTGCTCGATCTTGATGTTTCCTCAGATGGTCGGGCCTGGGAGATTGAACAGCATCGCTGCTCGACCCAGAGGTTTACGCTTTCCCAGCCGTATAGGCCGAAATCTAGTGAAACTCTGCAAAGTTTGTATTAACGCGCGGGTGCTTCCACTAAATGCAGATTCCTAGGTGATCTCCAAGCCGCGGCTATGGGACTGGTAATCCGGACTGCATGTTGCGAATCCTCGGGGTGTTTCTTTCCCGGTCGGTGGGCCGCCTGAGGCGAGGGCGGATCAACAGGTCGAAGATTTCGCGCCTCCTTATCAGCTTGAAATTCCCAAGCGTCCGAACAAGGCGGGCGATCTTCGAGACCGAGGGTATGATCGCCTCAATGCCCGTTCTATCTGACGACGGACACCTGGAGATCCATCCCTCCCGCCTCAAAGCAGCGATCCTTCGGGGGAAGACACAAGCCCCGGTCCCGTCTGAGATCACCGATCATGAGGCCAACGCGTCTACGCACCGCCTGCAGATCCACACCCGCCTCAAGCGCTGCGACGGAGAAATAAGGCTTGTTTTGCTCGGCCATGATCAGGAGGAAAGACTCCCACAGCGCGATCCCAATCTCCTCAGAGCCATGGCCAAGGCCCATGGCTGGGCTCGTCAATTGATCTCCGGCGAGATCGCAAGCATCACCGAGATTGCCAAGCGCAACGGCACATCGCGCTCCCGTGCCGGCAGTATCCTCCCCCTCGCCTATCTGGCTCCGGACATCGTCGAGGCCGTCCTCGATGGGCGCCAGCCACCGGAGGTCAATCTCGAGTGCCTCACCAGCACCGGCGGCATCCCGCTTCCCTGGGTCGAACAGCGGCGCCTATACGGTTTTTCCTGGCGTCCCCAACCCACTTTTTGAAGGCCGGTTAGCCTGCCAATCGTCTCGGGCAAATCGGGCCTCAGAGATTACGGTCCAAAATTGAACACCCGCTTCTATTCCAAGCGAGGTCCCGAGGCGAACCGGGCTTGGAATATGCCCATACGTGATTGACTCTTAACGCTACTTCGGAGAACGGCAAACGCTTTCCGTGAGAGAGAAAGCGTTATGGCGGCGCAGGGAGTCTCGAGCAAACCCATCTCCGCTGATTTCCCTGTTACAAAAAAAAATACAGGGAACGTTCGCGAATCGGGCCGGTTTCGGCCCATCCGACACCCTTTAAACTGCTGAATTGATTGCCGTATTCGGCAAATTCCCGACCCGGCGGAAGAGGGAACTGGTTTGGCATATCAGGGAATTTGCAGGGAACCATTGACCTCACGTGTCCCAAGACCCTGAGCCTAGACCGAAAGCGACCGATTGGTTCGAGTGCAGAGGGCCGCGGCCAATCAAAAGCGCCAGCGGCACCACGGGCCGGTGCGGCGGCGGTGGCGGCTTTTCAGGATCAGCTCTTCCAGGTCGTAGCCTTCGGCGTCGAGGAAGGACCAAGTCGGGCCCCTCCAGGCGACCCGTGCGAAGTCAATGCGGCCGAGGCTGTCGAGTTGGACGCCTTCGGCGCGCAGGCGGCGTCGCTGCTCTGGATCGGGCTTGCCGTCGCTGCGCGGCGCGAGCTTTCCTTGACTGTTGATGACCCGGTGCCAAGGCACCTCGGATGTGTCCGGCAAAGCTGCCAGGGCGCGACCCACCATTCGCGCCGACGGCAGTCCGACCACCAGGGCGACCTGGCCGTAGGTGGCGGCCTGACCGGCTGGGATCTGCCGCACCACGCGATAGATCCTTGCGTGCAGCTGTTGAGCCTTGGACCGTTTCCCGGTCTCCGCCATGGTCGCCAGAAGCCCCCCTGGGCGAGGGCCAGCGTACTGTCGGGACCGGCCCACAGCAACGGGTTGTCGGCTTGGAGACGGGCGGCCTTCAACTTCCCGCAGAAGAGCGCTGAATCCCCCGCACCTTTGGCGAAGCGATCCTGCGCGCGGCCGCGCCAGGCCTGCATCCAGTCGCCACCACACCGCCCACGATGCGCAGATTGGGCCCCCAAGCCCACGACTGGTATCAAACGACCGGAACCGGCCAGAAACGTCCGTTTAATGGTGTCACGCTCAAAGGCCGACTCCGGATCAGAACGCAGCCGTTTGGGCAAGGCACCTCAGGCCGTCAACGTCGACCTGAAAGTTCGCTGGGACCCAAGCATCGCGGAATAGGCTCGCTGCCGGAGAAATCCGGATTGGCGTCGGGTCCGCCGCGACAAGCGGACTAAACGGTCGGCCCAGCGGGTCTGGCGGTCAATGGCGCGCTCGTCATTTTTGCTCTGACAGGAAGCGCTCCACAACCTCGAGATAAGCCGCAGGCTCTTCGAGGTGCGCCATGTGGGAGCAGCCCTCGGCGACCTCGACCCGGGCGTTCGGTGTCAGTCCAGCGAAATCGCGGCAGGCCGCCGGCGTCGCTTCGTCATGCTCGCCGCAGGTATAGAGGGTCGGCACCGCAATTCGGTCAAGCTTGGTGTCGCCGTCATAGTCCTTGAGAATGCCGTTCGAGGTGAACTCGGCCGGCCCCCACATGGCCTGGTAGAGATCGTAGTTGAAGAGCTCGAAGGCGCGCTCGACCTCCCACGGCCAGGGATCGCGCCGGCAGAGATGGCGCCGGTAGAACACCATGACGGCGTCCTGATAGGCCTCGTCGAGAACGCTGCCGTCGGCCTCGTGCTTGTCGAGAACGTCCTGAACGTCTTGCGGTAAGAGCGCGCGATAGGCCGTGCAGTCGGCGATCCAGCGATGGGTGTTGAGGACGGGGCTGGCCAGGATGATGCTGCGCAGGCCTTTGGGCTGCCGCATCGCGTATTCGGCCGCAATGGTGCCGCCCCAGGAACTGCCCAGAATATCCAGATCGGACAACTGGAGATGAGCGCGCAGGGCGTCGACCTCGTCGACGAAACGCCCGACGGTCCAGTTCTTAGGGTCGCCCGGGCGATCGGAACTGCCGCCGTCGAGCTGGTCATAGAGGATGACCGGCCGCCGCTCCGCGAGCACGGCCAGGCTCAGAAGATAGTGATGGGACAGGCCTGGGCCGCCGTGAATGCAGAGCAGCGGCCTGACGCCCTTCGCGAAATGCTGCTTACCGTTGATCCGGTACCAGATCCGTCCTCCCGGGGCTGGGCAGAGACCGGCCTCTTCCGGATCGAAGAACTGCTTGTAGTCGATGGACAGCATAGTCGCCCTCCCTCGTATCGTGAGACAGGCGCGGCGCATCTGCCGACATGGGGCGGTACAAACAGAGGCCACCGCCGCGCCTCAAGACGTGCTTCCGAGCTGGCCGGTCCCGTGGCGGCCGACCCTTCTTGCCGTCGCCTATAGGAGCGGCCTATGCCTCCTCGAGCGCCTCCATGGATTCCGGAATGATCTGTCCGCCGTCGACCACGAGAGTGTGCCCGGTAATGTAGCCCGCTTCCTTGGACGCCAGGAACAGAGCCGCATAGCCGATGTCCTCCACCGTGCCGAGCTTGTTCAAGGGAACCGATGCCGCCATGGACTTAAGGTAATCCTCGCCCAGGGCGATCAATCCCTCGGTCAGCGTGTTGCCAGGCAGGACGGCATTCACGGTGATGCCGTACTTGGCAACTTCCATGCAGGCCGTGCGCATGAATCCAAGCTGGCCGGACTTGGTGGCGCCGTAGTGGGTCCAGCCGGGAAAGCCGGTCATCGGGCCGGTGATCGAAGAGGTCAGCACCACGCGTCCATAGTCGCTGTTCTTCAGGTGCGGCAGGCAGGCCTTCATGGAGAGAAAGCTGCTCTTGAGGTTGGTCGCCATGACATGGTCCCACTCCTCCGGGTCCATTTCCTCGAGCTTGGTCTGAGGATAAATGCCGGCGTTGGCGCAGAGCGTGTCGACGCCGCCGTGGCGTTCGGCGGCCGTGGCGGCCACGGCCTGCATGTCGTCCCAATTGGTCACGTCGCCGACCATGTAGGAGGCCGTCCCGCCGGCGCTGTTGATCCCTTCGGCCGTCGCCGCGATGTTGTCCTCCGTGCGCGCCACCACGAGAACCTTGGCGCCGTGCTTGCCGAACACCTGCGCGATCCCTTTGCCGATTCCGCTTCCAGCGCCCGTCACGATCACCGAACGGCCTTCAACTGATGTCAACATTCTCAGATCCTCCCTAGTTTCACTTCAAAGGTGCCAAAGCGTGTTCAAACGTCCTACCTTTGTCCTCAACCCTTCACCGCCCCAAACGTCAGGCCCCGCACCAGGTGCTTCTGAATAAAGAAGGTGAAAATCAGGACCGGGATGCTTTGCAAGACCGAAGCGGCGGCAACCTCTCCCCAAAGAGTTCCGGTATGGAGCACGAGCGAGGGAATCATCACCGTCAGGGTTCTCATTTCCCCCGCAGAAAGTATCAAGGCGAAGAGGAGTTCGTTCCATGAGAAGATAAACACAAAGATGGATACCGTAACTAGCCCCGGATAGGTGAGCGGCAGCGCCACGCTCCAGAAAACTTGCTGGTGGCTGCAGCCATCCAGATAGGCCGCTTCCTCTACCTCCCGAGGCACCTCGTCGAAGAAGGATTTCATCATCCAAACGACCAGAACGAGATTGAAGGTGGCATGGGCGATGATAACGCCGGCCTGCAGGTTAAGCAGGCCCAGCTTGAAGAAGACGAGGTACATAGGTAGCGCATAGGCGACCGGCGGCCCCAGCCTGGTTGCCAGAATATAGAAGAACAGATGCTGGCCCGCGGGGATCCTGAAACGCGAGAAACCATAGGCCGCCAATGTGCCAATGGAGACCGCCAATAGAGTGCTCGACAGGCCGACGATCAGCGAGTTGACCAAGTAGGTGTCGAAACTCTTCTCGATCAGGATCTGGCGGTAATTCTCGATGGTCGGGTCGAACATCCACCGCGGCGGCGTAGTCAGCAGATCCGCCCGGCGTTTCAGGCTGCTCAAGATGATCCAGACGTAGGGCACCAGCGTGATCAGCAACAACAGTGCGAGGGGAAGAGCCCAAAGTACGGGATTGTGGCGCCGCTTCATAAGGTCAAGCCTCCGCCCTTCGGCTCGTCACCTTGAAGAACAAGGCCGCTGCCACCAGCGAGAAGAAGGCCAGCACCAGGCAGATGGCCGCCCCGTAGCCGAGGTCCCACTTGATGAAGGTGGTGCGAAAGGCGAAGACCGAGATGACCTCTGTGGCGTTGCCCGGACCGCCGCCGGTCAGCACATGAACGGTATCGAAAATCTTGCTGGCTTCGATCGAGCGAAACAGCAGGGCGAAGACGATCAACGGGCGCAGAAAGGGGATCTGGATGTGCCAAAGGACCTGCCAGGCTTTGGCGCCGTCCAGATTGGCCGCCTCGATCGGCTCTTCCGGCATCGCTGTCAGGCCCGCCAGCATGATCAGCATCATGAAGGGCGTCCATTCCCAGATATCGATGATCATGAGCGCGCCAAAGGCCGTCACGGCGCCGGAGAACACCGAGCTTTCGGTGAAGAATCCGAGCTGATTGAGGTAGTAGGTGAGAAGGCCGAAGCTCGGCATCAGAAGGTAGCGCCAAATCATCCCCACGACGACGGGGGCCACCATTGTGGGCAGCATGATGAGCGTGATGACAAGGCGTCGGTAACGGAATTCGTGGTTGATGTACCAGGCGATCATTAGGCCGAGCACGAACTCGACCGGAACGACGATGACCACGAAGACGATCGTCTTCCAGATCGCGGCAAAGAACTTCGGGTCTTGACCGAGCAATTCGCGGTAGTTGTCGAGGCCGATGAACTGGCCTCTTTTGGTGAACACGGTCAGCGACAGCTCGCGCAGGCTATCGGTTATCGCGACGATGGTGGGGGCCAGCGCGACGACGATGAGGAACAGGATGACAGGCGTCATGCAGAACCAGACGAAGTGCCGCGCCGATTGCCTGTCGCCCGCAATCATCTCATGCGTCCCCGGCCAGTCGCCTGCCGTCGGCTGCGCTGAAGGTCAGGATTCTTTCGCTGGCAATGCCGAGCTCGGCCATGGCGCCGGGCCGGAGCCCCGCTTGGCGTCCGACCTTGGCCACCATCTGAACCCCGCCGACGGCAACCTCGACCAAGGTTTCCGCGCCCAAGTGCTCCACGGTTTCAACCAGTGCAGTTATGTTCTGCTCGCCCGCGCCGGCCGGCAGCGATAGGAACTCAGGTCGAATGCCAAGGGTGATCCGTTCAGCACCGCCGGGGCGCAATCCCTCCGGTAGCCGCAGCGCAGCTTCGCCGAAGCGGGCCAGCGGCAGGCCGTCTGCAACATCGAGAGTCGCAGAGAAGAGGTTCATGGAGGGCGAGCCGATGAAAGCAGCGACAAAAGTGTTGACCGGGTTGTCGTAGATCTCGAGGGGCGTGCCGATCTGCTGCACCAGGCCCTGATCCATAACCACGATCCGGTCGCCCATGGTCATGGCCTCGACCTGGTCATGGGTCACGTAGACCATGGTGGCGCCGAGCCGGTGATGCAGCTTGATGAGCTCGCTGCGCGTGGTGGTGCGCAGCTTGGCGTCGAGATTGGACAGCGGCTCGTCGAACAGGAAAACTTCCGGGTCGCGAATAATCGCCCGGCCCACCGCGACCCGTTGGCGCTGGCCGCCGGACAACTGCGCCGGCTTTCTGCCGAGCAGCTCCTCGATATCAAGAATTTGCGCGACCTCGCGGACCTTGCGATCGATCTCCCCGGCGGGACGTTTCGCCAGCTTCAGCGCGAAGCCGAGGTTCTGGGCCACGGTCTTGTGGGGATAGAGCGCGTAGGACTGGAACACCATCGCCACGTTGCGGTCTCGCGGATGCACCTCCGTTACATCGCGCTCGCCGATGAAGATGCGGCCCGAGGTGGCCTCTTCCAGACCGGCGAGCATGCGCAAGGTGGTCGTCTTGCCGCAGCCGGAGGGGCCGACGAGCACAACGAACTCGCCGTCTTCGACATCCAGATCGAGCCGATCCACGACGACGAGCGAACCGAAGGCCTTGGTCACCGCCTGAAAGCGTACCCCGCTCATCAGAACGTCCCCAGGTAGACAAGCTCACCTGCGAAAAACAGCACGATGCCCCAAAAACGAACCTCGCCGGCAGTCAGCCAACTGGTTCGGCTGTTGAGCGCACCTAGTGCGAATTGCAGGGGCGTAACCGCCGCGACGACGGCCAAGTGCTCAACCACCGGAATCCTCCGCACCCGTTTGCCGGAACAGCTGAAACGGCAGGGTCACGAGCAAAGGCAGGACGACAACGGCGAGCGGCACGATCACGAAGGGTGTGACGCCCAAGGAGTCCAATGCCCCGGTGCCGACGACGAGCGAGAAACAGTAGAGCCAGGCCCAGGCGACGGCGCGAAGATTTTGTCGGTCGATCGGCATAACCTCCACAGCAAGAGTTAGCCGGGTTGCCCCGGCTAACTCTCCTATCCCCAGCTTCACCTTGCAAGAACGTCAGTTTTGGCCCATGGCCTCCCGCGACCTGCGGGCCATGTTGTCGACCGTGGTCTTCGCATCCTGGAGGTCCGCGCCGGCCGCGCTCAGCTCCTCCATGACGATCTCCTGAATGGCCAGCATTTCGGGCGGGTTCGGCCTAACGTATAGGTGGCCGCCGTCGATCAGCTCGCGGTGCATCTGGAAGCGACCCTCCGCATCCCAATCCTTCATGCGCAGAACGTCGGTGCGGAACGTGGCGCAGCCGATGGCCTGGCACTCGGACTGAACCTCTTTGGATGCCAGGAACTGAAGGTAGAGAAACGCTGCCTCTGGGCTCGGCGCCTTGCTCGGTATGACCCAGCCTTGGCCTTCCGCGACCGTCTTGTGGGTGCCCGGGTGAATGAAGTATCCGATGTTGCCGGCGGCCTCGGGACAGTCGCCCTCGATCTCCAGGAATGGTGTGGTGTCGCCCCAGGAGAAGGTGGAAAAAAGATTGCCGGCGCAGAAGTCGGAATACTGCTCGTCCCAAGTATACTCGCGGTACGACGGCGGCGCATATTTCCGCCAATGCAACATGGTCTCCAGAGCCTGCAAGGCTTCCGGGCTGTCAAGGCCGACGTCGCCTTTCGCATCGATGAGTTCGCCGCCCATGCCCAGGAGAATGCGCTCGTAGTCGTAGAGGACGGTGAGATGACGCTTGAAGGGCGCCGTGATTCCGTAGAAGGGCCTCTCCAGGGATTTGCCGGCAAGCGTCTCGCCCTCGCCGCGGGTGAAGAACTCTGCCATGTCCGTCCACTGTTGCCAGGTATCGACGGAAGCGATCTTGTCCCCTGTCAGCGGCAGGTCGTAGCCGTACTTGGCCTTGAAGGCGGCTTGTTCGTCAGGGTCGGCAGCGACATCCTTTCGATAGATCGAGAAGGGTGGAATGTAGTGAAATGGCAGGCCGACCACCTCGTCCTTGTAGGTCGAGGTGATGGCGAAGTTCTCCGGAATGAAGTCGTCTAGGACCAGGCCCGGGTCCCGCAGCGCCGCGTCCTCGAGGAAATTGCTCATCGGCAGGGCAAAGCCCTGAGAGCCCCAGACACCGACCGACCAGGAGATCACCTGGACCGCGTCGTAGACCTGGGTGCCGGTCAGGGCGTCAGTGAGGATCTGTTGCTGTACCTGAAGCAAGTCCGCCACTTCCACCGAAACCTTGATGCCGGTCCTCTCTTCGAAGGTCTTGGCGAGTTCCTTATAGGCGAGGCACGGCGAGTAGCCGTCGCAGATCACCGTGATCTTTGCGCCCTTGTAGGGCGCGGCGGCTTCTTCCAGGGACCAGGCTTTGGCCTCCGACGCAGGGTACGAATGGGCGACAAGGGCCGCAAAACCGGCCACCGCCAGTCGCCTCGCGCAGGTTACCAAGTGTCTATTCATCCTTACCTCCCGTTTTTGTGTTTTTCGGAGATCGCTCTCCGTCCCTTGACCGTGCCGGATGCGCTGCAGCGCGGGCCCGACGGCGGACGACTCGCAGCGGGGCCACCGACCTAGGCTGCCCCGGGCTGTATCGCCACGCTGTGCCGTTTCGGGTCGATCACGCCCTGCCTCCCGAGGTTGGCCGCCGCACGACCAGTCTCCGACAAGTTGTTTTGATTGCGGCAATGATAGGCGAGCTATTTTCAGGATGCAACAGAACATGTTGCATGTTGCACAATATGTTGCTTCCATGGCCTGTGATATCGTGGCCCCGAACGTACACCGGAAACGCCGAGTTCCCATGGCACGCCTAACCAAGGACGAGCGGCACCAGAAGATCCTGGCCGAACTCAGCGCCGATTCCGCCCGGCGGCTGACCGATCTGGCGCAGGATCTGGGCGTGTCGCGGGAGACCATCCGGCGCGATCTCGACGAGCTCGACAGCAATGGCATCATCAGCCGGACCTACGGCGGCGCGATCGTTCGTCCGCGCGGGTTCGAATCGAACCTCAAAGCCCGGGACACGACCTTTGTCGCGGAACGCAAGGCCATTGCCAAAGCCGCCGCGGAGCTGATTCAGCCGTCCGAAGTGCTTATGATGAGCACCGGTTCGACGACCCTCTATCTGGCGCGTCAATTGGCCAGCGAGCGCCGGCCCCTGACGGTGATCACCAACGGGCTCGATGCCGCCATCATCCTCGCGGTCAACCCGGACATCCGCGTCATCGTGGCGCCGGGGGACTACGATTCGCGCGAAGCCCGCCTGTGGGGCGCGGAGACCACAAACTTCCTTCGCAAGTTCCAAGCCGACACCGCGGTGATCGGCGCGAGCGGCCTTTTCGCCGGCGGTGCTTGCGAGGCGGATTCGCCGACGGCTTGGGTCGATCGGGTCATGCTGGAACGGGCGCGCAGGCGCATTCTCCTGATGATCCACACCAAGTTCGATCAACCCAAGCTCGAGCTTATCTGCCCCCTGGAGACGATCGATGTCCTGATCTCCGACCGCGCTCCGGAAGTCGAATTGCTGGAGGCGGTCCAATCCGCCGGAATTGAGCTCAAGGTCGTCGCCGAGGATGCCGCCGCGGAAGACGAGCGCGCGCCTGACAATGTGAGGCGGCTTCGCAGTTGAACGGCCTGCCATGCGGTTTGGCCAGGTTTCGACGCTCGATCTTATTAGACTTTCACCCGGCTGTAGCTCGGGTCGTAGAGCGCACGCAGATGCACCTTGGCCGGCACCCGCCGGGTTCGGACCTCGAGCTCGTAGCTGCCAGACAGGATAAAGCCGTTGTCGACCCCCGCCTCGTTACGAACGTAACCGAGCCCGATGTCCGTATGCAGCGTGTGCCCGTGGCCGGCAGACGTCAGCCAGCCGACCCGCTCGCCGTCACGGTAGATGGTTTCGCCGCCGAGCAGGATCGCGTCGGGATCTTCGTGGGTAAAGATGGCCAGGCGCTTTCGAAGACCCTGCTCGCGTTGCGTCAGCAACGCGTCCCGGCCGACGAAATCGCGGTTCGTATCGAGGGCGACCGCGAATCCGAGACCGGCCTCATAGGGCGTATAGTCGGGGCCTATGTCGCTGCCCCAAAGCCGAAAGGCCTTCTCCAGGCGCAGTGAATCGATCGCCCGATAGCCGGCGTCGCGAAGGCCGAGGTCTGCGCCGGCCGAACAGAGGGCATCGTAGACGTGGACGACGTACTCGCTCGGGATGTGAAGCTCCCAGCCCAACTCGCCGACGAAGGTGAGCCTGAGGGCCCGGACCGGCGCACCGGCAACGTGGATGTCCCGGCAGCTGGCAAAGGGGAAGGCTTGGTTGTCCAGATCCGCCTCCGCCACGGCGCCGAGTACATCGCGGGCGCGCGGTCCCATGACCGAGAGCGTCGCGAAGGCCGAGGTGACATCACGCAAGGCGACGTTCGCATCGGCCGGAATACCGCGCGCGATGTGGGTGAAGTCGTGGATCGCGAAGCCGGTGCCGGTGACGATGAAATACTCCCGATCCGAGATCCGCGTCACCGTGAGGTCGCACTCGATTCCGCCTCTCTGGTTCAGCATTTGAGTATAGGTC
>CAJIAA010000201.1_pt1 | contig 11982 bp, 13 predicted proteins | sample 9199011 | NCBI WGS metagenome assembly CAJIAA01 (sample SAMEA7708266, study PRJEB35096) | sediment metagenome | biome: marine neritic benthic zone biome [ENVO:01000025]; feature: sediment [ENVO:00002007]; material: shallow marine sediment [ENVO:03000034] sea grass bed [ENVO_01000059] ...
ATCTCTCGGACCGTGCGCAATACGATGTGGAGGACTATTGGACTCTGCCGCAAGGACAGGGGGATTGCGAGGACATCGCGCTGGAGAAGCGGCGGCGCCTGATCGCGCTCGGATATCCCAGGCAGGCGCTGTTGCTGACAGTGGCGAAAACCGGGCGCGGGACCGGGCACTTGGTGCTGGTCGTCGCCACCGACCGGGGCGACTTCGTGTTGGACAACTTGAATGAGTCCGTCGTTCCTTGGTCGGCTCTGCATTACAACTGGGTGGCACAGCAAAGCCGGATCTGGGAAACGCAGTGGGTCGCGCTGCAGGCGAACCAGTCCCCCAGGGCCGCCGCCGCAGCGAAGTCCGTCGGTTTGCGGTAATGCGCCGTGGCGCCAAAGGTGCAACGGTCTACGCCAGCACCTGCTCCAAGCTTCCCGTTTCCTCCGACCCGAACAGCGCGTCCAGCACCGCCGCCTGTTTGACCGAGTCCTCCGGTTCATAGTTCCCCGTGAAAAAGCGCCCGAGTACCTGATTGAGAATCAGAAACGGGGCTTCTGAAGTAATCGTTTTTGCAGGATGCTGCGGTTCTGACGGCTGGTTCGTTGCGATTATGACTCTGATTTTGGGGATTTCCGCGCGTCGATCCGTGATTCTCTGGTCGCATCGGGGAAGGCCGCGATGCGACCGAAACAGTCAGAGTAGGAACCCTCGGGCGCCCTTTGCCTCCATGTCCACATTTCGGGCCTGACCGCCATCATCGCGGGCTTCCAGCGAGATGCAGGCCAAGCCGGAAGTTGCCAACGCCGCAATCCAGTCCTGAAATGGCGCCGGCCGCAGGCATTTTCACGATCGGTAGAGGCTGACCAGGCGCGCTATCAGAATCGCAAGGTAAAAAACACCGGTGACGGCCTCCATGACCGCCCAAATCCGAACGGAGGGCGCATCTGGCGATATGTCGCCGTAGCCGAGTGTCGTCAGCGTTGCAAAACTGAAATATAGAAAGTCCGTCCAGCCTATTTCCGGGTTGGCCGTGAGAACCTTGAAAGCGTTTGGATCAATGCTATCGACAAGGAAATAAGTGAGCGCCCAAGTGACGCCGATCAGCAGGTAAAGCCCGACGCCAGCGTTGATAACCTCGAATGTCACGGTTTCTGCCAGGACAATGCGGCGCAACATCATGAAGATCGTCACCACGTTGAGCACCACAAACAGCATCATTCCGGCAACAGGGCTGGGTGCCGATGGATGCAGTTCTTTCCCCCATATGAGCATAATGGCAACGGCCGCCAGCACCCAGGCAACGATTTGAACATAACGGTTAGCGCCCGCCACGTTGACGGTCGCCAGAAGCACTAGACAGAACAGTGCATCGACTGCGAGATGACCGGCATCCCAGCCCTCGAAAAGGGGCGAAAGCAAGATCAAGAGGAAAAGCGAAACCAACAGGCAATAGCATTTGGCTCGATAAGAGAAGGCAGCTTGGTAACCCATTGGGCAGGTTCTCTCATTGTATAGCCGCAGGCAGCGGCCACCTCTAGGAGCACCCGGATCGCTTTGGAAGACCTCGAGCAGTTGATCCAAGAGAGGCAGTCGCTGCGATCGCACCTCCCTCGCCGTCACCGCGCAAGGGCCGTTTCAGACCTTGCCGCTCAGCTCTGGTCTTCGCGATAGGGATCGACGGCCGCTCCTTCGCTCACCCTCTTTCCATAGATCCAGGCCAGCGGCACGGCGCTGATACCATGAGCGATGATGCTCAGGACGACTGTGCAGACGACCGTCATCGCCAGGTCTTCGCCACCCGGGACCTCGGCACCAAGCACAATGATCACGAATACGATACTGACCAGTCCCCTCGGCCCGAACCAACTTATGAACAGCTTGCCGTCAAGGCCGACGGGCAGGCCGCTCAGCGACAGGAACATGGGCACCATGCGGACCACGGTCAGGCTAAGAACCGCATAGAGCACGTGGTCCCAGCCAAACCGCGGCAGGACCTCGCCGATTACCACCGCGCCGAAAACGACCCAGGTGAGAAGGGACAGTGTATCACCAGCCGATTCGGCAGCCTTCAGCCAGTTGTGTTTGTTTGGCGGTCTCATGACGGCGATCGTAAGTCCGCCGATAAAGGCGGCAATCAGCCCGCTCCCGTGCAGCGACTGGGCGGTCGCAAAGCACAGCAATGCCAACGCCGGGATCAGAATCGGCAACCAAGTGCCACCAATCCATCCGCCCCGCCGGTGGAGCAGGCCGAGCATCTTGCCGGCAGCAAACGAGAAAACCAGTCCAACCACGGCGCCAATACCGATCTCGCTGGCAAACAACCCCAGTACCAGCCAAACCGTGTCTTCCTCGTTCGATGTCGATCCGACGGCAATCGCAAGAAATGCGAACAAGACCGGGACGCAGATACCATCGTTCAGACCACTCTCGACCTTAAGGCCCTCACGCACGCTTGCAGGCACATTGGGATTGCTGACTACCGCCTTGCCCAACGCCGCGTCAGTCGGTGCCAGCATGGTCGCCAGCAGCGCCACCTCCAAGAGTGACAGATGCGGAAAAACAGGAACGCCCAAAGCGAATCCGACAGCGATAGACAGCGGCAATCCAATCGCCAGCAGACGTGTCGGCACCCTGAAACTGTGTTTCAACACGCCCAGATCCGCGTCGGCAGCATCAACGAAGAGAACCAGCGCGAGGGTCAGCTCCGCGAGCAGCCGTAGTTCGTGGGCCTCTACATTGATGTCGAGCACGCCCAGGCCAACGGGCCCGAGCAACAATCCAATTCCGACGAAGACCAACGCGCCGCTAAATGGTGACTTCTCGAGCCGACCTGCCACGGCGCCATACACCAGTACGATCGCCGCAAAGATTGCCAGCACTTGGTACACGACCACCTCCAATACCGGCTAAAAGCCGCAGGGCGACCACCGCCTCAACCAAGATCGACCCAAATCGCCTGCTGACGATCGACCTTGCACCAGAACCATACGTTAAGAGTAGCCGTATGACGGAGGAATTTCGCCTGATCAAGCGCTCCATTCTGAACTGTCGCGGGAACGGGACCAGGCCGCGGAGCATTCTGATATTGATCACCAGCGCCCTGCCGGAGGAGGGCAAGACCTACACAGCCATCGATCTTGCCATGTCAATGGCGGCCGAAGAAAACACGTCAGTACCGCCAATTGACGCCAACTGGAGTTGGAGTTGGCCCAACAAGCGTGTTCAGGTCCGTTCTTAGTGTCATAGAGAATGACGACAGCGAGCCGATTCCATCCACTTATATCTTCGTAATCACTCCGACTCCCGACCAAGAGGACGTCGCCCGAGACGACTCATTCTGTTGATGTCTGTATTGCGAACAGCCTTTGGTAATGTGTCCATACAAGACCGACACCAATGCCACTACGCCAGAACCTGCTCCCAGCTTCCCGTTTCCTCCGACCCGAACAGCGCGTCCAGCACCGCCGCCTGCTTGACCGAGTCCTCCAGCTCGTAGGCCGGGGGCGTGCCGCCGCGGATCGTTTCGGACAGGCGGTCGCCCTGGTTGGCATACTGGTTCGTTGCCGGGATCACCTCGACCCGTTGTGACTGGTCGCCCAGCTTCGATCCGTCGTCGATATAAATGTTGGTCTCGCCCCAGTGCGGCGCATTGAACGGGATCTCCACCGCAACCCGCCCCTTGGTGCCGAAGAACTGCATGCGCTGGTACGCCACCAGTTGCGTCGAGCAGGTGAAAGTGGACCGAACCCCGTTGCCGAAATCCAGAATGGCGCTGGCCAGCCGGTCGGTACCGAAACTGGGATCGCGGTCGACCAGGGAGACAACCTGGGTCGGCTCGTGGCCCAAGACGAAACGCGAGGTGACCGTGGGATAGCAGCCGATGTCGTAAATTCCGCCGCCGCCGATGTCAGCCATGTTGCGAATGTTGTCGGGGTTGTCGTTGTAATAGCTGAAGAAACCCTGCACCGCCCGGACCTCGCCGATCTCGCCCCCCTGCACCAGGTCGCGCACCCGCTCCCACTGGGGATGGTGGCGCACCATGAAGGCCTCCCAAACATGCACCCGGTTGCGGTCGCGCGCTTCGACCAGGGGCCGGATGTCGTCAGCGGTCAGCGCGATGGGCTTCTCGCACAAGACGTGCTTGCCGGCGTCGGCGGCCTGCACCGAGACGGGGATATGCAGGTGGTTGGGCAACGGGTTGTAGACCGCCTCGATCTCGGGGTCCGCCAACAGTTCCTCGTAGCTGCCGTAGGCTTTGGGGATGCCGAGCTCGGCCGCTTCCTTCTCGGCCTTGGCGAGATCGCGCGAGGCGATGGCGACGATGTCGCACAATTCGCCACGCTGCATCGCCGGGATGACCTGCTTGGTGCCGATCAGCGCGGTCGAAATAATTCCCCATTTGACCTTTTCCATTTGCTTCTCCTTGGTTTTGTCTCAGACCGCGTTCAGTCTGTCGTAGTGGCGCGTTGCCTCCCGATAGAGGTCGTCGAACAGGGTGGCCAGCCGGTCGTAGCGTTCGACCATCGCAGGGTCGGGCTCGGCGCCGCGGCGGATGGCGACCAGGCGCGCGACTGCCTCGTCCACGTCCGCGAAGACGCCGGCGCCCAGGCCCGCCAGCGCGGCACAGCCCAGGATACCGCTTTCCGGGTTTTCCGGAACGTCGATAGGCATGTTGTAGATCGAGGCCTTGATGCCCAGCCACAAATCGCCCTTTGCCCCGCCACCGGTGGCGACGATGCGGTTGAACTGGGTGCCGGCACTGCGCATCAGTTCGATGTTGCGGCGGCTTGCAAAGGCAACGCCCTCCATAACCGCGCGGTAGAAGTGGCCTTTGCCGTGCCGGCTGGTGATGCCGAAGAACTGCGCCCGCGCATTCGCGGCCCCGCCCAGGCGCTCGCCGGTCAGATAGGGCAGGAAGACCAGGCCTTCACCGCCCGGCGGGGTGTCTTCTGCCATGGCGTTGATCCGGTCGAAGTCGGTCTCCGGGTCGTTCAACAGCCGGCGCGCCCAGCGCATGCTGTCGCCGCCGGCATCCATGATGGTGAACGGCACCCAGCCGCCGTTGGCGCCGGCCAGGTTGCTGACGATATCGTGGATCACCGGCTTCTCGGACCAGACGGAGATCAGGGTCGAGGTGCCCGTGATGTCGGACCCGACGCCGGGCCCGATAACGCCCGAGCCCAACAGCGAAACCAGACGTCGCCGCCGCCGGCCACCACCGGCAGCCCGGCGGGCAGTCCGGTCGCTGCCGCGGTCCCTTCGCTGACGCGGCCGATCGGATGGGCGGAATGGTAGGCCGGTGCAAACTTGCCCAGGTCCACGCCAACCGCCGCCGCGGCGGCGGCGTCGTATTCCATGCTCCGGCAGTTCAGCAGGTAACTGCCCGATGCTTCGCTGTGGTCGGTGGCGATTTCGCCGGTCAGCCTGAAATTGACGAAGTCCTTGGGTGTCAGGAAGGCCGCTGCCCGGTCGTATACATCGGGCTGGTGCTGTTTGATCCAGGCCACCTTGAAGGCGATCCAGGACGGTGCCGGTGGGTTGCCGGTCGTTTCTTTCAAGGCGGCGACATCCGCATTACCGGCAAATCCGTCGACCAGGTCCGCCGGGCGTTTGTCGTTCCAAAGCTGGACCCGGTCCAGCAGGACTTGCCCGTCGGCATCGATCGGGACCGGGCCATGCATCTGGCCGCACACGCAGATGCCTTCGATGCGGTCCTTCGCCACATCGGGCGCGCGCAGCACCTCGCCCAGGGTCGCACACACGCCCTCCCACCATTCCTGCGGGCTCTGTTCCGACCAGCCCGGCCGCGGGACATGTTGATCGTGCGGCCGCGCCGCAAACGCGACGACCCGGCCCACGGTGTCGACCACCGCAGACCGGACGCTGCCGGTCCCGATGTCGATCGCCAGGAACAGGGCGGAGTTGTCTGCCATGGCAGTCGTTCGTCCCTAGCCGTTGCGCACGCGTTCGGCGGCTTCTTCCAGACGGCGCATCAGGTCCGCGTCCAGCTTGATGGCGAAAACGTCCGCGATCACATAGGCCCAGCCGAACAGGAAATAGCGCCAGCCGTCGGACACGGTCAGCCGGCGTTCCGCCTGCTGGCACCGCGCCTGTTCCAGAAAAGTCAGGGTGCCGCGATAGTTGAACTCCCAGATCACGCCGTCCGTCGGGAACCGCGCCGCATCGGTGACCGGCGAACCCGGCCGGTCTTTGCCCAGTCCGGTGCCGTTCACCACAAGGCTGCCGTCGGGCAGGTCGGCGATGAGGCGGTCATTGTCGCCCGCCGTGTTGACCGCCTGCAGCGATACGATTCCGTCCGGGTCCAGCGGCGCCAGATGCTGCCGGGCCAGTTCCAGGCGCGCCGGATCGACGTCGCTCATCGCAATCCGGGCCGGCCGCGCTCCGGATCCGCGCGACAACAGCGTGGCCGCCAGCGCCACGCAGGCGCCGCCGCAGCCCATCAACAGCGCCCTGGCCGAGGGATGCCGGGCCCAATGGTCCGCGGGTGCAATCTCGTCCAGGGCCAGGCCTGCGGTGATCGGGTCCTTCGCGGCGCCGGCCAGTCCGCGCGGCGTTTTGGTGATACAGCCGATCTCGCCCAGGGTATCCGCATGGGAATCCAGCGAGGTGAACAGGTCGCGGGCATAAGTATAGACTGCGATCTTGTGCGTCGTGACCAATGCCCCGCGCACTTGGTCGCATGCGGCAAGGAACCTGACGGCCGTGACGATGTCGTCCGGCGCGGCGTCCGGGGGCAGGTCGATACCCTGCAGCGCCACATCCCCAAGGTCCATGCAGTCGGCCCAAACGGGAAACAGGCGGTTGATGAAGGAACCACCTGTGCTGACGCCGACGAAAACCATGGTGGGCCGGCCGGGCGGCGGCGGTGCATCGGACGGTGTCATCCGTCTCGTCCGCCGGATGTCACTGCAGTTGACTGTGATTGTGCCCGCACGGGCAAACCTCCCTGGCCCTGAGGTTCTTATTCTCTGCTCAAACCTTTGCATCCTTACCGGTATTTTCGTATTCCCACAACGGCAGGACAATCAGGGGCGGGAAGACAGGCATGACCACCGTGATGCGCGTGCTGGACATCCGTGCGACGCTGGGCGAGGGGCCGGTGTGGTGTCCGCGGGACCAGGTCCTTTACTGGGTCGATATCCTGTCGCAAACCGTGAATCGTTTCGATCCGGGATCCGGCGCAAACCGTGTCTGGCGGGTGCCCGACCTGGTGGGGTCGATGGCGCTGCGCGAAGCCGGCGGCGCAATCGTGGCGCTGAGGCACGGCTTCGCCTTTCTCAATTTCGACACGGGCCACGTGAAGCCGGCCGTTTCGCCCGAAGGCCTGGGCGACGACATGCGTTTCAACGACGGCAAGTGCGACCGCCGTGGGCGGTTCTTCGCCGGCACCATGCACAATCCCGAAACCGCGGCACTGGGCAAGCTCTACCGGTTGGATGCTGACGGCATGTTGCAGGTGGTGGAAGACGGGATCACCACGTCCAACGGTCTCGGCTGGAGCCCGGACGACACGGTCTTCTATTACACCGATACGATGAGCCACGCGATTCACGCCTACGACTACGATATCGAAAGGGGCACCCTGTCCAACCGGCGTGTGTTTGCCGAGGTGCCGCACGACGCCGGCCGCCCGGACGGCCTGACCGTGGACTCCCAAGGATACGTCTGGGGCACCCACTGGGAAGGGTGGCGCGTCACCCGCTACGCGCCCGACGGCAGCGTCGACACTGTGGTCGACATGCCGGTGGCGCGGCCGACAAATTGCAGCTTCGGCGGGCGCGACCTGTCGACCCTTTACATCACGTCGGCGGCAATGGACGGAATCTTTCCCGCCGACGAGCGCGAGCCCAAGGCCGGCAGCATCTTTGCCGTGCCGTGCGAGGTTGCCGGGCTGCCCGAGCCGCGCTTCGCCGGGTAGGAGGAACGGATGAGCGACTTTCGTGTGGTGATCGTCGATGGCGGCTACGACACCTATGCCCGCGAGCGGGCCGTGCTGGAGCCGGTGGGCGCGACGGTGGCGCTGGAGGATTGTCGCGGCGACGTGGCCGCGCTGCGGACCTCGGTGGCCGACGCGGACGCCGTCCTGATCCGCACCACGCCCGTCGACGCGGAGACCATCGCCGCTATGCCCCGCTGCCGGGTGATGGTGCGCTACGGCGTCGGCGTCGACAGCATCGACCTGGCGGCCGCCCGCGATGCCGGGATCAAGGTCGCCAACGTGCCCGACTACGGCATCGAGGAGGTCAGCGACCAGGCGGTTGCCCTGCTGCTGGCGGTCAACCGCCAGATTTCGCGGCGCGACCGGGCCATGCGCGACGGCGGCTGGGACTTCGCAACGCCGGAACCCGTCTACCGGTTGCGCGGCGCCACGGTCGGAATCGTCGGGTACGGCAGGATCGCGCGCGCCTTCCGCCGCAAGATGGCGGGGTTCGAACCGGCACGGGTTCTGGTCCACGACCCGGTGCTGTCGGACTGGCCGGCCGACGTGGAACCGGCCGACTTCGAGACCATATGTGCGGTGGCGGACTACATCTCGCTTCATTGCCCGCTGACGCCGGCGACCCACCACTTGGTGGATGCCGGGGTCATGGCGGCCATGAAGCCGGGCGTGGTGCTGATCAATACCGCCCGCGGCGGCCTGATCGACGAGGCGGCGCTGGCCGACGCGCTCGACGCCGGCCAGGTGCGCGGCGCCGGCATCGACGTGTTCGAGACCGAACCGCCGCCCCGGAACCATCCCCTGTTCGACAAGGATAACGTGGTCCTCAGCGACCACCGCGGCTGGTTCTCCGAACAGGCGATCGCCGACCTGCAGCAAAAGGCGGCCCAGGAAGTGCGCAGGGTGCTGGAAGACGGCGACCCGCTGAACTGGGTGAACCCCTAGGCGGCATTTGTCCCTTCTCCCGGCGGGCTGAAAGTGGCCCGCAGGGCCGGATTAAGGGTTCAAGTCTGTGCCATCCAGCACTTGTAATCCGCGCCGCGGTCCGTAGGATCAGCCGTCCGACAAGAACGAAACAAAAATGCAAGGGGAGGCCCGTGGGCGACAGGCTTGCCGGCAAGACGGCATTCATCACTGCGGCTGCGCAGGGCATCGGCCGCGCCACGGCGTTGGCGTTCTGCGACGAAGGCGCCCGCGTGACCGCGACCGATATCAACGAAGAGGCACTGGCGGCGCTGGCCGCCGAGCGGGACGGTATCGAAACGCGGGTGCTGGACGTGACGGATGCGGGCGCGGTCAACGCGCTGGCGGCCGAGACCGGCGCGGTGGATATCCTGTTCAATTGCGCCGGCTTCGTGCACCAGGGTACGATTCTGGATTGCGAAGAAAGGGATTGGGACCTGTCCTTCGCAATCAATGTCACGTCCATGTTCCACATCGTCCGGGCCTTCGTCCCGGCAATGGTGGGTGCCGGCGGAGGCAGCATCATCAACATGGCGTCGGTGGCTTCCAGCGTGAAGGGCCTGCCCAACCGCTTCGCCTACGGGACGTCGAAAGCCGCGGTGATCGGCTTGACCAAGTCCGTCGCAATCGACTTCATCGGCGACGGCATCCGCTGCAACGCGATCTGCCCGGGCACCATCCAGTCGCCGTCGTTGGACGACCGGATCGCCGCCCTTGGCGGGGACCAGGACGAAGTCCGCAAGGCTTTCATCGCCCGCCAGCCGATCGGCCGCCTGGGCCAGCCGGAGGAGATCGCCCTGCTGGCGGTCTATCTGGGGTCCGACGAGTCGGCCTACACAACGGGAACGGTGCAGATCGCCGACGGCGGCCTGACCATCTGAAGACACAATCTACAAGGGGAATTGCCGTGAAGCTTTTGCGATATGGCCCGCAGGGCCAGGAAAAACCGGGTCTGCTGGACGGGTCCGGCACCGTGCGGGATCTGTCGGCACATGTCGACGACATTGCCGGCGAAGCTCTGACGCCCGCGGGCCTCGCCCGGCTGAAGGCCATCGACCCGGCGTCCTTGCCGGCGGTCGACGGCAATCCGCGGTTTGGCGCCTGCGTCGGGCAGGTGGGCAAGTTCATCGCCATCGGGCTGAATTATGCCGATCATGCGGCCGAATCCGGGTTGGAGGTTCCGCCCGAGCCGGTGGTCTTCTTCAAGGCGACAAGCTGCATCGTCGGGCCCGACGACGATGTTGTCATCCCGCGCCACTCGCAAAAGTGCGACTGGGAGGTCGAACTGGGCGTCGTCATCGGCAAGGGCGGCAAATACATCGAAGAGGGCGAGGCGCTGGAACACGTGGCCGGCTATTGCGTGGTCAATGACGTGTCGGAGCGGGAGTTTCAGATCGAGCGGTCCGGCCAGTGGGTCAAGGGCAAAAGCGCCGATACCTTCGGGCCCATCGGCCCGTGGCTGGTGACCCGCGAGGAGATCGAGGATTCCGGGAACCTGGCGATGTGGCTGGAAGTCGACGGGCACCGCTATCAGAACGGCTCGACCGCGACGATGGTCTACAAGGTGCCGTTTCTCGTGAGTTATCTCAGCGGCTTCATGAGCCTGCAGCCGGGCGACATCATTACCACCGGCACGCCCCCGGGCGTCGGCATGGGCCAGAAGCCCGATCCGATCTATCTGAAGCCGGGCCAGACCATGCGGCTGGCCATCGAAGGCCTGGGCGAACAACAGCAGCGGACCGTGGCCTCCGATTAGGCGGAACCCCGGCCCTGCGACCACGTCGCGCGGTTCTCCTTATTTGAGGGCTGTGCTAGTTTTTCTCGGGGAAAACAGAGACTGTGCCGAAATAAAGAGGCGAACAGGAGATACCAAGGATGAAGAAAACTGCATTGGCGATGATCGCCACGATTGCACTTGCCATGGGGGGCGCGGCCGACGCGCAGGATCTCAAGAAGGGCAAGCGCGTGTTCAATAAGTGCAAGGCCTGCCACGTCATTGACAAAGAGAAGAATAAAGTTGGCCCACACCTTGTTGGCATCATGGGACGGACCGCCGGTTCGGTCGAGGGCTTCAAATACTCCAAGGCCATGAAGGAGTCGGGAATCGTCTGGGACGACGAAACCCTGGACGGCTATCTGACCGCGCCGAAGAAATACCTGAAGGGCGGGAAGATGGCGTTCGCCGGCCTGAAGAAAGAGGATGACCGGATGAACCTGATCGCCTACCTGAAGGAAAACGCCAAGTAGGGCCGGACAGGGCGAGGCCGCGTCACAGCTCCTTCCCGTCGAAGGGGTGGCGGCCCTCCCGATCCTCGAATTCGACCACCCAGACGTCCGGATCGCGGTCGACGGCGCGCGCGATATAGGCGTCCGCCTCTGTCTCGCTGACCGGGTCGTCGCCGTGCGCCGCCATCCAGCCGAGTTTGCCGTCCAGGTCGCGCACCTGCGACAGAACCCGGCAGCCGAGCTCGGGCTGACTGACCTTGACCAGCACCGTCCCTCCTGTGCGCGCTCCCTTGCGCACCACATAGGCGGGAATCCCCGAATCGTTGGCCCGGCGCACATGCGCCATCACCCAGACGTCGGTTGGCAGGCGGTCGTCTTCCATGGCCAAGCTTTAGGGGTTTTGCCCTCGGTTCGCAATCCGAACCCCCGGTTAGGGCATTTAACCTCCATCATTGATACAAGTTAGACCTGGGATCCGGGCTAAAGTAGTATGTTCCATCATTCTTTTCAGCCCGGAAGGAAGCCTCGTGAAGCTGACCGCCTATACCAATTTCGCCCTGCGCACGCTGATGTATTGCGCGCTGCGCGGCGACCGGCTCAGCCGGGTCCAGGACGTCGCCGACGCCTACGGCATCTCCAAGTCCCATCTGGTCAAGGCGGCCTATCAACTCGGCCAGCTCGGCTATCTGGAGAATGTGCGCGGCCGCAACGGCGGCATCCGCCTTGCCATGAAGCCCGAGCAAATCGTGATCGGCGAAGTGGTGCGGCACACCGAGGGGGGCATGGCGCTGGTCGAGTGTTTCAATCCGCTGACCAACACCTGTCCGCTGATGGAGGTGTGCCGCCTG
>CAJIAA010000059.1_pt1 | contig 11919 bp, 13 predicted proteins | sample 9199011 | NCBI WGS metagenome assembly CAJIAA01 (sample SAMEA7708266, study PRJEB35096) | sediment metagenome | biome: marine neritic benthic zone biome [ENVO:01000025]; feature: sediment [ENVO:00002007]; material: shallow marine sediment [ENVO:03000034] sea grass bed [ENVO_01000059] ...
CCAATTCTGGTTCATGGCTGTCCGCGCCCTGATCGCCATGATCCCGCCGGTCATCATTGCCCTGTTCGCGCAGCGCTATATCGTGCGCGGCCTGACCCTGGGCGCCGTCAAGGGCTGAGGCGGCGCCGGCGGGCGACACGCCTGTCGCCACTTGATTCCGCCAGATCATCCGGTCCAAAGTCAGGCCCGGTCGCGTCACCACAACCGGAGTGGGTTTCATGGAGGAGATCGCGCGCTTCTTCGCCGGTCTGCCGAAGGCGGAATTGCATCTGCACATCGAAGGCAGTTTCGAACCGGAACTGCTGTTTGCGATCGCGCGCAGGAACCGGCTCGATCTTCCCTACGCCTCGGTCGATGAACTGCGCCGGGCCTACGACTTCTCCGATCTTCAGGACTTTCTGGATATCTACTACCAGGGCATGGCAGCGTTGGTGCACGCGCGGGATTTCCATGAGCTGACCACAGCCTACCTGGACCGGGTGCACGCCCAGAACGTACGTCACGTGGAGATCTTCTTCGACCCGCAAGCCCACACCGCGCGGGGCGTGGCGTTTGAAACCGTGCTGGACGGCATCCACGGCGCGCTGCGTCAGGCCGAAGACCGGCACGGCATCTCCTTTCGACTGATCATGTGTTTCCTGCGCCATCTTTCCGAGGAAGACGCGTTTACGGCGCTGGATCTCGCCTTGCCGCACCGGGACAGGGTCTATGGCGTCGGCCTGGATTCCTCTGAGGTCGGACATCCGCCCTCGAAATTCGCCCGCGTCTTTCAAAAGGCCAGGGATGCGGGGTTCGCCGCAGTCGCCCATGCCGGAGAGGAAGGACCGCCGGCCTATGTCTGGGAGGCGCTGGACGTTCTGAAGGTTGACCGCATTGACCATGGCAACAGGGCGATGGAGGACGAACGCCTGGTGCAACGGCTTGCCAGGGACGCGGTCACACTGACCGTGTGTCCGCTCAGTAATCTGAAACTGTGCGTCGTCGACGAACTGGCCCGTCACCCCCTGAAGACGATGCTGGACCGGGGACTGAAACCCACCGTCAATTCGGACGATCCGGCCTATTTCGGGGGCTACGTCAACGAGAACTACAGTGCCGTCGCGCAGGCGCTGAAGCTGACGCGCGCGGAGCTTGGCCGGCTGGCCGCGAACGCCTTCGAGGGCTCCTTCCTGCCGCCGGACGAGAAGGCCCGCAGAATCGCTGAAGTCGACGCCTATGTGAGGACCGCCGTCTGAACGTGCGGGACTGAGCGTCGTTTGCGGTGACCAGTTACCGCATACTTCCAGATTAGCGACATATCTCCCATATTTTTCAATGGATTATCGCCCTCGTGGCGGCGTTAACCATTTTAAGAATTGGGAAAGATCTTGCTCATAGGATGGAACGGTCAGGAGTTGGCATTGGACTCTTGTTACGGAGGCCATCATGGGCCACACAACGTCGCTGGATCTTTACGCGCAGGGCAAAGACGCCCCCTTGACCCCCGCATCCGTGCTGGATGAACGGCTGGCATTGACCGCCGCCCTGCTGGCGCGGGACGACCTGGAACCGGAGCGCCGCACCCGCCTGGTGTGCCTGCGCCGGCTGCTGTGGCTGGCGGTTTCGGCACGCGTCCACAGCGCGCGCGAAGCCCGCAAGCTGGAAACCATGATCCGTTGGCTGGACCGGGGCGCGCCGATCGAACTCATCGCCCGGCGCTGCGGCGCCCAGCTCTAACCGGCCGGCCTGCCCACCCACACGCCGATCGGCTCCGACCGGCCTTTCAGTGTCCGGGGCTCACCGGCACGATACTCTGCCAACAGTTCGCCCGCCGCCGCCCCGTCCTGGGAGCGAGCCGCAACAACCAGTTCTTCGCTTGCCATCACCGTCCCGCCACTGTCGCGGCTCAGGGTTTCCAATCGGCTCGCCACGTTGACCACGTCGCCCACGACTGCGTATTCCAGCCGGCGTTCTGATCCGATGTCGCCCATGATGCAGGGCCCGTAGTGAATGCCGATCCCGATCCGGACCGGCGCACCGTCTCGGCCACTATTCCAATCTTCCATGGCCGCTACGGTTTCCGCCGCCGCGGCCAGGGCGTTGACGGCGTCCCGCGGGCCCGGCGCAGGCGTCCCGAAAGTGGCCATCACGCCGTCGCCCAGGAACTTGTCCAACGTCCCGCCATTGTTGAAGACCGCCGCCTCGACCCTGGAGTGGAAGTCCCGCAACAGCGCAACGACAGCGTCCGGCGCCAGTTTCTCGGCCAAGGCCGTGAACCCGACGATGTCGACGAACATAACGGCCACCGGCTCGACCATGACCTTGTCCAGGCTGTCGTCGCCTGCCGCCAGGCGTTCCACCATGGTGGGGGCAAAGTGTCGGGCCAGGTTGGCGCGCTGGGCCGCCGACCGCATCTGGCGACGTACCAGCCGGCGCGACCGCCAGACCACGACGGCCAGAACGCCGGCCGTCAGGATCAGCCCAATGACGACCTGGATCCAGTTCGGGATATGGATATAGGTGGGGTTCAGGACGTATGCCGTGATGTCCGCAGCACCCGGCGGCGGGCCCCAGACCGTGTCTGGCATGAACAACAACACCGCAACGCCCAGGGACCATGCAATCGCGCTCGCGATGCCGGCCCACATCATCAGTCCGGGCGAATAGGTCAGCGCCATCATTGCGGCAACAACGAAAAAATAGACGAAGGTGGTCTCGCGCAGAAACATCTGCGGCGGCCAGGGCGGGTCCAAAAGAAGGTTCGGTCCGAACATCGAAAAGCCGAGTAGCAGGAAGTCAAAGCCGACCAACGCATAGGACTGCCACGCCCGCGCAACGCCGCGTTTCGCCAAACGGTACAGCAGCCAGGAATTGACGATGAAGCCGGCGAAGCAGGCCATCACGATGGAGAAGGCAGCGATATTTCCGATATAGAACCACAGCCAGGTGGCCGATATCCCAAGGACCACGACGCGGGTCCAGAAGGCCAGCAACAGGCCCGCCGCTTCCTCGGCCCTCAATGCCGCGGCAAGCGGGTCGGCCTGCCGGCCGGCCTCGCCAGCCCTGACCGGCGGCAGCGCCGCCGCGCCGGTCTGTGGGATCACGGTTGTCGCTTCTGCCATCGCACGCGCTCCACCCTGTTGTTGCGGCCGCCGCTGACCGGGCGGTTCAGCGCTTCAGTTCCTGGTCCATCCGAAAGCCCGGCGAGGTGACGGCCGCCTCGGCCGTGCGCAGGCGTTTTTCCAGGTCCCGGAACTTCGATTTGAGGCTGTGCACCGTGCGCGGCGGGTCCCGGCGTACCGACTGCCAGAAGGCCTCTTCCTTCGGCGACTGGAAGAGATCGTCGGGCCGGACACGCAGGACAAATCCCAGGATCACGTAGAAGATGAGCACCGGGACCGGCGCAAAAAAGAACCCGACGACAAAGATCAGCCTCACCCACTTGGCGCTGATGCCGAAGTAGTCGGCGATCCCGCCGCACACGCCGGCGATCTTTTGCTGCGGGCGCGGGCGGCGGTACAGCCGCGACCGCAGCGGCAGGTCGTCACGGATGCGCCAACCCCACTGCTGGCTCTCGTCGCCGTTCCGATGCCCATGCCGGCGTCTGGGGCCGCATCCCATCATTCCTTGGTCCTCCAGTCAGGCGCCTCGGCATCGAGGATTTTCTCCAACGTCTGGATCCGGGCTTCCATGCGCTCGGCGCTTTCATAAAGCTCCTCCAGGAGCTTTTCGTCGTTGGCCGAGATCGATTTCGCCCGTTTCCAGGACGTCACGTAGTGCGCGATGATCCACAGCGGCGCCACCACCGCCAGGAATATGATCAACGGCACGTGTAGAATCCCCATCACGTCCATCGCCTATTTCGCCGCTTTCTTGGCCGCGCCTTTCGCCATTTTCTTCTTCAGCGCCTCGAGGTCGGCCTCGATGGCGCTCTCCGCCTCCAGTTCGGCGATCTCGTCGGCAAGCGTCTTCGACCCGCCAAGATCGTAAGCCTCGACCTTGCCCTCGGCCTCGTCGAGCTTTTTCTCCATCATCTCGAAGCGCGCCATCGCGTCCTCGACCCGGCCATCATACAGGGTTCGGCGCACCTTCAGCCGGCTTCCCGCGTTCGCGTGCCGGGTTTCCAGCGTCTTCTGCTTGGCCTTGGCTTCCTTCAGCTTGGACTGCAGCTTGGTGATGTCGGCTTCGCCCTGTTCCAGCGCCGCCTCCACCTGAAGCAGTTCCTCATGCAGAAGCTGGGCCGTGTCGGCGACCTTGGCCTTTTCCAACAACGCGCCCTTCGCAAGGTCCTCGCGGCCCTTGTCCAAAGCCAGTTCGGCACGGCGCTCCCAGTCCGCCTGCGCATCCTGCAGCCGGTCCAGCTTGCGGCCGATCTCCTTCTTCTCGGCGATCATCTTGGCCGCGGTCGTACGCACCTCCACCAGCGTGTCTTCCATCTCCTGGATGATCAGACGGATGATCTTCTCCGGCTCCTCGGCACGGTCCAGGATGGCATTGATGTTGGAATTGATGATGTCGGTCATGCGGGAAAAGATACCCATCGGTCTTTACCTCCGTTCGCTTTCGTACTCTTGCGGGCGCGCTTACAGCATCAGGCCTGCGATCAGGCCGGCCAGGAAAATCATCCAGTGCTCGGTCGACCGCGTCCTGACATAGCGGTAACAGCGGTTGCCGAAACTGCGCAGGTCGTCGTGGAAATTGGGATGGTCTTCCGGATCGAACCGGTAGGACCGTGAGGATTCTTCTCTGGTCATGGTGATCACTCGCATTTGGGTTGCCTCGATGGTGTTTTCCATTCGTTAACCGCAATCTCCGTGCCAAAGGCTGGAAAAATCCGGCAACCCATTGACTACGCTTATAAATGTTGGCGTCTAAGCGGTGTTTTCTGGGCTTGTAATGTTAGCAGATTTTGCGTACTTTTTACTTTCTATGCAATTGACTAGCATTTTTTGCCAATTCCGCAATGCTGCGTGAGCCGCCGCAACTGGTCGGTCAATCGCCGGCCTTCCTGACCCTGTTGGAGCATGTCAGCCGGGTGGCGCCGCTCGACCGGCCGGTGCTGGTGGTCGGCGAGCGCGGCACGGGCAAGGAACTGATCGCGGCCCGCCTGCACTTCCTTTCGTCGGCCTGGGAAGGCCCCTTCGTGAAGCTGAACTGCGCGGCCGTCAGCGAGACCCTGATCGAAGCGGAGCTTTTCGGCCACGAGGCGGGCGCCTTTACCGGCGCGGTCAGGCGCCGCGCCGGCAGGTTCGAAAGGGCGCATGGCGGCACCCTGTTCCTGGACGAGATCGCCAACGCCTCGCTTGCCGTGCAGGAGAAGATCCTGCGGGTCATTGAATACGGCGAGTTCGAGCGGCTGGGCAGTGCCGAAACCATCCGGGTCGACGTGCGCGTGATCGGCGCGACCAACGTGGATCTGCCCGCCGCAGCCGATGCGGGCCGTTTCCGCCACGACCTTCTGGACCGTCTGTCTTTCGACGTCCTCACCTTGCCGCCGCTGAGGGTCAGGCACGGCGACGTCCCGCTGCTGGCCAGCCACACCGGCCGGGCCATGGCCCACGAGGTCGGCTGGGCGGGCTATCCGGGCTTCAGCAAGGCGGCGCTGAAACGCCTGCAGGACCATACTTGGCCGGGAAACGTCCGGGAACTTAGAAACGTGGTCGAACGCGCGGTGGCCCACTGGACCGATCCCGAAGCCGCAATCGACCGGTTCGATCTGGACCCCTTCGCCTCGCCCTACCGCCCCGCGGCCCCGGCCTCAGACGAGGCCGCCGGCCGGGCACAGGCAAAGGGCGGCGCGCCCCGGGCGACCCGGCCCGAGCCCGAGACCGCCCTGCCGTTCGATTTCCGGGCCGTGGTGGCGGGCTTTGAAAAGGACCTCCTGGACCGGGCGCTGGCGGCCAACCGGTTCAACCAGCGCGCCACGGCACAGCATCTGGGGCTCAGCTATCACCAGCTCAGGAACGACCTGCGCCGGCACGACCTGCTGGGGTCGGGGGGATAGGTCAAACCGTCAATCAAGTGGCAGCCATACCCTTCGCGACGCGCCCTTGCGGGCGTTCCTCAGGGTGAGAGGAGTTAACTACCTGAAATAAATACACTATGGCCACACCCTGAGGAGGCGGCGAAGCCGCCGTCACGAAGGGCGTGGCTGCAACTGCACAAGCACCAAAGCAAAACCCCCGCCCGCCCGGTGGGCGCGCGGGGGCATGGATTGCTGACCCTGGTGCCTTAGCGGTGCGTCCAGGGGTCCATCATCGCGGCCAGGCGCAGGGCCTTGCGGCGGATCGGGCTGGTGTCGATACCGGCCAGCTTGGTCCTGTAGAGATCCATGTTCTTGCCCAGATCCTCGATCTCCGTCCGGAGCTCGGCGATCTGGTCCTTGAATTCCCGGCATGCCTTGCTCTGCATCGACAGGTTCTCGGTCACGCCCGTGATCGAGGCGTGCAACTTCTCGAGATCCTGCGTATCGCGACGCCGCGCGGGCAGCGGCGGCGGCACCGGACGAAAATCGTCAAGCCGCACGACCTCCGCCGAATCCTTTTTACGGCGATGGTCGGTCCGCTCGGTCGGGCCACGCCAGGCCTCGGCCTGGACAGAACCAATGCTGCGGATATTCGATATGGTGGCTTTCGCCGTCCCTGTATTGCCTTCAAACATGGCGCACTTCCTTTTTTTCTTATGCGCCCCCCGGTATGCAGCCACCACAATTCGCCTGCGACGGCCACGCCCCTGTTCTAGCAGCGAAAAGTGAATACAATCTTATGTAAATGCGAGAAACCGGCCTGCCCAAGTATAGATAATGGTTTGTTATATATAGGCTTTTCTTGCATACTCGGGTGTTTTACGGTGAACGGTTTCTGAACGGGATTCGAAACCTTTCCCCTGTGAAATAGCTGGCCGGTAGCCCTGAATAGGCTGCGGCACACGGCCATCACGAAGGGCGAAGGGGGTGGTTTCGGGCGCCTAGGGCTGGCGATAAGGCGTTGGGACAGGTTGCCCCGCGAAATGGGCCGCCAGGTTCGCCAGCACGTTCTCGCCCATGGCAATCCGGGTCTCCACCGTGTTGCTGGCCTGGTGCGGCATCAGCACAACGTTGTCCATGAAGGCCAAGGCCTCAGGGACCCTTGGCTCGTCAGCGAAGACGTCCAGCCCGGCGCCGGCAATCCGGCCCGCCTCAAGCGCGGCAATCAGCGCCGCCTCGTCGACGATGGACCCGCGCGCCACATTGACCAGGATGCCGTCGGGGCCGAGCGCCGTCAGCACCTCGGCATTCACCAGCTTGGCGGTTCCCGCGCCGCCCGCCGCGCAGACAATCAGGAAATCGCTCTCGCCGGCCAGCGATATGGGGTCGGCCACATATTGGTAGGGCACACCGGAGGCGGCGGCAAGATCCGAATAGGCGATTTCGACCCCGAAACCGGACAGTCGCTGGGCGACGGCTCGGCCGATTTGGCCAAGGCCCAGGATCCCCGCCGTGCGCCCTCGGGCGCCGCGGCCGGACCCGAAGGCGGTTTCTGGCCACCGACCGGCCCGTACGAACCGGTCCGCCTCGGCCACCCGGCGCAGCACCGCCAGCCACAGCGCCAGCGCCAGGTCGGCAACCGCATCGGTCAGCACGCCGGCGGTGACGGTGACGGTGATCCCGCGCCGGTTCACCGCGTCGAAGTCCACCTTGTCCACGCCGACACCGAAATTGGCGATGATTTCCAGGTTCGGAAGCGCCTCGATCAGCGCCGCATCCGCGCCGACGCTGCCGGTGGTGACCAGGCCGCGGGCGCCACGGGCGCGGTCCAGGAAGGCGGGGATATCCTCTGCCTCCCACAAAGCATGCAGGTCATAATCCGCAGCAAGGCGCTGCATGGTGGTTTCGGGCGCCAGGCGCCGCATCACGACGAGTTCGGGTTTCATGGCGCCACACTAGCCTGCCCTACCTCCCGCGGCAAAGGGGTGACGGCCCGAAGCCCTGAGGAGGCCGCATAACAGCCGTCACGAAGGGCGGATGTGGGCGCTGCCGGTGCAGCGGACGCGGTTACCGTGCGTAACCTTTTGTTCAGGTTAACCGATTATGACGACCTGATGTCGGATGGTACGGTTCTCTTGATATCGCTTTTCGGCGGCGTCTGCCTTTTGTTGTGGGGTGTGCGCATGGTGCGCACCGGCGTCTTTCGGGCATTCGGCCCGTCGCTGCGCAACGCGCTGGCCGCCTGCACGGGCAACCCGGTTTCCGCCTACGGCGCCGGCCTTGGCGTCACCGCAATCCTTCAAAGCAGCACCGCCACCGCCCTGATCGTCTCGTCCTTCGCCGGACGGGGCATGATCACCACCGGGGCCGCGCTGGCGCTGATGCTGGGCGCGGATCTGGGCTCCACGCTGTTGGCCCAGGTGCTGTCGCTGGGCCTGACCTGGCTGTCGCCGATTGCCATTGCCGTCGGTGTGATCACATTCCTGGGCGCAAAGGAAGGCAAGGCGCGCCAGTTGGCGCGGGTGGCCATCGGGCTCGGCCTGATGCTGCTGGCGCTCAGGCTGATCGGCGAAGCCACCGCACCTCTTAGGGACTCCCTGGCCTTCGGCGCGATCCTGGCCCTGCTGTCGGACGAGGCGCTGATTGCGGTCCTGCTGGCGGCGATCGTCACATGGTTCGCCCATTCCAGCCTGGCCATCGTGCTGTTGGTGATGTCGCTCGCCGCGGCCGGAACCGTGCCGGTCTCGCTGGCGCTTGCCCTGGTGGTCGGCGTCAATATCGGTGGCGTCATGGCGCCGATCGTGATGACCGCGCGCGAAGCTCCGGCGGCACGCCGCATCCCGGTCGGCAACTTCATGATGCGGATAACCGTTGCCGCCACCGCGCTGTTCTTCCTGGAGCAGATTGCGCCCTTGATCGCGATGCTGGAAGCCGCCCCGGGGCGCCAGGTGGTGAACTTCCACACCGCCTTCAACCTGGCCATGGGCCTGGCATTCCTGCCCTTCACTGCGCCGTTCGCCAGACTGTGCGCGAAACTGATCCCCGACGTGACGCTGCGCGAAGACAGACAGGAACCGCGCAATCTGGACCCGAACGCCCTGTCTTCGCCGTCCATTGCGCTGGCCTGCACCGTCCGCGAGACCTTGCGCATGGGCGAAGTCGTCCAGGACATGCTGGGACGATCAATCACCGCGCTGACCGCCGAAGACAAGACCCTGGTGCGTGAGATCGAGGACACCGACGACGAGGTCGACCGCCTGCACGAGGCGATCAAACGCTACGTCATGGACTTCTCGAAAAACGAGATGGACGAAGACGAAAGCCTGCGCATGGTGGAGATCCTGTCCTTCACGACCAACCTGGAGCATATCGGCGACATCGTCGACAACAGCCTGATGGAACTGGCGTCGAAACGCATCCGTCACCGTCTGCGCTTCTCGGACGAAGGCGAGACCGAACTCAAGGCGTTCCACCGGGCAGTCATGGAGAACCTTCAGCTTTCGCTCAACGTCTTCGTCACCCGCGACGTCGAGATGGCCCGCAAGCTGTTGGAGCAGAAACGCGTGGTCCGCCAGGCCGAGCTGGCAGCCGCGCGAAGCCACTACGCCCGCGTCGGGGCCGGCGTCCCGGAATCCGTGGAGACCAGCGGCATCCACATGGACATCGTTCGCGACCTTAAGCGCATCAACGGGCATGTCACTTCGGTCGCCTACCCCATCCTGGAAGAGGCGGGCCTGCTGAGGTCCAGCCGGCTGAAGAAAAAGAAGGCCGACGCCGTCGCCTCCGCGCTGACGGCTGAGAACGTGGTGCCCGTCACGCGGTAGCGCCGTCGGGGGCCTCCCCGCCCCGGTCCTTCCAACCCATCGCAAGATTCGGAATGCGTCCGTCCCCTGCCTGGACTAGTGTCCCGGCAGTTTCCGCAACGCCGGATATGGCCGCATGGCTTCTGCGCCCACCATCAACCAAACTATGGGTCCCCTGGAATGGGGCCTGCTGATCCTGCTGTCCGTCCTGTGGGGCGGATCGTTCTTCTTTGCGGAGATCGCGCTGGTCGAACTCAGGCCCTTCACCGTTGTGTTCGGCCGGGTTGTGCTGGCAGCGGCGACCCTGGTGATCCTGGTCAAGGTGACCGGCGGCAGGATGCCACGCGACCGGCGCCTGTGGGCCGCGTTTTTCGTGATGGGGACAGTCAACAACTTCATCCCGTTCAGCCTGATCGTCTGGGGCCAGACGCAGATCACCAGCGGCCTGGCGTCGATCCTGAACGCAACGACACCGGTCTTCACGGTGCTCATGGCCCATTTCTTCACCCGGGACGAAAAACTGACCGCGAACCGCTTCGCCGGCGTCGTTCTGGGCATCGCCGGCGTGGTCGTGATGATCGGACCGGAAGCGCTTGCCGGCCTGGGCGCCAACGTGCTGGCACAGCTTGCCGTCGTCGGCGCCGCAGTGTCCTACGGCGTCGCCGGCGTGTTCGGCCGTCGCTTTGCCGGAACACCGCCCCTGGTGACCGCCGCGGGACAGGTGACGGCCTCCAGCGTGCTGATGTTTCCGGTGATGCTGATCGTGGACCGCCCCTGGACCCTGGCGATGCCGGCGCCGGAAACCTGGGCCGCGGTTCTAGGCATCGCGCTGGTCAGCACCGCGGCCGCCTACGTGATCTTCTTCCGGATCCTGGCAACGGCAGGTGCCACCAACATCATGCTGGTCACCCTGCTGGTCCCGGTCAGCGCCATCCTGCTGGGGGTTCTGGTCCTGGGCGAAACCCTGGCGCCGCTGCACATGGCCGGCATGGCGCTGATTGGCCTGGGCCTGCTGGCGATTGACGGACGGGTGCTTTCAATGATGCGGCGACGGTTAACAAAGCAAGCCGCAGACGCACGTGCTTCCGACTGAGGCATTCGTCGCCGACCGGCTTTGACTGGCAGGCGGCGGACAGGAACTGGCCAATGGAACCGAACACCATTTCAAGACCGCGCGGGGCCATCGTGGCCACAATCGTTGCCGTGTCGTTCGGCTTCCTGACGGTGTTGTCCGGCGGCTCAATCCTTTTGGTCGATGGATCCGCCCGGTCCGCGGCGGGCGACTACGTGCCCTTCGTTCTATGGTTCAATTTTGCAGCAGGGTTCGCCTACATGCTCGCAGGCGCCGGCCTATTCCTGTGGCGTCACTGGGCCGTGACCCTGTCCATGCTGATCGCCGTTGCAACGCTGATCGTGTTCGCCGCCTTCGGCGTCCATATCCTTTCGGGCGGTGCCTACGAGCCGCGCACCGTCGGCGCCATGGTTCTGAGGTGCGCGGTGTGGGTGACCATCGCGCTGTTCGTCCGCGGGGCATGGAAGAACGGATGAACGCAAAAACGCTGCCGGACCGGCGCCGCAAGTTCCCCCTACGACCTCCCTTTGCGTTGCCGCTACCGTGCCGGTTCACATATCCAGCCCGTGCGGCAGCACTGTTATGTCGCGGATCACCACGCCGTCGGGCCGGGTGAGCATGAACATCACGCATTCGGCCACCTCTTTGGCCTCCATCAGAGCCTTCGCCGCCAGAGCCTCTTCCATTTTGGCCTTCGGCCAGTCATCGAGAAGCGCGGTGATCACCGGACCCGGAAGAACCGCCCCCATGCGGATATTGTGTTCGATGAGCTGGCGTCTGGTGGAGTGCACGAACGCCTGCACGGCGAATTTCGAGGCGGTGTAGATCGGCTCCCAGATAACCGGGATTACGCCGGCGACGGAGCTGGTGAAGATGATGTCCCCGCTTTTCTTCGCGATCATGTGCGGCAGCACTGCGTGCACCGAGCGGAACGCCGCGTTCGTATTGAGGTTCAGCACCTTGTCCCAGACGTCCGGGTCGCCATCCGCCACTGCGCCTCCCACGTACGCGCCGGCATTGGCGTGAAAGATGTCGAGGCCTCCCGTGAGCCCAAGAATGCGGGGCAGGATCCCCGAGACCGCCTCGCCGTCGAGAAGATC
>CAJIAA010000299.1_pt1 | contig 11851 bp, 8 predicted proteins | sample 9199011 | NCBI WGS metagenome assembly CAJIAA01 (sample SAMEA7708266, study PRJEB35096) | sediment metagenome | biome: marine neritic benthic zone biome [ENVO:01000025]; feature: sediment [ENVO:00002007]; material: shallow marine sediment [ENVO:03000034] sea grass bed [ENVO_01000059] ...
ACGATGTTGAATCAATCTGATCAAATGACCTGGCGGTAAAATGTGCCGTATGAAAGCCCTGGGTATGAATACCCTTCATCAACGAAGTGGCAGAATGGAAAGTTGAATTCGTGTGGACGCAAAAAGTCTTTTGCGGCAACGCATTCAGTTGGCCGTGAATCCATGGATAAAACCAGTGGTCCCTGATCTGGGCGGCAACGGGCACATCGTGAAGATCAAAAATATTGCGACCTTCAAAACTGATGTTAAAGGCCTGCCCCTGCTCACAATGAACAAACAGAACACGGCCTGAATGCAGCAGTTTGTATAGTTCTTTCAGTTCTTCTTTGGAGACGATTCGAATCAGTTTTGTCTTGAAGCCTATTTCACCGGCCGCATGGGCAAACTGGATACAGCTGGAGAGATGCGTGCCTGTATGATCGCCCGCACTGTTGATCAGAAAGATGACCGTGTCTTTCTGAGGCCCTGTCATCCTTATTACTCCTGCACCTATCCAGCTTCTTTTGCTGGTTCCAAGTTCCTTTATGCAACAAGATTATTCATTGAAGATGAAGAATACACAGTTGCAAAGCTCGATCTGACCCCGGCAACAGTCTGCCACTTCACTGTAAGAAGGCTGCAGTTCGCCGTCCATCACAGGGGAGACAATGCCCGAGGGATCGGCCAGAACCGGAAAGCAGAGCAGGGCCGATCAGAAGAAGGCGAGGCACATCGCCCTCAACACCGGTGGACCCCGGCGCCATACCGAGTCACCGCACAGGTACCGTTTGCGGTCCAAAATAGTCACCCAGCTTGCTCTACTTTGATTGAGCTCGCCCCAACCCATTGAAATGATTGGTGAGCCCGACAGGGATCGAACCTGTGACAACCTGATTAAAAGTCAGGTGCTCTACCAACTGAGCTACGGGCCCGCCAATTGCGGTTGGCATGCCGCTGTTGAGCGGCGGCGCGGCGGAACATATTGCCGGGAACCGGCCGGGTCAATCCCGAAGGCGCAAAAGGAAAGGGCGGTCCGGCCTGCGCCGCAACCGCCCTGCCTTTTCGGCACTGGATCTGTCAGTCAGATCTCTCGGCTCTCCACCGCCTCGTCGGAGAACGAACCGGCCATCGCCTGAACCAGGGCCCGCACACGGTCGCGCAGGTGCTGGTCCTTGATCTGGTAATAGGCACGGAACAACTCCAGGCTCTCCCGCGCCGAATAGGGGCCGTCGACATTTCCGTCTTCGGTTTGGTTCGACCGGCCTGCGCCTACAAGCTCCTGAGGCATCTCGTCGAAGAAATATTGAAGTGGAACATCAAGCGCGATCGCGAGTCGCCACAGACGGCTGGCACTGACTCGATTCGCGCCCCGCTCGTATTTTTGGATCTGCTGGAATGTGACCCCTGAGGCTTCTCCTAGCTCGGTCTGACTCATTCCCAGCAGCGTACGACGAAGCTGGATTCTGCTTCCGACATGTACGTCTACAGCATCAAACGCCACCTCGGTTTCTCCTTTTTTTTTCCTTACTACCTGCCCCCTTCGATGCGTCAGGAAAGTCGCATATCCCACTGGGAATTTCCAGCGATTCACCGCGCCCGTTCCGGGAAGATACCGCGGTACCGCTATACTATTAAATGATGGCGAGGCTTGACGCCCGGCCCGATCCCTCTCTGACACAATCGGCAATATATACTCTTATCGCTGGCCTAATAAATCATTATCTTCAATGAACAATCTTCTCGCATAGGTCATACTGGCGCACTCAGTACATAAAATGCCATTAAATTGTTGTTTGCAAAGCCTGAATTGAGATTAACGCCATGGTCGCGGCGCAATGCCCGGATTTCTGCGACTTCCGGACGCACGACAAGGCGCGGCACCCAACCGCGGCGCGGTCGGCGGCAAGTGGCCTTACGGTTAATGCAAGGACGGTATTCGCCGACCGAATCGACGACCGAATTACTCCAGGAAGTAGGTTTCGCCCTCGACCACGGTGTTAACCGTTTCCAGGACGGCCGGCACCATTTTCCCGTAGACCCACTCGGGCTCGGCATTGGTATGGCTGGACAACGCCTCGGCCCGCCAGACGACCCGGCCGTCCTGGCGCAGTTCAACCGTCAGTTTGTAGGTCGGAAGCCGGATATCGCCGCGGTCGTCGTCGCCCAGGACACGGAAATCCACATTCCGAGAGCTGGAATAGGACGCCGGATCGCGGTTGATGCTGGAGTTGAGATGCTGCGATGTCAGCGTCGAGCGGCGCCTGTAGGGCCAGATCGTTTCGGTATCGAAGGCGATGGTCAGGGCCGCGGTGTCGGATACCTCTCGGCCGGTCAACGCGAAGGCATCCAAGAAAGCGGGGATCATCCGTTCGTTCTCGGCCGTATCGCTGATCGGCTTGATTGCGACCGGACCCTCGGTCGACTCCAGTTCGTATGTCTGGGCGTTGATCGTGGCCTGCAGCGGCGGCCGGATATCGCGCGCCTGGGCGACGGCAGCCGCCGTCAGGGCCGCGGTCGCCATCACCGCCAATCCCCGCGCCGCGCGTTGAACGGTCGCTCGCGTCATATTTTGCCCCCTTGGTCATCGTCGCCGCCGCGCCACGCGTCGGCCATCCGTCCCCGAACCTTTACACTAGCGCATTCGACCGGCCGAACAATGGCGAATCCGATATTGCGCCGCGCCGGCCAAGTTGCCGTTGCAACAGCGTTTGGGAAATCCTTGGCAGCGTTATATAAACTCCTTTCTGGCAGAACGGGCGGCAAACCGCCGACCAAACCCGCAGGAGTCACGAGTGATGTCGCCAGACCGGCACAAGGATCCCGACCACCACCTTCCCAGGATCACCATGTTCGGCCGCCTGCGCGCCTACTTCCTGGCCGGCATCCTGGTCTCCGCTCCGCTGGCGATCACCTTCGCACTGGCGCGCTGGGTCATCGAGTTCGTGGACGAGCGGATCGTCCCGCTGATCCCGGCGGAATACAATCCCGACATCTATCTGCGCGAAGTTCTGGGCGTGGAAATCGGCCTGCCCGGATTCGGCCTGCTGGTGCTGGTTGTCGGAATCACGCTGATCGGTGCGCTGACCGCCGGTTTCGTCGGCCGCACCCTGGTGCGCTGGGGCGAGCGCATGCTGGACCAGGTCCCGATCGTGCGCAGTCTTTATTCCGGTTCCAAGCAGATCCTGGAAACGGTCCTGCAGCAACAGTCCAAGGCGTTCCGGCAGGCGGTGCTGGTGGAATATCCCCGGCGCGGTCTTTGGGCCATCGCCTTCGTCACCGCGCCCACGACCGGCGAAATCAAGCGCCATTTGGAGGATCACGAGCTGGTGAACGTTTTTCTCCCGACCACCCCCAACCCCACATCCGGCTTTCTCTTGTTCGTGCCGGCCAAGGACGCCATCCTTCTGGACATGACTGTCGAAGAGGCGGTGAAGATGGTGATCTCAGCGGGCATCGTTACGCCGCCTGACCGCGCCGCAGAGGAACGGCTTGCCGGCGGCAAGGTGCTGACGCCGCAAGACGTGCCGCCGCCGGAACCGTTGAAGGTCAGCCGGACCGCAGATTGACGATCGCGGCGTCCCGCTCGAACAGGTAGAGCAGCACCCTGAGCGCCGCGCCGCGCGTTCCCGCCAGGCCCGGGTCGGTCTCCAGGATCAGTCGCGCATCGTCCCGCGCCGTCGCCATCAGTTCGCCGTGCGCAGCCAGGTCGGCCAACCGGAAGGCGGGCAGGCCGCTTTGCCGCGTCCCCAACAGCTCGCCCGCGCCGCGCAGCTTAAGGTCCTGCTCGGCGATCACGAAGCCGTCGTCGGTATCGCGCATCACGCCCAGCCTGGACCGCGCCGTTTCGCCAAGCGGCGGCGTGTACAAAAGCAGGCACGTCGAGGCCCGCGCCCCGCGTCCGATCCGTCCGCGCAGCTGATGCAATTGCGCCAGCCCGAACCGCTCTGCATGTTCCACCACCATGACCGTGGCATCGGGAACGTCCACCCCGACCTCGATGACCGTGGTGGCGACCAGGACCGCAGGCGGGCCGTCGGCGAAGCGCCGCATGGCGGCATCCTTCTCCGCCGCCTTCATGCGCCCGTGCACCAGCACCACCCGGTCCGGGCCCAGACGCTGCTTAAGATGGGCAAACCGCTCCTCCGCAGCGGCCAGATCCAGGACCTCTGAATCCTCCACCAACGGGCAGACCCAGTAAACCTTGGCCGCTGTTTCCAGCGCGCGTTCCACCGCGGCCACCACCCGGTCCAGGCGGTCTGCGCCCATCACCCGCGTGTCGACCGGTTTGCGTCCGGCCGGCTTGTCGGTCAGGCGCGACACGTCCAGGTCGCCGTATGCGGTCAAAGTCAAGGTGCGCGGGATCGGCGTCGCGGTCATCACCAGCATGTCCGCGCCCTTGCCCTTCGACGCCAAGGCAAGGCGCTGGTGCACCCCAAAACGGTGCTGCTCGTCTATGACGGCCAGCATCAGGTCCTTGAACCCGACGTCCTCCTGGAACAGGGCATGGGTCCCGATTACCAGCGAGACATCTCCGGTTTCCAGCGACTGCAACAGGTTCCGCCGCGCCGCGCCCTTGTCCCGGCCGGTCAACAGCGCGGCGTTTACGCCCAGAGCCTGGGCCAGGGGCGCGATGGTGTCGTAATGCTGGCGCGCCAATATCTCGGTCGGCGCCATGATCGCCGCCTGGCCGCCGCATTCCACGGCGTTCAGCATGGCGAAGAAGGCGACGATCGTCTTTCCGCTGCCGACGTCGCCCTGCAGCAGGCGCAGCATACGCGCCGGCACGGCCATGTCGGCGCGGATCTCCTTCAGCGCCTGCACCTGCGCCCCGGTCAGGCTGAACGGCAGCGCCGCCAGCGCCTGCCGGGTGAGGGTCCGATCGCCGTCGATCGCACGGCCCGCCGCCGCCTTGGCGGTGTTGCGGGTGATCAGCAGCGTCAGCTGGTTGGCCAGCAGTTCGTCATAGGCAAGCCGCATGTGCGCCGGCGCGGTCGGCTCCAGATCGGCGGCCGACCCGGGCGCGTGTGCAGCCAGCACCGCCTGTTTCCACGGCAACCAGCCGTTGCGCCGCAGGAATGCCTGGTCCTGCCATTCCGGCAGATCGGGCAGACGTTCCAGGGCGGCGGCGACGGCGCGGTGGACGACCCGTGCGGTCAGCCCGCCGGACAGCGGATAGACCGGCTCGATCGTGCGGATCGCGTCCGCTTCGTCCGGCGGCACCACATGGTCCGGATGGGCCATCTGCGGCGATCCGGCATAGTATTCGACCCGGCCGCTGACGACCCGGGTTTCGCCTTCCGGCAGAAGCCGCGCCAGGTAGTCGCCCTTGGCGTGGAAATAGACCAGGGTGATGCGGCCGGTATCGTCTTCGCAGATCACCCGGTACGGGCGCCGTTTGTCGGGCGCCGGCTTGTGACCGACCACCCGCACCGTCAGCGTCGCGATGCGGCCGGACGGCGCCTCGGCGACGGTCGGCGAATACCGACGGTCGACCAGTTCCCGGGGCAGGTGCCAGACCAGGTCCGCCACGTGCGGTCCCGCCAGCCCCTCCATAAGCCGGCCGTTCCGCGGGCCGATTCCCGGCAGGTTGGTGATCGGCGCGAACAGGGGAAACAGGATCTCAGGACGCACGGGGCAAGGCGCTTTTCCGGAACGGGCGGACAGGGACCGGCTGCCATGATATCCCAACGTCGCGCCGGTTCGCAGCGAACATGTTTACGCGACGCCGCCTTGGCCCTATATCCATCGCCATACAGCCCGCCTGAACCCATCGATGAAGCGCCGCCGCCATGCCGCAAGCCGCCAACGAAGACGATCTGGATATCCGCCGCAAGCGCCTGACCTATCGGGCAAACCACCGCGGCATCAAGGAGATGGACATCCTGATCGGCGGGTTCGCCAAGGAGGCGCTGGGCAAGCTGACCGCCGACGAACTGGACCAGTTCGAAACTCTTCTGGAAGTGCCGGACCAGGATCTGTACGGCATGATCGTCGCCGACGCGCCGGTCCCGCCGGCGCTGGACGATACGGTGATGCGCGCGATCATCGCGTTCAGCCGCCAACGCACAGCCCCTTGACACCGCTGCCGGCGTCCCTCAGCGGTCCTGGCCGCAGGCTGCTGGCCGGCGCGCCGCCGGGACGCGATGCCTTCGTCGTGGCCGACGCGACGCGCGGCGCCGACGGCCGGCTGTTGTTCGTGGCACATGACGACGCCGCGATGGCGCGGATGCGGGACCTGTTGGCCTTCTTCGCACCCGACCTGCCGCTGCTGGACCTGCCGGCGTGGGACTGTCTGCCCTACGACCGCATCAGCCCGCATCCCGACGTTGTTGCCCGCAGGCTGGACACATTGTGCGCGCTGGCGGCCGATCCGCACGGCCGCGGATTGATGCTGACCACGGTGAACGCGCTGTTGCAGCGGGTGCCGCCGCGAAGCGCGTTGGCCGGCGAAACCCTCAGCGCCCGGATCGGCGAGGCGATGCCGGCCGACCGGTTGATGGGCTATCTCACCGCGCACGGCTACCACCGCACCGGTACGGTGCGCGAGCCCGGCGAATACGCCGTGCGCGGCGGCCTGATCGACCTGTTCCCGCCCGGTGCCCCGGACCCGCTGCGGCTGGATTTCTTCGGCGACGAGCTGGAATCGATCCGCAGGTTCGACGCGATGTCCCAGCGCACCAAGGGCGAGGCGCCGGCACTGGTGCTGAAGCCGGTCAACGAGGTGCTGTTGAACGAGGAGTCGATCCAGCGGTTCCGACAGGGCTATCGCGACCTGTTCGGCGCGGTCACCGGCGCCGACCCGCTGTACGAGGCGGTCAGCGCCGGCCAGCGTCACCCCGGGACGGAACACTGGCTGCCGCTTTTCCACGGCGGCCTGGAGACCCTGTTCGACTATCTGGGCCCGGCGCCGGTGATCCTTGACGCGCACGCCCAGGCCGCGGTCGAAGCGCGGGCGGAGATGATTGCGGAGCACTACGAAGCCCGACTGGAACACCTGCGTATCGCCGGGCACGGCGATGGCGGCGACGACGGGCCGGCGGTCTATAAGCCGGTTCCGCCGTCACAGCTGTTCATGGATGATGGCGAACTGGCCAAGGCGCTGGACGAACGCGCGACGAGCGTGCTTTCGCCGTTCGCGCTGCCCGACGGCGCACCGGAGGGGGCGATCGACGCCGGCGGCCGGCAGGTTGTGGACTTCGCGGCGGCCCGGACCGATCCCAACACCGACCTGTTCGCTGCTGCCGGCGGCCGGGTTGCCGCGGAGGCGCGCGACCGCCGGGTCCTGGTCACCGCCCACAGCGCCGGCTCGCGCGAACGCATCCTGACCCTGTTCACCCAGCACGGACTGGAGGGCGGCACCGCCTGCGAGACATGGGCCGATGCCGAGGCGCTGCCGTCTGGAATTCCCGCCTTTGCGGTCCTGGACCTGGAGCACGGGTTCGAGACCGAGGACCTGATCGTCTTCAGCGAACAGGACATCCTGGGCGAACGCCTGGCCCGGCCGCCGCGCCGGCGGCGGCGCAACGAGGAATTCCTGACCGAGGTCTCCAGCCTGTCGGTCGGCGACTACGTGGTGCATGTGGACCACGGCATCGGCCGTTACGACGGCCTGGAAACCCTGGACGTTGCCGGGGCGCCGCACGATTGCCTGCAGCTTACCTATGCCGGCGGCGATCGGCTGTTCCTGCCGGTTGAAAACATCGAGGTCCTGTCCCGGTTCGGCTCGGAAGACGCGACCGTCACCATGGACAAACTGGGCGGGCAGGGCTGGCAGGCGCGCAAGGCCCGGGTCAAGGAACGGATCCGCGAGATCGCCTTCGAGCTGATCAAGATCGCGGCCGAACGGGCGGTTCGCAAGGGCGAGGTGCTGGACACGCCGGATGGGCTGTACCAGGAGTTCTGCGCCCGTTTCGGTTACGTGGAGACCGACGACCAGTTGCGTGCGATCGAGGACGTGGTGGCGGATTTCGAGGCCGGCCGGCCGATGGACCGGCTGGTTTGCGGCGATGTTGGATTCGGCAAGACCGAGGTCGCGCTGCGTGCCGCCTTTATCGCGGCGATGGCCGGAAAGCAGGTTCTGGTGGTGGTGCCGACAACCCTTCTGGCACGCCAGCACCACGCCACCTTCACCGAACGCTTCCGCGGCCTGCCGCTGCGCATCGGGCAACTGTCGCGCCTGGTCACGGGGAAACAGTCAACCGACGTGAAGCAGGGACTGGCCGACGGGACCCTCGATATCGCCATCGGTACCCATGCGCTTTTGGCAAAATCGATCAAGGCCGCCAATCTCGGCCTGCTGGTGATCGACGAGGAGCAGCATTTCGGGGTGAGCCAGAAGGAGCGGTTGAAGCAGTTGCGGACCGACGTCCATGTGCTGACCCTGACTGCGACGCCGATCCCGCGGACGCTGCAGATGGCGCTTTCGGGCGTGAAGGAGATGAGCGTCATCGCGACGCCGCCGGTCGACCGGCTGGCGATCCGGACCTTCGTTCTGCCTTATGACGGCGTGGTGGTGCGTGATGCGATCATGCGCGAGCATTTCCGCGGCGGCCAGATCTTCTATGTCTGCCCCAGGGTCCGCGATCTGGGCCGGGTCGAGGAGCGACTGAGAACGCTGGTTCCCGATCTGAAGATCGCGACCGCGCACGGCCAGATGCCGGCCCGGGCGCTGGAGGACGTGATGGGCGCGTTCCTGGATAAGCGATTCGACATCCTGCTCAGCACCAACATCGTCGAATCGGGCCTGGACATTCCAAACGCCAACACGATGATCGTGCACCGCGCCGACATGTTCGGCCTGTCGCAACTCTACCAGCTGCGCGGCCGGATCGGACGCGGCAAGGTCAGGGCCTATTGCTATCTCACAGTCCCGCCGGGCAGGGTGGTGACCGAAGCAGGAGAGAAGCGGCTGCAGGTGATGCAGACGCTGGATAGCCTGGGCGCCGGCTTCACCCTGGCCAGCCACGATCTGGACATTCGCGGCGCCGGCAACCTGCTGGGCGAAGAGCAGTCCGGCCATATCCGGGAAGTCGGCGTGGAGCTATATCAGCGGATGCTGGAGGAAACCGTCGCCGCCCTGAAGACCGACCAGGCGGGAAAGCCCGCGGAGGAGACCTGGTCGCCGACCATCGCGCTTGGAACGGCAGTGCTGATTCCCGAACGTTACGTCTCGGATCTTTCAGTCCGGCTGGGCCTCTATCGTCGGCTCTCCACGCTGGCCGAAGAGCGCGACCTGGAAACCTTCGAGATCGAACTGGTCGACCGATTCGGTCCGTTGCCTCCGGAAGTAAAAAACCTCCTGCATGTGATTGCGATTAAACAGCTATGCAAACAGGCTGGAGTGGAAAAGATCGACGCGGGGCCGAAAGGTGCCGTGGTGTCTTTCAGAAACGACCATTTCGCGCATCCGGAAAGGCTGATCGGCTATATCCAACAGCAGGTCGGGTCGGTGAAGCTGCGGCCCGACCACAAGCTGGTCTGCATCCGCCCATGGGACGGGCCGGAACAGCGCATCGCCGGGGTCGAGCGCCTGGTGCGGGACCTCAAGGACCTCGCCTGCGGTTGAATTTCCCGGAAAATATCCCCATTTCGAGAAGTGCTATGATACAAGTTAACGCCACCTTAACTCTGAGCCCGTAAAACCTGTATCCTGCGTCGCCCCGGTTGACGGTAGAGGCGCACCCCGTCGGGACACTCGGGGGGTTCCGAGCCGAAAATCCAATTGGAGAGCACGGATGCCCGCGCATGCTTCTGCACACCCCCAGTCACATGGCCCTACGGTCGTTGTCGCCGATGCCGATGCCGAAGAAGTCGCCCTTAAGCACCTGAAGACCTATCTGGCCTCCGCCGAGGCTCTGCTGGCGCATATCGACGGTTCCCATTCGCCGGTCATGATCACCACGACCGACATTTCCCGACAAGGCCCGCAGATCCTTTATGCCAACCAGGCATTCTGCGAAATGCTGGGCTACGAGCTTGGCGAATTGCTGGGCGAAACCCTGAGCCTGTTGCACGGGCCGGACACCGATCCGGACGCAGTCCAGGTCATGCGGCAGGAACTGCTGCGCACCGGTTTCGCGAAGACCGAACTGCTCCGCTACCGCAAGAACGGCGACGGCTTCCGGTCCTATGTCACGGCGTCGCGGATGCGGGATGAAGCCCCGGGGCAGGGCGTGTTCCTGTTCGTCGAAAACGAGCTTCCGGCGCGGGCGAGCTGACGTCGCCCGTTCAGGTCGTGGCCGTCGACGCCATCGACTGGTCCTGCGCCGCCATGTCGAAGATCGGATAGAAGGCTTCAGGCTCTTGGGCGCCTGACAGGGCGTATTTTCCATCGATGATGAAGCAGGGCACGCCGGCGATCCCAAGCCGGCGGGCAAACCGGTCTTCTGCCAGAATATCCTGCGTCAGCTCGTCGGAGCGCAGGAACTCCGCGGCTGCACCCGCATCCAGTCCGGCTTCTTCGGCAATCGAGGCCAGGATCCGGACGTCGCCGATATCAAGTCCCTCCAGGAAATAGGCACGGAACAGGACCTCGGATAAGGCGGCGTCGTGGCCCTGGCTTTCCGCCAACCGCAGCAATCTGTGCGACGGGACGGTGTTCGGCGTCCGGGCGATCGCGTCGAAGCGGAATTCGATCCCCTCGGACTCGCCGACCTGGCGGATCGTGTCGTACAACTCCTGGGCACGTGTCGCGCCGCCGAACTTCAGCGCCAGATAACGCTGCCGGTCCATTCCTTCTTCCGGCATCTGCGGATTCAACTGGAATGTCCGCCAACGGACACTGGGCGTAACGTCGGACCGCTCGGCCAGTGCCCGTTCCAGCCGCCGTTTGCCGATAAAGCACCAGGGGCAGACGGTGTCGGAAAAGATGTCGATGTTCATTTAGATCCTCCGCCTTGCGCAGCCGCCAGGGGAGGCAGAGGCGCCTGACCAGACAATAGCGCCTCCTGGGATATCGTGATAGGCATCTGGAAAGAGACACAGAATCACGTGTCCGCGAGTGCTTGAACTGGGGAGGACGGGGTGTCCGACGAATATGGTCCCAACGGCGCCGGGCTGGTGCCGAACGCGGCGAACCGCACGCCGCTGTCGCCGGTCGGTTTCCTGCACCGCTCGGCACTGGTCTATCCGAACAAGACCGCGGTCGTTCACGGCCCCACGCGATACAGCTATGCCCAGTTCTATGCCCGGTGTCGGCGCCTGGCATCGGCGCTGGCCCGCCGCGGTATCGGACGCGGCGACACCGTCTCGGTGATTGCGCCGAACGTGCCGGCGATGCTGGAGGCACACTATGCCGTGCCCATGATCGGTGCGGTCTTGAACGCGATCAACGTGAAGCTGGATGCGGCGACGATCTCCTTCATCCTGGACCATGGCAACGCGCGGATCCTGATCGCCGACCGCAGCCTGTCCGATGCCGTCGGACCGGCGGTGGCGGCACTGGACAGACCTTTGCCGGTGATCGACATCGACGATCCGCTGGATGGCACCGGCGCGCCGGTGGGCGGCACAACCTACGAGGCGCTGTTGGAAGAGGGCGACCCGGACTATGTCTGGTCGCCGCCCGAAGACGAGTGGGACGCGATCTCGCTGAACTACACGTCCGGCACGACCGGCGATCCGAAAGGGGTCGTCTATCACAGCCGCGGCGCCTATCTGAACGCGCTGGGCAACCTGATCAGTTTCGGCCTCACGCCCGACTGCGTTTATCTGTGGACGCTGCCGATGTTCCACTGCAATGGCTGGACCTTCACCTGGGCGGTGACGGCCATCGGCGGCACCCATGTCTGCCTGCGCAAGGTCGAGGCAGAACCGATCTATGCCGCCATCCGGGACCAAGGCGTCACCCACATGTGCGCCGCACCGATCGTGC
>CAJIAA010000050.1_pt1 | contig 11793 bp, 11 predicted proteins | sample 9199011 | NCBI WGS metagenome assembly CAJIAA01 (sample SAMEA7708266, study PRJEB35096) | sediment metagenome | biome: marine neritic benthic zone biome [ENVO:01000025]; feature: sediment [ENVO:00002007]; material: shallow marine sediment [ENVO:03000034] sea grass bed [ENVO_01000059] ...
CCTGATCGAGCCGGTCTATATCGCGCGCATGGTGCTGTTCCTGGCCTCCGACGACGCGGCGATGTGCACCGCGAACAACTACATGGTCGAAGCGGGATCGATTTAGGCGCCCACTTAGCGATGTCGGACATGTGGAAGCAATCAGCCTTCACCCTGGCCGAACTGGTCCGCAATGGCGACGCATCCGCCGTTGAGGTGACCGAAAGCGCGCTGGCACGGCTGGCCCGGGCGAACCCGGCGATCAACGCCGTGGTGACGGAGATGCCAGAGGCTGCCCTGGCCACGGCCCGAGAAGTCGACGCGCGGCGTTCCCGGGGCGAGGCATTGGGCCCGTTGGCGGGCGTTCCGGTAACGGTGAAGGTCAATGTCGACCAGGTTGGGTTTGCCACGACCAACGGGCTGAAGATCCAGCGCGACCTGGTTGCGGAAGAGGACAATCCGGTGGTCGCGAATCTCAAGAATGCCGGCGCGGTCATCATCGGGCGAACCAACACCCCGGCCTTTTCGCTGCGCTGGTTCACCCGCAACGGGCTGCACGGCCATACCCGCAACCCGCGCGATCCCGCGCTGACGCCGGGCGGTTCGTCCGGCGGCGCCGCAGCCGCGGTGGCGGCGGGGATCGGCGCCATCGGCCACGGCACGGATATCGGCGGCTCGATCCGCTACCCGGCCTATGCCTGCGGCGTGCACGGCCTGCGCCCGACACTGGGCCGGGTGCCCGCGGCCAATTTCACCGGCCCCGACCGTCACGTGGGCGCCCAGTTGATGGCGGTGTCGGGCCCGATCGCGCGTACGGTTGCCGATCTGCGCCTGGCGTTCGCGGCGATGGCGGCGGAAGACCTGCGCGATCCCTGGTGGGTGCCGGCGCCGTTGGAATTGCCGCCGATGCCGAAGCGTGCCGCCTTGACCGTTGTGCCCGAAGGGCTGGCGGTGGCACCCGAGGTCGAAGCGGCCCTGCGCGATGCCGCCGCACGGCTGGAGGCGGCGGGCTGGACCGTTGTGGAGACGCCCTGCCCGCCGTTGCGCGCGGCCGCGCGGCTGCAGGCGGTTCTATGGCTTGCCGAATTCCGCCGCGGCGGGGGCCGGATGCTGGAGCAGGAGAACGACCCCGATGCGCGTTTCGTGTTCGACCAGTTGGCGGCGGTCTGCCCGGAACCGGACCTCAACGCGGTCCTGGACAGCCTGCAGGAACGCGCGACGCTGACCCGTCGATGGCAGCTGTTCCTGGCCGACTATCCCGTGTTGCTGTGCCCGGTGTCAGGCGAACTGCCGTTTCCCGACCAGCTTGACGTGGAATCGCCGGCGGCGTTCGGGCGGGTGCTGGAGGCGCAACTGACCCAGCTTGGCCTGCCGCTGATGGGTCTGCCGGGTCTGACCGTCAGCACCGGACTGGTGGGGACGACCCCGGTCGGCGTCCAGCTTGTCGCCGGCCGCTACCGCGAGGACGTGCTTTTGGAAGCCGGCGAGGCCATTGAAGCCGGGGGCGCGCCACCCAGCCCGGTGGATCCACGCTGAACGGACTCATTACTTCGACGGCATCTCGGACATTGGTGCCGCCCCCCCAACAAAAGGACACTCTTTGCCGGGTCACGCCGCCTCGCGGTAGAGGCCCAGCAGGCGCTGCACGCCGCCATCGGTAAAGCTAAACAGCACGGCCCGCCCGTCCGTCTGGTGCCTGTGCCGCACCCATGGCGGGACGACAAACTGGTCGCGCGGCCCCCAGTCCAGCACCTGTTCGGTCCCATCGCGTGCCGTCACGATCGTGCGCCCGCTGCCTTCCACGCAGGAAAAGACCTGACCCTCGGTGGTCTGGCGATCGGCGCCCGCGAAGCCCTCGGGCAGCAAAGTGAGGAACGCGGACAGGGTCTTCATGATCGGGCCGCCCGTGGTCGGGTCGATATACTCCATGCACCAGCCCCGCTTCGAATCCGGGTCCGCATAGGCCGCCAGCGATTCCAATGCTTCCATCGAGGCAGCAAAGGGATAGTGAAAAATCGGACTGGACGGTCCTTCGTATAAGTCGCCGACGGGACGCATGTTGCGGCCGTAGCGGGCATAGGACGAGCCTTCCGGCCGATTGGTCGGGAATTGCGGGTCGGGATAGCCCTCGGCGAAAACGGGACCCAGGTAGCGCACCAGCGGGATGTCCAGACCGTCGAGCCACACCATCGGCGCATCGCCGTCATGGCCGTGGTCGTGCCAGGCCCAGTTCGGCGTCAGGATCAGGTCGCCCGGGGCCATGTAGGCCTTTTCGCCGTCAACCGCAGTGAAGGCCCGTTCGCCTTCGACGATAAACCGGAAGGCACTGGGCGTGTGCCGGTGCGCCGGCGCGATCTCGCCGGGAAGAATAAGTTGCAGGCCGGCATACAGCGTCTCGGTGATGGCACTGTTGCCGGCCAGGCCGGGATTTTCCAGCACCAGAACCCGGCGTTCGGCTTCGGCGGCGGAGATCAGGCCGCCCGATTCCAGCAACAACGGCCGCACCTCATCGTAGCGCCATCGATAGGGCACCGCGTCGGTCACCGGTTCGCGCGCCAGGAGCTGGTGGATGACCTCCCACAACGGGGCCAGGCTGAGCGGTTTCAGGCGCTGGTAGTAGCGGTTGCGGTCTTCCGCAGTCGATGTGGGCTGGTTCATGGTTCCGGATCCTCGAGACTTCGGAAGTGTCAGCCGCGCAGGGCGCGCGCCCTGTCCGACAGGGAAAGGCCGTGCCCCGCCGTACCGGGGTCGATGGTCATGGTGCCGTCCGCCGCCATCGCCGGCAGCCCGTCGAACAGGGGCTCCAGCAGGGCGAAATCTTCCAGCCAGGTCACGGCGGGCGCGGCGGCGGCCAGATGGACGAACAGTCCCGGCAAGAAGTGCGGCGCGACGCCCAGGCCATGGAACGCGGCGACCTCGGTCAGGGCAAGCGACGGGGTGAGCCCGCCGACCATCGCCAGGTCGGGCTGCAGGACCCCGACCAGCCGATCCGCCACGTAAGGTTCGAACGCGGCCAGCGTCTGCAGGTGCTCGCCGGTGGCAATGGTCACCGCGGCGCCGTCCGCCAGCCGGCGGAATCCGCCCAGGTCGGCGGCGGGCAAGGGTTCCTCCACGAACAGCACGCCATGGTCGCGGGCCACCTCCAACAGGCGCCGGGCACGGGCAAGGTCGCCCTTCTCGTTGACGTCCAGCATCAGGGACCTGTCCGCCGGCAAGGCCCCGGTCACCGCGGCGATCATGGCATCGTCCGCGGGCATCGCCGCGACGCGCGGCTTGACCCCGCGAAAGCCCGTTTCGACCGCGGCCAGCGCGGCGTCGACGGCCGCCGCCGGCGCCATGCCCGGCTGGAACGGCCCGCTGGCATAGACCGGCACCGCGCGGGGCGCACCGCCCATCGCGACACCCAGGGACATTCCGGCACGCCTTGCCGTCAGGTCCCACAACGCGACATCAAGTGCCGCCAGGGCCAGCATGTTCCAACCGCTGCCGGTCCGGTTGAAGCTCTTGGCGATTGCCTGCCAGGCCGCCTGCGGCGCAGGCACGGGCTTGCCGACCAGGAACCGGTCGGCCAGCGCACGGCACAGCGGCGCAAGCGGCGCGCCGCCGCCGGCGATCACATAGCTGAAACCGAACCCCGTCGCGCCGTCTTGGTCGGTCAGATGCGCGATCAGAAGATCCACCTCCGACACGCCCGAACCGCCCATCGGCCGGTCCAGCCGGTAGGTGATCAGGTCGACGGTGCAGTCCGTGAGCCGGCTCATCAATTTCAACCTTCGCGGACCGGTACGGTCATGCCGCCGATCCCCTCGATCCAGCATTCCATGACGTCGCCCGGCGCGACCGGCGCAACCCCTTCAGGCGTCCCGGTCATGATGATATCGCCGGGATAAAGCGTATAGGCCGATGTGGCATATTCGATCAGCTTGGGGATGTCCCAGATCAGCAGACTGGTGTTGGATCGCTGACGCTCCTCGCCGTTGACCTTGATCCAGAAATCCAGGTTGTTCGGGTCGGGGACCTCCTCGGCGGTCACCAACCAGGGGCCCAGCACCGCAAAGCTGTCGAACGATTTACGGAAACTCCGGTCTTCGGTGCCGCGAACGGTCATATCCAATCCGATCGCATAGGCCGCGACCATCTCCATCGCGGCGTCCCGGCCGACGCGGTAGCCCTCTTTGCCGATCACAACCGCCAGCTCCACCTCGTGGTCGATGCGCCGGTCTGTCCAGGTCATCGTGACGCCGTCGTCCGGCCCCACCAGGGCGGTGCTGTTCTTCAGAAACAGCCCCAGATCGTCGATGGTCTTGACCTGGGTGCCGTGATGGATGCCGGAATCGGCACGCGCCTCGTCCAGGTGTTTCTTGTAGTTCACCGGGGCGGCGAGGATCTTGGTGGGATTCGCCACCGGACTGTGCAGGGATACGTCGGCCAGTCGAAGCCGCCGTCCCGCCTCGGCGGCGGCATTGATCGGCCGCCGCAGCAGTCCCAGATGGCGGATCAGCGGGTCGCCTGGCACCAGCGGCCAATGGTCCAGGGGCAGTGCATCCAAAGCAGCGGTCACATCGGTCAGCGCATCGCCGTCCACCAGTCCCAGCCGGTCGTCGTTGAACCTTGCAAGCCTCATGATCCGTATCCCTCTTTATCTCAACTCAACCGTCAACGGATCGTAGGAAAACAGCCAGCGCGAACGCTCTGCCGCGATGTCCCGATTGGCGAAGGCCGCTTGCAGATCCTCCTTCGTCTTGGGGTGCAGCAACTGACTGTTGGCAGACGACTCGTTGACAATGCGCGCTGTGCGGTCAACGCGGTTGCGTTGATAAAGATCCAGGGCCGCCTTTGGTTCTGAGCTTTTTTGAAGGCACCGGCTCAGCACGGCGCCGTCCTCAATCGCCATGCACGCACCCTGGGCCAGGTACGGAAGTGTCGGGTGCGCGGCATCCCCCAACAACGTCGCCCTGTCGGTACTCCAGTTCGTGATCGGCGCCCGGTCGTTCAACGCCCAACGGAAGCACTGTTCCTTGTCGGCGGCATCGATGATTGCCTGAATTCGCGGATGCCAGCCGACGAAATCGGCCTTCAACTCGCTCCAGGGACGGCGGACTGTCCAGCCCTCGTCCTCCCAATCGCCAAATTCGACCACACCGACGAAGTTCAGCAATGTGCCGCTGCGCAGATAATAGACGACGGCATTCCGCTGGGGACCAACCCAGATCTCCGTCGACAGCCCATTGTTTTTTCTGTCTTCGGCCGGCAGGTCCGCAACCGGGACAATGATCCGCCAGGCAACGTCGCCCGAATAGTGCGCGTCGACACGACCGACGATCTGCTCGCGGATCATCGACTTGATGCCATCGGCGCCCACCAGAACGTCGCCGCGAACGGTCCGGCCGTCCTCCAGCGCCAGGCTCACGCCGTGGGCATCTTCCGCGAACCCCGTGGCGCGCGCATTCAAATGAACAGCATCGGACTTCAGTTGCTTCAGCCGGCGCACCAGCATGTCGTGAAAGTCGGCCCGGTGGACCGTGTAATAGGGGACGCCATGGCGCTGGACATAACTCTCGCCCAACTGGATTTCCTGGATCTGCTCGCCACTGTCGTATCGGCGAAACTCGTAGCAGCGGGGCCTTACCGCAACCGCATCCATCTGCGGCCCCAGGCCCATGTCCAACAAGACACGAACCGCGTTGGCGCTGAGTTGCACGCCCGCGCCCACCTCGCCCAGTTCCGGTGCCTGTTCGTAGACCTCAACGTCGAAACCGGCCCTCATCAGGCAGATGGCCGCCGTCAGGCCGCCGAGCCCACCGCCTGCGATCAAAACCTTTGAAACGGACATGTGCCCCGCAATCCTCCTTCACGTGCAGTGAAGACTATAGAAACATGACGCACCCGCTGTCAGCATGCGTCACCGGGGCCCACCGTCGACGGTGCCGTCCTTGAAAGCGCCCAGCGCCTCGGCCAGGTGCTGAATCAGTGCAGCCGCAGCCGGGGTCGGGCGGCGTTCCCGCGGCTGCAGCAGGGTCAAGCGCAGGTCCGACAGCCGCCGTTCCTTCAGCGGAACGGCAACCACCGATCCGTCGGCCAATTCGTTGACGAAGCCGATCGAGGTGTAGAAAGCCACCCCGACGCCCGCGCAAACCAGGCCCTTGATCAGCGACAGGTTGTTCGCCGCCAGAAGGTGGCGGCTCGCGGTCTTGGCCTCGGCCAGTTCCATGTCCAACAGGGTCCGAATCGGCTGGGTGTCCTCCTGGAACAACAGCGGATAGCGAGCGCAATCCAGCAAGGTGGCCGACGGCGCGGCGGCCAGCGGATGGTCCGGTGACACCATGGCGCGGATCGGCGATGCGATATCCGCCGCCACAGTCACGCCGGCATGCTGTTCGATATCGAAGGCGATGCCGATATCGGCATCGCCGTTCGCCACACGGTTGGCGACTTCGCCCGGCCCGCAGGCGGTGACGGCAAAGCGCACTGCGGGGTTGGACCGGTGAAAGTCGGTGATCGCCCGCGGCAGCAGATCCACCATCAGGCTGTCCAGACTGGCAATTCTGACCAGACCCGTCCGCACACCCTGAAGGGCATCCAATTCGGTCTTCAGGCGGTCGAATTCATACAGAGTTGCGCGCGCATGACGCAGCACAACCTCACCGGCCGGCGTCAACCGCAGGCCGGTGGGAACGCGCTCGAACAGTTCCAGCCCCAATTCCTGTTCCAGCTTGAGGACCTGCCGGTTCACGGCGGAAGCGGCGACATTGAGCTGCCGGGCCGCCTGGCGGATCGATCCGGCGCGGGCCACTTCGGCGAAATAGCGCAGGACCGGGGCGTGCACGACCGTCTCCGCCCGTTCAGGCGGTCAGCCTGACGGGCCAGTCCGCAACCGTGGGGTGGTCGTCCTCGCTCCGGTGGGTGTCGCTCAACCCGCCCGGTGCGCCCCAGCCGGTCACCTCCGGCCCGAAGAACTCCCGGTTGACCGCGATGAACCGGCGCCAGGCAGCCGGCAGTTCGCTTTCTTCGAAGATTGCCTCGACAGGACAGACCGAGACGCACAACGCGCAGTTTATGCACTCGTCCGGTTGGATGTAGAACATCCGGCCGCCTTCATAGATGCAATCGACGGGGCATACTTGTGTGCAGGTGCCGTCCTTGACGTCGATACAAGTCTCGCCAATGACAAAGGCCACGTGGTCACCCCTCGCTCAGCGACCGCGCCAGACGGGCGGGCGTTTCTCCTGGAAAGCAAGGACGCCTTCCTCGCCGTCCTCGCTGAGCAGCGCATCGATCACCGCCGGCAGCTTCAGCGCCTGCGCCTCGGCGGGTTGCAGGTGCCGCGTGCGCTGTACGGTCTGTTTGACGGCCTTGAGACTCAGCGGCGCGCAGCGGAGGATATCTTCAACCCACCGGTCGACCGTGTCGTCCAGTTGGTCGGCCGGCACCGCTTCGTTGACCAGACCCCACTGGGCCAGTTCGCGCGCCGGGACGCGTCGGGCGGTCAACAGCATCCCCATGGCAATGTTGTAAGGGATTTTCCGCGGCAGCTTGACCATGCCACCGTCCAGCGGCATGCGCCCGACCCTTGGCTCCGGCAGCCCCATTTCCGCGTCCTCGCGCGCAATGACGATGTCGCAACCCAGAACCATCTCGAACCCGCCGCCCAGCGCGTAGCCGTTGACCCGCGCGATCACGGGCACGTCCAATGTGTCGCGCAAGGCGATGCCGCCGAAACCGCCGGGACGCGGCTCGGCCCAGTATTCCAGGCCCGAGCTGTCCACGCCCTTCATGTCGGCCCCGACACAGAAGGCGCGGTCGCCGGCGCCGGTCAGAACGACACAGCGGACATCGTCGTCGTCTTCGATCTGTGCCCAGATCTGCTGTAGCCGTGCCTCGGTCTCCGCGTCGACGGCATTCATCCGGTCCGGTCTGTCGATGGTGATCCGGGCAACGTGGTTGTGGGTTTCCAAGTGAATACTCAAGCAACCTTCTCCGGCTGGCCGTCCAGGCTGTCCGGCGCGATTCCCAGCCCCTGAAGGACCTCGTCGTTGTGTTCGCCCAGCTGCGGCGGCATATGCCGCACTTCCAGGGGCGCCGCGGACATGTCGATCGGCGTGCCGACCAGCCGCACCGGCCCGGTCGCGCTGTGTCCGGCTTCGACGATCATGCGGTTGACCAGGGTCTGCTCGTCCTCCAGCGCCTCGGCCAGGGATTTGACCGGCGCGCAGAGGATGTCGACCGCCTCCAGCCGCTCCAGCCAGTAGGCGGTGCCCTCCTGGCGGAACCGCTCGCGGAACCGCGCCTGCAACTCGCTCCTATGCTCGCGTTGGCGGTCCAGAGTCGACAGCCTCTCTTCCTTGGACAGATCGTCGAACCCGAGGGCCATGCAGATATCGGCCAGCGGATTGGGCTTGAAGGCGCCGACCATGGTGATGGCGCCGTCAGAGGTCTCGAACACGCCGGTCAGGGGCATCGCCGCCCAGTTGAGCTCTTTCGCGCGCATCATGTGCATGGCGGCTTCCTGCATCTGCATCGCCAGCATGGAATTGTAGAGGCTGACGCCGACCTGCTGGCCCTCGCCGGTCTTCTCGCGCTGCATCAGGGCCAGAAGGATACCCTGGACCAAGTGCATGCCCGCCGAATAGTCGCACAGCGCCGTCGGATAGATCGAAAACGGCAAGGCCGGATCTGCGCGGCGGTCCATCACACCGCTCATCGCCTGGGCCAGAACGTCCTGGCCGCCCTTGTGCACATAGGGGCCCTGGTTGCCGTAGCCCGAGCCTTCGGCAAAGATCAGGCGCGGGTTGCGCGCCTTCAGCGCCTCGTAGCCGAAGCCGATGCGGTCCATCACGCCGGGCCGGAAATTGTTGACCACCACGTCGGCGCCGTCGATCAGGCGCAACACCGCCTCCTTCGCCGCCGGCTGTTTCAGGTCCAGGGCCAGGCTTTTTTTGTTCCTGTTCAGGGAACAGAAGACCGGGTTGTTCAGGCCGTCCGGGTCCTCGCCCAGGGACCAGCGCGACAGGTCGCCGATTTTGGCCTTCTCGACCTTGATCACCTCGGCGCCGTAGTCGGCCAGCATCTGGGTACAGCACGGACCCAGCATCACTTGCGTGAAGTCGATCACCTGCACACCGTCCAGCGGCAGCGGTCCTTTGCTTTTCTGGTCACTCATTCCGCAGCCTCCGCAGCGATCAATGCGTTCGGCGACGGCCTGTCGCCCGGGTCCGCGCCCTGGGCGCGCATCTTCTTCTGGATCAGGCCCACGTCCGCGTCGCGCACCGCGACACCGGCATCCAGCGCGACCACGGCGGCAACGCCCGCCGCCTCGCCCATCGCCATGCAGGGCGGGATTTCGCGGCTCATCTTCTGGGCCTGCGGGGTGGCGGAGTAATGCCGACCCGCGACCAGAAGCTGATCGACGTCCTGGGGCACCATGGCGCGGTAGGGCGTGTAGTAGTCGCGGCCGCGGCAGACCGTATCGGGGAAATGACGGCGTTGCATCACGTCGGCCTTGGTGACCACGTATTCGCCTTCCAGCAGGCGGGTCTGGCGCACCCCCGTCTGCGGCGCGAAGTCCACCACATAGGCATTCTCAAAGCCCGGAATGTTCGCGCGGGCATGGTCCAGCAGACGCTCGATGCGGCCGCGGCCTTCCAGCTCCGCAGCGGTCAGGTCCTCGACCTTCAGTCCGTCCAGGCCCGGCATGTGCGGACAGTTCAGCCAGACCACGCCCGGCAGCGGCGTCTTCAGCCACCAGAAGTTCCAACAGCCGCCAATGATCCGCTTGGCCTCCCGGTCGGCTGTCTTGAATGCTTCGGGCTCTTCGAACTCGAAGCGCTCGGCCGCGTCGGTGTCGACGCCGCCCCAGCGAGAAACCGTCGTCAGGATGTAGGAGCCCTCCTGGAACCTGGCGCCGGCGCTGGCGGCCACGTCCAGGTCGCCGGTCGTGTCGATCACCACGCCGCCCATCACCGCCTGGCGGCCTTCCTTGGTTTCGCTGATCACGCCCGTGATCGCACCGTCCTCCACCACGGAGGCGGCGAACCAGCTGTGAGTGCGCAGTTTCACGCCGGCGTCCGCGATCATTTCGTAGGAGGCGCGCTTGAAGCCGTCCGGGTCGAAGGCTGCGGCATAGACGATCGGATGCGGCATCTCCTTGGTGCGGAAATCGAACACGCCCCAGCGCGCCCATTTTCGCCACATCTCTTCGGTCTGGCGGATGTCGTGCTGGCGCGCCGCCTCGTCAGGCGCCACGGCCAGGCCCCACTTCGCCATGCGTTCGATGATTTCCATGCCGATGCCCTGGACCGTGATTTCCAGGTCGTTGTGCATGTCATCCAGCACCAGCACCATGCCGCCTGAGGCCAGCCCGCCCAGATAGGGATAACGTTCCAGCAGCGTGACGCTGGCGCCGTTGCGCGCGGCGGAGACCGCCGCCGACAGACCGGCCGGGCCGCCGCCGACAACGACGACGTCGCTGCGGTCGACGATGTGCGCCTCGCGGGCGGCTTCGCTGATGGTTGTGGTTTCGGTCATGGGGTCTCTCTCTTCAGATCTCGGACAATGACGGTGTCAATGGACCGCCGAGGATTTCCAACGGATTGCCTTGCGTTCCGCGAAACTCACCAGGCTGAACAGGGTGACGGCCAGGCCGGCGCAGACGAAGACGGTGGCGTACAAAAGCGGCGAGCGGAAATTGTAGGTCGCCTCGATGATCAGGGCGCCCAGCCCGAAGTTCGAGCCGATCCATTCGCCGACGATGGCGCCGATCACGCAGGTGGTGCTGGCGATTTTCAGAGCGGCGAACAGGAAGGGCAACGAGCTTTGCAGCCTGACTTTCCAGAACACCTCGGGCTTGGTCGCTGATAGGACCCGCATCAGGTCCAGCATGGCCGGGCTTACCGCCTTTAGGCCGCGCACCATGTTGACCAGCGTCGGAAAAAAACAGATCAGGCCCGCGATCACGATCTTCGGCGCATAGCCGTTGCCGAAGATCAGAACCAGGATCGGCGCGATGGCGATGATCGGAATGGTGTTGATGAAGACGGCGATGGGATAGAAGGCCCGCTCCGCGTTCCGGCGGTGCACGAACCAGACCGCCAGCAGGATCGCGACGCCGTTTCCGGCGAAAAACCCCAGCAGGGCCTCCATCAGGGTCGGCCAGAAATTCGTCAGCAGAATGTCGCCTTCGGTCACGAAGGTGCTGGCGACATCCAACGGGCTGGGCGCAATATAGGTGGGCACGCCGAACAGGCTCACGACCGCCTGCCACAGCACCAACAGACCGACCGCCGCCGCGATTGCCGGCATGCGGGCACGCCAGCGGGCCGCCCGCGCGGCGCGCAGCTTTCCGGCGGTTCCGTCGCTGTCGGCGGTCAGCGAAGCCATCAGCAGCTCTCCAACAGGGCGCGCAGATGGGCGGTTACCTGCACGAATTCGAGCGTATCGCGCATCGCAAGCCGGCGCGGAAAGTCGAGCTCGACGTCAACAAAGTCGCGCACGCGGCCCGGCGAGGCCGCCAGGACAAGAACGGACTGCCCCAGAAAGGCCGCCTCGGGGATTGAATGGGTGACGAACAGGATTGTGGTGCCGGTTTCCTCCCAGATCCTCAGCAGCTCTTCGTTCAGCTTGTCCCGGGTGATCTCGTCCAGCGCCCCGAACGGTTCGTCCATCAACAGGATGCGCGGCCGACACACCAGGGCCCGGGCGATCGCCACGCGCTGGCGCATGCCGCCCGAAAGCTCGGCGGGCACGGCTTCCTCGAACCCCCCCAGTCCCACTAGCTGAATGAGCGAATCGATGAATTCCCTGGCCTGGCGCACCGGC
>CAJIAA010000014.1_pt1 | contig 11781 bp, 10 predicted proteins | sample 9199011 | NCBI WGS metagenome assembly CAJIAA01 (sample SAMEA7708266, study PRJEB35096) | sediment metagenome | biome: marine neritic benthic zone biome [ENVO:01000025]; feature: sediment [ENVO:00002007]; material: shallow marine sediment [ENVO:03000034] sea grass bed [ENVO_01000059] ...
ATCACGCTTGCCGTCGCGGCGCACCGGCGAAACCCCCGTGGGATTCATGTCTTCCATGCCGTCTCGCCCGCCGTCCCGCCAGAGGCAACCGCCCGCGTCAAGACGCTGGCCGAACGGGAAGGCTGGAGCGTCAGGATTGCTGACGCGGGAGAGTTCCGTGACGCGGCCTATCTGGCCAATCCGGTCAACCGCTGTTTCTTCTGCAAATCCAATCTCTACACGTCCATGCGTGCGTTGATGAAGGGCATGCTGTTGTCGGGAACCAACATGGACGACCTGGGCGATTTCCGGCCCGGACTGGACGCGGCAAAAGCGAACGCGGTGCGGCACCCGTTCGTAGAGGCCGGCATCGACAAAGCCGGCGTGCGGGCGCTGGCCAGGGGGCTGGGACTTCCGGATATTGCCGATCTGCCTGCCCAGCCCTGTCTGTCGAGCCGGATCGAAACGGGAATTCCTGTTGCGGCGGAAACACTGTCCTTGATCCATCGCATCGAGAAGACGGTCTCGGACTGGTTCGCCGATCAAGGACGCGTACCCGAGGTGGTCCGCTGTCGCGTGCGCCGCGACGGCCTGGTATTGGAACTGGATCCCGCCAGTTTGGACACCGTGGTCTCCGCGAACGAGACCGGCCTGCAGGCCAAGTTGAGCGAAATCGCGCACATGGCCGGTCACGGCGGGGCGCCGCGCATTGAAACCTACCGCCGCGGCAGCGCGTTCCTCACCGGAGCCGCCGGCAGTCCCCAACGATGACCCGCGACGCCGTCCTGGATTTCAGCCGCGAGGAACGCATCGGCCTGCCCGAAGCGGTGTTCTGCCAAGGCAAGACACCCGAACAGATCTCCGCGATCCTCGATGCATCCGCCGGCAAGATGCAGGCGGTTCTGTTGACCCGGCTTTCACCCAAGGCGCTGGCCGGCCTAGACGAGAGCCACCGGACGGCAATCGACTACGAACCGCTGTCCCGGACCGGGATCTGGGGCAACCGGGCCTCGCCGCTGTCTGACGGCAAGGTCGCGGTCCTGACCGCCGGCACGTCGGACCTGGGCGCGGCGCGCGAAGCGGTCCGGACCCTGGCGTTCGGCGGGCAGGCCGCGACGGAGATCCCGGATGTCGGTGTCGCCGGGCTTTGGCGCCTGATGGAGCGGCTGGAGGAGGTCCGCCGCCATCCGGTCGTCATTGTTGCGGCGGGCATGGAAGGCGCCCTGTTCAGCGTGGTCGGCGGCCTGGTTGCCGGCGTCGTCATCGCACTGCCGACGTCCCAGGGATACGGCGTCGCCAGCGGCGGGCGGGTCGCCGTGGACAGCGCGCTTGCCAGCTGCGCGCCGGGAATCGCGGCGGTCAACACCGACAACGGCTACGGCGCGGCCTGCATCGCGCTGCGGGTCCTGGGCGCGATGGACGGCGCGGAACAGGGCGGCTCCTAAACACGCTTCTTCAATATCCCAGCGGCCCCACCACGGCGCCTCTTGCACCGCGCGTCCCGGCCGCTAGGTTGTGGATAGATCAGTAACGACAAGGACGAAGCCGCCATGACCGTGCGAAACGGGCGCGAGTTCCTGAGTATCCCCGGACCGACCACGGTCCCCGACGAGGTATTGAGCGCCATGCACCGCCCTGCGGTGGAGATCTACGGCGGCAGCCTGGTCGACGTGACCACCAGCCTGCTGGCCGATCTCGGCCGCGTTTTCGGGACCGAGGGCAAGACCTATATATACGCCGCCAACGGGCACGGGGCCTGGGAAGCGGCAATCACCAACGTTCTCAGCCGCGGCGACAAGGTGCTGGTGCTCGAAAGCGGGCGTTTTGCCGTGAGTTGGGGCGAAATGGCGTCGATGCTGGGCGTGGAGACCGAAATCCTGCCCGGCAACGGCGGGGCCGTCGACCCGGCGGCCGTCGAGGCGAAGCTGCGGGCGGACACCGACGGCGCCATCAAGGCGGTGATGGTAGTCCAGGTGGACACCGCCACCAGCGTGGTGAACGACATCGACGCGATCGGCCGAGCCATCCGCGCGTCGGGCCACGGCGCCCTTTATATGGTCGATACCATCGCATCACTGGCCACGATGCCGTTCGAGATGGATGAATGGGGCGTCGACGTCGCGGTCAGCGCCGCCCAGAAAGGCCTGATGACACCCCCCGGGCTGAGCTTCGTCGCCGCCGGACCAAGGGCCGTGGCGGTGCACCCCAACGCCGACCTGCGCACGTCCTATTGGGACTGGACCGGGCGCGAAGGGGCGCTGCACTACCAGAAATATTGCGGCACACCGCCCGAACACCTGTTGTTCGGCCTGCGCAAGGCACTGGATATGTTGTTCCAGGAAGGGCTGGAGAACGTTTTCGCCCGGCACCGGGTGCTGGCCGAGGCAGTGCGCCAGGCCGTTGCGGTGTGGAGCGAAGCGGGCGTCCTGGATTTCAGCGTGTCCGACCCGGCGGCTCGCGCGGATTCGGTGACCACCATTCTGATGAAGGACGGCCACGATCCCGCCCGCTTGCTGAGCTACTGCGACGAAAAACTGGGTGTGGTCCTCGGCATCGGAATCGGCGCACTGAGCGGCCAGGCCTTCCGCATCGCCCACATGGGTCACGTCAACGCACCGATGGTCCTTGGCACATTGGCCGCGGTCGAGGCGGGGCTGTTCGCTCTGGATATCCCACACGGAAAAGGCGGGGTCCAGGCGTCGATAGAGAGTATCGCGCGTTCGGTGCCGCGGTAGTCTCGCCGCTGTCCCGCGGTTCCAAAAATGCGCGGAGCAGTGGCTTCGCATCATCATAGTACCGCAACCATTGCACAACTGACACGAAGCCTAATCGCGAATTGCGGGTATTAACTCTTTCTTATAAAAGCTGTCATAAACCCATAATGCATTCTAGCTTTCCGGCGGGGAAGATGGCTTTTCGATCCAGCCCCCGCGGCCATCGATTGGGGGACAGCGTGTTTTCAAGCCTTAGCCTCAGGCAGCGCCTCGTTTCCATGGCTCTCTTCAGCGCCATGGTCCTGTTCGGCATAATTGCGTTCGCGGAACTCCAGCTCAACTCTCTCGGCCAAGATCTCGACAGGATCGCCCATCGCGACCTGCCGCTTTCGAATCTGGCCGCAAACATTACGGTCAGTCAGTTCGGCGAGGCGGTCGGCATCGAACGGGCAATCCGGTTCGGCACGGCTATGGCCAGCGATCCGGCTGCCACGACCTCCTTCGACGCCGCCGTCAGCGAGTTCGAGAATAGCCGGGACAAAGTCGAAAGCAGTATCGCGGAAATCCGCTCCCTTGCGGCAGCGGCTGCAAGCGCGACGGAAGAGAACCAGCTCACCGTCGACTTTGCCTACCTGGACGAGACGGTCGGTCGGATCAAGGACACCCACGACACGATGGCGGCGAACGCGCAGCAGGTGTTCCAGGCGCTGCGCGACGGCGACATGGAAACCGCAGGAGCCCTTGGGCAGGACATCCAGGCGACGGCACTGATCCTGCAGATCGATACCGAAAGCCTGATGTCCGAGATCACGCGCAACACCGTGGAATCGGTCGAGGCATCCGAAGCCCGGGAAAAGCTGTCCGAAAAGATCCTTTTCGGCGGCGGCGCGGCGGCACTGGTGCTGACAATCCTGTTTAGCCTGGTGGTCGCCCATTTCTCCGTAAAGCCGCTGATGATGATACGCTGCGTCATGCTGCAACTTGCGGACGGCGACCACAGCTGCGCGATCCCCTTTCTCGAGCGCCGCACCGAGATCGGCGAGATGGCCAAGGCCGTCAATGTCTTCAAGCAGCGCTCGATCGAGGCGGAACAGCTGCAGAAAGAGCGCGAGAACGAAGCCGTGGAGCGGCAGGAAGCAATCCGCCAGGAAATGCTTGCCTTGTCCGGCGCACTGGAAGAGGCGCTGGAGACCTCGGTCAAGAATATCGCGGACAAGACCGACCAGATGCGCGACCACGCCCAGCGGATGGGCGACACCGCCAACGACGTCAGCGCCCAGGCGACCACCGTTGCCTCCGCTTCGGAAGAGGCCTCGGCCAATGTTGCGACCGTGGCGTCCGCGGCAACCGAACTGGCCAGCATCGCCAGCGAAATCAACTCAAACGTGATTCAGTCCGCCGAGGTGGCCAAGGACGCGGTGCAGGAAGCCCGCCTTACCAACGACTCCGTCAAGGGCCTGACTGAGGCGGCCGGCCGGATCGGCGATGTGGTGTCACTGATCAGCGAAATCGCCGAGCAGACCAACCTGCTGGCCCTGAACGCCACCATCGAGGCCGCCCGGGCGGGTGAAAGCGGCAAGGGTTTTGCCGTGGTCGCCAACGAGGTGAAAAGCCTAGCCAACCAGACGGCCAAGGCGACCGGCGAGATCGGCGAGCAGGTCAGATCCATTCGGGACGCCACCGCAGGTGCTGTCGAGGCAATCGACGCGATCGGCCGGACCGTGCTGGAGCTGGACGAGCGGTCCAGGACCGTTGCGGCCGCCGTCGAAAAGCAGGAAACCGCAACCCGCGAAATCGCCGAAAACGCTCAGCAGTTGACGCAAGGGACCCAGGAAGTCTCCTCAAGCATCAGCCAGGTTTCCGCAGCATCGGGCGAGGCCAACTCGCTGGCGCAGGACGTTTCGACGGCATCGGACGACATCTCGGTGTCGATGAACGATCTGCAGTCGAACCTGAAGAAGGTCCTGCGCACCTCCTATGCCGGGGACCGGCGCACTGAAAAGCGGATCACCGTCGACCTGGAAGCGCGCTATAACAGCAGCGGCTCCTGGCGGCCCTGCGTGATCCGGAACATCTCCACGGGCGGCGCCTATCTGACGGGAATTGAAAGCCCGTTCGAAGGCAAGGCCATCCACCTGCGCGTGCCTGACATCGGCGACCTGCGCGCAAACATCGTCCAGGTCGGCGAGAACGAGTGCGGCGTCTCGTTCATCCTCGATGACGAGGCGGTCAAGGCAACCCTGTCCCAGCGCTTCGGCGATGATCCCGTGCTTGACGAGGCCGCGGCCTGACCAGGCGTCACCGCCGATCACAAAGCCGTCCTCCAAGCAAAAACCGTCTTTCCGTCACCCGTCGATCCGTTACCATCGGTGACGCGCCGCTTCCGTCGCGGCGCAAACGATGTCGCAACGGAGGATCGCGGCCATGTCCGCCACTCGAATCATCCGCGCAGCAGGGGTCGCCGTTTGCGCCACGCTGATCGCCGGCCCGGCCGCTGCCGACGCCATTGACGGCAAATGGTGCTTTTCCGACGGCCGGCTCATGTCGATCAATGGTCCCAAGATTGTCACGCCCGCGGGCACCGCGATCACCGGCGACTATGACCGGCATGCGTTCATTTACACGGTGCCCTCGACCGAAGCCGACGCGGGCGCCAAGATCTTCATGGTGATGCGCGACGAGGACACCATCTTCGTCAGCGCCCACGCCTGGCCAGGCAGTGCCGACGCAGCCCCGACCCAGACTTGGATCCGCTGCACCGGCCCGACGAGTTGACCTGGCCGGAAGTCGGACCATGCACGCAAACCAGGTCGCCGCGTTCGATGCCGACGCGATCGTGCACTTCCGCCGCCAGGGATTCGTTGCCATCCCCGGCCTCTTCGACGGCGGCGAGACCCATGTGGACTAGAAACAGAGCTTGCAGATCTGTCCCCTGTCCTATCATCACCCGCTTTTCGACGCGTTGCCTTTCCACCCGAAGGTCCGCGCGGCGGTGACGCCAAGGCCGGCCCGGGCCACAGCCTTGGCGGCGGCACTGCTGGCCGCCGCATCGGCCGGGGCGAACGGCAAGGACTTCACAGTACGCATGGATCCGGTGCCCGGCGGTACTTTCGTCATGGGCGACGCCATGGGCGAGCCGGACGAAAAGCCGCGCCAAGTCGCCGTCGCACCGTTCGAGATCATGGCGCTGGAAGTGACCAACCGTCAGTTCGCCGTTTTCGTCGCTGAAACCGGTCACCGCACCGATCCGGAAAGGCGCGGCTTCGGGTTCGTCTGGGACGGGCGCTGGCACCGGGTCCAGGGCGCCGACTGGCGCCGCCCGTCGGGGTCAGACAGCAGCATCGCGGGACTGGAGGACCATCCGGTGGTTCAGGTTTCCGCCCGCGATGCCGCCGCGTTCTGCGCCTGGGCGGGGTTGCGCCTGCCAAGCGAGGCGGAATGGGAGTTCGCCGCGCGCGGCGCCGACGGCCGGCGCTACCCCTGGGGCGACGACCCGCCGGAACAAGACGGGATCCGCCGCGCCAACTTCGGAACGGTGCCCTGTTGCGGGCCCAGCGCCGTTGACGGCTTCGCCGCGACGGCCCCGGTCGGCAGTTTTCCAGCCGGCGCGTCGCCATTCGGGCCGTTGGACATGGCCGGCAACGTCTGGGAATGGACCGCCAGCCGCTTTCCGGGAAAGCCGCACGAAGTTGCGCTGCGCGGCGGCGGCTGGGGCAATAACCCCTGGTGCCTGCGCGTCTCCTACCGGCACGGCAACCCGGACGATATCGGGCTGGACATGGTGGGGTTCCGGTGCGCGGGAGAGATGCGATGAGTGGATTTCGCTTTATTGGTCTTACAGCCGTGGCTTTTCCAACCCCGCCCGTTCGCACCAATGGTCCAACAGGGCGGAGAAGTCCTTGCCGCCATAACCGCCGCTGCGCGCCAGGCTGAGACTTTCGCGGGCGACCGCGGCCACCGGCATCGGCGCCCTGGCCCCGTTCGCCGCGTCCAGGATCAGGCTCAGGTCCTTGTGCGCCAGGTCGATCGTAAAGCCCGGCGCGGTATCGCCGGCCAGGACCTTGTTTGCATAATTCATCTTCAACTGCCCATTGGTCGCGGAGGTGCCGTGGATCACCTCCAGCGTCGTTTCCAGGTCCAGCCCGAACGCCTCGGCCAGCGCCAGCGCTTCGGCGTTCATCTGGCAGGAAACCACCGCCAGGTAGTTGTTGACCAGCTTGGTCCGGATCCCGTGGCCGGGCGGCCCGCAATGATGGATTGTGGTCCCCATCGCCTGCAACAGCGGCAACACACGTTGAAAGTCCGCATCATCCGCGCCGACCATAAACAGGCTTTCGCCCGCGTCGGCGTGGCTGGCAAGGCGACCGACCGGCGCGTCGACGAAGCCCAGCCCGGCCTCGGCCGCGGCCGCCGCCAGCCGGTCGGTCAAACGGGGATCGACCGTGCTCATGTCCATCACCAGGCCGCCGGGCCGGGCGTTGGCCAGCAGGCCGTCCGCGCCCAGCACCACTGCCTCGACCGCCTGGTTGTCGGGCAACATCGTCACGACGACATCGGACTTTGCCGCAACCGCCGCCGGCGACGTCGCCGCCGTTGCACCGATCGCCTGCAGCGCTTCGACCGGCTCGATGCGCACATCGTGCACGGTCATCGGGAACTGTTTCTTGCGGATGTTGGACGCCATCGGCTGGCCCATCCGGCCAAGCCCGACAAAACCGATCTGGTCCATATTTCCCCCTTTTTGCGTTTCGCTGGTTTCCGGGCAGACTGATGCCATATTCTAGACGAATGGGAAACGGCGGCTGGAGCGGACGATGCGACACTGGATCGGCATAACGGTCGTCATACTGGCATTGGCGACAGGTGGCGCACGGGCCGGAGAGAAAGTCGATCTGGAACTGGTGCTGCTTGCCGATGCGTCGGGTTCGATCGACGACGCCGAGATCCTGTTCCAACGCCAGGGCTACGCGACCGCCATCACCGACCCAGCGGTGTTGTCGGCAATCGCCGGAGGCTTCGACCAGAGAATCGCGGTCACCTATGTTGAATGGGGCGATATGCTGTCCCAGGAAGTGGTTGTTCCCTGGACCATCGTCGACGGGCCCGACAGCGCGGCCGATTTTGCCCAGGCCTTGCTGAACACGCCGCGGCGCGCGTTCGGCCGCAACGCCATCGGCGCGGCGCTGGTCGCGGGCCAGGCGCTGATCGAAAACAACGACATCGACGGCCACCGCAAGGTCATCGACTTTTCCGGCGACAGCGCCAACAACTGGAACGGCATTTCGATCGCAGTGGCGCGCGCATCCGTGCTGGCCGCCGAGATCGTCATCAACGGGCTGGCCATTCTGTGCCGGGACTGCAGCGGCCGGCCGGTCAGCTACGATCTGGAACATGCCTTTGCCACCTTGATCGTCGGCGGGCCCGGCAGTTTCGTGATCACGGCGGACGGCCGCGAGAGCTTCGCCCAGGCGGTACGCCAGAAACTGATCCTGGAAATCGCAGGCGATCCGGGCGAGGCAACCCGGCTTGCCAGAACCGACCGAGGCGCAGGCCATGACCGCTAAACGCGCATTGATCGTCTGGGGCGGATGGGACGGCCACACGCCGGATAAGAGCGCGCGCGCCGTGGCAGAGATGCTGCAGGCGGACGGGTTCGAGGTTACCGTCTCCAACACGTTCCGGGCCTTCGCCGACCCGTCGCTTGGCGATCTGAACCTGATCGTTCCGGTGATCACCATGGCGACGATCGAGAAGGACGAGGTCGCCAATTTGACGCGCGCGGTCGAGGGCGGCACCGGTCTTGCCGGCTTCCACGGCTGCATGTGCGACAGTTTCCGCAACGAGGTCGACTACCAGTTCATGACCGGCGCCAACTGGGTCGCCCATCCGGGCAACATCATCGACTTCACCGTCAACGTGGCCAAGCCCGACGACCCGGTCATGCAGGGCATCGCCGATTTCCCCTACCGGTCCGAGCAGTACTACCTGCACGTCGACCCGGCCAACGAGGTGCTGGCGACGACAACCTTTTCCGGCGAACACTGCGCCTGGGTCGAGGGAGTCGTGATGCCGGTGGTGTGGAAGCGCCGCCACGGCGCGGGCCGCGTGTTCTACAGCGCCCTGGGCCACACGGTCGAGGAATTCAAGGTACCCGAGATGGCAGCGATCTTCCGCCGCGGCGCTTTGTGGGCCGCGCGCGCCGTTTCTTAGGGCCTGTAACATCCCCACCCCAACCCCTCTCCCTCCAGGGAGAGGGGCTTGTTGTCCCTTCTCCCCCGGGGGGAGAAGGTGGCCCGAAGGGCCGGTTGAGGGGGTCCCGCTGCTCTGTTACTCCGCAGCGGCCAAGCCCGCCTCGGACGCCTCGCCAGGACGTTTGTAGAACCCGCCGTCTTTCATAACCGCCGTGATCCTGTTGGCGTCCTGCAGGATTGTCACGTCGGTCGACGGGTCGCCGTCCACCAGGATCAGGTCGGCCAGACTGCCTTCCTTCACCAGGCCAAGATCCATCTGCATGATCTCGCCGCCCAGCTTGGTCGCAGCCGAAATGGCCTCCAGCGGCGTGTAGTCCAGCAACTTCACGAAGTGCTCCAGATCGCGGGCATTGGTGCCGATCGGGTTCCACGCAAAGCCGTAGTCGCCACCCGGCAGCACGCGCACGCCGCGGGCCTTCAGCTTCTTCATGTTCTCCACGCACATTTCCAGCTCGCGCGCGAAATAGATCGCCACCGGATGGTCTGTGTCGATGCCCCAGCCTTTGCCCTCGCCCATCGATGTTGCGTACATGATGCCCATCGCCGGTGCGACGAAGATCTCATCCTTCTTCGACTCCAGCATGTCCAGCGCCTCTTCGTCGCACAGCGTGGCGTGATAGATCACGTCAACCCCGTTGCGCACGGCCATTTTGACGCTTTCACTGGCGCGGCAATGGGCGGCGACCACCTTGTCGCGGGACCGGCCCACCTCGCACACCGCGGCGACCTCTTCTTCGTTCATCACGGTCAGGTGCGCCCGGGCGAACGGAATGAACTCGTCGCCCGACGGGTTGATCTTGATCGTGTCGACACCCTCGCGGCACATCTCCCGCGCGGTCCGGCGAAACTCGTCGGCGCCGTCGCAGCAGATCGCAAATGTTTCGTGGTGCATGTGGGCCCGGCGGACGTCGCCCAGGCCGCCGGTCACCGTCAGCTCGGGACTGGCGGCGCGCATGCGCGGGCCGGGGATATCGCCGGCATCGATGGCGTTTCGGATAACCACGTCCAGGCGCGGTTTTGCGGCCGCCGCGCTGAACAAGGCGGTGAACCCCTGGTCCAGCATCTTGCGGGCGTATTTCATGGTCTCCAGGGTATGCTCTTCCGGCGGTATGTCGCCCAGGCCTTCCAGCGTCGGCGTGTCGCAGAAGCTGATATGGGCATGGGATTCGACCAGCCCCGGCATCAACGTCTGGCCGCCGCCATCGACAACGTCGGCGCCGTCGCGCCCGGGCGCTGCACCGTCACGCGCCACCGCCTTGATCCGGTTGCCCTCGACCAGCACCTCGCCGGCGAACGGGGCCTCGCCCGTCCCGTCGATGATGCGCACATTGGTAAATACGGTCCCGGCCATCTGTCTCCTCCCTGCAATCCGGCCCGCGATTTCGGGCTCTGGTCCTGACCTTAACGCCGCGGCGGCAGGCCCGTAAAGCACGACAAGCCACCGCGATTCCGTCGCAGGAGCCAACCGCTTGGCATTGCTTTATATTCGCACCGACTGCGAAGGAGGACCACAAGGCCCAATGCCCCGCCAGACCGTCGAGCCGCCCGAAGAACGCCCCGTCAGCGACGTCAAGATGGTGCGCTGGCTGATGCCGTTTATCTGGCCGCGGGACGATCCCGGGCTGAAAATACGGCTGGCCGGCGCGATATTCGTGCTGGTCCTGATGGCAGGGATCAATGCGCTGGTTCCGATCCTTTTCGCCCGCGCCGTCGACGCGTTCACAGCGACCGAACAGGCCGTTCTGGCCGCGCCGTTCGCGTTGCTGGTCCTGTACGGATTCCTTCATTGGGGCGGAAAGCTGGCCAGCGAGGCGCGCTGGCTGTTCTATGGCCCGATCGAACAGCGGATCCAGCGCCGGGTGGGACTGGCCGCGTTCCGGCATCTGCACGGCTTGTCGCTGGGATTCCACCTGGATCGCAGCACCGGCCGACTGGCCCGGATCCTGGATAACGGCCTGCGTGCCATCCGCGAGCTGTTGTTCGATTGCGTCTTCCTGGTGCTGCCCTTCGTCACCGAGATCGTGCTGATCACTTCGGTGGTGATCTACCGCTACGAAGGCTGGTACGCAGCGATCATGCTGGTGACGCTGGTCGCCTATCTGGCGACGCTGATCGTCGGCGCCTCCCTGTGGCGCAAGCGCCAGCGCGTGGCAATCGCAGAAGGCACGGTCGCCCACGGCAAGGCGATCGACAGCCTGTTGAACTACGAGACGGTGAAGTATTTCGGCAACGAGGAGTCGAGCGCCATTCGCTACGACTCCGCGCTTCAGAACGTCGAGCGCCTGATCGTGCGCTCGCTGCGCTGGCGCGCGCTGATCGGCATGGTGCTGGCCACAATCATCGGATCCGGCCTGGCGGCGATGGTGCTGCTGGCAGGCAGCGAGGTGGTGGCCGGGACACTGACCGTTGGCGACTTCGTGCTGGTCAACGCCTACCTGCTGCAAATCGTCCGGCCGTTGGAGCGGATGAGCAACATCTACCGCCGCCTGAAGGCCGAGCTGACGAATCTGGAATTGCTGGTCGCCCTGTTCGACGAGGAAAGCGAGATCGCAGACGCGCCGGACGCCCACGCCCTGCCGGCCGGTCCCGGCGCCGTGTCGTTCGACGCGGTCTCGTTCTCGTACGACCGGCGCGAACCGATCCTGCGCGGGATTTCGTTCGAGGCGCAGCCGGGTGACACCGTGGCCCTGGTCGGGCCGACCGGCGCCGGCAAGTCGACCGTCGCGCGGCTGTTGTTCCGGTCCTACGATCCAACGGCCGGCAGCGTCCGCATCGACGGGCACGACCTGCGCACGGTAACCCAGGCATCGGTGCGCGGCGCCATCGGCGTGGTGCCG
>CAJIAA010000156.1_pt1 | contig 11750 bp, 11 predicted proteins | sample 9199011 | NCBI WGS metagenome assembly CAJIAA01 (sample SAMEA7708266, study PRJEB35096) | sediment metagenome | biome: marine neritic benthic zone biome [ENVO:01000025]; feature: sediment [ENVO:00002007]; material: shallow marine sediment [ENVO:03000034] sea grass bed [ENVO_01000059] ...
AACGGTCATCAGCTCGTAGGCCTCGGCGCCGCGTCGGCCGAGTTCCCATGCGGCACCTCCGATACCGACGAGAAGAACTGCGAAAAGAATGTAGCGCGCCACGACCGTCGGGTCTCCTGAGCTTCGCCCCACTGCGCCGGACAGATCGCATGCCGAAGCGTCCGGAGGCAAGATCAAGGATCGTGAATTTGGTACTGGTCTGAATTTGGTGGCCGTGCCATTTACCGGCGTCGGGAGCAGACGGTGGACGAACATGATCCGACCGAACGTCAAGGACCCCGGCCGGCTGATTGCCCATCGTGGCGCGAGCCGCGCCGCCCCAGAGAACACGCTCAGCGCCTTCATGACGGCGAAACGGCAGGGCGTGAACTGGGTCGAGTTCGACGTTTCTGTGCTGGGCGACGGAACTCCGGTCATTCATCACGACGCGACGCTCGATCGCTGCACCAATGCAAACGGCCCACTGATCGCGATCGGCGCTGACGATTTGCCCTTTCTGGAGGCGGGGCCTGGCGAGCCATTGCCGACCCTCGAGCAGACGTTGGATCTGCTAGAGGAGGCGGGCATGTTCGCCAATCTCGAGATGAAGCCCCATGATCAGCCGAATGGCGATCTGGCAGCGATCGTGGCAGAAACGCTTCAGCGACGGCCCTGGACAGCGGAGCGTGTCATCGTTTCGAGTTTCGACGCCGCTGAATTGCATGCGATCCGAAGTCTGTTGCCAGATGCTCCTCTGGCGGTCGTCCACCATCTGCCGCCACCCGACTGGCCATATGCGGCGGTAGAGGTCATGGCAGCGGCGTTGCACGTCAATCATCGTTATCTCGACCACGAGATCCTGGAAAACGCAACAGGTCTCGACATGGATGTCCGCGTCTTCACGATCAACGAACCGGAGTTAATGGTTCCGTTTCGCGATCACGGCCTGACCGGCCTCATCACGGACCATCCGCCGCTCTTTCTCGACGAACCGGACTGGCGACCTTGGCTGGAGCGCTAAACGGCAAACGGAATGCGCACAATCGCACGCACAAAGCCGCCTGCACAGTTACGTCAATGCATCCGCGGCGTGCATTCCGAGATAGATCACGATGGTGACGCCAAAAACCAGCCCCATCGGGAAGACCCGTTCTGCGAGTGGCTGCGTCTGCTGATCGATCGCCTTCCAGCCAGTGGGTGCGTGGCGCCTGTAATGCATGATCAGGCGTAGCACCAGCAACATTGCGAAAGTCACGACCACATAGACCAGAAGCACTGTCGTAATGTCTTGAAGAACCACAAAGGGCGCCAATGCCGCCGCCATCTTTGCGTCTCCGCCGCCAATCACGCCGAACTGGAAAACTATGAAGCCGAGGATCAGAACCACCACACCCTGCAAGAGACGCCACCCAAAGGTCTCCAGCGGCAATCCCCAGAACCCGGTGACCAAAAACGTCACGATAACTGCAAGCACGAGATAGTTCGAAATCTTGAGATCCTTCAGGTCCTGCAATGCAGTCAGAACCATGAGCGGAACCATCGCCGCGATCGCGACCCATAACGCCGGCGTTGAAATCATGGTTTAGTTCTCCACAACACCGTCGAGTGCAGCAAGACGGGCAGTGGCGCTCTCATAGTGCCGTGGATGTGCCTCGATCGCTGCAGCGAAGAGGCCCTTGGCGGCCCGGTTGTTGCCCTGGCGCATGGCGATGAGCCCAAGATTGTGGAGGATGATCGCTTTTTCTTCTTCCGTCATCGGGATGATCGGCAGCTGGTAGTTGCCTTGCAGGCCACGCGAGATGGCCAGGTTGTTCTTGGCGCTGAAAAGGCGTGCATTATAGGACAAAGCGCGCTCGAACGTCGCCGACGCCTCCGGTAGTTCGCCGCGGGACATTTGCGAGACGCCCCAATTGTTAAGAACGGCGGCGGGATTCGAGCTTACCGCCTCGGCCCGCGCATAGGACGCATCTGCAGCCGCCCAGTTCTGTTCGTGATCCGCCAGCATTGCATCCACCATATGCCGCCGGCTCGTATCGAGCCCGGATGGGATCCGGCCCGTAACAGAGCGTACCTGCTCCCACTTCTCAAGCCGGGCTGCGACAACCGCGTACTCGAGCTCATCTGTTGGTGAAGCCTGATTGAGAGCAATCAGTTCCTCATAGACCCGGATCGCTTCCGGATAACGCTTTGCGCGGGCGAGTGATATCGCCAAGCCGCGGCGGAAATCGGCGCGGTCGGGCTCGGCAGCGAGAGCTCTCTGAAAATAGGCAATGCTCTCTTCGGGATCACCGGCCGTCAGGAGTAGATCAGTGAGGTTAGCCTCGTCGATCACGTTTTCGGCGAGTGGATCTTCTTTTTCTGCGATGCTCTCGCATCCGCTCAGGACGATAGCCGCACAGACTATCGCAAATGCCAATCCCTTACCCTGCATGCCCCGCTCCATCATCGGTTGTTGCCGGTTTTTTTGCCTCGAACAATCTGTACTCCCCCAGCCCCTCTCTTTGCAACTGATGGGTGTTGGGCGCGATCGGCAGGTTTTTTGCATCCTTGGCCAGCCTCGCCTGTTCGCTCAGCGCCAGATTGTACGCCGCAACGTCGTTCCGGCCGCTGGACATCGCAAAAGCCGCCTGAAACTCCTTCTGCGCTGAAATGTAGTCGCCCATTCGGTAATAGACGGTCCCAAGATTGTTCCGCACCATGATCGAGTCGGGATTCAATTCCTTCGCACGCTCGAAATAGCGATGGGCCTCCGACAACAGTCCTTGTCGTTCAAAGCTGACACCGACGCCGGCCAGGGCCGCGACGCTGTTGCCCTCGGTTCTCAGCGAACGCGTGAATGAGCGGCGCGCCCGTTCGTAGTCGCCGGTGCGCAGGTAATAGACGCCGAGGTCGAGATAGCTGCCGTCCGTCGCATCGAGCGGCACAGGCGGGCGCAGAGTATCGACCTGCCGAACTTCGACCTCCGGCTGGCAGCCGGAAAGTAGAGATGCAGCAATTGCGAAGAAGGCCAGCCTATGCCGCCCCATGATTAACCGCCTGCGCTGGTGAGCCCCGAGAGAGAACGCAGAATCTGGATAAACGACGGGCCGACCAAGATCAGAATGAGTGGCGGCACCGTGAACGCCATAGTCCCCAGTGTCAGCTTCGTCGGAAGCACGTTGGCCTTCTCCTCTGCGCGCATCAGGCGCTTGTCGCGCATTTCTGCCGCATAGACCCGGAGCGCCTGGCTCACCGAGGTGCCGAATTGCGAGGACTGGATCAACACGGTTACGAAACTAGAAATGTCATTAACCGCACAACGTTCCGCCAGGTCGCGAAGGACCGTTGAACGTTCCTTGCCGGCGCGGAACTCCTCGCTGACAATCTTGAGTTCATCGGCCAGGGGCGTTCCGCTTGCAGCCATTTCCTCGCCGACGCGCGCCATCGCCTGATCGAGCGACTGTCCGCCTTCGATGCAGACAAGCATCATGTCCATTGCGTCCGGGAACGAGTTCTGGATCTCCTGCCGCCTGGTCTGGATCTGACGCTTCACCCAGTAGACAGGAGCGAAGTAACCGCCAAGCGCCAGGATGACCGATAGCACGATGGAGAATATCAAATCCGGTTCGTCGGGAACCAGAATCGTCATGACGAGCCCGAAGAGCAGCAGGCCAAGTCCCAGTCCTGCACGCGCCAGGTAGAACATGCGCACTGCAGACGGTGATTTGTAACCCGCAGACGCCAGCTGGATCCTAGTTTCGCTGATCTCTTCCTCGGAGCCCGAGTCGATTAGCGGCGAAAACGCACCCATCGCTCCGTCGTCCTGCGCGGTCCGCAGGGCGCTCAGGTCCTGATCGAGAAGTTCCTCACGGAACGAAAACCGGTCAAGCGGATCTTTCTGACGCCGCAACACGAACGGCAGCGACAGGATTGCGATCAGCATGCCGGCGCCCGCAATCGCATAGAACGGGCCAGCCACGCCGTAGTTCTCTTCCAGCGCCGACCAGACGCCACCGAAGACGTTGAGAACCAGCGGTATCAGTGTTGTGACACTCATCATTTCCTAATCCGCCCGGTCACACCTTGATGTTCACAAGTATGCGCATGAAGATGACATTCGCGACCAGAAGCACGAAGGTCACGATCGCTCCGGGAATGAAGAAAGGGTGGTCGGAAACACGATCATAATATTCCGGATCCACGACCTGAACCAGCAACAATGCCACGATCGGGAAGATCGACAGGAACCAGCCAGACCAGCGTGCTTCAGCGGTGATCGCCCTGACCTTTCGGAAGAGCTTGAAACGTGACCTGATCACTTTGCTCAGCCCATCAAGGATTTCCGCCAGATTACCGCCGGTCTGCGATTGGATATTGATCGCAATCGCCAAAAAACGGAGATCGGGCACCGGCACGCGACCCGCCATACGGTCCATCGCGTCGGTGACCGCCATGCCATAGGTCGACTCGTCCGCGATCAGACCAAACTCTGTGCCGATCGGGTCGGGCATTTCGCGCGCAACGATGCTAATTGCAGCATTGATCGGATGCCCCACGCGCAGGCTGCGTACCATCAGGTCCAACGCGTCCGGCAACTGCTCTTCAAACAGCAAAAGACGATTCTTAGCCTTGTTGCGAAGCCAGAGGTAGAGCCCGGCATACCCGATGATGACCGCCACCATGATCCGGATCTGGATGGCCGCGCCGGTGAAGATTGTGAGAAGCAAGTAAGCAATCACCATCAGCGTGACCATCAGTATGATCATGGTGCGCGGCTTGATGGTAATACTTGCGTGCCTGGCGAATTCAAGCAGCGGCCCGATTACAGGCGCATTGTTCCACTTATCGCCACCCTCACGCTCCTGGCGGAGGATCGTCAGGACCTCTTCAGTCGCGTGACCTTCCTGGAGCAACGCCAGCCGGCGGTTGACCCTTTTCTCACGCTTCAACGTCCCGCCGAAAGCGATGAGATAGAACCCCTCGACGATCAGCAGGACGCCGATGAAGATCAGGGCGTAGATAATCGGCTGGAAGAGCATCGACTCAGCGCCTCATCTCAAGGATCCGACCACAGATCATCATAATCACATATCTGGACGGAACAAAGTAGCAGGAAGTTCGTAACCCCATGCTGCGAACCTGTCTGCGAACATCGAGCGAATACCAGTCGCGACGAAGCGGCCGCGGATCGTACCACCGTTGTCGACGCCCTGGCGGTCGAATTTGAAGATTTCCTGCATCGTAATCACGTCGCCTTCCATGCCGACGATCTCCTGAATCGACGTCATACGGCGTTTACCATCGGTCATACGACTGACCTGCACGACCACGTTGATCGCCGAGGAAATGTTCGTCCGAAGGGCCTTGAGCGGCAGCTCGATACCAGACATGCCAACCATGTTCTCGAGGCGCGAAAGCGAATCTCGCGGGCTGTTGGCATGCAGGGTGGTCATCGAGCCATCGTGGCCGGTGTTCATGGCCTGCAGCATGTCGACGACTTCCTCGCCGCGCGTCTCACCGACGATAATGCGATCAGGACGCATACGCAGCGCGTTCTTCAAGAGATCACGTTGGGTGACGGCGCCACTGCCCTCGACGTTTGCCGGGCGGCTTTCCATCCGGCCGACGTGCTCCTGCTGGAGCTGAAGCTCCGCCGTATCCTCGATCGTCACGATGCGCTCGTTGTCAGGAATGAAGCTGGAAAGCGCATTCAGCGTCGTCGTCTTACCGGAGCCGGTACCACCAGAGACGAGCACGTTCAATTTACACCTGACGCATGCGTGCATGTAGAGCGCCATTTCCTCGGAGAACGCACCACCAACAATCAGGTTGTCGACGGTGAAGGGGATTTTCGAGAACTTTCGAATCGAGAGCAGCGGGCCATCGACCGCACAAGGCGGGACCAGCGCGTTGACGCGGCTGCCATCGGCGAGACGGGCATCGACCCAGGGTTGGCTTTCGTCGACCCGGCGTCCGACTGCGCTGACAATCTTGTTGATCACCCGCATCAGGTGTTGGTTGTCCTTGAATTGGACATCGGTATTGTCGAGCTTGCCGTTCCGTTCGACGTAGCAATGCTCGAACGTGTTCACGAGGATATCGGTCACGCTGTTGTCTTTGAGCAAGGGCTCAAGCGGGCCCAGCCCCGTGACCTCGTCAACCAATTCCTCGCAAAGTTTGTCGAGTTCCACGCGCGACAGGACGAGATCCGATGTCTGGAGTTCCTCTCGGACGATGGACGCAATTTCGTTTTTGAGCTCTTTCTCCGTCACGCGTTCGATCGCAGAGAGGTTAAGTTCCTCCAACAATCGTTTGTGCATGTCGACGCGCATCGTCAGCAGCCGGCGGCGACGTTTCTGCTCCGCATCCTGCTCAGGCGTCAGCGCCCGCGTCACGTCCTTCGCGATGCGAGAGAGCGTATTTGAACCTTGCCGTTCCGGCCTATCCTCTTCCGCGCGGACCATCTCCGTGCGCGGAGGTGCTTCCTGCGAAGGCTTCTCAGTTACCGCCAGCGCGGCATTTGTGCCCTGATTACCATCGGATTGCCCGGACTGATTTTCACGGATTCGCTTAAACATCTGCTCACATCCTCGTTCTTACGCGCGATCAGTCAGCAGCTTCGGTCGCCGCGGCCGCCTGTTGTGCTGCTTCGGCTTCCAAGATCGCCTCTGCGGCCTTGACAATTTCCTTACGGAGCGGATTTGAGCGCGCGGCCTCTGCCAACGGCTCGCCCTGATCGCAAGCGTTCATCACTTCTTTGTCGCCATCCGGCAGCAGATAGGCGAATTCGACACCTAGGCTCTCGGCGACACGGCGGACCCTCGTTTTCCCGCTCAAATCAAAGCGGCCTGGTGCGCGATTCAAGACGAACTGCAGCGTGTCCATCGGCATGTCTTCGGCCTTGAGCGTTCTGAGGAACCGGAACATATTCTGCGCGGAACGCATGTCGATTTCCATAACGGCATAGAATACGTCCGATGCCGTGTAGACCTGCTCTGACCAATTCATCAGCGCCTGTGGAAGGTCGATGACAACGTAATCGAACGCTTCGCGCGCCAGATTGACGATCGTGGAAACATCATTTGCGGATACGATGTCGAGCGGCAGCGCATCGCGTGGCGCGGTCAGCACGTGAAGTCTGTCCTTGTAGGTGCTCAGCGCCTGGGCAAGCCCTGTGTGATCGAGACTGGATGCCTCGGATACCAGTTCATAGACCGCCTCGCGCCTCGGCACATCAAGATAGGTCGCAATCGACCCATACTGGAAGTTGAAATCCATCAAAGCGACCTTGCGGCCTTGCCTGTGCACGCTCGCCGCCAATTCCCAGGCAAGATTGACCCCGAACGTGCTCGCGCCCACGCCGCCGGCCACACCATAGACGGTGATGATTCGACCTTCGCGGGCCGGTGTAGCCATGCCTGCAACCGGAAGATTGCCGCTGCGAGCGCGCCGGAGCCGGGCGACGGCTTCTTGGAACAGGCCTTCTGAATCCGGATACGGCGCAAACTCTGCGACGCCTTCCCGCATTAGCCGGTGAGTGGTGCGGGTCGATATTTCCCCAACGAGGAGCAGCACCGTCATTTCCGCCTTGCGCGCCTGACGAATCAGCGCAGCGCTGTCGTCAATTTCGTTGGGAAGATCACTTCCGACCACGATAACGGCAAAGGTGCCGCTCGGCGCGGACTCCAACGCCGACGCCGTGTCATCCGCAGGGATCTCTTCCCATTGCCCCGCGCCAAATTCGGCATCCATATCAGCCGCAAGCGCATCGAAGTCCGCGAAGCCATCCGCAAACACCAACGCCTCGACTGGCGCCTCGTTGACTTCCCTGCGAAATGATAGAGCCATGTCTCGCTACCTGCCGTTCGCAATCTGCCAATCTTGGCCCAAGCTGCGGGCCGAAATAAGGCAGACAGACGCAAAATCATATATTCTGTTGATCTGATCCGTCCGATTACCCCCAAAATGCACCGGGCTTCCAAGATCTGGAAGCCCGGAAACAATAGCGTTCAGGAGGTGTAACCACACATTCCCCTCTGTTTCGCGCCATCACACACCCGCTTCGCGGGTCGACTCGGCGACGGTGGAGTACGATCGAGACCGATGTGATCGCGCGGCCGTGGCTCGGCCACGCTCCACGATCAGTTTGAGTTCTCGGAGTCCGCCGAATCCACCTGGAATGTGCCAGACTGATACACATCGTAGACCCGTGCCGCGTAGACGCCGTCGATACCATCGCCGACATAACGCCTCGCGAAGCCGGATACTGTCGTCACAGCCCGACGATTCCGGCGCTCACGCGCCTCCGTCTGGACGACCGGTTCGGTCTCGCCACGCGAAGCAACCGCTGCCAGTCGTCTGCGAGAGACGCCCTTCCGCGAGAGATACCTGACGACGGATCTCGCACGGCGCAGACCGAGCGACTTGTTGTAACGTTTTGTACCAACCAAGTCGGTATGGCCGATGATCGTCATTTTGACGTTCGGGTGATCCTTCAGCCATTTCGCCTGACCGTCGAGGGCCTTACGCGCGTTTTCGTCAAGTTCGGATCTGTTGAACGCGAAGGTAACGGTGTCTTGCGCACTTGCCGCAAAGTCGACCGCGAGGTTCTGCAATCGCAAGTCGGCCGAATTATAGGCATCCTGCGCGACAAAGTTGATCGCGTTCGCGTTTCCGTACTCTTCACTCCGAGCATCGTAGCCTACTTCAACCGCGCACGCGGCTAGGAGCAGTGCTTGTGACAGAGCTGTCACGGTGAGCAGTAGTCTTTTCATCGTCTCACTCCACCACGTAGCCGAAATCGCCGTCGAAATCGACGCCAGTGAGCCCAAGCCCAAGACCGGTGCCGCCGTCTGCCCCTCCGTGGGTTTTACCAAGAAGGAACAGTTCGGATTCATTCGGAAGCCGAATGCGGTCCAACGGAATAGCCAGATCGTCCCGATCATCGACCGGTGTCACCAAGTGTGCCGAGACCAGGATTACCAGTTCGGTTTCACCGCGCTGGAAATCAGCGGACCGGAACAACGTGCCGAGGACCGGCAAGTCGCCCAACCAGGGTACCTGAGCAACCGTATCGGCGAAATCCTCCCGCAAAAGTCCGGCAATCGCGAAAGCCTGGCCATCACGCAGTTCGACCGTAGTCTCAGCACGCCTTACGATGAACGACGGGACGACCCCGGTCGTCGTATCGACAGCGGTACCACCTTGGTCGATGTCCGAGACCTCGGCCGACAGATCGATGTTGATGATGTTGTTGTCGAGCACTCGTGGCACGAAGTTCAGAGCAACACCGACGGGTTTGAATTCGATCGAAATCTCGCCGTCGCCTTCATCGACCGGGATCGGCACCTCGCCGCCCGCGAGGAACTTCGCTTCCCGACCGGAGAGAGCGACCAGGTTCGGTTCGGCCAACGTCCGGACATATCCCTTTGCCTCGAGAGCATCGATCTGCAGGTTCAGGATGAAGTTATCCGCGATCGTGAAAATCGCACCGAATGCACCGGCAAACCCTGCGACGGTCGAGACCGCCGAGTCGAGACCGCCACCGAGACCACCAGGCGCCGTGGCACCCGAAGACGGCGTGGGAGCCGCACCGGCCGGTGAGAATGCCGTCCCGGTAAGGATTCGGGGCGCTGCCCGACCTGTCGAACCGGCGACGCCAAGGCTGATCCCGAGCTCCTTACCGGCTACTCGGCTCATCTCGGCGATCTTGACGCGCAGCATCACCTGCTGCGTGCCGCCAACCGTCATCATGTTGATGACGGCTTCGCCAGCGTAGGCGCGCGCGAGAGACACGGCCCGATCGATCTTTTTCTTGCCCGACACCGTTCCGGACAGGACAAGACCTGGCCCGGCGGTTCGGACCTCGATCGGCTCCTTCGGCAGCAATTGCTGCAAGCGCCGCTTGAGATCCGTGTGATCGGCCTCGACCTTGATCGTGACATTGGTGATCAGCGAGCCGTTTTCCCCAAGAAGGGTCAGCGTCGTCGTCCCGCGCTGCCGGCCGAAGATATAGACCGATCGGTCGGACAGCGGCGACACGTCCGCGATCTCGGGATTGGCCACCGAGACCTCGAGAAACCGCACATTGCTTTCCATGACGATCGCGCGATCGATGAACACGGAAACGTTGTTTGATTGTAGTCCCCGCGCCACTTTCAGCACGGATTGAGCTTCGGCCGTCGGAACCGGCGCCGATAGCACCAGCGCCAGAACGGGCAAAGCCGCGAATAGAATTCGCCTTATGGATTCTGCCGTCATTGTGCGCCCCTTTATGTTGCGCATTGCCCCCGAACACCCCGCTTTACCGAACAATATTCTTGCGACTAATCAACCCGTTACTCGGGTTACCTGATACGAACTCTGAACTATTATTCCGTTGGAGCCTGCTCGTTGGTCGGCTCGTCCGACGAGACGGGTTGGTTCCCCGTTTCCTGATTTCTAGCGTTAGATGTGTTCTCGCCGCAATCCGGTGCGACGTTGCCGTCCGCGTCGAAGTACTGAAGCGTCCGCTTGCCGGCCTTCCACACGACAACCGGATAGCAATTGTCTTTTTCGGCCTCTTCCTCTTGCACTTCTTCTTCGACTCCGGGCAGATCGAATAGGTCGATCGACCCACCCTGGTCTTGTTCACTGCCCTGATCTTGTTCAGGGTCGAGTGCTGCGATGCCCCGCAGCAAGAGAGCCAGCGTTCCGGCCTGCTGTGCCAGACGCAACTTTTGCGCGTCCTTTTGGTTGACTTCTACCGTGACCGTCCGCGCCAACAACGCGCTGTTGCGTTCGGTGTCTTTCGATTGGCCTGTCGCAATCACCGCAACATTGCGAAGAAGAACAACCGAAGAGAGATTGCCTCCCGAGGTCGAGCGGGTCCATTCGATGTCAACGAAATCTCCCGGTGCAATATGGCCGCCGCCGCCCGTGACCGCATTGATCGGAATGACGACCGCGCGCATGCCTGGCTTAAGGAGCGTCGACATACCCAGGTCTTCTCCGAAACCGCTCACCTTGGATTGCAGAATTAGTTCGCCCGGCTCAATCCCGCGCCGAACAATTCTGACCTCGTCCTTTTCTTCGCCGAAGAGTTCCTCGCTGGTCGTGAACGCACCTTCCGGAAGGGAGTCAATGGGCCAATCAACGAAGCGCAGGCTCTCCTTGGCGGCTTCATAGTCGAGCTCAAAGCCCTTTCTCAACGGGACTTTGGCCGCGACGATCTTGACAGTCTTCAGAGGCTCGGTCTCCCTTTCGTGCTGAACTCGCGCCTCATAGCTCTTGACGTAGCTCGACACGAAATACACCGTGCCGCCAGCCAGGCCGACACCGATAAGCAGGAAGAAGAGAGCGATCAGTCTCATTTCACGACTCGAGATTGCAGGTTGAAAAAGACACTACCAGAGCAATTCTTACGGTGTCACTACCATAACGCGAATTGCGCGCGCAGTGCATGCGAACATGTTGCTGAAGAGCCCCAGCATTAGAGCGCTTCGAGCCTTGAGAAAGCTCAAAAAAAATGACGCTGCCCTATTGAGCAGCGTCACATCATCGTGGACAAGCAGGATGCTGCTCACCCGGGATTATTCGAAGGTCGCGGTCGTGATCGGCGACGTCGGGACGGTCACGGTCGAGCCAGCATTGCTGAGCTGCGAGTTGATCGTGCTGCCGAGGTTCGAGACGCCGTTGTTGAAGATGGCATAGACAAGCACGATGCCCAGCAGCAGGATGCCAGCCGTCAGCGCGACCCAGTCGATGGTCACGGCGCCAGATTCGTCGCGGAGAAATTTGGTGAACATGGTCAT
>CAJIAA010000121.1_pt1 | contig 11743 bp, 8 predicted proteins | sample 9199011 | NCBI WGS metagenome assembly CAJIAA01 (sample SAMEA7708266, study PRJEB35096) | sediment metagenome | biome: marine neritic benthic zone biome [ENVO:01000025]; feature: sediment [ENVO:00002007]; material: shallow marine sediment [ENVO:03000034] sea grass bed [ENVO_01000059] ...
CCCCTCATCCGCCCCTTCGGGCCACCGTCTCCCCCCGGGGGAGACGGGAAGTGCTCACTCCGGCAGCGTGCGGTCGCCGTCGCCCAGCGGGCGCTGCATCAAGACCGTGTCGACCCAGCGCCCGTGCTTGAAGCCCACGGACTTGAGCCGGCCGGCCTCGGTGAAGCCGCACCGTTTGTGAAGATCGATCGACGGGCCTTCGACGTCGCTGATAACGCCCAGCATCTGCCGGAAACCGCGGGCCGTGCAGGCTTCGATCAGGGCAAGCAACAGCCGCTTGCCAAGTCCGTGCCCGGCGCAGCCGGCCGCCACATAGACCGAATCCTCCACGCTGTTCCGGTAGGCGGGCCGGGGCCGGTAGGGGCCGGCATAGGCATAGGCGACCACCCGGCCCTCGGCCTCGGCGACGAGATAGGGCATGTCGGCCGCGCGCAGGGCGTCGAAGCGCCTGATCATCTCGTCTTCGGCGGGCGGTTCCTCCTCGAAGGAGGCGACGCCGGTCAGCACATGGTGGGCGTAGATCGCGGCGACGGCCCCGATATCCTCGGGCCGCGCCGGGCGGATGACGGCGGCGCTGAGGGCGTCGGGCGAGGGTGCGGCGGGGCTCATCAATCCGGTTCGGCCTTGCATTTCGGTCGCCGGAGATTGTGGCGGAGGCGGGCCGGTGTTGTCATGTCTTTCCGACCGGGCGCGGGGCTTGCCATCGCCCGCTCGTGGTGCTATTTCCGCTGCGCTTTCGTTCCCGGCGCAATGCCGGAGTTTGCGAAACAAGGGCGCGTAGCTCAGCGGGAGAGCACTACGTTGACATCGTAGGGGTCACTGGTTCAATCCCAGTCGCGCCCACCACCCTTCGCTCTTCGAGCTTCGGGTGGCTGGCCACCTGAAGCGCGTTAGACGAAGGCGTGTCCCCCGAAGCCTTGGCGCAGGGGGACCGTTTAAAGCCCAATCGAAAAACTCTCTTCGCGCACCTCACGCTTGCGTTGCGAGGTCGGCGGCCGCGCGTTCGGTGACAGCCTCGTCTTCGGCATTTGAAAAGACGGCCACGGTCGCGGGTGGGTCGCGGTCGGGGAAGTGGTAGACGGCGTTGACGCTGCCCGGTCCGGCGCCGGAATGGCCGACGGCGCGGCCGGCGCCGCCCAGTCGTCCGATCATGAGGCCGAGGCCGTACCCCGTCGTCTGCCACGGCCGGCCGGGGATCGGCCCGCCCAGCGGATGGTCGGCTGTCATGAGTTCGCGAAGCTGCGGCGGCAACAGCGGCCCTGTCAATACGCCATGCATGAACCGAGCGGCATCCACGGCCGTCCCGACAAGCAGGCCGTGATAGACCCAGCCCGGATGATAGCATTTCGTATTGCCCCAGGCCGTGTTGTCGAGATCAGCCGGTTCCCTGGCATGCGTGACGGAAGCGAGTTCGAGAGGGTCGAGCACCAGGTCGCGCAACGCGGTTTCCAACACAGCGCCCGTCGTCTGTTCGACGACCTGCCGCACGAAGAGATAGCCCACGTTCGAATAGGCCCAGCCTGTGTCCGGCGCGAAGGTGAGACGGTCCGCCGCCACCCGTTTCACCAGGTCGTCGGCCGGCCAGGGCGAGTCGCCGCGCGCGACGGCGGCCTGGTAGGCTTGCAGCGGGCCGTAGCAGGGAACGCCGGCGCGGTGCTGCAATAGCTGGCGCAGGCTGTAGGGCCTGGCGGGCAGGGGCGTCTCCAGCTCCAGCCGGCCCTGCTCGACGAGGCGCAGCGCACAGGCCGCCAGCACAGTCTTGGCGACGCTCCACCACAGAAACCTGCGCGTGCCGCCTTCGTCGAGGATCGGCGTTCCATTGTGCAATCCCGTTCGGTAGAGCGCAGGCGCGGTCATGGGATCAGCTTGTCCCGGGCCATGTCCGGTGTGTTTTTGGCCACCGCGAGACTATTGCAGGCTGACCCGAAAACCATAAGGCGATGACGATCGGGCGCTGTTGCCGCCGTCACGAATCTCGATCAGGTAGGTGCCGGTGGCGGGAAGTTCGGCGGTGGCGGAGAAGGGTTCGCCCGGGGCCGGCGCGCCCTGCCATCCCCAGACCTGACTGCCAGCCTGGTCCAGCACGCGAAAAGCCATGTCGAGTTCCGCGGGGGCCGTGTCGAACGACACCAGGATTTTGCCTGCGCGCGGCATGTCGAAGCGGTACATGTCCGCATCGCCGCGCGGCAGGATGTTGGCGGAGACGGCCTGGCCCAATGAGAGCGTGGCGGCTTTTGCGAGTTCGTCGTTCGGTTCCGCCGCGTCGCTGGTTGGTGTGAAGGATGCGACCATGGTGTAGGGTTCGGCGGACCGCGCGCTGTTGCCGCCATCGCGCACTTCAATCAGGTAGCGGCCAGGCGTCTTCAAGTCGGCCCATGAGGTATGCGGCGCCCCTGGTTCACGGGCGCCCTGCCAACCCCAAACCTGGGAACCCTTCGCGTCCAAAACGCGGAATGCCATATCGAGCTCTGCGGGCGACGCGGAAAACTCGACTGTGAGTTCGCCCTGCTGCGCAATATCGATGGTGTACAAATCGCCGTCGCCGCGGGGCAGGATGTTTGCTTGGATCGCCTTGTCGAACAAAATCGGCGTGGCATTGGCAAGATCGTCGTTCGGTTCGGCGGTATCGGCCGTCTGATCGAGCGAAACCGTCATTTCGTATGGCTCGGGGGCGCGGGCACTGTTGCCGCCGTCACGAACTTCGACGATGTACGGGCCGGGCGATTTGAGATCGGCCCAGGACGCGAAGGGTTCGCCGGCTGCGGATGCGCCTTGCCACCCCCAGACCTGTCTGCCGTTTCCATCCAGCACGCGGAACGCCATGTCGAGTGCGGCCGGCGAGGTCGAAAAACCGACGGTGAGCTCGCCCTGGTGCGGAACGTCTATGGCGTAGTGATCGGCGTCGCCGCGCGGCAGGATGTTGGCCTTGATCGGCGCACCGAACGCGAGCGGTGTCGCACTGGCAAGATCGTCGTTCGGTTCGTCGGTATCCGCCGTCTGATCGAGCGTAACTGTCATTTCGTATGGCTCGGGGGCGCGCGCGCTGTTGCCGCCGTCACGAACCTCGACAATGTACCGGCCGGGGGCTTTGAGATCGGCCCAGGACGCGAAGGGTTCGCCGGCTGCGGATGCGCCTTGCCATCCCCAAACCTGTCTGCCGTTTTCGTCCAGCACGCGGAATGCCATGTCGAGTGCGGCCGGCGAGGTCGAGAAATCGACGGTGAGCTCGCCCTGGTGCGAAACGTCTATGGCGTAGAGATCGGCGTCGCCGCGCGGCAGGATGTTGGCCTTGATCGGCGCACCGAACGCGAGCGGCGCGGCATTGGCGAGATCGTCGTTCGGTTCGTCGGTATCCGCCGTCTGATCGAGCGAGATCGTCATCTGGTAGGGCTCGGCGGCGCGGGCGCTGTTGCCGCCGTCACGAACTTCGACGATGTACGGGCCGGGCGATTTGAGATCGGCCCAGGACGCGAAGGGTTCGCCGGCTGCGGATGCCCCTTGCCACCCCCAGACCTGTCTGCCGTTTTCATCCAGCACGCGGAACGCCATGTCGAGTGCGGCCGGCGAGGTCGAAAAATCGACGGTGAGCTCGCCCTGGTGCGGAACGTCTATGGCGTAGTGATCGGCGTCGCCGCGCGGCAGGATGTTGGCCGCAACGGTTCGACCAAAGGGTGTAACAGACGCGGTCTTGATGTCGTTATTCGGTTCATCGGTGTCGTGTGTCGGCGTGAAACCCACCGTCGTCGTGAAATCCTGGTTGGAGGACGCGCTGTTGCCGCCGTCGCGCACTTCAATGACGTAGCGGCCCGGCGCCGCGATGTCCGCCCATGCTTCGAAGTCCTTTCCGTTTTCGCGCGCGCCTTGCCAGCCCCAGACTTGCGACCCGTATTCGTCAAGGACACGGAAGGAGGGATCGATTTCTGCCGGCACACCGGAAAACCCGACGCGGAGTTCGCCTTGGTGGACGAGATCGACCTGATAGAAGTCGACATCGCCGCGGATTTGGATGCCGGCGGGGAAGCTTGCCGGAGGGGCGATTGCAGAAGCGCTGTCAATCCGGTCGTTGGGTTCGCCCTCGACGCCGTGGCCGCTGGTGGGCGCCGTGCCACCGGGGCCGCCGTCTGCGTCCGCGGTTTGGGTGTCAGCGTCGGCGCCGGGCAATGCGTTGCCGCTGCCGTCGGCGGTGACTGTCGAGGAGAGTGGACATTCGAACGTGAAATTCCACGCAGTCCCGGACGTGCCTTCGCAGTTCGGGACCACTTTGACCGTCGCAACGTCGGCGCCGGGCGGAACATCGAACTCGATGGTGCCGGACCCGCTGACGCATCCCGTGGTCTTGGCAATACTCCCCACGGTGACGTCCATCTGGTCCTTGATGTCGAACATCTCCCAGGAGAATCCCGCCTTGCCGACAAAGCCGCCAAGATCCACGGTCACGCCGCCGCCTTCGTCTCCGCCAGAATCGACGGCCGAGTTGCATGCAGCTTCCGTTCCGGGCTCGTCAACCTCTTCGCCCGCCTCGATGAGAGCCACGAGGCGATAGTAGGGAATCGGCACGGGGTTCTCGGACTCGGCCTCGAAATGAAACCCGATCACATCTTCCGCACCGACTTCAGCATCCGCCCGGACCGAAAACTCGGCGGTGATTTCGATGACCTCGCCCGGTTCCAAGTCGATGTCGCGGGGATCGATGCCGTCGAGCGTGAGATATTGCGCCGGCAATTCGGGGCGAAGATTGAGACCGACCACCGGGAACGCCGTCGTGTTTTCCACCCGGAACACCACGGCATTGCCAACCGTGCCCGCCGCGAAACTCTCGCGAATTTCCACGACCTCCAGATCGGGCAGGAGGTCGGTCACCGGGGGTGCGGCGCTTTCGACGAAATCGACGATAAGATCCAGACGCCGGGCGCGCACCGACTGGCCCATGGTGAAGAATACGGTGACCGCCTCGCCGCTGCCGGCGGGCGCCGACGGCGCGATGTCGAAAGTGATGAGGAATTCGACCGCCTCGCCCGGACCGAGCTGCGCCGAAGCCGGTTCAATCGAGCTGATCTCCACATAGAGCAGCGGTAACTGCGGTTTCGGAACGAACACCGGGGTCGGATAATCGCTCTCGTTCCTTATCACCACGGAAACCTGATTGCCGGTGGTGCCGGGATAGAACGTATCTCGCAATCGCGTCACGTGCGTATTGTCGCCAAGCACCGGGCCAACGATCAGAACGTTCAGCACAAAGCAGAGCCAGGCGCGGCGTATCCTCTGCCACATCATGGCATCGCCTTCCGCACAAGCTTCGGCTTCAGTGACAGACCCGGGTCGCATTTTACGCGGAGGGACTCGAAGAACTGATCGATAGCCCAGCCAAAACTGCTGCGCTGATCCGCATAACTTCGAAGTGGCTCAAGTGCGAAAAAGCCGGTTCGAAAGAAGGAATCAGACTGTTCGGTCGACCGGGCCACGTACCACACGACCACGGGACGTTCGACCGAGACAAGCGATCCCTTGATATACGCCGACGGCGGAAGCGTCGGTTCCCCCGCGGACCATCGAATTCCCCCCGAATCCAACTTGTGATCGGGGCACTGTTCGGCCACTGCGATTCTGTCGCCGTCCGCCAGGCTCAAGGGGTCGAGAACATCGCCTTCGCCCTTGTCGGCGACAACGGCGATAACAAGATCCTGTTTGCCGAGAAGGTAGGCCGTGCCTTCGGTTGCGTCGGCGATTCGCTTGCCCGTGAAAGGCTCAGTCAGCGGGTCGAGCGGCGGGGCCCAGGACCCGCCCCAGCGCCAGTGCAGATGTGTACAGTCATAGCCATAGCTGCGGCAGCCGGGCACGGTGATGGTTCGACGCCCATCGACGGGTACGGCGGTATGGATATTGTCCCACTTGCCCTTCTGTCCCTTTCGGACCGCTTCAAACCGGGTCTCTTTCTCAAGAATCGGGACGATGCCGGTGGACTGCGGCGCACTGAAGAACCAGTCGCCGTCGCTCACCAGGCCGACGGCGACATCGCCGTAGGCAAGGCGGATATGGGCGGTAACGCTGGCAATCTCGTATGAACTCTCACCGGGCGAGGTGAGATCGGGCAGCCAGTCGTAATCGATGACCGGGACAAAGCGGATGCAGCTTCGAGTGAAGGCGCGCGAGTTGTTCCGGCCGGCACATCCTTCGGGGCGAACCTTGATGCGGGTTCTGTACGTGACCCTCAGATTGCCGTGGAGGCCCGGTTCGTCGAACCGTCGATCGTAATGCCAGCGCAGCGTGCCGGTGTTCGGGTCGTAGTCGACCGGGCCTGCGGCGTCGTCGCCGCTGCAAAAGCGGACGATGGCGGGGTCTCTCTCGACGCCCTTGAACGCCACCTCGAGATAGGCGAGATGAAAGCTGCGCAGGAAGTCATTCCCGGCCGCGGTGATATTGCGGAAGACCATACCTTTGTGATGGGCGATTTCCATGTCCATCGACCATCTGTCGCGCTTGATTGGCCGGGTCTCATGCGAGAAAGAAACCGGTGGGTTCTTGCATTTGTCCGGCAGAGGGCTGGCTGCCTCGGCAGACAACGGCGCCTGCGCCAGCACTGCAACGAACGCGATGACCCAGAGCGTGACCCAACATCTACCAGCCATCGTCGCGGCTCCTTCGTCAGTTGTTCGCGGGTGGGCTACCCTTGATCGTGCGGATTGGCGCCACCGCCAGTCCCACGCCGCAGCCGCATCGGCCGGCCAGCGGCAGTAGAGTGTCCAGAAGGCGCTCGCGAAACGTGGCCATCTGGATGCGAATCCTGAGTTCGTCCGTCATGTCGGCGTAGGCGTCCAGCGCCCCATAGCCTGCGTTCGCCAGTATCGCGAGGACTTGGGCGGTCCCGCCGCCGCCGATCGCGAAGGCGCCGAACAGTGCATTGATTGCGGTGCTCTCGATCACTGACGCCACGATACCGGACTCCAGCGCCTTGAGCATCGCGAATTCAAGCGTGTCCGTATCGACCAGGAAACTCCTGAGATAGGTGCTGTATCGGTCGGGTTGGCCTGCGCGCATTTTCCTGAGTTCGGCAAGCTCGCGGCCAAGCAGATCGTCAACTTTGCCCCCCGAGAGCGCGTTGAGCACAGTCGTTGTCGGCGGTGTAATCTTGAGCGAGAGGAGGTAGCCGAGACGCGTCAAGTAATCATCGGTCGGCCCAAGCACGGCCAACCAGGCATTCGGTGGCCTATGGGTCTTTGCGTCCAGCACACACGCGCAGCCGAATGCAGCGACGTCTTTGGTTTTCTGGCGGCGCACGACATCGATCAAGCGATCCGGTGACTGCCGGTAACTGTCGATGGCCTTGCCGATCGAGGCCGAAATGACCGATTCCGACATCAGGTTGCCGAGTTCGGCGGCCGTTGCCCCCGCGCCGATCTGCCGCTTCACCATTTCGAGGTAGGAGCGGTCCATCAAATCGCGATAACGCAACTCAAGATCGATGAATGCGTAGCGCGCGGTCAAGTTCTGTTCAGTTCCCGGCTGCAGATAGCGGGAATCAAGGGCAAGGAAGTCGCGTTTCCGCGCCGGCAGGACGTGCTTGATGCCCGCGGTCAGTGCCATCGCGGAAACATCGGCAAAGAGTGCCGCTGGAACCGTGCTCAGCGCCAGGCTCAATCGGTTGCGGTCGAGCGCGACAATCTTGATCCGGCCAAGGTCGCGGACCAGCGCTTCGCTGTAGCGGTACTGCGCAAGGCCGTTCAGGCCGCGATAATGAGACGCTTCGGCTTGAAGCGCGCTGCGGTACAGCCCCGGGCTGGCGCCGGTCAGGGGGTTCTTCTCCCAGAAATAGAGGTTCTCGTAGCGGATCATCGATGCAATGAGCCATCCGAGCCGCGTGCGGTATTTTCCATACGGCGACGGCATGAACGGGTGTGACGGCCGCTCGATGAACTGGCCCGGCGGCGCGACTTCCGCCGGCGCCTGCATTACGACAGCCACAACCAATCCGACCGCGAGAACCAGCCGATTGAGAGTCTTGGCGAACAATGCCTGTCTCCCCCTGTAACGGACGAAGTCTACCATATGGTGCCGTCTTGTCATTGCGAGCGGAACGGCGCATGGTTGGCTTTCACCCAGGAACCAGTGCAGATGCGGGAACGCGTGACCTTTCGATCGGGGAACGCCGTCCTGGCCGGCGAACGGTCCGGGGCCGGGACGCCGTTGGCCTTTCTCCACGCCGGTGTCTGCGACCGGCGCATGTTCGGCGCGCAGATCGACGCCTTAGCCGACCGCTACCTGACGGTTGCCTACGACCGGCGCGGATTCGGCGAGACCATGACGCCCGACGAGACGTTTTCGCATGCGGACGATTTCGCGATCGTGATGGCGGCGTTGGAAACGGGCCCTGCCTTGCTGGTCGGGTGTTCCCAGGGCGGACGTGTCGCGATCGACTTTGCCCTGCAACATCCGGAAAAGGTCATCGCGCTGGTGCTGGTGTCGCCCGCGCTCAGCGGCGCCGATGACCCGGCAGAAATGCCTGGTACGATTGCCGAATTGACAGCCGCCCTGGAGTCAGCGGAAGAGGCAGGGGACATCGACCGCGTCAACGCCATAGAGGCACATCTCTGGCTGGACGGGCCGCTGGCACCGGAGGGGCGCGTGTCGGGCGCCGTGCGGCGGTTGTTTCTCGAGATGAACGAGATCGCGCTGCGGGCGCCGGAATGGCGCCACCGCGTGGAGCCGCCTTCGGTGGTGGACCGTCTCGGAACGATCGATATGCCGGCCTTGCTGGTCTGCGGCGACCTGGATTCTCCATACCTGCAGGAGCGCCATGTCTGGCTGGCCGAACGCCTGCCAATGGCGCAGGCCGAGATCATGGCAGGGACCGCGCATCTGCCGAGCCTGGAACGGCCGGATGCCTTCAATGGCCTGCTGGACCGTTTCCTCACGGCTCATGTCGCCTCGGCGTAGGAGCCTGACGTTTTTGCGAGCATTGACGGGGCTTGCGGTTTTTGTGCTGTTCTGCCTCGCGGCGAACGGTTATCCGGTACGGGCGGACACAATGCTGATCGACGATTTCTCGGACCCCGATTTGGTTTCCAGCCTGGGCACGCGCTGGCGGGGCGTCAGCGACCGGGTGATGGGCGGGGTGTCCGAGGCGACGGTGGTGCGCGACACTTCCGGCGGCCGGCCGGCGCTGCGGCTGACCGGCGACGTGCGGCTGGAAAACGACGGCGGGTTCATCCAGGCGTCGCTGGACCTGGACCCGGCGGGCGGGACCGTCGATGCATCGGGCTACACCGGCGTTCGGCTGGTGGTGCGCGGGAATGGCGAGCGCTATTCGGTGCATCTGCGCACGCCCGACAATGTGCGGCCATGGCAGTCCTACCGGGCGCATTTCACGGCCGGGGCGGACTGGCAGACGGTCGACCTGCCGTTCGACGGGTTCGTGCCTTACCGGCTGGAGGCGCCGCTGGACGTTGGGCGGTTGAGACGGATCGGTCTGGTCGCGATCGGGCGGGAATTTGCGGCAGATTTGGCTGTGGGACGAGCGGAGTTCTATCGGTAGGGGCCGGTAACACACTTACCCCAACGCCTTTCCCTCTGTATAGACCGGAGACATGGGTAACGCTTTGAGTTTAAGTCGAAGGATCGCGGAGATCGATCTCTGCGATTCTTTGTGCCTGAAAGAGGACCTGCCACAGGCCGTCTTTTTGTGTTGGCCTGAAGGCGACCGGATATCGGTAGAACGCTTTAGACAGGCGTAGTGTGCTCCCCATGAAGCTGGCCCTTCCTCCTTGTTGCACGAGGCGCACGCGATCGTTCGAGCCGTACTCGATGAGCGGGAGACTGTCCGGATAGGCCCGCACCTGTGATCGCCAAGGCCGCCGTTGCCGTATCAGATGCATGAACGCACTTCACAGCACCCGGCCCGTGACGCTGGCGTCGTTCGGGACGGATCTCCGGGTCGCCGTGATCGGGGCCAGCGGCGGGATCGGCGGCGCCTTCGTCGAGGCCCTGGCCGCGTGCCCTGCGGTGTCGCAGGTCTTTGCGCTGTCGCGCACACCCATCGACCGGCCCGACGGCCGGACGGTCCCGCTGTCCATCGACCTGGAGGAAGAAGCTACCATCGCCGCGGCTGCCGAATCCGTGAAACAGACGGCGGGAAGCCTTGACCTCGTGATTGTCGCGGCGGGCGTGCTGCACGACGGCGATGCCGTGAAGCCCGAAAAGACCTGGCGCACGCTGGATGCCGTGGCGATGGAGACGGTCTACCGGATCAACACCGTCGGCCCGGCCCTGGCGGCCAAACACTTCCTGCCGCTGTTGTCGTCAGACCGGAAATCGGCCTTCGCGGCGCTGGCGGCGCGGGTGGGCAGCATCGGGGACAACCGGCTGGGCGGCTGGTACGCCTACCGCGCGTCGAAGGCGGCGCTGGTCATGACGATCAAGTCGCTGTCGATCGAGCTGGCCCGGAAGAACGATCACGCGCTGTGCGTGGCGCTGCACCCGGGCACGGTGGACACGGGATTGTCGAAGCCGTTCCAGGGCGGCGTGCCGGACGGCAAGCTGTTCCCACCGGAGAAGTCGGCGCGGCATCTGCTCGCCGTGCTGGACGGCCTGACGGCCGAAGACAGCGGCAACCAGTTCGCCTGGGACGGGCGGCGCGTGCCGTTCTAGGGCAGGGTGCCTGGTGGCAGCCACGCCCTTCGAGACGGCGGCTTCGCCGCCTCCTCAGGGTGAGGCATATGATGCTGCTGCCGCCGCGAAACACCCTCATGCTGAGGAGCGGTGCGCAAGCGCCGCGTGTTGAAGCGCGTGGCTGCAACCAGCCGGCCCTAACCCGGCTTGTAGTCCCGCGTCCCTTCCGGGTCGTCGGACGTCGCCGGCAGGGCCATCAGTTCCGCCCACACCTCATCGCCGATCGGGTGGCTTGCCCATTCCAGGGTCTGGGCGACCCGTTCCGGCCTGGTGACGCCGCAGATGGTCGAGGAGACCCTCGCGTCGCGCATGGAGAACTGCAATGCCGCCGCGCCGAGCGGCACGCCATGCCGGGCGCAGATCTCCTCCACCTTGCGCACCGGTGCCAGCATCGCGTCGGTCGCCGGTTGGTAGGCATAAAGGGGGTGGGCGGCCGAGCCCTTGGCGAGCACGCCGCTGGCATACGGCGCGGCATTGAGGACCGCCGTGCCTTTCGCGATCGCCATGTCCATCATGTCAGCAGCGTTGCGGTTGAGCAGCGTGAAGCGGTTATGGGTGATCAAGGCGTCGAAATCCCAATCCTTCAGGATCGGGATCATCACGTCCACCTTGCCCGCGGCAAGCCCCACCGCCTGGACAAGGCCTTCCTCCTTCATCTTGAACAGCTCGGCGACCGCGCCGTCGGGCGCGATGATCTCGTCGATGGACACGCAGTGTTCCGGGTCGTGCAGGTGGACAAGCTGCAGCCGGTCCAGCCCCAGCGCCTCCATGCTTTCTTCCAACGACCGGCGGGCCCGCGCGCCGTCGAAGCGGTTCGTCTCCATGTCCCGGTCCAGCTTGGTGGAGATGACGAAGCCTTGCGGAAGGCCGCCGCGCTCGCGAATGACGGCGCCCACGCGCTGTTCGCTGCGCCCGAAGCCGTAGTTGCGCGCGGTGTCCAGGAAGTTGACCGGCCCGTCGAAGATCGCCCGCACGGTGTCGCGCGCGCGTTCCTCGTCAACCGAATAGCCGTAGGTGTCCGGCATGTCGCCCAAGCCGGAGGTGCCGAAGCAGATCCGTGACACCGAAAGGCCGGTGCGGC
>CAJIAA010000277.1_pt1 | contig 11729 bp, 10 predicted proteins | sample 9199011 | NCBI WGS metagenome assembly CAJIAA01 (sample SAMEA7708266, study PRJEB35096) | sediment metagenome | biome: marine neritic benthic zone biome [ENVO:01000025]; feature: sediment [ENVO:00002007]; material: shallow marine sediment [ENVO:03000034] sea grass bed [ENVO_01000059] ...
CCCGCGAGCGCGGCGTGCCCTATTTCGGGATCTGCTTCGGCATGCAGATGGCGGTGATCGAGGCGGCCCGAAATCTGGCCGGAATCAAGGAGGCCGGATCCAGCGAGTTCGGCCCGATGGAGGCTCCGGTCGTCGGGCTGCTGACCGAATGGACCCGCGGAAACACCGTGGAACGGCGTTCGATGGGCGACAATCTGGGCGGAACGATGCGCCTGGGCGCCTATCCCTGCAAGCTGTTGGAGGGGTCGCGGGCATCCGAGATCTATGATCGGGCGCCCAGCATCTCCGAGCGCCACCGGCACCGCTACGAGGTCAACATCAACTACAAGAACGTCTTGGAGGAAGCCGGGGTCCGGTTCTCCGGCATGTCGCCCGACGACACACTGCCGGAAATCGTCGAGATCCCCGATCACCCGTGGTTCATGGGCGTCCAGTTCCACCCCGAGCTGAAATCCAAGCCGTTCGACCCGCATCCGCTGTTCGCCAGCTTCGTGCGCGCGGCGATCGATCAGTCACGCCTGGTTTAGGGCCCTTCCGCCGCCCTCCGGCAGCGACTTTCCGGCTTGAAGAGCGGGGATTGCGCCGCTATGAGAGCCGTCGGCGCAAACAAATCGTGAATCGAAGGTCATGACCACCCAGCACCATATTTCCGTCGGCGACATCACCATCGGCAACGATCTGCCGTTCGTTCTTCTGGCGGGCCCCTGCGCCATGGAAAGCCGGGGCCACGCACTGGAGATGGCCGGCGCACTGAAGGAAATCACCGAGGGGCTGGGCATCGGCCTGATCTACAAGAGTTCCTACGACAAGGCGAACCGGACCTCGATTGAGTCCGCGCGCGGCATCGGCATGGACAAGGCACTGGAGGTCTTCGCCGAGGTGCGTGAGACCGTCGGCTGCCCGGTCGTGACCGACGTGCATGCGCCTGACCAGTGCGCACCTGTCGCCGCGGCGGTCGATGTGCTGCAGATTCCGGCCTTCCTGTGCCGGCAGACGGACCTTTTGGTCGCAGCGGCGGAGACCGGGCGGCCGATCAACGTGAAGAAAGGCCAGTTCCTGGCTCCGTGGGACATGGCCAATGTGGTTCGCAAGATCGAGCAATCCGGCAATTCGAACGTGATGGTGTGCGAGCGCGGTGCCAGCTTCGGCTACAACACCCTGGTGACCGATTTCCGTGGCCTGCCGATCATGGCAAAGTCCGGCACGCCGGTGGTGTTCGATGCAACCCATTCGGTCCAGCAGCCGGGCGGGCAGGGCGCCACGACGGGCGGCCAGCGCGAGTTCGTGCCGGTGCTGGCGCGCGCGGCCGTGTCGATCGGCGTGGCGGCGGTTTTCATGGAAACCCATCAGGATCCCGACAACGCGCCTTCGGACGGTCCCAACATGGTCCGCCTGCAGGACATGCCGGGTCTGCTGCGGACGCTGAAGGCGTTCGATGGGGTCGCAAAGGACGTTCCCGTCGCCATTTGACCCGTGCCGTCGCCGGCGCCTGTCTTCTTCACCGAAACTGTGCTTGAACTGTCTTCCTTGGCCGGTATAAGCCGGAGCCAAGATCAATCAACTTGGGCGTGCGGGGGTAAATCATGTCTGCGATCATCGATCTACATGCGCGGGAAATCTTGGACAGCCGGGGCAATCCGACCGTCGAAGTGGACTGCCTGCTTGAAAGCGGTGCCTCCGGGCGTGCCGCGGTGCCGTCCGGCGCGTCAACCGGCGCCCACGAGGCGGTGGAACTGCGCGACGGCGGCGAACGTTATGGCGGCAAGGGCGTCCTGAAGGCGGTCGAGGCGGTCAATGGCGAAATCTTCGATCTTCTGACCGGGATGGATGCCGAAGACCAGGTTCAGGTCGACGCAATGATGTGTACCCTGGACGGGACCGAGAACAAGGGGCGTCTGGGCGCCAATGCCATCCTCGGCGCCTCCCTGGCGGTCGCCAAGGCAGCCGCGGACGAGGCGGGCCTGCCGCTCTACCGCTACGTTGGCGGCGCATTCGCCCATGTCCTGCCGGTGCCGATGATGAACATCATCAACGGCGGGGCGCATGCGGACAATCCCGTCGATATCCAGGAATTCATGATCATGCCGGCCGGTGCGGAAACGATCGGCGAAGGCGTGCGGGTCGGATCGGAGGTTTTCCAGGCCCTGAAGAAAGCCCTGAAAGATGCCGGGCACAACACCAATGTGGGCGACGAAGGCGGTTTCGCCCCCAGCGTCGGTTCGACCCAGGAAGCGCTGGACTACATCATGAAATCCATCGAGGCGGCCGGCTACCGACCGCAGGATGACGTGGTCCTTGCCATGGATTGCGCCGCGACCGAGTTCTTCCGGGACGGCAAGTACGAACTGGCCGGCGAGAACCGCAGCCTGAACAGCGGACAGATGTCCGACTACCTGGCGGACCTGGCGGACCGCTATCCCATCGTATCCATCGAAGACGGCATGGCCGAGGACGATTGGGACGGTTGGAAGGTCCTGACCGAAGCGATCGGCAGCAGGGTGCAGCTTGTCGGCGACGATGTTTTCGTGACCAATCCCGTGCGCCTGCGACGCGGCATTGACGGCGGCATGGCCAACTCGATTCTGATCAAAGTGAACCAGATCGGAACTCTGTCGGAGACATTGCAGACGGTCGAGATGGCCCACAAGGCGGGCTATACCTGCGTCATGTCGCACCGTTCGGGCGAAACCGAGGATGCGACGATCGCCGATCTTGCGGTGGCGACGAACTGTGGCCAGATCAAGACCGGCTCGATGTCGCGTTCGGACCGGCTGGCCAAGTACAACCAGTTGATTCGGATCGAGGAAATGCTTGGGGATGCAGCGCAATACGCAGGCCCGACAGCGTTCCGGGTCTGACGCCGTAGGGGTATTCGTGGTCAAATCGGAACGGCCTTCCTTGGTCTTAGCGCGCACGCCTCGACTCGCCGGCCAGTGCACCGACATAAGCGACGGATTCCATTAGTTCTTGACCAGTAAATCGCTGGTGTGATTCACTCCGGCGCATGGGTTTGGTTAGAGAGTTCGAACGGCGCTCGCGTCAGGTGTTCCTGCCCGTCATGGGTGTCTGCCTGATTGCCTATTTCGCCTATCATACGGTGCAGGGCGAACGCGGTCTGTTCGCGCTGCATCATTTGGGGCAGGAGGTCGCACGGGCCGAAGCGACCCTGTCGGCGGTGCGCGAACGGCGCCAGCAGATGGCCCACCGGGTGTCTCTCCTGCGTCCCGACAATCTCGATCCCGACATGCTGGAAGAGCGGGCCAGGGCCGTCCTGCACCTGATCCGCGACGACGAAGTCGTCATTCTCGATCCGGTTCGCCGCTAAGCGCGACGCCCGCCGCACGCTTCCTCGATTCCGAAACAACTTCAGCGGCCATTCGTCCGAAATCGGCTGCCTGCTGTCCGTTGATCAGGCGTGCGCCACGGTCTGTCTGCCTGCCTGCGAGAAGACCACAACACAAAGTGACTGGCGATGTTTAACGGTAATTCGGTTAAACTGCTCTTTATTTCGCAATAACAATAAGTTATTGATGTTTTCGCCGGGCGGCGATGGTCTGGTTTTTCCGGCGGAAGTGTGCTACGGGACGCGTCGTTAACGAACGCGGCTTTCTGGCATCGGCGTTCGGCGTAGTCGCAATCAGACAAGGGGAGACCACATGGCCGCTGCACCTGCAAAACGCAAACCCCGGTCCGGCCCCAAACAGCCGAATATCGATGTCGAGGCGATGCGGCAGCATTACCGCGACATGCTGCTGATCCGGCGGTTCGAGGAAAAGGCCGGCCAGCTCTACGGCATGGGCCTGATCGGCGGGTTCTGCCATCTCTACATCGGGCAGGAAGCCGTCGTGGTGGGAATGCAGGCCACGGTCACACCGGACGACGCGGTGATCACCACCTATCGCGACCACGGCCATATGCTGGCTTGCGGCATGGACCCCCGCGGCGTCATGGCCGAACTGACCGGGCGTGAGGGCGGCTATTCCAAGGGCAAGGGTGGCTCGATGCACATGTTCTCCAAGGAGAAGAACTTCTATGGCGGGCACGGCATCGTCGGTGCCCAGGTGCCGCTGGGCACCGGTATCGCGTTCGCCCATAAATACCGTGACACAGACCAAGTCTCGCTGACCTATACCGGCGACGGCGCGATCAACCAGGGCCAGGTCTACGAGGCATTCAACATGGCTGCGCTGTGGAAGTTGCCGGTCGTCTATGTGATCGAGAACAATCGCTACGGCATGGGGACCAGCGTCGAGCGTGCTTCGGCCGGCACCGAGCTTTTCAAACGCGGTGCCGCCTACGGAATCCCGGGCAAACAGGTCAACGGCATGGACGTCATGGCGGTCAAGGAGGCTGGTGCCCGCGCCGTGCAACACTGCCGTGCCGGCAAGGGGCCCTTCATTCTGGAAATGCAGACCTACCGCTATCGCGGTCACTCGATGTCCGATCCGGCCAAATATCGCCCGAAGGACGAGGTCCAGAAGATGCGTTCCCAGCACGACCCGATCGAGCACGTGAAAACGCTGTTGGTTGACGGCGGGCATGCTGGCGAGGACGAGCTGAAGGCGATGGACAAGGAGGTCAAGGCGATCGTTTCCGATGCGGCCGAGTTCTCCCAGACCTCGCCGGAACCGGATCCGTCGGAGCTGTGGACGGATATCCTGGTTCACGCGTAGTCAATTTAATTAAATAAAATCAAATAGTTACAACTCCCACAGGGGATGAAAGATGCCAATTGAAGTTCTCATGCCGGCGTTGTCGCCGACCATGACCGAGGGAACGTTGGCGCGCTGGGTGAAGTCCGAAGGGGACCAGATCGCCTCCGGCGACGTGCTTGCCGAGATCGAAACCGACAAGGCAACGATGGAAGTCGAGGCGGTCGACGAGGGGACCATCGGCAAGCTCCTTGTGGCGGAAGGCACCGAGGGCGTGGCGGTGAATACGCCGATCGCGCTGTTGCTGGAAGACGGTGAAGATGCTGCCAGCCTGGCGGCTCCCGTGGCCGCTGTTGCAGCGCCGGCGCCTGCCGCTGCGCCTGCGCCGAATGGCGCCGATGCGGCCCCGACCGCCGCTGCGCCGGTCGCGGCAGCCCCGCCGGCGGAGACCGAATGGTCCGGCCCGACGGTCTCCATGACCGTACGCGAGGCGTTGCGCGACGCCATGGCCGAGGAGATGCGGACCACGCCCGAGGTGTTCCTGATGGGCGAAGAGGTCGCTGAATACCAGGGTGCCTACAAGGTCAGCCAAGGCCTGCTGGAAGAGTTCGGGGCCAAACGGGTGATCGACACGCCGATCACAGAGCACGGGTTCACCGGGCTTGGCGTCGGTGCGGCCTTTATGGGTCTGCGCCCGATCGTCGAATTTATGACCTTCAACTTCGCCATGCAGGCAATCGATCAGATCATCAACTCTGCGGCGAAGACCCTGTATATGTCTGGCGGCCAGATGGGGGCGCCGATCGTGTTCCGCGGCCCGAACGGCGCCGCGGCGCGGGTCGCCGCCCAGCACAGCCAGTGCTATGCCAGTTGGTACGCCCATTGTCCGGGTTTGAAGGTCGTCGCGCCGTGGTCGGCTGCGGACGCTAAAGGCCTGCTGAAATCGGCAATCCGAGACCCTAACCCGGTGATTTTCTTGGAAAACGAGATCCTGTACGGCCAGTCCTTCGACGTGCCCGAGGATCCCGATTTCACGGTTCCGATCGGCAGGGCAAAGGTCTTTCGCCCTGGCAGCGACGTCACGATTGTGGCTTTCTCGATCATGGTCGGCAAAGCGCTGGAAGCGGCGGAAAGCCTGGCAGCCGAGGGCATTCAGGCGGAGGTGATCGATCTGCGCACGATCCGGCCGCTGGATGTGGAAACGATCGTGGCGTCCGTCAAAAAGACGAACCGAATCGTCAGCTGCGAGGAAGGCTGGCCACAGTCCGGTGTCGGGTCGGAAATCGCCGCCCTGATGATGGAGCATGCCTTCGACCATTTGGACGCACCGGTCGCGCGGGTGGCCGGCGCCGATGTTCCGATGCCCTATGCGGCGAACCTGGAAAGGCTTGCCTTGCCCCAGGCCGAACACATCGTCGAGGCGGCGAAGTCCGTCTGTTACCGCGGCTGACGCCGGACGCAGGGAGAAAAAACCAATGCCGATCAAGGTCTTAATGCCGGCGCTGTCACCGACGATGACGGAGGGCAATCTCGCCGCCTGGCATGTCAAGGAAGGTGACACGGTGTCTTCGGGCGACGTGATTGCGGAAATCGAAACAGACAAGGCGACGATGGAGGTCGAAGCCGTCGACGAAGGCGTGGTCGGCAAGATCGTCGTCGCGGCCGGAACCGAGGCGGTGCCGGTGAACGATATCATCGCCGTGTTGTTGGAAGACGGCGAGGAAGCCGCATCGGTCGACGCCGTGCTTGCCGCCGGCGCCGCGCCAGCGCCGGCCGCCGCGCCGTCTGCACCGGCACCTGCGCCGGCTGCTGCACCGGCGCCTGCTGCTGCACCGGCTGCCGCGGCACCCGCTCCGGCGCCAGCCGCGCCGGCCGGGGGCGGCGAACGCGTCTTCGCCAGCCCATTGGCCCGGCGGATGGCCAAAAACGCCGGTCTGGACCTGACCGCCATCAACGGTTCGGGGCCGCACGGACGCGTCATCAAGACGGACATCGAAGCTGCCCTGGCCGGCGGTATGCCCGCCGCACCAGCCGCTGCGGCTGCGCCTGCCCCTGCCGCCGCGGCACCGGTATCGGCGGCGGCGCTGCCGTTCGAGCCCGAATTCGAGCTTTTGCCGCACACGACCATGCGCAAGGTGATTGCCGCGCGCCTGAGTGAATCCAAGCAGCAGGTGCCACATTTCTACCTGACCATCGATTGCGAGATCGACGGCCTGCTGGCCCTGCGCAAGCAGCTGAACGACAAGGCCGACGGGGCCTACAAGCTGTCGGTCAACGACATGATCATCAAGGCCGTTGGGATTGCGTTGCGGAAGGTGCCGGAGGCGAACGCCTCCTGGACCGACGAGGGCGCCAAGCTCTACAAACGCGCCGATGTCGCTGTTGCCGTGGCGATCGAGGGAGGCCTGATCACGCCGGTTATCCGCGATGCGGGCAACAAGGGGCTGGAAACGGTCTCCACCGAGATGAAGGCCCTGGCCCAGAAGGCCCGGGACGGCAAGCTGCAGCCCGAGGAGTTCCAGGGTGGGACATTCTCGCTCTCGAACCTCGGCATGTTCGGCATCAAGCAGTTCGAGGCGGTGATCAATCCGCCCCAGGGCTGCATCCTGGCCGTGGGGGCAGGCGAGCAGCGGCCGATTGTGAAGGACGGCGCCCTGGCGGTCGCCACCGTGATGACTTGTTCCCTGTCGGTCGATCACCGGGTCGTCGACGGGGCCATCGGGGCGCAGTTCCTGGCCGCTTTCAAGAAGTTGATCGAAGACCCGGTCACGATGCTGTTGTGATCCGTCTTGCGGCCTGCTTTCTGGTGTTCGCGGCGCTTGCCGGTCCGGTTCGGGCGGAGACCCTTCCGCCCACGATCACGGCGGTCAAGAACGAGATCCGGGAAGCGTTCGACCAGTTCCGCCGCGCCGTTCTGCGCGGCGACCGGGCGACCGTTGCCAAGATGGTCACCGGCGAGGCACTCCAATACGGCAACGCGCTGTTGCAGATGGCGCGGCGTTGGGACCGCCGCCGTCTTGCGAAACAAAGCGCTGTGACGCAGATCGCCGTCCTCGGGCTGCGGCTGGACACGGACCCGGGCGATCTGGACGACATGCTGCCTGCGGAAGCCTTCGCCCGCACCTACGAGGCCGGGGTTCTGGATCCTCTCGTGTTCGAAGAGATGAAGCTCGTGCAGATTGACCTGGGCAGCGGCAGAACGACGGCAAAAGCCCTGATCGGCATCGGCGAGCAGCGCGGCGACGTGCCGATCGGGTTCACCAAGGTGGACGACAGATGGCGGATCGATCCGCTCAGCATCAGCAACCAGATCAGTTTGAGCCTGACTGTCCTGCTGGAAAGTCGCGGCATTTCAGAAGAGGCGTATGTTGTTGATTTTATGAATCAAATGTATGGCGATATGTTCAACGATCTGGCCTGGCAACCGGCGTTAGCCCGGACCGGGACGGATCCGGAATAGAGGCGGAGGACAGAGGCGTGGCTGAACAGTCATTCGACATCATCGTGATCGGCGGCGGACCGGGCGGATATGTGGCCGCCATTCGGGCGGCCCAGTTGGGCATGAAAACGGCGGTCGTCGAAGCGAACCACCTGGGCGGCATTTGCCTGAACTGGGGCTGCATCCCCACCAAGGCGCTGCTGCGGTCGGCCGAGATCTATCACTATATGCAAAACGCCGAGGCTTATGGGCTGAAGTGCGATGGCATCGGCTTCGACCTGGAAAAGGTTGTTGCCCGGTCGCGCGCGGTCTCCAAGCAGTTGAACGGTGGCGTCGGGCATCTTCTGAAGAAGAACAAGGTCACCGTCTTCGACGGCTGGGGCAAGCTGGCCGGCGGTGCCGCCGGAGCCCGTAAGGTGACGGTGGAAAAGGACGGCAAGAAGATCGCCGATCTTGCCGCCAAGAACGTGATTTTGGCCACCGGTGCGCGAGCACGATCCCTGCCGGGGCTGGAGGCGGATGGCAAGCTGATCTGGACCTATCGCGAGGCGATGGTCCCGGACCTGATGCCCAAATCGCTGCTGGTGGTCGGATCGGGCGCGATCGGGATCGAATTTGCCAGTTTCTATCGCACGATGGGCGCCGAGGTGACGGTCGTGGAGGTCCTGGACCGGGTCCTGCCGGTGGAGGACGCCGAGATCTCGGCCTTCGCCGAAAAGGCATTCAAGAAACAAGGCATGAAGATCCATACCGCAGCCACGGTCAAAGCACTGAAAAAAGGAAAAGATTCGGTGACAGCCACGATCGAGGCGGGCGGCAAGTCCAGCGAGCTGACTGTCGACCGCGTGATCATGGCCGTCGGCATCGTCGGCAATGTCGAAGATATCGGACTTGAGGGCACCAAGATCAAAACCGACCGGACGCACGTGGTCGTCGACCAGTGGCTGGCGACCGGCGAACCCGGCGTCTATGCCATCGGCGATCTTGTCGGGCCGCCCTGGCTGGCCCACAAGGCCGAGCACGAAGGCGTGATCTGTGTGGAGAAGATTGCCGGCGTGAACGACGTTCACCCGTTGGACACCGGTGGCGTGCCAGGGTGTACCTATTGCCAGCCCCAGGTGGCCAGTGTCGGCCTGACCGAGGCCCAGGCGAAAGAGAACGGTTACACTGTTAACGTGGGGCGTTTCCCGTTCATTGCGAACGGCAAGGCCATCGCCTTGGGCGAACCGGAAGGCATGATCAAGACCGTGTTCGATGCCAAGACAGGCGAACTCCTGGGGGCGCACATGATCGGCGCGGAAGTGACCGAGCTGATTCAGGGTTATGTCATTGCCCGCAAGCTGGAGACGACCGAGCAGGAACTCATGCATAGCATTTTCCCGCATCCCACACTGTCGGAAATGATGCACGAGTCCGCCCTTGACGCCTATGGGCGGGCCATCCACTTTTGATCTGGAACCTTACAGGCAGCACCATTTATGAGCTCGTCGTCCGAACGACCATTCCGCCATCCTGAAAAGCGCAACCGGCCCGACAATCCGATTCAGCGCAAACCCGCCTGGATCCGGGTCAAGGCCCCGGTCAGCCGCGCGTTTCAGGAGACCCGGGACATCATTCGCGAAAACCGGCTGGTGACGGTCTGCGAGGAGGCAGCCTGCCCGAACATCGGCGAATGCTGGGCCAAAAAGCACGCCACCATGATGATCATGGGCGAAATCTGCACCCGTGCCTGCGCTTTCTGCAATGTGGCGACGGGGAAGCCGGCCCCTCTGAACACGCTGGAGCCGTTCAACGTCGCCGCCGCGGTCGAGAAGCTGGGCCTGGAACATGTGGTCGTCACCTCCGTCGACCGGGACGATCTGGACGACGGCGGCGCCGCCCATTTCGCGGCGGTGATCGAGGCCATCCGCACCCGTGCGCCGAACACCACGGTGGAGGTGCTGACGCCCGACTTCAAGGACAAGACGGGCGCTATCGAGACGGTGGTCGAGGCACGGCCCGACGTCTTTAACCATAATCTGGAGACCGTGCCGCGGCTCTATCCGGGAATCCGGCCGGGCGCCCGGTACTTTACCTCGCTGGAGCTGCTGAGCCGGGTGAAGAAACAGGATCCCGCCATGTTTACCAAGTCGGGGATCATGGTCGGATTGGGCGAGACACGCGAGGAGGTCGGCCAGGTGATGGACGACATGCGCGCGGCGGATGTGGATTTCCTGACCATCGGACAGTATCTGCAGCCCACGCCCAAACACGCGCCGATCGACCGCTTCGTCCCGCCGGACGAGTTCGAATCCTATGCCCAACTGGCGCGCGGAAAGGGGTTCCTGATGGTGTCCAGCTCACCGTTGACCCGATCGTCCTACCATGCCGGTGACGACTTCGCCCGGCTGCGGGCGGCTCGGGAAGCGCTGCTGTCTGGCCACGGCGCCGGCGCCGATCGTTAACGCCGTCACGATCTTTCCATCGACCGTCCACGCCGATGCCCACGCATGCCGAAGAGCGCTGGTTGCCCTATCCGCCCGAGCGTCTGTTCGACCTGGTCGCGGATGTCGAGCGTTACCCCGAGTTCTTGCCCTGGTGCGTCGCCGCCCGCTTGCGGCAAAGCACGGATACCGAACTGCTCGCCGACATGGTGATTGGGTTCAAAGGGATAAGAGAGAAATTCACGAGTCGGGTCTCACTGGACCGGCCCAACCTCCGGATCCACGTGAGTTATGAGAAGGGTCCATTCAAGTATCTCAATAACCACTGGTACTTTCGGCCCGCTGACGATGGTGCCTGTGTGATCGACTTCTTCGTCGATTTCGAGTTCCGGTCACGCCTGCTGCAAAAGATGATGTCGCTGCTGTTCAACGAGGCGGTGCGGCGGATGGTGGCGGCATTTGAGGCGCGGGCCATTGCGCTGTTCGGCGCTGCACCGGCCGTCGACCCGTCCGCTCCTCAGGGGCGGTGAATACCACATCTTGTGTTGCTTCGGTCTACTGCGATTGTAGACAGGCTAGTTCTCCAAACGAAACGATTTCAGGGCGTTCCTAGGTCTTGAGGATCGATGCCTTCGCATTTCTATATCTGCGATGTCTCTCCGTGACAGCGAGTCCAGGACCGAATATATTAGGTCTAATCCGTAATTTTAACGAGAGTGGCCGGGCCGCGGCCAAGCGGTGGATGCCCCTCGGAATCGGCCGGGAGACCGACCTGTCTTGATCACCGCAGCGCAGATAAGAGCAGGACGCGCGCTTATCAATGCAAAGCAATCCGAACTTGCAAAGGCTGCCGGCATCTCGCTGGCAACGCTGAATAACATCGAGCGGGGTGTCGGCGATCCGCGGTCCAGCACGCTGGAGGCCATCGAACGGACGCTGGGCGAGGCTGGAGTGCGGCTTGAGAACGACCGGGTCACCGAAACCGTCATTTTGCGCCGCCTGAGCCGGCCGGACGCGTTCGACACTTTCTTTGCTTCCGAGCGGGTGCTGGAGGTGTTGCGGCCCGGCTCGTTAACCAAGGTCGCCAAGGTCCTGTTCTTTGCCCGTTGGAACCGCGACGGCGCCGGCGACGACGAGGCGGACCGGGTCCGGGTCTGCCTGCTGATCGAAGGCGAGGCGCAGGCGATCCTGTTTGACCAGGTTGGGTTTTCGGTC
>CAJIAA010000188.1_pt1 | contig 11598 bp, 13 predicted proteins | sample 9199011 | NCBI WGS metagenome assembly CAJIAA01 (sample SAMEA7708266, study PRJEB35096) | sediment metagenome | biome: marine neritic benthic zone biome [ENVO:01000025]; feature: sediment [ENVO:00002007]; material: shallow marine sediment [ENVO:03000034] sea grass bed [ENVO_01000059] ...
GCGCCGCCGCCCAGCCACAACAGGGGGCGTTTCGCCAAGGCCAAACGGTCTGCCAGGGCGTCGAGCGCTTCATCGTCGGGCACGGGCACCTGAAGGGGCAGGGGCGCAAAGTCGGATGGCCGGTCGATCGCCGCTTCCTGGATGTCGATCGGAATCTCGATGCTGACCGGTCCTGACGGCGGCGTGCAGGCAAGACGAACCGCCTGTTTCAGCGTGTCCAGCGCGGATTCCGCGCTGGACACGCGAAACGCGGCCTTCGACACGGCCTTCAGCATGCCCAGCTGGTCGCGCGCCTCGTGGATATACCCGCAATCCCGGTCCAGGTAGGGGGTTTCGATCTGACCGGTGACGTGCAGCAGAGGCGTGCCCGCGGATTGGGCTTCCACCAGGGCCCCGGCGGCATTGCCGGCCGCGGTTCCGGTGCTGGTGACAAAGGCGCCCAGGTGTCCGCGGACGCGGGCGTGGGCGTCGGCCATGTTAGCCGCGCCGGCCTCGCCGCGTGCGGGCACAAACCGGATGGCGCCGCGCCGGCCGATGGCGTCAAGGATCGGCATGTTGTGGATCGAAATCACGCCGAAGGCGGTATCGATGCCGCACTGCTCCAGGAACATGGCGACGATTTCGCCGACCGTCATACGATCAGACATGACGCGACAGCCCTCCCGAAACATCGATCGCGGCGCCCGTGGTGTAGGACGACAGCGGCGATGCAAGAAATACGATGGCGTTGGCCGGCTCCTCCGGACGCCCCAGGCGGCCCATGGGAATGCCCTTGGATTTCGCCAGTGCCGCGCTCCAGTCCTCGAAGCTTTCGTCCGGGGCCGCTTGCGCCCCGTACCGCCGGCGCCACTGGCCGGAGTCCACCAGGCCCAGCAGGATCGAGTTGACGCGGATGCCGTCGGGCGAGAATTCACGAGCCAGCGAATGCACCATGTTCAACAGGCCCGCGCGGGCCGCCGATGTGGCCACCATGTGCGGCTCGGGCTGTTTGGCCAACAGCGAGTTCACGCAGACGATCGACGCCTTATCCGATCGTTTCAGCATGGGCCGGAAGGCGCGCACGGGGTGGATCACCGAAAAGAACTTCAGCGCCAGTTCGTCCTGCCAGTCTTGGTCATGCGTCTCCTCGAAGGTCGACATGCGGCCCTGCCCGGCATTGCAGATCAGAATGTCCAGGCCCCCGAAGACCCTGTCGACCGAGCCGGCAAAATCCTCTACCTGGTCCCGGTCCAGCACGTCGCAGCGGGCAGCCAGCAGTCCGTCGTCTGCCTCGGGCGCCAGGACCTCTTCGGCGGCGTTCAGGCGGTCGATGTCGCGGCCGCAGATGGCGACCCGCGCACCCGCCCGCAGCAGAAGGCGCGCGGTCGCCAGCCCAATTCCGGAACTGCCGCCCGTAACAACCGCCGAGAGTCCGGTCAGATCAGCCCTCATCGCATCCCTCAATAGTTCGCCGCGGCCTTGGCCGGCGATCGATAATGCAGCGCGGCCGAGATGCGGGACGCACAATCGGTCACGGCGCGTACCATTGGCTCGTCCACCTCGTTGTCGCCGGCAACGGTGATGTTGACGGCGGCGATCACGCGGCCGGTGTGATCGCGGACCGGTGCGGCAACCGAGGAGATGCCGTTCTCGAAAAAGGATTGGCTGACCGCCCAGCCGCGCGCGCGGTCGCCGGCCAACAGATCCTTGAGTTGCTCGATGGTACGTGGTGTCTGTGGCGAGTAGGATTTCAGCTTCACGCCGCGATAAAGGCCGCGTAACGCCTTCTCGTCCAGGTCGGCCAGCATGATGCGACCCAGCACGGTGGCGTGCGCCGGCAGTCGCGTCCCCACGGTCAGGCTGCCGGCGAAGGCGGATCGGCCGGCCGCCTTGAGGACAACGATCGCCTCGGTCTCGGCACGGACCACCATGTGGGCGGAACAGCCGGTAGCATCGCGAAGGCGCTCCAGTTCCGGCCGGCCGATCTCGGTGACATCGAGGCTGGCGATATATTCGAATCCCAGGCCCAGCAGACCGGCACCCAGGCGGTAGGCGGTGCCGTTCTCGTCCCGGTCCAACAGACCCAGGTGTTCCAGGGTCTGGGCGATGCGGAACACGGTCGATCTTGGGATCGCCAGTTCCCGGGCCATCTCCGGCGGGGTGATCGAACGGCGGTCCGGGCCGAACAGACGCAGGATATCCACACCGCGCACCAGGCCGGGCACCAGATACCGCTCGCTGTCCCTGTTGCCGCTCATTTCAGGCTTTCCGCAAAACCGGCCAGCAGGCGGTTGTAGGCGGTCGCGTCCTCCAGGTAACTGGCGTGTCCCGCGCCGGGAATCTCGTGATAGGGGCGCCCGCCCGGAAATGCCGCGGCGATCTTGCGCACGTCTGCCGGCGGCATGAGGACATCCGCGCTGCCGCACAGAACGATGGCCGGAAGGTCGATCGTGCCCACATCCGCCAACAGGTCCCCGTTTGCCAATAGGGACGCCGCGTCCGCATACCCGTCGCCATCCAGGGCGGCCATCACGTGGCAGGCATGGGCAATCTGGTCAACCGTTGCATCGGCCGACAGCATGCCCGGCGCGCGCGCTTTTGCATGGGCGGTCGCGCCGAGCTGTTTGAACATGCCGGTGCGGGCCAGTTGCTTTGCGTCCCGCTCGGCCGCGGTCAGGCGGGCGTGCCCTTGCGCCGGATCGGACAAGACCAGGCCGTGCACGCGCCAGGGCTCCCGGCGCGCAAGCCGGGCCGCGATCAGGGCGCCCAGGGAATGCCCGACCAGGACGGCGCGCCCGATCTGCAGCGCGTCCAACAAGGCCGCGAGCGCGCCGGCATAGTTGTCCGCCGTCGGCGCGGCGATTCTTTCCGATCCCCCGTACCCCGGCGCGTCCCAAGCCGTCAGGTGAAACCGGTCGGCCAAGCCCTCGAGTTGATGGGTCCACGAGCCCGAGCCCGAGCCGATGCCGTGCAGAAGCACGATGTCCGGGCCCGCGCCGGCGCGCCGGCAGGTGAGGCGGCCGCGCGCGGTTTCCACCGGCTGCGCAGCGCAGCGTCCCAGGATTTCCCTCCAGTCGTGCTTCATCGGATCCAGCGGCATGCGCGCGTCATGCCCGTTTGATCTTCGCCAGCGGATGGTCGGGCGGATAGGTCGGCAGCTTTGGACGGGGCGTGCCCAGCATGACGCACATCAGCGCCTCTTCCTGGCCGACATTCTCAAGCCCCCGATAGATGCCGGGCGGCACAGACACCACGTCACGTTCGTATAGGATTGTCTCGGCGGTCTCGCCCTTGTGTTCCAGGAACAGCCTGATGCGGCCGCGCAGCATGAAGAACACCTCCTCGACATCGTCATGCACGTGGGACGGGCCTTCGCAGCCGGCCGGCAGGACCATGGTTGAAAAGGTGAAATGCTCCGATGGGATGACGTTGGCATCGGATTTCGCGCCGGCCGCCCCCAGTCCCACATAGCGCATCTGGGCACGGCGGTATTTCGGGTCGAAATCGGCCTGGAACTTCAGTGCGTTCCAGTCGTAGGTGCGGCTTTCGAAGCGGGCGATCCGTTGGCCCTCGAACCAGTCGCCCAGCGACATTCCTTCCGGCTTTTGCCAGGTGGGGAAATCCTCCCGTTCGTCTGCGATACTGCTTGCCGTTTCCGCCATCATTGCCTCCGTGTGGGATCTAGTTGAAGACGAAGCCGCCATTCACCGGCAGCGTCTGTCCGGTTACGAAATCGGCTCCCTCCGACAGCATGAACAGGGCGGGGCCGACCGTGTCCTCGGCCAGTTGTTCGCGTTGCATGGCGCGGCCATTGACGTACAGCGCCTTGCGCTCCGTGGGCACATAGTCGGTCGCCTCGCCCAGGGTCAGGCCCGGGGCCAAGGCGTTGACGGCGATGCCATCCCCGCCCAGTTCGCGCGCCATCGACCGGGTCATGGCGATCACCGCGCCCTTCGAGGCCACGTAGTGCATCAGCCGCGGCGCGCCCCACAGGGCGGTGTCGGACGCGATGTTGACGACCTTCCCATTGCCGGCGGCCTTCAGTGCGGCGCGGCAGGCGCGGGTCATCAGCCAGGTGCCGCGCACGTTGACGGTCATGACCCGGTCCCAGGTCTCAATGTCAATCTCGTCCAGGTCCTTGCCGCCGATGCCGGTGGCGATGGCGCCGTTGTTGACCAGCCCGTCCAGCCCACCCAGCCGTTCGGCCGCCGTGCCGGCACAGCGCACGATCGATGCCGGATCCGCCAGGTCCAGCTCCAGGGCAAACGCGGTACCTCCCGCGGCGCTCAACTGGGCTGCGGTTTCTTCCGCTCGGTCCTTCAGAATATCGGCCAGCGCGACCCGTGCGCCGGCGGCCGTCGCCGCCGCTGCGAAGGCCGCGCCCAGGCCGCGGGCGGCGCCGGTAACCAACACGCGCCGGCCGTCGAGGCGAACGGGGGAAGACACGGCAGCCACCTCGGTCCTATTCCGCTGCCTGGCGGTCGGCGGCGACCAGGGCCTCGGCCTTCTTCTTCATCAGGCGCCGGACCCGGCTCAGTCCCACGTCATGCTGATACAGGAACTCGCCGTCGCGGGCATTGGGCGCCATCCGCTCCAGAACCATCCGGTCCTGCTCCAGGACGTTCCAATGCAGTTCCTCCAGCTTGGTGCGGTAGAGGAAACGCCAGACGCTGCGTCCCCAGCCCTGAACCTTCCGAACGCGCCAGAAGAATACCTGGGTATGCATATCGTCGACCGGTGTCGCGAATCCGGCAATGCTGAACGAACCGCCCGGGCCGAACTTCTTCTTGTAGGGGATCGACAGGCGCATCCACAGGCTGTTGGTCTCGCCCCATTCGACCCAGTCGAAGTTGACGCCCATCTGCCCGGTCTTTTCGAACACGAAGCCGTGTGGCGTCTTGCGGGCGCGCATATCGGCCGACTTGTCGCCCTCTGCCATGGAGTGCGAGGTTGCATGCAGGTAGGCGCCGTGCATGGGGTCCATCACATTGTCGATGGCATAGCGGTGATTGCACTTCCAAAATGCGGTGCACAGAAAGCTGGAATAGTCCGGGTCGGTGAGCTCCTCCGGCAGGACCAGCGGGTCCGGCGTTTCGTCGGCCGCAGCGAAATAGAGGAAGATCGCGCCCTGGCGCTCTTCCACGGGATAGGATCTGACCCGCTGTTCGCCTTTCATGGGGCAGTCGGTGACGGCGGGCACGTCCACGACGGTGCCGGTGCCGTCGACTTCCACCCCGTGGTACCAGCAGGCGACCCGGTCGCCCAGGTTCCAGCCCATCGACAGGCGGGCGCCGCGGTGCGGGCAACGGTCTTCCAGTGCGTGGACCGATCCGTCTCCATCGCGCCACAGGACGATGTTCTGGCAAAGACGCGTGATGCCCGTGGGCGCGTCGGACACCGCCCAGCTTGGCAGGACCGGGTACCAGTATCCGGTCAGACCCATGTCCATGCGCCGTTCGATTGCCTGTTCCAGTTCGATTGCGGTCATGTCGATGCCTCTTCTTTGGCGGCGTGCGGTGCGGCCGCTTCAGACCGTTTGCATGGTGCCGCGCGGCAGGTAATGCAGCACGCGGGATTCCAGAAGTATCACGAGCAGGTACGCGGCAATGCCGATGATGGTCAGCATGATGATTGCGACGAACACCATGGCCGTGTTGCCGGCGCCCTCGCCGAACACCAGCAGATAGCCCAGCCCTACGTTGCCGCCGACCAGTTCGCCGACGACGACGCCGATCACCGCCAGGGTCGCGCCGATGCGGAGCCCCGAAAACAGCGGCGGCATGGCGGCGTGCGCTTCAATGAAGTGGAAGATCTGCCAGCGCGACGCCGAAAACGACCGCGCCAGGTTGATCATGTCGGGGTCCACTGTGCGGATTGCGGCCAGCACGTTCACCATCACGGGGAAAAAGACGATCAGGATGGCGACCAGGATCTTCGGATACACGGTGTAACCGAACCACAGCACGAACAGCGGCGCGAAGGCCACCTTGGGCGCGATCTGCAGGGCCAGGATGTAAGGCGATAGCACCACCTCGGCGGTGCGCGAGACGCCCAGGACATAGCCCACGACGATCCCCAACGCCGACCCCAGCACGAACCCCACGATGACCGACACCGCGGTCATCATCGTGTGGAACATGAGCCGCTCGGTATCCAGCATCACCGCGAACTCGCGCATGACGTCAAGGAAGGGCGGGATGATGTAGGGCGGAATGCCCAGTGCACCGGGCCCCCATTCCCAGGCCGCGACGAAGACCACGAGCAGGACCGTGCTGGCGCCGATCTGTTTCGGTCCGACCACCCGCTCGCTCATGTTCCTCGCCCTTCCGACGCCGACGCGGGTTCAGTTCATCTCGACGAATGTGTTGGTATAGAGATTGTCCAGTGGGCTCGCCTCGCGGATTGCGCCCTGCTCCAGATAGAAGGCCTGGACCTTCTCCAGACGCGCGCGGTCCATCGCGCCCAGGGTCGCCTGGCCGGGATAGACGTATTCGTTGTACAGGCGGAAGACGGCCTCCATGGCCTTCTCCTTGCCCTTGTGCTGGGGAATTGCCTTGACGTAGTCGGCCGCTGCGCCGGTCGGGTCCTGCATGATGTCGGCCATGCCCTTCAATGTCGCCCGCACCAATTTCTCGATCAGCTCCGGGCGTTTTTCGATCGTCTCGTCGGAGGCAAGGATCGCCTGCGCCATCGACGGGAAGTAGTCCTCGATCGGCATGATGCGCACGTTCTTGCCCTGGGCGCGGGCCAGCCCAATCCAGTCGGGCACGGCGGCCATGGCGTCGGCTTCGCCGGCGACGAAAAGCTTCCATACCCCGGCCGGGCCGGCGGCCTGAATCTGGACGTCGTTCTTGGTCAGGCCCGCCGTGGAAAGCGCGCCCAGCAATGCGTAGTAGGTCGTGTCCTGGTAGGAGAGCGTGGTGACAACCTTGCCCTTCAGGTCGGCCGGCCCCTTGATGCCGCTTTCTTCGGTCGCTACCAGCTGGGTCAGCGCGCGGCCGCCCAGCACCGCCACGGCCTTAACCGGAATGCCGTTGGCGCGGACGATGATCGGCGTATCGCCGATGCCGCCGCCGATATCGGCGTTTCCGGCACCGACCTGCTTGGCGACGTCGACGCCGCCCTTGGCCGACTGGAAGGTGACCTTCAGGCCCTCCTCGGCGTAATAGCCGCGTGCATCGGCCAGCATCCAAGGCCCGAATGCGGGCAGGAAGGTCGGCGCCGGCAGGAGATATGTCACTTCCTCCATATCCTGCGCCGTGACGCCGCCGCTTGCGCCCAGCGCCAGACCCAGCGCCAGGGTTGCCGCTGCGGTCCCGCGTTTGATTGTCCTTGCCAGCATTGTTCTTCTCCCTATTTTGCCTCCCCGCACAGCGCGGGATTCCTCGTCCTCAGATCACTTCGTCGACCGCATGTTCGGTGACATGCAACAGTGACATCAGCCGCGCGATCAACGCTGCGACGCGACTGTCCTTGCGCCGGTTCAGCGGATCCTCGCGGCCGGGAATGTCGACTGGAATCTCTTCGATGATTGTCCCGGGCCGTTCGCTCATCACCAGGATGCGGTCGGACAGGGCGACCGATTCCGCCAGATCGTGGGTGATAAAGACCGCCGTGCGGCCTTCGTCGGCCAGGGTGCGTGCCAGATCCTGCTGCAGGATCATTTTTGTCTGTGCGTCCAACGCCGAGAAAGGCTCGTCCAGCAACAAGACGCTGGGATCCACCGCCAGTGTTCGCGCCAGCGCGGCGCGCTGGCGCATGCCGCCCGACAATTGATGCGGATAGTGGTCGGCGAACTGGGTCAGGTGGCATTTCTCCAAAAGCTCCAGCGCGCGCACCTTGCGGGCGGCGGCGGCAGTTTTCCGGATTTCCAGACCCAGTTCCACGTTGCGCCGGATCGTCCGCCAAGGCAGCAGCAGATCTTTTTGCAGCATGAAGGCAACGTGGGGGTTGGGTGCTGTGACCTGCGTGCCGTCCACGAACACCTCGCCCGCCGTCGGAAGGTAGAGGCCCGCACCCATATTCAACAATGTGCTCTTGCCGCAGCCGGACGGGCCGATCAGCGAGACCACCTCGCCCTGGCGCACCGAAAGACTGACATTCCTGACCGCGGTTATGACGCCATCCGCGCGGCGTTTGCCGGGCTGGCGAAAACGCTTTGTCACGCCGTTGAATGCGATACGCGGCGACGCCGGGTCCGCCTGCGTCACATCGTTGCGGGCGGCCATTGTCATGCTTTCAATTTCCCAGCCGCGCCATCTCGCGCTCGAAGCTTTCTGGCGTCCAGGGCGTCCCGTCCGGCGCGACCACGCCCATCTCGTTCAGCCGTGCGACCAGCGGCTCCAGTTTTTCGATGCCGCCTTCGAAACAGTCGATCAGGGCCTGGGCCAGTTCGTTCTCGTAAGCAGACGGCGGCGCCGCGCGCGTCTGCCAGACGATATTCTGGGCCGTTTCGGGTGTCTCAACCCGGCCCTTGCCCGCCACTTGGTTCGGCCGCGCCCTGTGCCAGGGCCTGAGATGCGGATTGTGATCCATCGATGTCCTCCTCCCGCGCGTGCTTGGTCAGGCGCGGACGTAGACCGCCCCGTCTTCGACCTTGACCTCGTATGTCTTCAGGTCCCGATCGGCCGGTTCGCGCAGACATTTGCCGGTGGGAATGTGGAACAAGGCCTCGTGCAGCGGGCATTCCACTTCCTCGCCTTCTACGAAACCCTGGGACAGCAGCGCGAAAGCATGCGGACAAATGTCCTCGATCGCGTACAGTGCACCGTTGACCCGGAACACGCCGATCTGACCGGCGCCGACCTTTACCGAGCCGGGCTCGTCCTCGGTGATTGCGTCCTCGTCGGCGACCCTGTGCCAGCTCCCAGTCATGTCTTATATATGAGACGTTGTTTGATATTTGGATCGTATGGGATCGTCAACAGGGAGTCAACGGGCGTCGGTGGCACCCTGCTGGCCGTGGAATGATGGCCTGACTGCTTCGGCCGGCGTGCTAGTTTTGCCGGAAACAGACTTGGGGGGAACCGCCGTGTCGCGCTGGATCGAACGCCGTATACGCTTTCGCGCCTTGCTTGCCGGGGATCGATGCATCCATCCGGCCTCCGTCTTCGACGCCGTCTCGGCGCGCATCGCCGAGGACCTGGGCTTCGACGTCGGCATGTTCGCCGGCTCGGTCGCCTCGATGACCATCCTCGGCGCGCCCGACTTGATCCTGATCACGCTTTCGGAGTTTGCCGACCAGGCCCACCGGATCTGCCGGGCCGGGAACCTGCCGCTGCTGGTCGATGCCGACCACGGCTACGGCAACGCGCTGAACGTGATGCGCACGGTCGAAGAACTGGAGAATGCCGGCGTCGCCGCACTCTCTATCGAGGACACTGTCCTGCCCAATCCGCATGGCGGCGACGGACCGCGCCTGGTTTCCATCGACGAGGGCGTGGGCAAGGTCCGCGCCGCGGTCGCGGCCCGGACCGATCCGGACCTGGTGATCGCCGGGCGCACCGGGGCGGCCGGGATCAGCTCCATCGACGATGCGCTTGTGCGCGCCCAGGCCTACGAGGCGGCAGGCGCCGATGCGATCTTCCTGGTCGGGGTGCGCACGCGCGAGGACCTGGACGCAGTTGCCGGTCAGATCTCGGTGCCCTTGATCCTGGGTGGTGCCGGTCCCGATCTGATGGATCTCGACTATCTCGGCGCCCGCGGCGTACGGGTCTGCCTGCAGGGTCACCAGCCGTTTGCCGCGGCGGTCGAGGCGGTGCACCGGACCCTTTCGGCCCTGAAGGACGGGACCGCGCCGAAGGACCTGGAGGGTGTTGCGTCCAAGGACCTGATGGCCCGGGTCACGCGGGCCGGGTCGTATAAGGACAGGATGGACAGCTACCTCTGAACCCGGCACGATGGCTTGTTGCCGAAACGGCAACGCATCCAGCGAATTTTTGCGCTTTATTCGGACGCGTTAACGGTCTTAAGCTTCGGGTACGGATTGCAATCCCGATCCAAACAAAGCCGCCGCGGCCGTGGGGCCGTCTCCCGCGAACCGGGCGCCAAGCCGACAGGGGGACTTCCTCATGCATAGCAAATCGATTCATCGCCGTACCGTTCTGAAGGCCGCCGGAGGGCTTGGCCTTCTGGGTGCCATGCCCAGCCTGATCACGGTGCCGGCGCGCGCCGCCGACAGCGCCAAGGTCTCGATGCAGCTTGGCTGGCTGGCCAGCAACGGCATCATCGGAGAGGTCGTGGCCAAGGCCAAAGGGTATTACGCGGAACAGAATATCGAGCTGGAAATCACGCCGGGCGGTCCGAACGTAGATGGCGTCGGCTCGGTGGCGGCGGGCCGTTCGGGTGTCGGCCAGCTTTCCTCCAGCCCGTCGCTGATGCTGGCCCGGTCGGCCGGGATCCCGGTCAAAGCCTTTGCCGCGGGGTATCAGAAACACCCCTTCACCTATTTCTCGCTGGCCAGCAACCCGATCCGCGAACCCAAGGACATGGTGGGCCAGACCATCGCCACCCAGCCGACCGCGCAAATTCTTCTGCGCGCGCTGTTGGCCAAGAACGGCATCGCCGAGGACCAGGTCGAAGTCGTCAACATGGGCAGCGACATGAACCAGTTGATGACCGGCCAGGCGGCCGCGGTGACCGGCTGGATGACCAACACCAATGCTCTGAAGATCCTGGGCGACGATCGCGTCGACCTGATGCTGTGGGACACCGGCATCCAGCTTTACGCCAACGTCTATTACACCACGGACGAGATGCTGGCCGATCACGGCGACGTCCTGGCCCGCTATCTGACCGGATCGGCCATGGGCTGGGGCTATGCCAGGCAGAACCCCGAAGAGGCGGTCGACATGCTGGTCGCGGCCTATCCCAATCTGGACAAGGCCAGCGAGATGGACGCTGTCGGCCCGGTGCTGGGCTTCAGCTTCGATGCGACAACGGCACGGGACGGCTGGGGCGCAATGAATGCGTCAAACTGGGAAGACCAAGTCAAGACCTACGACGCGCTGGGCCAGTTCAAGGGCGCAACGCCGACGGTCGCCGATGTCATGACGACCCAGATCCTCGACGCAACCGAAGCAGCCCGCAAGAAAGTCGGTTGATGACTGCTGCCGCTCTGCCGGCGCAGGGGACAACTCCTGCGCCGGCCGTGGATGTCGACAATCTCACCGTCCGGTTCGAGGCGGAGAGCGGCTTCGTGACCGCCCTGGAACAAGTGTCGGTTTCCATCCCCGAAGGCGGCCTGGTGACCATGCTGGGGCCTTCGGGATGCGGCAAGTCGACCCTGCTGCGCGCCATCGCCGATCTGGTGCCGGCCGCGGAAGGCAGCATATCCGTCCATGGCCGCACGCCTGAGCAGGCCCGCCAGGAGCGGGATTTCGCCTTCGTGTTCCAGGACTCCACGCTGTTGCCGTGGCGTTCGGCAATCGACAATGTCCGCCTGCCGCTGGAAGTGGGCCGCGGCGGCAAGGCCCATGCCAAGCCGGAGGAACTGCTTGAACTGGTGGGGCTGGCGGGCCGGGAACGCGCCTTTCCCGACGAGCTTTCGGGCGGCATGCGCCAGCGCGTGGCGATCGCCCGCACGCTGATGGAGGACCGCCCGGTGGTTCTGATGGACGA
>CAJIAA010000149.1_pt1 | contig 11586 bp, 7 predicted proteins | sample 9199011 | NCBI WGS metagenome assembly CAJIAA01 (sample SAMEA7708266, study PRJEB35096) | sediment metagenome | biome: marine neritic benthic zone biome [ENVO:01000025]; feature: sediment [ENVO:00002007]; material: shallow marine sediment [ENVO:03000034] sea grass bed [ENVO_01000059] ...
CCGACCGGCCCAGCATCTGGAAGCCCGCGCACAGGCCGACCACCTGTCCGCCGCGGCGGACATGGGCCTGGATGTCGATGTCCCACCCTTCCGTTCGCAGCATCTCCAGATCCGACAACGTGGTCTTCGATCCCGGCAGCAGGATCACGTCCGCATCGGCCGGCAGCGGATGCCCGGCCGGAACCACCTCCAGGATCACGTCCGGTTCGGCGCGCAGCGGATCCAGGTCGTCGAAGTTGGCGATCCGCGACAACCGCGGCACAACGAACTTGATGGCCCTCTCGGAAACCGGCCGTGCCGCCGCACGCGATGGAGGCAGGCCCATCGCGTCCTCCGCCGGCAGCCGGTGCGCATCGGCGAACCACGGCACAATCCCGAAGCAGTCGAGGCCAGTCCGCTCGCCGATCACCGACAGGCCGTCGTCGAACAGCGTCGCGTCGCCGCGAAACTTGTTGACCACATAGCCGGCAAGCAGGCTTCGCTCGTCCTCGGTCAACAAGGCACAGGTTCCAACCAGCGCCGCAATCACGCCGCCCTTGTCGATATCGGCGACCAGCACGACAGGAACCCGGGCGGCGCGGGCAAAGCCCATATTGGCGATGTCTCCACGCCGCAGGTTGACCTCCGCCGGGCTGCCCGCCCCCTCGACCAGCACCAGGTCCGCCGCCGCGGCAAGCCGGCCGAAGCTTTCCATCACGACAGGCATCAATGTGGGTTTCAGTTTGTAATAGTCCCGCGCCGTCGAGGACCCAACGACCTTGCCTTGGACGACGATCTGGGATCCGCTTTCGGCCTGGGGCTTGAGCAGGACCGGGTTCAGGTCCACCGTCGGAGCAATGCCGCAAGCGCGGGCCTGCAAGGCCTGCGCCCTGCCGATCTCGCCGCCGTCGGCCGTGACCGCGGCGTTGTTCGACATGTTTTGCGGCTTGAACGGCCGGACCGTCAGTCCGCGACGGCTGAAAGCCCGGCCCAACCCAGCCACAAGAATGGACTTGCCCACATCCGTTCCCGTTCCCTGAAGCATCAGGGCCCTGGCCGGCGCGGGCGGCACGGCTCCGGTCAGGAGGCCGGCTGCGACAGTTTCGCGAGGAGCGCGCGCAGCGTATCGGCGTCCGGATTGGCGTATTCACCGCGCAGCACGACCGCATTGGGCGTCACTTTCACATCGCCGTAATAGGTCATGTTGCGGGCATCGTTGGTCAGGATCACCGACCCTTCGATGCTGACGCCGACGAAGGCGCCGTCGTTCAGCCCGTACGAGATGATATCGGCACCCATATTGGTGGTGGTCGCCGCCTGGCGCGTTTCGCCCTGGCTGCCGGCCGCAGCGTTCAACTCGCCGCCAAGCGTGGCCGAGCCTTCCAGCAACACCTCCAGGCCCTCGCCGGACATGATGAAGATGATCGTCTCGGATTCCTGGGCCCCAATCTGCAGTCCCAACGAGCCGGTGCCCATGGTGTAAAAGGCGGGATAGCTCCACTCGTTGTTGTCCGCGCGTGCCAGCAGGATCCCGCCACCGCCTTCGCCGGCCAGGAAAAGACCCGCCTTAAGATTGGACGGAAAGATCATCACGCCCTTGGCTTTGTCGAACAGCGCGCGCGTTTCCGGGCCGATCGCGGCATCCGCGACCAGCCGTTCAACCGTGAATCGCGCCTCGCTGACAAGTTCACGCGCCTCGATGCTGGTCTTGTCATCGGCAGACGCGGGCCACACCATGCTGGCACCCAGCAAAAGAACTGCAGACCAGCAAACTGTCTTCAAGTGTCGGATCATTACGTTCCCCTTTGAACGGTTACCGTTGAAGTAGGACTCCCGGTATCAAAATTCGATCCCCACCTGTGCCTTTACACCGTCTCGGAAATGATGCTTCACGTCGCCCATCTCAGTTACCAGATCCGCGATATCGATCAGTTCGTCTTTTGCATTGCGACCTGTAACCAGCACATGCAGTGATTCTGGCTTGGACCGCAACGTTTCAATGACTTCATCCAGGGGAAGATATCCGTAACGCAGGACGATGTTCAGTTCGTCCAGCACCACCAAGCGGTAGCTGGGATCGGCGATGATCTGCTTGGTGTAGTCCCATGCCGCGGTTGCCGCGGCGATGTCGCGCGCGCGATCCTGGGTGTCCCAGGTGAAACCTTCGCCCATGGCGCGCATGGTGCAGAGTTCGGGAAATTTGGCCAGCACTTCACGTTCACCGGTCGACCACGCGCCTTTGACGAACTGCACGATGCCCACTTTCATGCCGTTACCGATTGCGCGCACCGCCAGGCCCATGGCCGCGGTGCTCTTGCCCTTGCCCTTGCCGGTATGGACCATCAGCAGGCCCTTTTCCCTGGTCTTGCGGGCCAGAATCTTGTCCCGCGCAGCCTTCTTCTTGGCCATCTTGACGGCGTGGCGTTCGTTGATCTGTTCCTGGGTAAGGCCTTCTGTTTTCATGGCATCCGTTCCAGCGGTGGCAAGTCCTACAATCCGATCATGGCCGAATCAGGGCGCGCGGCGGCGCGCAGTCCCGGTTCGTCCAGGATAGACTGCACATCGTTGGCCCTGGGCTGCCAAAGCCCGCGGGCGATCGCTTCGCGGAACCGCGCCGCCACTTCTTCGCGCGCCGCGGGGTTGACCGCGCCCATGAAGTCGCTGACCGCGCCGTCACGCAGATAGGCGTCGAACAACGCCTCGAAATGGTGGTCCGCAACGCAGCGCGCGGTCGCGGCAAAGGCGAACAGGTAGTCCACCGTGGCGGCAATCTCGAAGGCGCCTTTGTAGCCGTGCCGCATCACCCCGCGAATCCATTTCGGATTGGCGGCGCGCCCGCGCACGACCCTGGCAATCTCCTCGTCCAGTGTGCGGACGCGCGGGTTTTCCGGACGGGAATGATCGTTGTGATAAAGCGCGGGCTGCGCGCCCGACAGGGCCCGCACCGCCGCCGCCGCGCCGCCTTCGAACTGGTAATAGTCGTCCGAGTCCAACAGGTCGTGCTCGCGGTTGTCCTGGTTTTGGACCACTGCGTCGACCCGGCTCAGCCGGCGCTCGAATGTTGCGTGCGCGGCCTCGCCATCGACGCCGCCGGCATAGAGATAGCCGCCCCACGCAACATAGGCCCGCGCCAGATCCCGATCGTCCTCCCAGCCCTTTTCGTCGATCAGGGCCTGCAGGCCGGCGCCATAGGCGCCCGGTTTGGCGCCGAACACACGGCCGCCCGCCCGCCGCGCCGCGGCACCGGGTTCCGCGCCGTCGGCGATCAGCCGTTCGGTCTCCTCGGACACCGATGCGGCCAGCGGATTGTCCCGCGGCGCCTCTTCCAGTGCCGCAACGGCGCGTGCCGCAGAATCCATTAGCGCGACCAGGCCCGGGAACGCATCGCGGAAAAAGCCGGAGATCCGGAACGTGACGTCGACCCGCGGCCGGTCCAACACCGACAATGGCAGAACCTCGAATCCGGTGACGCGGCGCGATGCCGGATCCCACGTCGGGCGCACACCCATCAGCGCCAGCGCCTGGGCAACGTCGTCCCCGCCGGTGCGCATGTTCGCGGTCCCCCAGGCGGAGATCACAAGACGTTTGGGCCAGGCGCCGTTGGTCTGGGCATAGTGCTCCATGATCAGCCCCGCCGATTTCCAGCCCAGCGTCCACGCAGCCGGCGTGGGCACGGTACGGGTGTCGACGGAGTAGAAGTTCCTGCCCGTCGGCAGCACTTCGGGCCGGCCCCGGGTCGGTGCGCCCGAGGGTCCGGGCTCGACGAACCGGCCGTCCAGCCCGGTCAGCAGGCCGTCCAGTTCCGCCGGCCCGCAGTCCAAGACCGCTGGGCGCATGACGGCCTGCACATGACTGAGGACCTGGGCGGTGCGCGTCATCGCCGTCGTGGGCGAAATCTCATCGGCAACCAGCGCCCGGGCCAGCAGTTCAAGCCGTTCGACAGTGTCGCCGGCGCTGCGCCAGGCGTCGGCGCTCCGTTCGGCCAGGATGTCGGGGCGTGGGCCGTCCCAGGGATCGCCCAACACCGCGTTCAGCGGATCGAATTCCAGCGACAGGTCCTGGGCCAGCGCGCGGATGAGGGACGCATCCGCGCCCTCTCCGGCGCTCCGGGGGACGCGCGCCAGGGCGACCAGCAAATCGGTCAGTTGCGCATCTACCGGCGCCGCGCCGAACACATGCAGCCCATCGCGTATCTGTAATTCCTTCAACTCGCACAGGTAATTGTCCAGCTTGCCCAGCGCCGCATCCGGCGCGTCGCCGACGTCAATCCCGCAATCCCGGTCCAACCCGATCGTCGCCGCCAAAGACAGGATCTCCCGGCGCAGCACGTCAAGCCGCCGCGGGTCAAGGCCGGCGGCCTCGTAGTATTCGTCCACCAGCTGTTCAAGATCCTTCAGGGGCCCGTAGGTCTCCGCCCGGCTCAGAGGCGGGGTCAGGTGATCGACGATCACCGCCTGACTGCGCCGTTTCGCCTGGGTCCCCTCCCCCGGATCGTTGACGATGAAGGGATAGAGGTGCGGCAGCGGTCCGAACGCCGCCTCGGGGTAGCACACCTCCGACAGGGCAAGCGCTTTGCCCGGCAGCCACTCGAGATTCCCGTGCTTGCCCATGTGAACAACCGCATGCGCGGCGAAGGCCCGCCGCAGCCAGCAATAGAAAGCCAGATACCCGTGCGGCGGCACCAGGTCCGGGTCGTGATAGCTTGCCTGCGGGTCGATGTTGTAGCCGCGGGCCGGCTGCAGCCCGACCGCAACGTTGCCGCAACGGAATGTCGGGATCGCAAACGCCGACCGGGATTCGAGATAGAACGGGTCGTCCTCGGGCGCGCCCCACCTTGCCCCGACCGCCCGGCGGACTGCCAGCGGCAGGTCCGAGAAAAAGGCGCGATAGTCGTCAAGCCCGAGGGTCTCGGAGATGGCGCGCCCTTCGACCGCCGCATTCGTGGGCCCGGCCAGCAGGCGGTCAACCAGATCGGCGCCGTCCGCCGGTATCGCCTCGACACGGTAGCCGGAACGGGCCAGCGCCTGGAGCACGGACACCGTGCCCGCAGGCGTGTCCAGGCCGACGCCGTTGCCCAGGCGTCCGTCGCGGTTGGGATAATTGGCCAGCACGACCGCGATCCGCCGGTCTGCCGGTGGAGTCCCGGCCAATCCGGCCCAACGTGCGGCCAGTTCGGCGACGAACGCGCAACGGCCGGGCTCGGGCTGGTAGACGACGATGTCGGCCTGGGTGTGGGTATCGCGTTGTTTGGCGTTCTTGAAGGAGACGGCGCGGGTGATCACTCGGCCGTCCACCTCGGGCAGGGCCACGTTCATGGCTATGTCGCGCGCGCCAAGTCCGTTCTGGCCCGTGCGCCATCCGGCGGCATCGCCGCCGGAGAAGACAACCTGCAGCACCGGGCATCCGGCCGCATCGAAGGGCGTTTGCGCCCGTGCCCCGCCGGGGGTGGAAACGGCGAACCCGGTCCCGTTCAGGATCACCGACGGAGGCCTGTCGCGGAACAGCGTCTCCATCGTCGCCGCCGCCACCGGGTCCTTCAGGCTGGTCACATAGACCGGCAGCGCGGCCATGCCCCGGTCGGCCAGAGCCCCGATCAAGCTATCGACGACCGCCGTGTTCGCGCCCTGAACCAGCGCCCGATAGAAGACGATTGCAGCCGTGCCGGCCGGCCCCGGCGCCGGCAGATCCTCAAGGCCGGGACGTTCCTTGCCGGGCCAATAGAGGCCGGCTCGCAACAGCGGCGCCGGTTCGCGCCACGGTGCTTCTTCCCCCAGCAGCGCCGCAGCGTAGCGCAACAGGTTGACGGCATTGTCGACGCCGCCGTGAACGCCGTATTGCCAGATCCGGTGGCACGCCGATCCATCCAACGTCGATAACGCCGTCAAGTCGGGGTCGGGTTGGTCGTCACCTGGCAACAGCGCCAACGGGATGGCGCGGCTGTGCGCCAATGCCACCAGTTGATCGACGCCGTACGGCCAATAGCCGCGTCCCCCCAACAGTCGGACGACAATCAGCCTCGCTCTGCCCAGCACCTGTTCCACATACAGATCGACGGACATGTTGTGCGCCAGATGCAGGAGATTTGCCAGCCGAAGGCCGGGCGCCGCGGGGGCCTCGGCCAGGCGTACCGCTTGCGCGGCGGCAAGGCATGCGATTTCGCTGTCTGCTGCGGTGAGGAAGACGACGTCTGCGGGCGATTGACCGAGGTCAACCGCCTCGGATCCGTCCGTGACTTGGCCGGGTGCGGCGGCCAGAAGGTGCATGAGGCCTAGCTCGCGGGCGGGGCGGCCATCCCGATCGTATGATAGCCGCTGTCGACGTGCATTACCTCTCCGGTCACCCCCGCCGACAGGTCGGACAGGAGATAAAGCGCTCCGCCACCGACGTCGTCCAGTGTCACGTTGCGGCGCAACGGCGCGTTTTCGCCCTGCCACTTGTAGGTGAAGCGGGCGCCGGAGATGGCGGATCCTGCCAGGGTCCGCATCGGACCGGCTGACAGGGCATTGACGCGGATTCCGGCGCGGCCCAGGTCGGCGGCAAGATATCGAACGCTGGCCTCCAGCGCTGCCTTGGCAACGCCCATGACATTGTAGGAGGGCATGACCCGCTCGGACCCGGAATAGGTCAGCGTCAAAAGGCTACCGCCTTCGGTCATCAGAGGCTCGGCCCGGCGCGCGATCGCGGTGAAGGAGAAGCAGGAGATGTCCAGCGTCCGGGCAAAGTTCTCCCGCGACGTATTGACGTAACGGCCGCCCAGTTCGTCTTTGTCGGAATAGGCAATCGCGTGAACCAGGAAGTCCAGCCGGTCCCAGCTCTCGGTCACCGCATCGAAGACGGCATCGAGGCTGTCTTCGGCCTCGACGTCGCACGGGACGATAATCTTGGCGTCGACGCTTTCGGCCAACGGCCGGACACGTCGTTCGAACGATTCACCCTGATATGTGAACGCCAGGTCCGCGCCTTGACGGGCAAGCATCCGCGCAATGCCCCAGGCGATGGAATGGTCGTTGGCGACGCCCATAACCAGCCCGCGTTTTCCCGCCATGAGGCCTTTTGCGGCCGATTCTTCCTGCAATGCCGGGCGCACGTCGCTGCCACTCCCCTACAAAACCAACGGGGCCGGTACGGCCCCGCTCTTTTCACGCATCGTATCGTTTCATCACAAGCGTCGCGTTGGTGCCTCCGAACCCAAAGCTGTTCGAAATCACGCATTCCAGACCGGCGTTGTCGACCCGCTCCTGTACGATGGGGAACCCTTCGGCCTCCGGATCCAATTCGTCGATATTGGCCGAGGCGGCAATGAAATCCTGACCCAACATCAAAAGTGAATAGATCGATTCCTGGACACCCGTCGCACCCAGCGAATGACCGGTCAATGACTTGGTCGAGCTGATCGCCGGCACGTGGTCGCCGAACACCTCGCGGATAGCCTTCAACTCGACGATGTCACCGGCAGGGGTCGAGGTACCATGGGTGTTGATATATCCGACCGGCACGTTCAGCCCTGACAACGCCAGCTTCATGCACCGCATGGCGCCTTCGCCGGACGGCTGGACCATGTCGTATCCGTCGGAATTGGCCGCGTAGCCAACGAGCTCGCCGTGGATCCTGGCGCCACGGGCTTTGGCGTGTTCCAGCTCTTCCAGAACCACGACACCGCCGCCGCCTGCGATTACGAACCCGTCCCGGTTCTTGTCATAGGCGCGACTTGCCCGTTCCGGCGTGTCGTTAAAGCCCGATGACAGCGCCGGCATGGCGTCGAACAGAACTGTCATCGTCCAGTCCAACTCCTCGCCGCCGCCGGCGAAGACGATATCCTGCTTGCCCCACTGGATCAGCTCGGCCCCATTGCCGATGCAATGGGCACTCGTCGAGCAGGCGGAACTGATCGAGTAATTCACGCCCTTGATCTCGAATGGCGTGGCCAAGGTCGCCGAATTAGTGGAAGACATTGCCCGCGGGACCATATAGGGACCGACTCGCTTGGCGCTCTTCTCCCGGGCGGTGTCCCAGGCCCACAGCAGGTTCTTCGTCGACGGACCGCCGGACCCCATGATCAAACCGGTCCGCTCGTTGGAAATCTCGTTTTCTTCCAGCCCGGAGTCGGCCAGCGCCTGTTTCATGGCGATGTAGTTATAGGCCGCGCCGTCGCCCATGAACCGCAGCAGCTTGCGGTCGACATGCTCCGTCGGATCCAGTTTCACCGAGCCGTGAACCTGCGAGCGGAAACCGCGGTCCTGGTAGTCCTGGCAGAACTCGATCCCGGACGTGCCGGTCATCAGCGAGTCCAGCACCTCGTCCTTGTTGTTGCCAATGCTGGAAACGATGCCCAGACCTGTGACGACGACGCGTCGCATTTTTGTATCCCGGTGAGGTGTCAGCCGTCGGTAGGCTGAAACAGGCCGACTTTCATGTTTTTCGCCTCGGTGGCGGGCTTGCCATCCACCTTCATGCTGCCGTCTGCGACACCCATGATCAGCCGGCCCATGATGACCCGTTTGAGATTGATCTCGTACGTGACCTTTCGTGCCGTCGGCAACACCTGTTCGAAAAGTTTCACCTCGCCGACGCCCAGCGCGCGTCCCTTGCCGAGGCCACCCACCCAGCCGAGGAAAAACCCGACGAGCTGCCACATCGCGTCCAGGCCCAAGCAGCCCGGCATAACAGGGTCACCCTTGAAGTGACAGCCGAAGAACCAGAGGTCGGGCTTGATGTCAAGTTCCGCAAGGATATGGCCCTTGCCGTGTTCCCCGCCGTCCCGCGTAATGGAGACGATGCGGTCCAGCATCAGCATATTCGGCATCGGCAATTGTGCGTTGCCGGGCCCGAAAAGCTTGCCTTTCGCGCATTCGATCAGTTCGTCGTACGTAAAGCTTGTTTGAGCTTCACTGAGGGAGTGGGCCTTGACGGACATAGGTGCCGATTCCTGTTCCCCTAAAATCCCGCTACATTTATCGAAACTTACCGCTCGCGGCAAGCGAACTTGGCCCCCGGAAGACTTAGTCCGCCATCGACGTCAATCCAGCCGCGCCGGGGGCGGGGTCGGACTCAGGGGCTCCAGTTCGACAAAAACGGTCGTGAAGTCCGCCGTCAGCTTGGCGCGAATCTTCGACCAGACACGCCGAGGCCGCAGCCAGGTCGGGTCCTGCGCGGGCCGGCCTTCCGCAACGTTCCGTACCGCCTGCTCGCCGTGTGAACAGATCCACCAGGGCGACGCTTCGGAGCGATAGAGGTCCTGCCATTCAAGGACTTCCAGGCCCCGCCGGCGAAAGACGGTCTGGTCCAGTTTCGCAAGTCCGGCCACGTCCGGCGCGATCATGTTGAGAATGCCAAGCCCGTTCGCAGCCGTCTTGTCAGCGCAACGCAACGCATCGTAGAGACCGCGGATATATCCCACATGAAACCACCAAACGGCCTCTTCCCGGTCCGTCGAATACAGACGACGAGCCATTTCCATGAGGAAGAATGGCGGCAGGCGGTTCGCGTTTTCCTTGATGTAGCCGATGACGGCGTCGTCACGCTCCGGCGGCTGGTTGCGCAAGTCCTGGAACTGGTCAAGCTGGGCGACGATTCCTTGCGGCACCTGCCAAGCGGCGCTTTGCGCCGCGGCCGGGTGAAACAGGGTGGCGATCGCAAGTGCAAGCAGCATACCGCGCCTGCCGGCAGCCTTAGACGTCCAGATGCGCCACCTCAAGGGCGTTTTCCTGAATGAATTCGCGCCTGGGTTCGACTACATCGCCCATCAGTTTCGAGAACACCTCGGCAGCCTCGTCAGCATGATTGATTTTCACCTGCAGCAGGGTGCGCGCATTCCGGTCCAGGGTGGTTTCCCACAGCTGATCCGGATTCATTTCGCCCAGCCCCTTGTAACGCTGAATCGAAATGCCCTTGCGTCCCTGTTCCATCACCGCCTCAACCAGCGCCACGGGGCCGACGACCTTGTATTCGGTGTCCTTGATCGTCAGGGTGCCATGGCGGTCGCCATAAAGCACCTGCAGTTCCGCCGCCATGCCGTTGAGCTGGCGTGCTTCGGCGCTGCGGATGAGATCACCATCGATCTCACAGCGTTCCTGCACGCCGCGCACGACGCGCGTGAAGGCAAGTCCACCGTCGGGGCGCGGCTGTCCTAACCAGCCGCGTTCCGTCTCTTCGGCCAAGGCATCCAGACGCTGCGCCACGTAAGAGGCCGCTGCTTCGGAGTTCACCGGCTCTTCCAGGATCTGTGGGCTCAAGACCCCGGCGACGGCGGCCTGTTCGACCACGTTCTGGTTCCCGACCTTGCGCGCCATGGGCGCCAGAAGCTGCTTGACCTTGCGGGCCTGCTCGACAAGGGCCGAGAGATCCGCCCCGGCACGCTGCGTGCCGTCGGCACCGACGAAAACGGCACCGGAAAGGCCGTTTTCGATCAAGAAGGCATCCAGATTGGCATCGTCCTTCAGATACACGGACTTTTCGCCTTTCTTGGCCTGATAAAGCGGTGGCTGGGCGATGTAAAGGTAGCCGCGCTCGATCAGTTCCGGCATCTGGCGGAAGAAGAACGTCAGCAACAGGGTGCGGATGTGGCTTCCGTCGACATCGGCGTCGGTCATGATGATGACCCGGTGATAGCGGACCTTGCCGGGGTTGAAATCGTCGCGCCCGATTCCGGTTCCCAGCGCGGCGATCAGGGTGCCGATCTCCGCCGAGGAAAGCATCTTGTCGAACCGCGCCCGCTCCACGTTCAGGATCTTGCCACGCAGCGGCAGAATGGCCTGGTACAGGCGGTCGCGGCCCTGCTTGGCCGAGCCGCCGGCGCTGTCGCCCTCGACGATGAACAATTCGGCCTCCGCCGGATTGCGCTCCTGGCAATCGGCCAACTTGCCCGGCAGGTTGGCCACATCCAAGGCGCCCTTGCGCCGGGTAAGCTCACGCGCCCTGCGCGCCGCCTCGCGGGCCAGCGCCGCCTCGACGACCTTTTGCACCACGCGCTTCGCCTCGGCGGGGTGCTCTTCGAACCACTGGTTCAACTTGTCGTTGATGATCGACTCGACGATAGGGCGCACTTCGGACGAAACCAGCTTGTCCTTGGTCTGGCTGGAGAATTTCGGATCCGGAACCTTGACCGACAGGACACAGGTCAGGCCCTCGCGGGCATCGTCGCCGGAAACTGACACTTTGTCCTTCTTGGCGATGCCGCCGTCCGCCGCATAATTGTTGACCTGGCGTGTCAGGGCGCCGCGGAATCCGGCCAGATGGGTGCCGCCGTCCCGCTGGGGGATGTTGTTTGTGAAGCACAGCATCGTCTCGTGATAACTGTCGTTCCACTGCAATGCCGCTTCCAGGGTAACGCCGTCCCGCTCGCCCCCGATCACAATCGGCGGCTCGTGTAGGGGCGAGGTCGAGCGGTCGAGCCATTTCACGAATGCCTCGATGCCGCCTTCATAGTGTAACTCCACAACTTTGGGCTCCGGACTGCGCGCGTCGGTCAGCACGATCGCAACACCGGAATTGAGGAAGGCCAGTTCGCGCAGCCGGTGCTCCAATGTCGCGAAGTCGTAATCCGTCTTCGTGAAAGTCCGGGTCGACGGCAGGAATGCGATTTCCGTCCCGGTTTCGTCGCCGGCATCC